>WNGJ01002661.1_pt1 | contig 34241 bp, 33 predicted proteins | sample 5400611 | NCBI WGS metagenome assembly WNGJ01 (sample SAMN13153375, study PRJNA577476) | soil metagenome | isolation source: 40 cm soil or saprolite under Garry oak tree replicate 1 | place: USA:California | collected 2016-06-15
GGTGGCGACAGGGACCGCGGCAAGCGGCCGGTGATGGGCCGGATCGCCGCGGAGCTCGCCGACGTGGCGATCGTCACCTCCGACAATCCGCGCAGCGAGGACCCCGAGGCGATCATCGCCGAGGTGCTGGAGGGAGCGGACGCGAGCCTTGAAGCAGAGCCGGACCGGGCAAACGCCATCGAGCGCGGGCTCGCGCTGGCGCGGGAGGGCGACATCGTCGTCATCGCCGGCAAGGGCCACGAGCAGGGCCAGGAGCTAGCCGGCCGGACGATTCCGTTCGACGATCGGGAGGTTGCCCGGCAGGTGCTCAGACGGCTCGGGGCTGCACTGTGATCCCGCTGGCGCTCGACGAGATCGCGCAACTGGCGCTTGGCAGACTCGACCGGGCCCTGTGGGCGTCCGAGGTGACGGGCGTTCAGGTCGACTCCCGCCGGATCGTCGAAGGCGACCTCTTCGTTGCGGTCGGACCCGGCGCCGACTTCTGCAAGCACGCCTTCGCGCGCGGGGCAGCCGCCACACTCGTCCCCGACGACGCGTTTTCGGCACTTGGCGCGATCGCCGGCGCGGTCCGCGACCGCAGTTCGGCACGCGTCGTCGGAATCACCGGGTCGATGGGCAAGACGTCGACCAAGGACCTGTTGAACGCGCTAGGCGGGCCTTCGGCGAGGACAATCGCCGCCGAGGCGAGCTACAACAACGAGATCGGTGTTCCGCTGACGCTGTGCAGGCTGGAGCCGGACACGGAGATCTGCATCCTCGAGCTCTCGATGCGGGGCTTCGGCCAGATCGCAGAGCTCTGCGAGATTTCGCGGCCCGAGATCGGCGTGGTCACAAACGTCGGGCCCGTCCACCTCGAGCTCGTCGACTCCGTCGAGGGTGTCATCCGCGCCAAGAGCGAGCTCGTCGCCGCGCTGCCGCCGGGCGGGACGGCGATCGTGCCGGAGGACTTCCCGGTGGAGCGCGAGGACATCCAAGTGACCAGGATCGGTAAGCCGTCAGTGAAAGTGGTCGACGACCGCACGATCGTCGACGGAGTCAGCTTCAACTTCGTCGCCGAGCATCAGGTCGCCAACGCGGCCGCCGCCCTTGCGGCGCTCGACGCGCTGGGGTTGCCGCGGCCCGAACGCGCCGACGTGGACTTCTCCCGCTGGCGCGGCGAGGAGCAGGAGCTGCCCGGCGGAGGCGTGCTGATCAATGACGCGTACAACGCGAATCCGGTGTCGATGCGCGCGGCACTCGACTACCTCACAGCACGGGCAGGCGAACGCCGACGGGTCGCAATTCTCGGCGACATGGCGGAACTGGGCCGGACAGCGCCCGGCTACCACCACGAAGTCGGCGAGGCAGTCGCGAACCTTGGAATCGACGAGCTGCTCGCCGTCGGCGAGCTCGCACGGGGCTATGTCGATGGTGCGGCCGGAGTTCCCTCGCGCTGGACTCCAAACGTCCACGAGGCGTTGCGCGAGCTCGACGAGGTCGTCCGCCCTGGAGACGCCGTTCTCGTCAAGGGTTCGCGGGCGATGGGGCTCGAAGGGGTCGCGGAAGCGCTGACGGCGGTGAACGCCTAACTTGGTCCGCGTCCTGATCGCGGGCCTCGTCGCGATGCTGATCTCCATTCTCGCCGGGCCGCGCTTCATCGCCTTCCTGCGCCGGAGGGAGTACGGACAAACGATCCGCGAGGAGGGCCCCGAGCACCATGTGACCAAGCAGGGCACGCCGATCATGGGCGGCCTCTTGATGCTCGGCGCGGGGACCGTCGCGTACCTCGCCGTCGCGAGGTACACCGTGCCGGCGCTGACAGTCCTTTTCGTGACGTTGGCCTGCGGCGCGATCGGTTTCATCGACGACTTCATCAAGCTGACGCACCGCCGGTCGCTCGGCCTGAACGCACGCTGGAAACTGCTTCTGCTCGGCGCGATCACAATCGGCGTTGGCATCGCCGCGCGCCACCAGCATCTGCCGACCAACGTCTACGTCCCCGGCATCGGGCATCTCGAGCTCTCTTGGGCCTGGTACGGACTGCTCTTCCTGGTGATCGCGGGAGCAGCTAACGGGGTCAACCTCACCGACGGCCTCGACGGCCTCGCTGCGGGGACCGGGATCATCGCCCTCTTCACCTACGCCGCGATCAACGTGATCGCGTGGATTCGCTCAGGGCCTCCGGGGCACCGCTTCGAGACGAAGCTCGACCTGGCGATCGTCGGCGCGGCGCTGATCGGCGGGCTGATCGGATTCCTCTGGTACAACGCCTTCCCGGCCGAGGTCTTCATGGGCGACACCGGCTCGATGGCCATCGGTGGCGCGCTCGCGGGCTTCGCGATCATGACGAAGACGATCTTCCTGCTGCTCCTGATCGGTGGCATCTTCGCGATCGAGGCCCTCTCGGTCATCCTGCAGGTTTTCTCCTTTCGCTACTGGGGCCGGCGGATCTTCCTGATGACGCCGATCCACCACCACTTCGAGATGAAGGCCTGGTCCGAGACGAAGATCATGGTCCGCTTCTGGATCGTCACCGGGCTGCTCTGCGCCGCGGCGTTCGCCCTCTACTACCGCTACTTCCACGGGTTCCGCTGAACGGCTCGCCCGCTCGGGGCTTGCGGCCGCGGCGGCGCTCGAGCGGCGGGGGGTGGAGGTGGTACGGGCCGATCGTGAGCTCGGTAACGACACCGATCTCGCCTTGCTCGACGGTGTCGGTCTGCTCGTGAAGAGCCCAGGCGTTCCGGGCGAGTCATCGCTCGTGAGTGAGGCTCGTAAACGGGGCGTTCCTGTCTGGAGCGAGATCGAGCTTGCATCGCGCCTGTTGCCGAACCCGGTCCTCGGCGTGACGGGTACGAACGGGAAGACGACAACGACCGAGTGGCTCGGCTTCATGCTCGAAGCCCCGGTGGCGGGAAACGTCGGACGCGCTCTCTCGGAGCTCGACGGCGAGGTCGAGTCCGGACAGCTGATCGTTTGCGAGCTCTCGTCGTTCCAGCTCGAGGACGTGCATGAGTTCCGGCCGCGGATCGCAGTGCTGCTCAACCTCGAGCCGGACCACCTCGACCGGCACGGCTCATTCGAGGCCTACCGAGACACGAAGCTTCGGATCTTCGAGAACCAGACAGGGGACGACACGGCGGTCGTCCCGCGTGATCTAGATCACAAGGTCGCCGCAAAACGGATCGAGTTTGCGGCGGACGATCCGCTGCCGGCCGAGCCGTCGCTGCGGGGGGCGCACAACCGCGAGAACGCGGCTGCGGCCACCGCCGCCGCCCGTGCTGCGGGCGCCGGCGAGGAGCAGATCGCCCGCGGGCTGCGCGAGTTCAGGGGCGTTCCTCACCGGCTCGAGCTTGTCGCCGAGCGCGGCGGGGTCCGTTACGTCAACGACTCGAAGGCGACCAACGTCGCCGCGGCGCTGCGCGCCCTCGCCGCCTACGAGGACGAGCCGGTCCGGCTGATCCTGGGGGGCTCGCGGAAGGGCGAGGACTTCGCGCCGCTTGCCGCAGGCCTCGGGCCGAACGTGGGCGCTGTCTACGTGATCGGGGAAACCGCGGGCGAGCTGGCCCGCGCGATTCCGGACACGATTCGCGCCGGCGATCTCGCGACGGCGGTCGAGCGCGCGGCGACCGCGGCGCAGCCTGGCGAGGTCGTCCTGCTCTCGCCGGCCTGCGCCAGCTACGACCAGTTCGGCGACTTCGAGGCGCGTGGCGAGGAATTCAAGCGGCTGGTGGCGAACCTGCCCATGTGAGCAAAGGGCAGTTCGAGGCCAGGCTTCTGCTGCTGGTCAGTTTCGGCCTGGTTGCGTTCGGCCTGGTGATGGTCTACAGCGCGACGTCGGCCTCGGCGACGCTCGTAAACGGCGACCCGGCCTACTACGTCAAGCGACAGGCGATCTACGCGGCGCTCGGGCTCGTGTTGATGTTCCTGTTCGCGCGCTTTCGTTTCCAGGCGTTGCGCCGGCTTGCGCCCGTGCTCGTGGCGACCAGCCTTGGTCTGCTCGCGGCAGTCCTCGTCCTTGGCTCGGCGGTGAACGGCGCGCGCCGCTGGATCAACTTCGGCCCCGCGGTCTTCCAGCCTTCCGAGCTGGCAAAGATCGCCCTCGCGGTCTGGGCGGCGTCCTACCTGTCCCGGCGCCGGCCGCCGATGACGCTCAAGGAGTTGTGGCGCCCGGTTGGGGCGCTCGCGTGCGTCTTCGCCGGATTGCTGATCCTCGAGCCCGACCTGGGGACGACGATCGCGATCTTCGTGATGCTCGCCGGGATGCTTCTCGTTGCCGGGACTCCGGTTCGCGTCCTCGCCGCCGGACTCTCGATCGCGACAGCGCTCGGGGTGGCGGCGATCTGGTTCGAGCCCTATCGACGGGCACGGATCTTCAGCTTCATCAACCCGTGGCACGATGCCCAGGGAGCCGGCTTTCAGATCGTCCAGGCGATGATCGGCCTCGGCTCGGGCGGCATCTTCGGCCGCGGGCTCGGCCAGAGCATCGAGAAGGCGAACTTCCTCCCCGAAGCGCACACGGACATGATCTTCGCGATCATCGGCGAGGAGCTGGGCCTGGTCGGCGCGGCCGCCCTGATCGCCGCGTACGCGACCTTCGCCTACGTTGGCCTCCGCATCGCGCTGCGCTGCCGCGACCCCTTCGGCAAGGCGCTCGCGACCGGCCTCACGATCCTCGTCTGCGGCCAGGCCGCGATCAACATCGCCGCTGTGATGGGCCTGGCGCCGTTGACCGGAATTCCGCTGCCGTTCGTCTCCTACGGCGGCTCGAGCCTGGTCGTCGCGCTCGCGTCGGTAGGGATCCTCCTTAACATCGCGGTCGGCCATGGCGGAGAGGCGAGAGCTCAGGTGCGTGATAGCGGCCGGGGGGACGGCAGGACACGTGCTGCCGGCGCTCGCGGTCGCCGAGGCGCTGCAGGCGCACGGCGTGCGGGTGAGCTTCGCCGGGTCGCCGGATCGCGTCGAGGCGCGACTCGTCCCTGAGGCCGGCTACGAGTTCGATGCGTTTCGCAGCTCGGGGCTGCCGCGGCGGGCGGGGGCCGAGCTCGTGCGCTCGCTCGCGACGGCGCTGCAGGCTCCTGCCGCCTGCTTGAAGATCCTGCGCCGGCGACGGCCCGACGTCGTGCTCGGCGCCGGCGGCTACGTCTCGGGTCCCATGGTCCTGGCGGCCGGGCTGGAGAGGACGCCGGCCGCATTGCTCGAGGCGGACGCGCACCTCGGGCTCGCGAACCGGCTGGCGGCCCCGTTTGCGAAACGCGTCTTCCTCGCGGCGCCGATCGCCGGCCGCGACGGTTCCAAGTATCGCGTCACCGGGCGGCCTGTCCCTCAGCGCTCACGAGCGGTGCCGAGCGCCGAGGCCCGGCGCCTGTTCGATCTGCCCGCGGAAGGGCCCGTTCTCCTCGTGCTCGGCGGCAGCCAGGGCGCGAGGAGCCTGAACGAGCTCGCGGTCGAGGAATGGTCGGAATCCGGGCCCGCCGTCCTTCATCTCAGTGGGGAGCGTGATTACGCCGCCCTTCACGATCGTGTCTCGCGGCCCGATTACCGGCTGATTCCGTTCACGGATGAGATCGGGGCGGCCTACGGTGCGGCCGATCTGGCTCTCGCCCGTGCCGGTGGCTCGGTCTGGGAGCTCGCCGCCGCCGGACTTCCGGCGGTGCTCGTCCCGTACCCGCATGCGACAGCCGACCACCAGGCGATGCTCGAGATCGCCCGTCCGGACGCTGCCTCGGAGATCGCGGCGGAGCTGGTGGAACTTGCCTCCGCTTGACGGTCGCCGGATCTGGTTCGTCGGCATAGGCGGTGCCGGATTGTCCGGCTACGCGCTCCTGGCTCGGGCCTGGGGCGCCGAGGTCGGTGGGTGGGACCGGGTCGAGACGCCATATCTCGACTCGCTTCAAGGCGTCCCGGTCGAGCTCGCCCCCGAACCGGTTGTGCCAGAAGGTTGGGACGAGGTGGTCGTCTCGACCGCATACCGCGACCAGGCCGAGGGCCGATCTCGGGCGGAGTTTCTCGCGGAGCTGGTCTCGCTGCAGCCCTCCATCGTGGTCGCAGGCGCGCACGGGAAGACGACGACCGCCGCGATGATTGCGTTCTGCCTGGACCGCCTCGGCGACGACCCGGCATTTCTGATCGGCGGCGAGGTGCCTCAGCTGGGCGGGAACGCGCGAGCGGGCAAAGGCTGGCTCGTCGTCGAAGGGGACGAGTCCGATCGGACGATCGCGGCACTCCGCCCCGAGGTCGCGGTGGTCACGAACGTCGACCTCGACCACCACAGCGAGTTTGCCTCGCGCGCGGAGGTCGAGGCGCTTTTCGACGCATGGCTCTCGGCAGCGCCGAAATCGGTGCGGGGCGACGGGGTCGAGCCGGTCGCGCTCGAGCTGGCGATTCGCGGGGAGCACAACCGGCAGAACGCGGCGGTGGCGCTTGCGGCGATCGAGCTCGCCGGCTTCCCGCGGGACGATGCTGTGCGCGTGCTGCGGGAGTTCCTTGGTGTGGGTCGCCGGTTGGAGGTGCGCGGCGAGGCTGGTGGCGTCGAGGTGATCGACAGCTATGCCCACCACCCAGCGGAGCTCGCCGCCGACATAGCAGCCGTGCGCGACGGGGGCCGGATCCTCGTCTTGTTCCAGCCGCACCTCTACTCGCGGACCCGATACCTCGTGCATGAGTTCGGCGTTGCGCTCGCTTCCGCAGACGTGGTCGCGGTCACCGAGGTCTATCGCGCGCGAGAGCAACCGGTCGAAGGCGTAACCGGAAAGCTTGTCGTCGACGCAGCCGCTGAGGCGCGGCCGGGCATGGAGCTGGGGTGGACCCCGGCAGTCGCGGACGGCGTGAGCTTCATCGCCAGCCGCGCGCGGTCCGGCGATCGCGTCCTGACGCTCGGGGCGGGCGATGTCGACCGGGCGGCCGCGCTCATCCTCGAGGCGCTGGCGTGAAGATCGAGCCGGAGGTTCCGCTTGGGCGCTACACGACGCTCGGCGCCGGGGGGAAGGCAAGCGCGTTCGCAAGGCCGTCGACCGCGGACGAGATCGAGGAGGTCCTGTCCTGGGCCCGCGAGCACGAGCTGCCGGTCGCAACGATCGGGCTCGGCTCCAACGTGCTAGTGGCCGACGACGGGGTCAAGGCCCTCGTGCTCAAGCTCGACGGCGAGCTGGCCTCGGCGGGGGTCACTGACGACCTCTTGATTGCCGGCGGGGGCGCGCCGAATGCCGTCTGTCTGCACCGCGCGCGGGCGGCCGGGCTCAGCGGTTTCGAGTTCGCCTGCGCGATCCCCGGGACGACCGGGGGTGGAGTCCGAATGAACGCAGGCGCCTACGGGAGCGAGTGGTCCGAGATTCTCGTCAGAGCCCTGGTGGTGGACGAACGCGGAGCTCGCTGGTTGCACAGGGCTGAGCTCGGCCTCTCCTATCGTCACTCGGAGCTTGGAGGCGGCCAGATCGTGGCCCGCGTCGAGTTTCGGCTCGAGCCGGGCGACCCTGAGGAGATCAAAGCCAAGGTCGCCGAGCTCCAGGCGCTGCGGAAAGCCGCCCAGCCCACGAACAAGCGGACCTTCGGCAGTGTGTTCAAGAACCCCGACCACGAGCTGAGCGCCGGGCGGATGCTCGAGGCGTGCGGGCTGAAGGGACACCGGATCGGCGGCGCCCAGATCTCGCCGCGCCACGCGAACTTCATCGAGAACGCCGACGGAGCTCGCGCCGCCGACGCGATCGCGCTGATGACAGAAGCCCGCCGGCGCGCCCGCGAGCAATTCGGGCTCGAGCTCGAGCACGAGGTCCAGTTCCTGGGACCGCTTGCCTTGCCTGAGCTGTAAGCGTTCCCGTCAGGCTGATGATGGCGCGAAGCCCGCCCTCGCCACTTATGAGTCTCAAACGCGCTGACGTTTGCGCGGTCGCATGCGCACGCCGCTCGCGTTGCCCGGTGAGGATTGGCGCCAATTTGGCGCCGTCCCGTTACCCACCTGTCCCGATCTCCGAGCTAGGCTCGATCGCAGAGGGAGGTGGGAAGGAGCCCCTCCCAAATTAAGGGCGGGGGTGCGCGCGCGTGTACCCGAGACACGCCGCCGTGTTTGCAGCCGCGGGCACCGGTTTTCCCGGTAGGAGGCGGGCGAGGCGTGGCGAAGGGGACCTTCGATGGGGGCGGTCTCGAGATCGGGTCGCGCACGAGCGGCCGTGCTTCCGTTTCCCGGCGCCGGTCAGCTTCGCGACTTCACGCTCGGAAAGGCTCTGCCCTCCGGCCGCGCGCTCTTGCTCGGTTTCGCCCTGCTCGGGACGGGCGTGCTCGTTTATGTCGGTGCGCGCGAATCGTCCGTCTTCGCGCTCCAGTCGATCGAGGTCCGCGGGGCGCCGCCCCGAGTTGCCGCCCATGTGCAAGCCGCACTTCGTCCGCTCGAGGGCGGGAGCCTGCTCGCGCTGAACCGCGGAGCGATCGAGCAGCGGCTCGCAGGACTCTCGGACGTGGCGGGCGTTTCGATCGACCGCCGCTTTCCCCACACGCTCCGGGTGTTCGTGACGCCGGCGCATTCGATCGCAGTCCTCCGGCGAGGGAGCTCGGCGTGGATCGTCTCCAGCGACGGTCGCGTCGTCCGGACCGTCGGCCTGTTTGGCGCCCCCCGGCTGCCGCGGGTCTGGATTCCACGGGCCGGCAGCGTCGACGTCGGTATGGCCCTGTCCGACGACGCGGCAGCTCGCGCCGTCCGGGCGCTTGCCGTTGCCCGGAGCGCGGGGTTCGCAGCCCGGATCACGACGATTCGGGCGACCGACACCGAGCTGACGTTCGTGCTCCCGGCAGGACTCGAGCTGCGCTTCGGCGATGCCAGCTCGCTGCCCCTCAAGCTGGCTGTCGCCGAACGACTCGTTCCCCTCGTCAGCGCGGCAACCAGCGGCTACGTCGACGTCACCGTCCCGGCACGACCGATCGCAAAGGTGAACCCTCAAGTCGGAGGTTGAGGTCGACCCTTGAGACCACCGGTGGACGTTGACAGTGCTGAGGAAGCCACGTACTCTCATGCCTCGAATGGAGCGCGCAAACCCACGCTCCAGTAAAGCTTCAGGTCGAGCAACCTTGAGCGTCCGAGACCAAACCGGGAATTTTCTCGCCGTGATCAAAGTCGTCGGTGTCGGCGGCGGCGGCACGAACGCGGTCAACCGCATGGTCGATGCCGGGCTGACCGGTGTCGAGTTCATCGCCGTCAATACCGATGCCCAGGCGCTCCTGATGTGCGACGCCGACGTCAAGATCCACATCGGCTCGCAGGCGACGCGCGGTCTCGGAGCGGGCGCGGATCCCGCGGTCGGCAAGGCGGCTGCGCAGGAGAGTCGCGACGAGCTCAAAGAGGCGCTCAAAGGCGCCGACATGGTCTTCGTCACCGCCGGAGAGGGCGGCGGCACCGGCACCGGCGCCGCGCCAATCGTTGGCGAGCTCGCGGCCGAAGAGCTCGGTGCGCTCACGGTCGGCGTCGTCACACGGCCGTTCTCGTTCGAAGGTCGCAGGCGCGCCCAACAGGCCGAGCGCGGCATCGAGGATCTCCGCGACATGGTCGACACCCTGATCGTGATCGAGAACGACCGTTTGCTGCAGGTAGTCGAGAAGCGAACGTCGATCGTCGACGCGTTCAAGCTCGCCGACGACGTGCTGCGCCAAGGCGTACAGGGAATCACCGATTTGATCACGATTCCCGGTCTCGTCAACCTCGACTTCGCAGACGTCCGGACGATCATGCGCGGCGCGGGATCGGCGCTGATGGGAATCGGCGCGGCCTCGGGAGAGAACCGGGCCACCGAGGCGGCGCAGGCGGCAGTGTCGTCGCCGCTGCTCGAGGCCTCGATCGAAGGAGCGACGGGGATTCTGCTCAACGTCACGGGCGGCAAGGAGATCGGTCTCTTCGAGGTCAACGAGGCCGCGGAGGTCGTCACCGCGGCGTCAGACCAGAACGCGAACGTCATCTTCGGCGCGGTCATCGACGAGTCGCTCTCGGACGAGGTACGCGTCACGGTGATCGCGACCGGATTCGGACCGCACCGTTCGCGCAAGCGCCGGCCGGCGCAGATCGCCGAGCCCGAGCAGGTCGGTGCCGAAGAGCCGCAGCCGGCCCGCAGCGAGGGGTTCGACGTGCCGGACGACGTGCTCGAAGTGCCCTCGTTCCTGCGCGACCCGTAGCGCTCGAGGTTTAAGAGCGCGACAGTTGCGGTACATCAGCATCGCCCTCTCGGGCTACCCGCATTAAGCGGGGGCCCGCGATGACCCGGTCCGGTCGTCCCGGCCCCTCCGATTGGCGGGGGGACCGGGACGGCTTCCTTTAGCATCACCCGCCGGATGCAGACGCTTTTGCGGACCCCTTTGTTCGATCGCCACGTCGCGCTCGGAGCGCGCATGGTGCCGTTCGCCGGCTGGGAGATGCCGGTGCAGTACGAGGGTGTGATTCCGGAACACAGAGCGGTCCGGGCCGATTGCGGCGTGTTCGACGTCTCGCACATGGGCGAGCTCGAGGTCGAAGGCCCGCGTGCTCAAGAGCTCCTGCAGTCGCTGCTCTCCAACGACCTCGGCCGCCTCGAGGACGGCTACGCCCAGTACACGCTCCTGACGAACGACGTAGGCGGGATCCTCGACGACCTGATCGCGTATCGGCTCGATGGCTTTCGTTATCTGTTGATCGTGAACGCCGCGAACAGGGAAAGCGATTTCGAGTGGCTGAAAGACCACGAGATCGCCGGCTCGGATGTACGCGACGTCTCGGACGAATACGCGCTCCTGGCTGTACAAGGCCCTCGCGCCCTCGGGCGTCTTCAACTCGACGAGGCACCGGCTTTCACTTTTGCGGAGGGCGAGATCGACGGCGTCGCCTGCATGATCAACCGGACGGGTTACACAGGCGAGCAAGGCGTCGAGCTGATGGTGCCCGCGGAGGAGGCGCCCGAGTTATGGGATCGTGTCCTCGAGCGCGGCGCGGCGCCGGCCGGCCTCGGGGCGCGCGACACGCTTCGCCTCGAGGTCTGCTACCCACTGCACGGCAACGACATCAGCCCCGAGACGGACGCGATCTCGGCCGGGCTCGGCTGGGTGTGCGCGCTCGAGAAGGACTTCACCGGCGTGGAAGAGCTTCGACGGATCAAGGACGAAGGACCGGAGCGTCGTCTCGTCGCCTTCGTCATGAAAGAGCGCGCCGTCCCGCGCCAGGGCATGCCGATCGAGGGCGGCGGCGAAGTCACCTCCGGGACCCACTCGCCGATGCTCGACCGCGGCATCGGCATGGGCTACGTGCCGGCGGAGCTCGCCCAGCCAGAAACCGAGCTGACGATCGACGTGCGCGGCAAGCCCCGGCGCGCCCGCGTCGTCAAGAAGCCGATCTACAAGAGGGAGGCGAGCCCGAGTGGCGGCGATTGAGACCTACCCCGACGAGCTCAAGTACCACGCGGAGCACGACTGGGCCCGAATCGAGGGCGGGGAGGCGGTCCTCGGGATCACGTGGTTTGCCCAGGACTCGCTGGGCGAGCTTGTCCATTTCGAGCCACCTGAGCCGGGTGCCACGATCCGCAAGGACGAGGCATACGGCGAGGTCGAGTCGGTCAAGGCGGTCTCCGACGTGATCTCGCCGCTCTCCGGCGAGGTGATCGAGATCAACCAGAAGGTCGTCGAGGCTCCGGAGACGGTCAACGAGGATCCCTATGGTGAGGGCTGGCTCGTCCGGGTCCGTCTCTCCGACCCGGGTGAGGCCGAGTCCCTGCTCGGCGTTGCCGCGTACAAGCAAATCCTCGAAGAGCAGTAGAGACGGCCCAATCCAATGAGCTTCCTGTCGCTGACCGAACAGGATCGCGGGCAGATGCTCGAGACGATCGGTGTCGACTCGATCGACGAGCTCTTCGAGCAGATCCCGGCCGGCGTCCGCCTTGGTCGCCCGCTCGAGCTCGAGCGGGCGCTCTCGGAGCCCGAGCTGGTCGCCCACCTGAGCGAACTCGCAGCCCGCAACGTCGACACCGGCCGCGAGGTCTCGTTTCTCGGCGCCGGGATCTACGACCACTACGTTCCGGCCGTGGTCGACGCCGTACTCGCGCGCGGCGAGTTTCTGACCGCCTACACGCCTTACCAGCCCGAGATGAGCCAGGGGCTGCTGCAGGCGATCTTCGAGTATCAGACCGCGATCTGCGAGCTCACCGGCATGGACGTCTCGAACGCTTCGGGCTATGACGGAACGACAGTCGCCGCCGACGCCTGTTACGTCGCCAAGCATGCGACAGGCCGGACCAAGGTCGTGCTGGCGGAGACGCTGAACCCTCAGGTCCGACAGGTCGTCAAGACCTACGCGCCGGGCTTCGGGCTGGAAGTGATCGAGGTTCCCCACCGAGACGGGACGATCGATCCCGACGAGCTGCGACGGGCGGCGACAGATGCGGCCTGCGTCATCTTCCAGCAGCCGAACTTCTTCGGTTGCCTGGAGCCGGCGCCGGACCTGGCGGCGGCGGCGAACGATGCGGAGGCCCTTCCGGTCGCGCATGTCGATCCGGTCTCGTTGGGTGTGCTCGAGGCTCCCGGCGCGTACGGATGCGCACTCGCGATCGGCGAAGGCCAGGCGGCCGGCAACTACCAGTCGTACGGCGGCCCGCACTATGGATTTTTGGCGGCGCGGTCCGAGTTCATCCGGCGCATGCCGGGGCGGATTTCCGGCGAGACCGTGGACAGCGACGGCAAGCGTGGCTTCGTGCTGACGCTGCAGACGCGGGAACAGCACATCCGTCGCGAGAAGGCGACCTCGAACATCACGACGAATCAGATGTTGCTTGCGCTGGCCGGCCTCGTGCACCTTTCGTGGCTGGGACCGCAAGGGTTGCGCGAGGTGGGGGAGACCTGCCTCGCGCTCTCGCGGTACGCGAAGGAGCGCCTGGGGGACGCCGGCTTCGAACCGGTGTTTCCTGAACGGGCAACATTCAAGGAGTTTGCCGTACGCGTCGGACGGCCCGCCAGGGACGCGATCCGAGACGCGCGAGCGGCGGGAGTACATCCCGGCTACGCACTCGGCCGCGACTATGCGGGCCTGGACGATGCCGTGCTCGTCGCCGTCACGGAGAAGCGGACCACCGACGAGATCGACCTGCTCGCCGAGGTCCTGGCGGCATGAAGCTGATCTACGAAAAGTCGAGAGCGGGGCGCCGCGCCTCGTCGCTGCCGCAGCCCGGGTTGCCACCCGCAGAGATCCCAGAGGAGCTTCGCCGCTCGAGTCCGCCTCGTCTGCCGGAGATCTCCGAGCCGGAGCTCGTTCGCCACTTCACGGCGCTGGCCGACCGAACCTTCGGCGTCGACACCGGCTTCTATCCGCTGGGCTCGTGCACGATGAAGCACAACCCCCGCGTCAACGAGCGCGTCGTCGGCCTGCCCGGATTCCGCGACCTGCACCCGCTGCAGGAGGAGGAAGCCTCGCAAGGAGCGCTCGAGCTGATGTGGCGACTCCAGGAAATACTCGCCGAGGTGGTTGGTCTCCCCGCCGTGTCGCTCCAACCCGCTGCAGGCTCGCAGGGCGAGTTGACCGGCTTGCTCCTGATGCGCGCCTATTTCGCCGACCGCGGCGAAGGCCAGGAGCGGCGAGAGATCGTGATCCCCGACACGGCGCACGGGACGAATCCGGCGAGCGTGACGATGGCCGGCTACGAGGCGGTGGGCGTCAAGACCGATTCTCGAGGAAACGTCGACCTCGAAGACCTCAGCGACAAGGTCGGGCCCCAGACCGCAGGCTTGATGCTCACCAACCCGTCGACGCTGGGGCTCTTCGACGAGGGAATCGAGGAGATCACGAAGATCTTTCACGAGGCCGGCGCGCTCATGTACTACGACGGCGCCAACCTGAACGCGATCTGCGGTATTGCCCGGCCGGGAGATTTCGGCTTCGACATCGTCCACTTCAACCTGCACAAGACGTTCTCGCAGCCCCACGGCGGTGGCGGCCCGGGTGGCGGCCCGATCGCCGTCCGCGAGCGGCTCGAACCCTTCCTGCCGGTGCCGGCGGTCGTCCGCGAGGGCGATACGTTCCGACTGGACTACGAGCGGCCGAAGACGATCGGCAAGGTGCGGGGCTTCTGCGGGCCGTTCGGCGTCTTCGTCCGCTCCTACGCCTACATCCGCTCATATGGCCCGGCGTTGAAGGAGATGTCGGAGGTCGCTGTCCTGAACGCGAACTACCTGCTCGCGCGGCTGAAGGACGCTTACGAGCTCCCGTTCGACAGGCACTGCATGCACGAGTTCGTGCTCTCGGGCAGGCGGTTGAAGCGCGAGCACGGCGTCACGACGCTCGATGTCGCCAAGCGCCTGATGGATTACCGCTTCCATCCACCGACGATCTACTTCCCGCTGATCGTGCCCGAGGCGCTGATGATCGAGCCGACCGAGACCGAGCCGAAGGAGACGCTCGATGCCTTCGCGGAGGCGATGCTCGCGATCGCGCGCGAGGCGGCGGAGCGGCCCGAGTTGCTGAAGGAGGCGCCACACGCCCGGCCGGTAAAGAGGTTGGACGAGGTGCGCGCCGCGAAGCGTCCGATCCTCCGATACCGGTTCGGCGAGGACGAGGACCCGCAGGGGTCAGACGAGCCTCGGCAGCTCGAGGCTCAGAAGGGCGCCTAGCCGGAGGTCGCCAGTTGGCCGCACGCCGCGGCGATGTCGCGGCCGCGGGTCAGGCGCACCGTGGTCGGGATCCGGCCGCGCCGGAGCTCGGACTCGAATGCGGCGATCGCCTTTGGCGACGAGCCGGTAAAAGCGCCGGTGGGGTTGTACGGAATCAGGTTCACCTTGAACACCTTCGGATCGAGCATTGCGGCCAGCGCCTGCGCCTGTTCGACACGGTCGTTCACGCCCGCGAGCAGCACGTACTCGACAAAGACCTTGCGCCGGCGCAGCTCGAAGTAGCGCCGGCATTCCGCGAGAACTTCCGCCAGTGGATACCGGTCGTTGACCGGCATCAGTTGGGAACGCAGTGCCGGTTCGGCGGCATGCAACGACAGCGCCAGCCGGACCGGCTCCTGGAGCTCGTCCACGAACCTCCGCAGCCCAGGTAGCCAGCCAACCGTCGAAACAGTCGTCCGGCGGTGCGTCACGCCGATGTCGGGCAGACGCCGAGCTGCTGCAACCACCTCGTCGACGTTCAGCATCGGCTCGCCCATGCCCATGAAGACGACGTGGTCGATCCGTTCGAGCCGTCGGAAGTGGAGGGCCTGGTCGAGGATCTCGGAGGCGCTCAGATTGCGACGGAATCTCATCTGGCCGGTCGCGCAGAAGGTGCACGTGAGGGGACAGCCGCTCTGTGAGGAGAGGCAGACCGAGCGCCTGCCGTCGCGGTAGCGCATCAGCACCGCTTCGACCGGATTACCGTCGGTGGTTCGGAACAGGGCCTTCACCGTGCCATCAGCCGAGTGGGCTTCGTGCTCGACCTCGAGTGTCGAAAAGGGAATCTGCTCCGTCAGCTCGGCGCGAAGCCGCGCCGGCAGATCCGTCATCTCGTCGTAACTCGCCGCGCCGCGCGCCGTCCAGGACCACACCTGGCGCGCCCGGAAGCCGGGCTCGCCCTGGAGCTCGAGCGTTTCCTGCAAGGCCGCGATGTCCACGACTGCAGAATACGGAGGTGATCGATCTCCGTTCAGACACGAAGACGCAGCCCAGCCGAGGCATGCGCGAAGCCATCGCGAACGCCGTGGTCGGGGACGAGCAGCGGCGGGAGGATCCGACCGTCAACGAGCTCGAGCGGCGAGTCGCCGAGCTTCTGGGCCAGGAGGAGGCGGTCTACGTCCCGACCGCGACGATGGCGAACGAGATCGCGCTCCGAACGCTTGCCGAGCCGGGAGCCGAGCTGATCGCCGAGGAGAACGCGCACCTGCTGCTTTCCGAGCTCGGCGGCCCCGCGGTCTTCGCCGGCCTGATGACCAGGCCGATCCGCGGTGATCGGGGCCGTTTCGGACCGGACGAGGTGCAGCGGATGGTGCGTCGGACCGACGCGACCCACACCCCTCCGACGCGCGTCGTCGCGATCGAGAACACGCACAACGCGTCCGGCGGACGGGTCTGGCCGCTGGAGGAGATTCAGGCGCTCGTGGCAACGTGCCGGGAGCTCGAGCTCTCCGTCCATCTCGACGGCGCGCGGCTACTGAACGCGTCCGTCGCGAGCGGCGTGCCGGCGGCCGAGATCGCCCGGCAGTTTGACACCGTCACGCTCTGTCTTTCGAAGGGTCTCGGCTGTCCGCTGGGGGCGCTCGTTGCCGGTTCGCACGTCCTGATGCGGACGGCGCGCCGTTTCAAGCACCAGTTCGGTGGAGCGATGAGGCAGGCCGGGATCGTCGCCGCGGCCGGGATCTATGCGCTTGACCACAACGTCGAGCGCCTCGCGGACGATCGGCCGGGATCTATGCGCTTGACCACAACGTCGAGCGCCTCGCGGACGATCACACCCGGGCGCGGCGGCTCGCAGAGGGATTGCGAACGGCCGGCGTTCCGGTCAACCTCGAGCAGGTCGAGACGAACTTCGTCCAGCTTGACGTCGGTGCGCTCGGGCTCGATACGAGCGATGCCCTCGCGCGTTTAGCCGAAGAAGGCGTCGGCCTCTCGATGACTCCCCACCCGGGTGTCCTTCGCGCGCTGACTCACCTGGACATCGACGATGACGACGTCGAGCAAGCGATCGAGCGCGTCCCGCCGGCGGTGGGCGTGCCGGCTCGAGCTTGAGCCGCGGCTTCGCTGCTCGCCGGTTTGCGGGCGCCGTTTGTTCAGGCGCACCCAGCCTCCTCCCCGCGGCGAGCGTATCGAGCGGGAGCGTACGGGTGTGAGACTCAAATGCGCCGGAAGCGGGACTCTTGCACGCATCCCGCCGTTGCCTCCGTGGCGGGGTCTTCGTGCGATCTAGCGGTCGCCTGCGAACGCGAAGCCGACCACGAGCGCCGCGTAGACGCCGACCAGAGCGAGGCCCTCCCAGCGCTTCGACGTCCCGTCGAAGACGACCACGGCAACCACGACAGTCGCCAGCGCCATCGCGGCGAGCTCCTCCCAGCGGAAGGCGAGCGGCACGGGCGGAGAGACCGCCCAGGAGAGCAACGCGATGGCCGGCGTGACGAACAGCGCCACCTGGGCGCTCGAGGAAACGGCGATCTCGGTGGCCAGCCGCATCTTCCCCCGGCGTGCGATCACGATCGCGCCTCCGTGCTCGGCCGCGTTGCCGACGACCGCGACGACGACGATCGAGATGAAGAACTGGGAGAGCCCGGCCGCCTTCGCGAAGCCGTCGAGTGAATGGACGAGGATTTCGCTTGTCAGAGCGGTCGCCGCGGTCGCGAGCCCGAGCGCGAGCAAGGCGCGGCGCAGCGGCCAGGCGCCGGCCCGCTCCTCGTAACCCGACTCCGCGTGTCTGCGTCGGAAGCCACGGAGCTGCCAGGTCTGCACGACGACGTAGATCAGGAGCAGAACCGCGGCAATGGGCGCGCTCAAAACGGCCAGCGAGTGTCGCTCGGGATCTCCGTGCCAGCCGGCGATCGAAGGCACGAGGAAGAGGATCACTGCCGTCCCGACGAGTCCGAGTTGGAGCAGGAGCGAGTTCCGGTCGATCCGCTTGCCGGTCTGCCCGGCCGCCATCGCGACGCCGAGCACGAGCAGCAGGTTCGAGATGACGCTGCCGGCGAGTGAGCCGCGGACGACGTTCGGGAGAGAATCGGCGACCGCGAACAAGGCGATGATCAGCTCCGGTGCGTTCCCGAAGCTGGCGTTGAGGAAGCCGCCGATTCCTGGCCCGGTGTGCTCGGAGGCTTGCTCTGTGGACTCCCCGATCAGCCAGGCAAGAGGGATGAGCGTCGCGGCGGCGAGCAGGAACAACGCGACGTCTCCCGGATGGAAGGCGAAGTCGACGATGAAGGTGATCGGGGCGAGCGCGAGTGACGCCCAGAGGAGCTTTCGCGCCACGCCGATAGCCTAACGGCGTGCCGGAGGCGGTCCTCTTCGACTGGGGCGACACGCTGATTCGCTTCGTCTACGACGAGGCGCTGATCGAGGTGGGTCACCGCGCCGGTTTAGCCGCTTTAGAGCGCGACGACCTTCCGGAGGTCGAGCGCCTGGCGGCGCATTTCCGCGAGCGGTACGAGCCCCTCTTCTGGGCACCCGGCACGATCGAGGAGCTGGAGTACCCGGAGCTTGTCCGTCAGCTCCTCGGCGATTTCGGCGTCGAGGTCACGGACGCTGAGTTGAACCGCTTCCTCGAGGCCGAGCATGTGGCCTGGGACCCCGCGCGGCAGCTCGCCGCGCACACTCCGGCGCTGCTCGAGACGCTACGCGAGCGCGGGCTCAAGCTTGGGCTCGTCTCCAATGCCTTCGACCCCGGCTGGCTCCTGCACCGGGACCTCGAGCAGATGGGACTGGCCGAACGGCTCGACTTCGCCGTCTTTTCGTCGGAGGTCGGCAAGCGCAAGCCGCATCCGGCGATCTTCGAGCGCGCGCTGGAGGCGCTCGAGGTCGCGCCCGGCGACGCCGTTTTCGTGGGCGACCGCCTGCTCGAGGACGTTCGCGGCGCCGGCGAGCTCGGGATGACGACCGTGCAGGCGCTCTGGTTCCGCGCCGACGAGCATCCCGAAGGCGGGGAGCCGGACTTCCAGGCGTTCACCCAGATGGACGTCCTGAACGTCGTCGAGCGGCTGTCGGCGGCTGCGTAGCCACTCCTTACCGTCCGGCGCCCTAGCCCGTTGCGACGTGCTTGTCAAGTCTTGCGGAGGACACATCCGTTCGCCCAAAATTCCGATATGGAGACCAAGCGCGACCTCGTCACCCGGGCCGGTGACCTGCCGCTCCACCCCCAGGACGAGGTCGAGTGCCGTCGCTGCGGCGTTCACTGTGACAAGGTGGTCTACCCCGCGGCCTGCGCAGAGCGAGAGTGCTCATTCCTCTACTCGTACGAGGAGTTCGGCCACACCTACGTGGGCTGCATGCAGAAGGTCTTCGACGTCGAGATCGACTTCGACCTTCTGCGAGCCGCGGAGGCCAGCGGCGAGTTCGGCGCGGTCAAGGCGACGCGCAAGCCGCTGCCGATGTGTCGCGTCGAGGTCGAGAGCTGCTACGACAGCCGCACCGAGGACGTCGGCTGCCTCAACCCCGAGTTCTACGAGCTGCCCGTCGGGGAACCGACGTTCCGCGTTTTCGCCCAGATCCGGCCCGCTGCTTCTTCGTAGCGCGGGCGTGTAGTTCTTTCAACCTCCGGACCTGCCCCTCGTCGGGGCCGTGCCCGTCCGTTCCGGGAACTTCCAGGAACGCCGGCAGGCCCTGGAGCTTCGGATGTGCCAGGAAAACGCCGAGGTCCTCGCCGAGCAGGCCTGCGCCGATGTTGTCGTGGCGGTCGCGGTTCGAGCCGAGTGGCGCCTTCGAATCGTTCGCGTGTAACGCGCGCAATCGGTCGAGCCCGATCAGCTCGTCGAGCTGACCGAGGACGCGGTCGAGCTCCTTGCGGTCGGTCACGTCGTAGCCGGAGGCATACAGATGGCACGAATCGAGGCAGATCCCGAGCCGCTCGTGCCCGTCGAGCGCCGTGTAGAGCGCCGCGAGCTCTTCGATCGAGCGGCCGATCGTGTCCCCGGCGCCGGCCGTGTTCTCGATCAGCAGCCAGGTGACGTCCGAGCTGCGCTCGAGCGCCTTGCGGAGCGCCGGCACCACTCGCACCAGCGCCGCCTCGAAACCGGCGCCCTGGTGCGACCCCACGTGGAAAACCACACCGTCGGCCTGGATCGCGCCGGCCACGTCCATCGTGTTCTCGAGCGCGGCGACGGATTTCTCGTAGATCTCGTCCTTCGGGCTGGCGAGGTTGATCAGGTAGAGGGCGTGACAGACGACGCCCCCGATTCCGGCTTCGGCGCGGCGTTCCTTGAAACGCTCGAAGTTGGCCGGGTCGTGGTTCGTCGGTCGCCAGGTACGCGGGCTCTGCGTGAAGATCTGAACGCAGTCGCCGCCCATCTCTTCGATGCGGTCGATCGCTGTGTTGATGCCGCCGGAGGTCGAAACGTGGGCGCCGAGCTGCACCCGGTGGACGCTAGCGCAGGGCCGCTCGGCTACGGCAGTACGCTACTCATGTGGCTGTCAGGGTCCGCTTTGCGCCGAGCCCGACGGGCTTCCTGCACATCGGGAGCGTCCACACGGCGCTCTTCAACTGGCTGTTCGCGCGCCATGACGGCGGGGAGTTCAGGCTCCGGATCGAGAACACCGACACGAGCCGCGAGGTCGAGGAGGCGACCGACCAGATCCAGGAGTCCATGCGCTGGCTCGGCCTGGACTGGGACGGGGAGGTGACCTTCCAGCTCGACCGAATGGAGGAGGCGCAGGGTGTAGCCAACCGGCTCGTCGAGCAGGACAGGGCTTATACGGATGAGGGTGCGATTCGCTTCCGCATGCCCGACGAGGGCACCACGACCTGGAACGACCTCATCCTCGGCCCGATCGAGTATCCGAACGAGAAGCTCGAGGACGTGGTCATCGTTCGTTCGGACGGGCGGCCGACCTATAACTTCGTCTCACCGCTGGAAGACATGCTCGACGGGATCACGCACGTGATCCGTGGCCAGGATCACGTCTCGAACACGCCCAAGCAGCTCCAGATCCTCACGGCGCTCGGCGCGGAGCTGCCGGAGTACGCGCACGTCGCGCTTCTGAACGGGCCCGACGGGAAGAAGCTCTCCAAGCGGCACGGGGCGATCACCGTCGAGGAGTTCCGCGACCAGGGATTCATTCCCGAGGCTCTCGTCAACTATCTCGCGCTGCTCGGCTGGAGCTACGACGACCACACCGAGCTGATGAGCCGCGATGAGCTGATCGAGCGTTTCTCGCTCGAGCGCGTCGGCAAGAGCGCAGCAACGTTCGATTACGAGAAGCTGACCCACCTGAACGGCGTCTACCTGCGGGCGTTACCGCCGGACGAGTACGCCGACCGTCTTGTCGCCTACCTGCGCGAGCAGGGCTATGAGTGGAACGAGGAACTGATTCGCAAGACTGCGCCGCTCGTCCAGGAGAAGATCGCGACGCTGGGCGAGTTTCCGAGCTTCGCCCGCTTCTTTTTCGAGCCGGTGTCGTTCGAAGAGCCGCTCGAGGACGGTGCGGTTCTCCCGGCCGCAGCCGAGGTCCTGGCGGAGGTCGATCCCTTCGAGGCGGCGGCGATCGAGGTCGCGCTCCGAGATCTGGCGGAGCGCCTGGAGCTCAAGCCTCGTCAGGCGTTCCAGCCCATCCGCCTCGCTTTGACCGGATCGACGATCTCGCCGGGCCTCTTCGAGAGCCTCGAGCTGCTTGGAAAGGAGGAGTCGATCGCGCGGATCAGCGCTCCGGGGAGCGGCTTCGGGGGCGCAAGCGGATCAAGCGCGCGCTGAAAGTCCAGCCAGGCGCGCCGGCGAAATTGTGTTGAGGGACGAGGCAGCAGCACTTTGCTCGAGCAGGGCCGGTCCGCAGATCGACGTTTACCGGTTCTGAGTAATAAACGCCGGGAGGCGCAGACCGGTTACGGGCGCGGCGAGTAGACGAGTGCGCCGCTCGCGAAGAGAGCCAGTCCCAGCGCCCAGACCGGCCAGAGTCCGAGTGCCGCTCCGGCAGCGAAGACGCCGGCTCCACTGACCGCGAGCACCGTCGCGGCGAGTGCGTCGCCGTGGCCAAGCGATTCGGGTGCAACCGCCGGCTCCGCCGGGAGCGGTTTCGGCGTCGCGACCCGAAGGCGTGCGAGCCGGACTCGGAAGAGCGCCCCTCGCCACTCCGGCAGGAGGGTCTCCGCGACGCCGGCGCCACCCAGCTCGAGCACCTCGGCAACCTCGGCCGTTGCGTCCCGCGCTCCAGCCAATGCATCGGCGAGCTCGGCATGGGCCGCTTCGGCTCCGACCGGAGGCCGAAGACCGAGCGCGAGCTCGCTGGCAGCGTGTACGGCGTATTGGAGCGGCGGCAGTCGCTCGAGTACGGCTTCCTCGTCGAAGAGCTCGCTCGGATCGGAGGCGATCGACTCGAGCTCGGTGAGCGCCCAGGCAAGGCGCTTCCACAAACCGGTAAGCGCTGCTACGTACCCCTCGCGCTGCCCACTCGCGACACCCGGTCTCACAGCGCGATCTTAACGCTACAGTGGCCCCAGGCAGATGGGGGGAGCCGGACACACTGTGCTCGTCGTGGACGACGACGACAGTCTGCGCATGCTCTGCCGCATCAACCTGGAGCTCGAGGGCTATCGCGTGCTGGAAGCGCCGACGGTCGAGACGGCCCAGCAGCTGCTCCGCGACGAGGATGTCGACGTCGTCTTGCTCGACGTCCACGTCGGCTCGGACGACGGTTTCAGTGTTCTGAGCGATCTTGGCGCCGAGCGGGTGGCGCTCTTCACCGGCAGCTTCCAAGTGGACGAGCGGCGCGCGGCCGCGGTCGACGCCGTCCTCAAGAAGCCGTTCACCATCGCCGAGCTCTCTGAGACCGTCGGTCGGCTCGCAGCGGCCGTTCGCTAGATTGCACCGCCCGTGAGCGTTACCGCAGTTCGCACCCCAGCCGAGTACGAGTCTGAGCTTCGACGCTACCTCTACGACCGCTCGGAGGAGGGCCGGGCAGTGCGGGTCGGCGAAAAGGAGGTTTCTGAGCGGGCGGAAATCATCGCTCGCTATCGCGATCTCTTCAGCCGCGAGCAGCTCGATGCGCTGCGCTCGGCCGAAGAAGACGCACCCCGAGGCGACGACCGCGAGCGCCTGTACCGGCTTCGGAAGACCTGCGAGGGAGGATTCGTCTCGGCGGAGATGGCCGAGCGCGAGGACGCGCTCGAGAACGCGATCCTCGCTGCACGACTCGGGTTCAAGGGCGAGGAACTGCCACTCCGCTCGGCGCAGGCGACCCTCGCTGTGCTCCCTGATTATGGGGATCGCGAAGAGCTCGGCAAGCTGACCGCCGGGCGCTCGGCCGAGTTCAATGGGGAGCGCTTGGAGGTGCTCCGGGCAGGTGAGGAGCTCGAGGCCGAGATTTCGAGCCAGTCAGATGCGATCGCGCGAAACGAAGAAGAGAAGGGTGTCTCGCTACGCGAGCTCGAGGCTGCGCTTGCGCAGACGAGCGAGGGCTCCACCGGCGCCTACGTCCTTTTGCGGGACCGCTGGTTCGAGCGACTGCTCGGGCCGGAACGGGAGCAGGTGCCGTCCTCGTACCACGTCGCCTACCTGCGCCGCCTTTCGCCGCTCGAGTCGACGTACACGAAAGACCGCGCGGTCGAGGTGTGCCTGGACACGATCAAGCAGCTCGGGTTCGATCTCGCGGCGCAGTCGAACATTCGCCTCGATCTGGACGACCGGCCACAGAAATCCCCGCGTGCCTGCGTGATTCCGTCCGATCCGCCGGCAGTCGTACACCTGATCACGCGTGCCCAGGGTGGGCTCCACGATTACCAGGCGTTCCTGCACGAGGCCGGCCACGCGCTCCACTACGCAGGTTGCGATCCGAATCTCCCGTACACCTTCCGCAACCTCTCACGCGACCATGCGTTGACCGAGATCTACTCGTACATCTTCGAGGCGGTCACGCGAGAGCCTGAATGGCATAGGCATTACTTCGGGCTCTCGGACGAGGAAGCGGCCGTGAATGCCGAGGCGACGACCTTCCTCGAAGCCCTGCTCTTCCGCCGCTACGCGGCCAAACTCCAGTTCGAGCTCGGCTTCTGGTCGCGGTTCAACGAGGAGGGCGGAGGGGGGCCGGAGGGCTACTCCGAACGTCTGACCGAGGCGACCGGGGCGAGGTACCGCGAGGACGCCTACCTCGCCGACATGGACGCAGGCTTCTACTCGGCCGATTATCTGCGTGCCTGGATCCGCTCGGCGCAGCTGCGCCACTATCTCGTGCGCGAGATCGGTGAGGACTGGTGGCGCAACGCCGAGACGGGCGATCGCCTGCGGGCGCTCTTCGCCGAGGGGACGCGGCCGTCGAGCGAAGAAATCGGCGCTCGGCTCGGTTACCAGCCGCTCGATACAGCACCGCTGCTGCACGAGCTCGGCGCTTAAGAGCTGCCGGCGACGACCGCCTCGAGGGCCTCGACGACCCTCGGGTCGAACTGCGTCCCGCTGTTTGCACGGAGCTCGGTGAGCGCAACCTCTTGCGAGAGGGCCTTCCTGTAGGCCCGGTCGCTCGTCATCGCATGGAACGCGTCGCAGCAGCAGACGATTCGGGCGACGAGTGCGATCTCGTCGCCGGCTCGGCCGTCCGGATAGCCGGAGCCGTCGTAGTGCTCGTGGCAGGAACGGACGAGGTTCCCGACCTCGCCGAGCAGACCGCCGACCTGCTCGAGCATTTTCTCGCCCTCGATCGTGTGCGCGTTCATGATCCCGCGCTCCTCCGGGGTGAGCGGTCCCGGCTTGTTGATGATCTCGTTCGGAATCCTGACTTTGCCGACGTCATGCAGGAGCGCCACAAACTCGGCCTGACGCCGCTCGTCGGGCTCGAGCTCGAGCTTTTCGGCAACCTGCATCGTTAACTGGACGACGTCGCGGCTGTGGCTGCCGGTGTACGCATCGTCCGCCTCGATCACGTCGCCGAGCAGATAGGCGGTGCCCCGATAGGCGTGGCTGAGCTCGAGTGTGCGATCGATCTGTGTTCGGTGCTCGCGCGCGAAGAGCGAGAGCAGTCCGACGAGCGGAAGAACGAGCAGAAAGGCATACGACGTCTCGACTGCCGTGATCGCGACTGCAAGCCCCACCGGCGCGAGTGCCGAATCCATCATCCAGACGGGCACAAAGGAGCGCAGCTGCTCGTGCGCGGGGATGCCGAGCGCGACACGACCGCGAATTGCGGTGGCGACGAAGTCGACGAGGAACTGGGCGGCGAGCGCAGCGACGTACACAGGCCAGAGCGCGAGGCGCGGCGACGACTGCCCGGCAACAGCGAGCACGACGACCGGGCCGACGACATGCCAGGCGTCGGCGATGCCGAGCAGGGTCCGCTCGACGTGCAAGGCCCGGCGGGCGCCGTCGATGACGCGGGCCAGCAAGATCGCTGCGGCCACGCAGATCGGTACCACGCCGAGCGGCAGGATGAACAGCATCGGCACGAGGACGAGCTGAGTCGGCACGGCAAAGCCGGCGCCAACCTCGAAGTCGAGGCGAAAGGCCGCCGCGTAGGCGGCGATCAGGCCGAGGACGACGACGGTCGAAGGCGATCGCGCGCTCGGCAGGAGGAGCGAGAGCGGCACGGCAACCGCCAGGAAGCCGCCGCCAAGCACGCCGGCGAGCACGCGATCGGCGTGGGGCAGCGGGGCAGTCTGTCGAGCGCGCTGCGCCTCGATCGGCGCGTGTTCCTTCGGCGCAACAACGGGGTCGGTTTGTCGTTGCGTCGCCGCTGTCGCCACGACTCAAAGATCGTCCTCCCGTGGGCTTCTCTTGAGGACAAGCGTCGGAAATCACTCGCGTGAGGGATCGAGGCGCCCCGGAAGGGGGATGCGCGAGGGCGCGATCCGGAGACGCTATGCAGGAGCTTCGGGACCGGGGCTCGCATGAGGTCGATAAAGGAGGGTCTGTGGCGTCTCTGCGGTTGGTCTTTCGCGTCTCTGCGTGTGCGATGGTGTTGTTCGCCTTTACTGCTCCGCTCGCGCATGCTGGGCTTATCTCGGGTCTTCTGCCAGGGCTTATCTCGCCCTCTGACACTCCTGCGACCTGCAACACAAGCTCTTCGCAGGCCTTCGCCAAGGTCGACGGCGACTACTCCAACTACGTCCTCGTCCCCGGCGGCTCGTTCGAGGCCGGCGCGGCAGGCTGGACGCTCGGTCGCAGCGTTGCAGTTGTCTCCGGCAACGAGCCGTGGAAGGTTCACGGTGCCTCGGACAGCCACTCGCTCTACATCCCGAGTGGCAGCTCCGCGACGACGCCGGCGATGTGCTTCGCGCCCGGCGACTGGCACATGCGCTTCTTTGCGGCAAGCTCGTCCAGCTCGGTCTCGTCGCTCCAGGTGCGCGTTCGCGTCAAGAGCCTGCTCGGCGTTCTGAGCATTCTCGACGGCGGCAAGATCTCGTCGAACTCGACGTGGCAGCCGTCGGCCCGGCTCGGCCTGCTGCTGACGAATCTGACGGGAATCCTCGCGACGGACTCCGTCTCGTTCCAGTTCGTTCCGTCGGGGACCGCCTCGTGGCGGATCGACGACGTCTACCTCGACCCCTGGAAGAACGGCTGAGCCGATAACGTCTTCGCCTTGGCGCGGGCTCAGCGGGCGCTCATCTTCGATCTCGACGGCACGCTCGTCGACACCGTCTACGCGCACGTGTTCGCCTGGCAGCGGGCGTTTGCCGAGGTAGGGCTGCCGATCGACGGCTGGCGAATTCACCGCCGGGTGGGGATGAGCGGCGGCCTCTTCGCGCGTGCCGCCGCCCGCGAGGTCGGCCGCCCCCTGTCGGGGGAGGAGACGGAAGCGATTCAGAACCGCCACGGCGAGCTCTACCGCGAGTTGCTGCCCGAGCGGCGGCCGCTCCCTGGGGCCGTCGAGCTGTTGGCGGAGCTACGAGCCGAAGGACTGCCGTACGGGATAGCCACATCCGGCCGCCGGCCGGAGATCGACGCCTCGCTCGAGGCGCTCGGCGTCGGCGAGGAGACGGTGGTCGTCGAGCGCGGCCACGTCGACCGAGCGAAACCCGAGCCGGATCTCTTTCTCACCTGCGCCGAGCGGCTCGGGGTCTCGCCCGCCGACTGCTACGTGGTGGGTGATGCCGTCTGGGACCTGCTCGCTGCCCGCCGCGCCGGCATGCTCAGCGTGGGCCTGCTGAGCGGCGGCTACGGCGAGGACGAGCTGACGAGCGCCGGTGCCTTTCGCGTCTACCGTGACGCTGCCGAGCTGCGCAGCTCGCTGGACGAGCTCGGCGTTCTCCACTAAAGCTGCCTCCGAGTACCGGCGTCGAGCCAGTCCGAACGTCACGAGCGTCCGCTAGGACCGCCGAGCCGCGGCCCAAGCTAGAGGGATGTCCGTTCCCCTAGCTCGGTGACTCGCTCGAGGCCGCGGCCGGCTCAGGCTCGGTCTCAGGCTCCGCATCCTGCGCAAAGAGCGAAGCAACGCTCTCGTCGAGATCCTCCACGACGAAGTTCTCAGCGCCGAGCGGCGTGAGCACCTGCTTCGCCGTGTCGATCGCGTCGCCGGCGATCTCCACCACGATCGCGGAGGTGTTCGGCTGTAGCGACTTGCCGAGCTGCTCGAGCTGGTCGTTCTTGAAGCCGGAATCGCGCAGCTTCGAGACGAGGGCGCCGATCGAACCGCCGGCCAGGATCCCGATCGGCCCGCCGATGATGCCGATCGCACCGCCGAGTAGCGCGCCGCGCCCAGCGCCCCAGTCCTTGGACTCGATGAACTTCGCCTTGCCGTCCGGCCGGACGAAGAGGACTGCGGTGTTGCCGATCCTGTCGCGCATGGAGCCTCCGAGCGCACCGGCGGCACGCGAGCCACCGTCGGGAGTGGTGAAGCTGGCGGCCAGGATCTTGCGGGCTGATTCCTGCTGCATCGTGTCTCCTCCGTCAGTGGACAGGTATCGGTCCGACTCTACCTCGACCGCTGGGACAGCTCGCCGGAAGACCTGACCCGCTTGGTTGAGTGAAAACGGCTTGCTTGCCAACCGTTTGAGAGGCGCATACGGGATTCGAACCCGTGCCGCCGCCGTGAGAGGGCGGTGTCCTAGGCCACTAGACGAATGCGCCCGGCGACGCGGAAGTCTAGCGACCGAAGCGCTGGATCCCGCGTCAAGACTGCGGGGCTAGGATTCGAACCTAGACTACTCGGTCCAGAGCCGAGCGTCCTACCATTAGACGACCCCGCAAGGGGCCTCGATTGTAGCCACTAGGTTTCGAGGCGGTAGGTCGGCAGCAGGAGCTTTTCGGCCTCGCCTTCGATGTGCGCGATCACGTCGACGTACGGCTCGAGACCGGACCCTCTCAGCTTCGCGCCAAGCAGCTCGTCGACCTGGTAGATGCCCGAGGAGTTGTTCATCGTGATCTCGATCCCGATCGGACGTTCGACGCCGTCCGTGATCGTGACGTCGTCGATCGCAGCCGCCGACAGCGAATGGATCGACACGCGCCCACGTTCGAAGGGGATTCGCGAGCGGCCCTTGGCCATGTCGAGCGCATCGGCGACCCTGACGATCCCGGCCTCCAGCGTCAGCGGCTTGCCGTATTCGCGGTGGCTCGTGATGGCGTGCAGGACCTCTGAGGCGATGACGGTCAACTCGGGCTCCTCGTAAAGGCCTTTCAGGAGCTCCCGCTGCTTCGGCTCGGCCAGGAAGAGGCTGAAGTCCTCGTGCCCGTCGCGGTGAACTGCCATCCCGATGCAATGGAGCAGCGCGCCGAGTGTGACGACGATCTCCGCATCGTCCCGCTCGAAGCCGTAGTCGGTGACGACCGAGGGCTCGACGCCGTGCTTCGTCAGCTGGCGCAGGAGCTTCAGTGCAATGTTCGTGACGATCTGGACGTGAACCCAGGAGTGGTCGTTGATCTGCATCCGCGCCACCGCGTTCACGTTCGCGACGTGCCACCAGGCCTTCAGCTGCTTGTCCTTGTTGACGCGGTCGAGCAGAGTGCGAAGCTTGCGGTTCCCGCGCGCGGGAACCTTGAGCCGCATCCGCTCGACGGCCTGGGCGGGCGTCAGGCGGGTGTCTTGCTCAGCCTCCTCTGAGACCGGTTGCTCGATCCGTTCTTCGGTTTCCTTGTCGAGTGCCATCAGGCGACCTCCGAAGCCCAGTCTCCATAGAGTGACGTGTAGAGGCCTCGTTCCTGCATGAGCTCGTCGTGGCTGCCCTGCTCGACGATCCGGCCATGCTCTAGCACGACGATCAGGTCGGCGTCACGGATCGTCGAAAGCCGGTGGGCGATGATGAACGCTGTACGACCTGAGAGGAGCAGCCGGAGCGCTCGCTCGATCTTCCGTTCGGTGCCGATGTCGACTGAAGAGGTCGCTTCGTCGAGGATGAGGATCCCCGGATCGGCAAGCAAGGCGCGTGCGAGCGCGATGAGTTGGCGCTGGCCGAGCGAGAGGCGGCTGCCGCGTTCCTGCACCTCGGTCTCGTAGCCGTTTTCCAGCCGCAGGATGAACTCGTGCGCTCCGACGGCCTCCGCTGCCTGCACGATCTGCTCGCCCGAGGCGTCCGGTCGCCCGAACGCGATGTTCTCTGCAACCGTGCCCGCGAACAGAAAGCCTTCCTGCGGAACGATCCCCAGCTGGTGTCGGAGGGAGGCTTGGCTGACCTCGCGCAGGTCGATCCCGTCGATCGTGATCCGGCCGTCGCGAGGATCGTAGAAGCGGGCGAGCAGCTTCGCGATCGTCGACTTGCCGGCGCCGGTATGGCCGACAAGCGCCACGGTCGTGCCGGCGGGAATGTCGAGATCGAGGTCGTGTAGGACATCGGGTCCGTCGCCGTACCCGAACCTCACGTGCTCGAACCGGACGTGCCCCTTGACCGCTGGCAGCTCGACCGCCCCGGATTCGTCGACAACCTCCGGTTCCTCGTCGAGCACGTCCATGATCTTGTCGAGCGCCGCTGTCGCGGAAAGGAACGTGCTGTAGAGCTGCGACAGCTGCTGGACCGGATCGAAGAAGTTCTGCACGTAGAGCAGGAAGGCGAACAGGGTTCCGAGCGTGATCGCGCCCTGGAAATAGAGATGGCCGCCGTAACCGAGCACCACCGCGAGCGCGACCGACGAGACGAGGTCGACGAACGGGAAGTAGAGCGCGTTCAGGACGACCGTCCGCATATTTGCTTCCCGGTAGCCATCAGCGACCTCCCGAAAATGGGCGATGTTGCGGTTCTCGCGTGTGAAGGCCTGGACGATCCTCATGCCGGCGATGTCCTCGGCCAGCGTCGCCGTGACGAGCCCGAGCCGCTCGCGGACCGCCGCATACGCGCGGGAGGAGTGGATGCGGAAGAGGATCGTGCCCACGCTCATGATCGGGATCACCGCGAGCGTGGCAAGCGCCAATCGCCAGTCGAGGACGAAGAGCAGGATCGCCGTGCCGATGAGCGTCAGGGTGCTCTGGACGAGCGTGGTAACGCCGTCGGTGACGAGCTGGTCGAGTGCTTCCACGTCATTCGTCAGGCGGCTGATGATCACGCCGGCCCGGTTGCGTTCGAAGAAGCCGAGCGAGAGCCGCTGCAGGTGTCCGAAGAGCTTGATTCGAAGGTCGGCCAGGATGCGCTCACCGACCCAGCCGGTCAGATAGGTCTGGACGTAGCTCATGCCCCAGTTCGCGAGTCCCGCGAGCAGGAAGGCCACGACGATCCACCAGAGCGTGCTGAGATTGTTCTGGGTGATGCCGTCGTCGATCGCGTACTTCGCCAGGAGCGGCGGGGCGAGTGCCGTGGCGGTAGCCAACAGCAACGAGAAGACGGAGAGGATGGTGCGAGTCCGGTAGGGAGCGGTCAGGCGGGCGAGGGTCCCCAGCCGGCGCCGCGTCCGGCGCCAGGACCAGTCGTCGACCTCGGCCCCGCGCTGCATCGTCAGGTGACTCCCAGGCTGCCAGACCCTCATTGCCCGCGACCCTCTGATTGTTGACGCGCGCGTCCCCACCCGGGTGGTGGTGAGGTCCACCCGCCACCCGCGGTGAGCGTATCCCGGAGATGCGCACGTGTCTGTGCCGGCTTCGCGCCGAAGCTGTGAATCATGCGACCTCCGCCTCTTCGGCTTCCTCGATCACGGCGCGCGCCTCGACTGCGTCTGCGAACTGCCGCTCCAACAGGCCGTGCTCGTAGATGTCGCGGTACACCTGGCTCGTCTGCAGCAGATCGTCGTGGGTGCCGCGCGCGGCGATGCGCCCGTCGTCGACGACCACGATTTCATCCGCGAGCGAGATCGTCGACAGACGGTGCGCGATGATCAGCGTCGTCCGGCCTTTCATCGCTTCGCGCAGGCCGAGCCGGATCCGCGCCTCGGTGCTGGCGTCAACCGAAGCGGTCGCGTCGTCGAGGATCAGAATTCGCGGATCGACGGCGATCGCGCGCGCGATGGCGAGCCGCTGCCGCTGGCCGCCGGAGAGCGTGATCCCACGCTCGCCGATGATCGTGTCGTACCTCTGCGGCAGCCGCTCGACGAACTCGTGCGCCTGGGCGAGCCGTGCGACGTGCTCGACCTCCTGGTCGCTGAGGTGCGGAGCCCCGAACGTGATGTTCTCGCGAACCGTGGCCGAGAAGAGGAAGGTGTCCTGGGAGATCACCCCGACCTCGCCGCGGAGCGAGCGGAGCTTGACGTCGCGGACGTCGGCCCCATCGATTGTCAGGCGCCCTCGCGTCACGTCGTAGAAACGCGGCACCAGCGAGGTCAGCGTCGTCTTGCCGGCGCCGGTGTGTCCGATCAGCGCGATCGTTCGGCCCGGCGGGACATCGAGATCGATCTCCTCGAGCACCGGCCGGCCCGGCATGTACTCGAAGTCCACTCCCTCGAATCGGATATGCCCGCCCCCGTTGGGCAGCTCCCCGGCGCCGGGCCGATCGGCCACCTCCTCGTGCTCGTCCATCACCTGGAAGATGCGCTCGCCCGAGGCGGTCGCCCGCTGGGCCTGGCCGATCCACATCCCCAGCGAACGGAGCGGCATCACGAGCATCCCGAGGTAGAGGTTGAACGCGACGAACCCACCGATCGTGAGCTCGCCGCTCGTCACCATGCGGGCGCCGACCAGCAGCACCGCGGCCTGGGCGACGAGCGGCACCCACGAGATGAGGGGAACGTAGAACGCGCGCTGGCGGTTGGCTCGAATGGTCTCGGCGAAGAGCGTTTCGGTGCGGCGCCGGAACTTCGCTTGTTCGCTCGGTTCCTGCGCGAAGGACTTGACGACATGGACGCCGACGATGTTTTCCTCGGCGACGGTGGCGACATCGGCGAGCTTCTGCTGAACCTCGCGCAGGGTTGGGTGCGAAACGTGGCTGTACCGGTAGGCGAGCACAACGAGCACGGGGGTGATCGCAAGGGAAATCAGCGCCAGCTTCCACTGGAAGACGAGCAGCACCGCCGTGACGAAGACGACGGTCAGGATGTTTTGGAAAAAGAAGATCAGGCCGTAGCCGAGAAAGAAGCGCACGCCCTGGAGATCAACGGTCGCACGCGACATCAACTGTCCTGTCTGGTGCCGGTCGTAGAACCCGAACGACAGGCGGACCAGATGTGAATAGAGACCCTGCCGCAGGTCCATCTCGACTGACAGCGCCTGCTTTCCCGAGATCATCCTGCGCCCGTACATGAGCAGCGCCCGAACAACCCCGATCATCGCGATCGTGCCTACGTACAGCCACAACTTGTGCGAGTCATTCGGCTTGAGGGCGTCGTCGATGACGTTCTTGGTCACCCAGATAAGTGCGATTCCTCCGGCCTGGTAGCCGATTGCGAGGACGATCGACACGGCCAGAGACGCCTTGTATGGACTCAGGAAGCCGAGGAGCCGCTTGAAGGTCTCCCGGTAGCGCGGAATTTCCGCCATCCCTGGAATCTAGCCGCCTTCCGGCGTTCCGCCGAGCTCTGACAACTCCTTGCGGATCAGTGCCGCGGCGGCCGACACTCGACGCCGGTTTGCAGCGGAATTCAGCCAGCCGCTTGCTCCGGAGGGGTGCGGGAGGGGAATCGAGACCGTGCCCTGGCGGTCGTAACGGCGACCGACGCACTCGGTGACGCTTTTCAGGCCCAGCATCCGCCGAGCTGCCAGGCCGCCGACGGGCACGATCAGCCTCGGCCGCATCAGCCGAAGCTCCCACTCCCACCAGAAGGAACACAGCTCCTGCTCGCGCGGCGTCGGCGTGCGGTCGCCTCGTCCCGACTGTGCCTTGCCCGGGTAGCAGCGGGTGACCGACGCGCAGTAGAACGTGCCGTAGAAGTCGTCTTCGTCGAGTTCGAGCCAGCGACGCAGCGTCCGTCCGGCGCGCCCGCGCCACGGTAGGCCTTCCTCCCCCTCCACGACCCCGGGTGCCTGGCCGAACATGTAGGCGGGCTGGCCCTCGTACGGCTGGACAACCGGTGGCGACTCGAGCCGGTAGCCGGCTTCGCTACACGCGCGGCAGGTGCGATTGTCGCGCTGAAGCGATTGCAGCGAGCGATAGCGGGAGCGCCTGTGCGTCATGCCGGCGCGGTGTGCGTGCTCATGTCTGTACGGCGACGAACCAGCGGCCTGCAAACAGGGTCCGGCCTCCACCGAGCTCCTCGGCGAGCTCCTCCGGCTCGAAGAAGCGCTTGTACACCTGCCAGCGGGAGCCGTCGGTCAGGACCCGTTCTTGCCACTCGACCGGCTGGGCGTCGTTGGTGAGCGCGGAGTCGACGACGACGAGCTCCGGCGCCACGCGCCGCGCCTCGCGGAGGAAGACGCTGCGCTCAGGCTCCTCGAGGTGGCCGTAGAAGAAGCTCGTGAAGACACGCTCGAACGAGCTGTCCTCGAAGGGCAAGTCGAGCGCGTCGGCGCGCGCGAACTCGACATCGGGAAGCCTGCCGGCCGCGAGCTCGAGCATCGACTCACTCTGGTCGAGGCCGGTGATCTCACCCGGGAGATACGCAGTCAGGAAGCCGGTTCCGCAGGCGACGTCGAGCGTTCGGGCCGGAGCCAGGGCTTCGAGGATGCTCGTGAGAGCAGCGGTCTCCTCGTCCCACCCGGGTCGGTGGCGATCCGTGAACAGGCCTGTCCCTCGCCACCAGTCGTCGTACTCCGGCGCGCGCCGTTCGTAGTACGCCTTCACGCGGTCCTAGACTACGCGCGTGGATTTGCCGCTCGAGTCGGTGCCGAACTTCTCCGAAGGGCGCGACCAGGAGACGCTGGACGCGTTGGCGAGCAGTCTTTCCGCCCGCGCCAGGCTGCTCGACATTCATTCCGATGCAGACCACAATCGCTCCGTCTTCACGGTCGTGGCCGGCGAGGACGACCTGGTGGAGGCGCTGCTGGCCGGGATTGTCTGCGCGGAAGAGCGGATCGATCTGCGGCGACACGAAGGCGCCCATCCAAGGGTCGGCGCGGCGGATGTCGTGCCAGTGGTTCCGATCCGCCCCCAAGACATGGAAAGTGCCAGACGAGTGGCCTTCGTTCTGGCCGAGCGCATCGGCGACGAGCTCGCGCTGCCGGTGTTCCTCTACGGCGAGCTCGCGCCCGGCCTCGGGCCGGCGTACTTCCGGACGGGCGGCCTCGATGGGCTGCGCCGGCGCCTGGAGTCGGGAGCGCTCACGCCGGATTTCGGGCCAGGCCGGCTCGACGATCGCTGGGGCGCGGTGCTCGTCGGCGCGCGTCGACCGCTGATCGCGCTGAACGTCAACCTGCGCGGCGAGCTCGGGGCGGCTCGGGAGATCGCCTCGGTCGTCCGCGAGCGGGACGGC
>WNGJ01000559.1_pt1 | contig 34156 bp, 27 predicted proteins | sample 5400611 | NCBI WGS metagenome assembly WNGJ01 (sample SAMN13153375, study PRJNA577476) | soil metagenome | isolation source: 40 cm soil or saprolite under Garry oak tree replicate 1 | place: USA:California | collected 2016-06-15
TGCTCGCCTGGAACAGGTACAAGGAGGCTATCGCATCATCGATGTTGGCAGCACAAACCATGTTTACGTCAATGCGAAGCGCGTCACGAACCAGCTACTTCAGCCAGGTGATGAGATACGCATCGGACCATACAAATTCAATTATACGGGAACGCAACTGACACAGCAAGATGAGAGTCAAGGTGTACGTATCGACGCACTCCATTTGCAAAAAGTTGGTTCCAAACATACCATCCTCCTAAACGATATTTCTATAGCTATCCCTCCACGTAAATTTGTAGCCCTGGTGGGTGGATCAGGCGCGGGTAAATCGACACTTATGGATGCTCTCAATGGTCTGCGACCTGCACAGAAAGGTCTGGTACTGTATAACGGCCAGGATTATTACCGGCATCACGCCGCTTTTAGCACTCAGCTAGGCTATGTACCACAGGATGACATCATCCATCGCGAGCTGACTGTCAAACGGGCTCTTTATTACACTGCCAGGATGCGCCTGCCTGAAGATTTCACACAAGCACAGATCAAACAGCGTATCGACGAGGTATTGGAAGATGTGGAGATGAAACACCGGCGTGGCCTGCTTGTTAGTAAGCTATCAGGTGGTCAGCGCAAACGTGTTTCAATCGCGCTGGAATTGTTGGCCAATCCTAGTGTCTTTTTTCTGGATGAGCCGACCTCGGGCCTCGATCCTGGCCTTGATCGAAAAATGATGTTCCTCTTGCGTAGACTAGCCGACAAAGGGCACACTATCATATTGGTAACACATGCTACTAATAATATTAATGTCTGCGATTATATCTGCTTTCTGACCCAGGGAGGTCGCCTCGCTTACTTCGGGCCTCCAAACGAAGCAAAAGCCTATTTCGGGAAAACCGACTTTGCCGAAATTTATAGTGCTCTTGAGCCGATTGAGGACAATCCCAACATTCCAGAGGAGGCAGAAAATCGCTTTAAATCTTCCTCAGAGTATCAGAAGTACGTTGTTGTTCCCTTGAACCAGGGGCCTGCTGGTCAGACAAACACATCGCAGGAAACAGCCGCGGTCAAACAATCTAAGCGAGGCAATCCCTGGAAGCAATTCTCCTTGCTCTCCAGGCGCTATTTAGAATTGCTCAAGAATGATACAGGCAACCTGCTGATACTGCTTTTGCAAGCGCCAATCATCGCTGCAATCCTCATCTTAATGCTGTCTTCAGGTGGCCATGGCACATTCGATCCAAGTAGTGTCGCCAGATGTTTGCTTAATCCTCCTGGCACAAACATACACATACCCCAAACTGCACCAAACTCGAACAATTGTCAGAATGTGGTGAACTTCCTGATTGATACTCCGGAAGGCCAGGCATACGTTGCTAGCCATGGAGGGAATGTAAATCAAGCAACGCAAGATTTTATCGCTCCAGAATCTGGTTTCGACGCGCAAAAGTACCTGTTTATTATGGCATTCGCTGCAATGATGTTCGGTTGTATCAACGGAGCACGCGAGATAGTCAAGGAAGCTCCAATTTATCGTCGCGAACGCACAGTGAACCTGGGTATTGCACCTTATATGTTCTCGAAGATTGTCATTTTAGGAGTCTTATGCTTACTGCAAAGCGCCATCCTGGTTCTTGCAGTGAATTGGGTTGCTCCAATACAACAAGGTATTTTACTCCCCGCGCCATGGGAAGTGTACATTACCATGGCTTTGACCTCGCTAGCAGGTTTGATGATAGGATTGACAATCTCGGCATTCGCCCCAAATAATGATAGGGCAGTGAGTCTCATACCAATCATTCTTATCCCGCAGGTAATCTTCTCAGGCTTACTTTTCAATCTGAATGGGCCTATTCTGCAAGCCATAGGTGCGCTTTTTGCGGTTCGATGGGGCATGGCAGCCTCAGGCTCCTCAGTCGGCCTTCACGGCGACAAATTGGGAGCTGATGACTTCTCATACAAGGGAACGCTTTTCTCGATCTTCAGCCAGACAGAAGCAGCCATTCACCTTTTCATTTGTTGGTCTGCACTGGCAGTGATGATATTGCTACTCGGTGTTGCAATCGCTTACTTTCTGAAACGAAAGGATGTCCGGACGTAATTCAATGGTACTTCTTGGCGCCTATATTGTTTATGAGTATTACCCTGTGCTATTCTAGCATTGGCCTTGAACGCAAGGTGTTGTTAATGGAACGAGCAAGCGAACAGTGTTACTAAACAAGCGCATTCTCGTCGGAATATGTGGTGGTATCGCATGCTATAAAGCGGTCGAACTAGTTAGTCGTCTGCAACAAGCTGGCGCTATCGTTGATGTTATAATGTCTGAACGGGCGGATGAATTTGTTCGACCATTGACATTCTCATCTTTGAGCCACCGACCCGTATATAGCGACTTATGGGAACCGTCAGGACGAGCAGCAGAAACACATATCGCATTAGCTGAGGAAGCTGAATTATTGGTGATCGTTCCTGCAACAGCCAACACTATTGCGAAGTTGACCCATGGTTTGGCCGACAATATGCTTACAGCGGTAGCAGTGGCAACTAAGGCTCCACTACTGCTGGCGCCTGCGATGCATCAGAACATGTATACGCATCCGACAACACAAACAAATATCGCCTTGTTGCGGGAACGTGGAGCATTTATCGTAGAGCCAGAGGTCGGTCGGCTGGCATCAGGGGAAGTAGGCATAGGCAGGCTTCCTGATACCAGTGTTTTGCTTGGGGCTATCAACGTCGTACTTGGACGTAACGCTGATCTTGCAGGTCACCGGGTAGTCATAACAGCAGGTGGTACTCAGGAGCCAATCGACCCGGTACGCTTTGTAGGGAATCGCTCATCTGGAAAGATGGGATACGCCCTGGCAACAGAGGCGCGAGATCGTGGTGCACACGCCATTTTGATCTCAGGCCCCGTTGTATTAGATGTACCTTACGGGGTAGAAGTGCGGAGAGTCGAGACCGCCATACAGATGCGAGATGCAGTGCAAGATGCGGTTAGTAATGCTGCTGTGCTTGTGATGAGTGCTGCTGTGGCTGATTATCGTCCAGCAAAAGTTGCGACACAGAAGCTCAAGAAAAGTGGAAGTGGATCGCAAGAACTCGATGAACAGAACGGGTTTTTCTTACGACTGGTACGCAACCCAGATATACTCGAAGAACTCGCGGATTCTGTTGACAGAAACACAGGCAATGAAAGGTTTGGACGACATCTGGTGCGTGTAGGTTTCGCTGCGGAAACGAGCGATCTGGTTCATTACGCACGTGCTAAACTCATCGCAAAGCGCCTTGATTTGCTTGTAGCAAACGATGTGAGTCGCTCGGATAGCGGCTTTGGCACAGAGACCAATAAGGTTTATATCTTTCATGCAAATGGAGCAATGGAAGATTTGCCTGTAATGCCTAAAACAGGTGTTGCGGCAGCCATTTGGGATCGAATCGTACCTCTTTTGAGTACGACGTAATCTGGGAGGAAGTGGCGCTGTGTTGGGAGATTTTGTTCTAGAAGTTATAGGTACACCTATGATGCAGGAGGAATCCATGATGGATCGTGCTGCTAGCACCGGTTTTGAAGGCATTGCTCAAATGCTACTTGAGCAGAAAAAGTTAATGGATGCTTTGGAGGCCGAAAACCGTGAATTACGCCGGCAAATCGCTGACTTACGCCGTGGGGTAGGCATTGCAGTAGTCATTGAAGGAAAGACAATTCAACTCGCCAATGACTCGAGCAATAATATGCAATCACAGTCAACGTTGCAAAGCTTACAAAATTTGCAAAATACTCCCCCCATATCCAGTAACTATGCGCAAGGTGGCCGCCAGACGGGTAGCCAGCAATCGGTAAACCTGGGTAGTGACAAGCGGGAGAACGGTAATACTCGCAGCCCTTTGGCAGATAGCTTCGTTCTTTAGTTATTCTAATGCCGCCCAAAACGTTCTGATTAATTGATTACTCTGGAACAACTTAGTGAGCGTAATTCGTTGTGCTCAATTGATGTTATATCTTTTCTGCCAGAATCCACCTTACTATAGGGCAAACTGGACGATCAAGGTAGTTTTGTATTGTCCAGTTTGCCCTTACTGCATTGAAACTGAGCATAACTTTCAGCATCCCCAACCATATTCAAGAATACTTGCTTAGGTGTGTTATTATCAAGCAAGATATATTACTATTCTGAATAAGAGAAGCTAACTTGCTCTTCTTACCTGGCAGTAGATATTAAAACCTGTCCAATAGTGCCAATTCTAAGGAGGTCAATACATGATTTGTTCCCGCTGTCAAAATCAGGTTGCCGAGGGGGTGAAGTTCTGCGGCGTCTGTGGATCGCCAATGCAAGTGAGCCAAACTCCTCCTCCCCAGGCCCGGCCGCAAAGTCAATATGGGGCAGGGGCACCACCGCAAGGAGCTTACGTACCGCCTAATCAGTATGAAGAGTATAGCAGTAATCAGGCGCTTGGCAGCCAGGTGCCAAAAGCTGAACTACACAATCCCAAAGGGCCACTGCATGTAGCAGATATGACAATCACTGTTGACGGACAACTTGTACCGGTAGCAGATGTTATGCTAGGTAGCCAGTTACCTATTTACTTCGAACATCACATCCTCCTATGGAAACATCCAGGGGTACAAATCGGCTTCAAATCTCTTAGAGGTTTAGCAAAGCGCTTTTTTGCAGGTATGCAGATCTTTTTGACTGAAGCGCAAGGGCCTGGAAACATCTCCTTCTCACGAGACGCACCGGGCCAGATAGTGGCATTACGTCTGCAGCCAGGCCAGATGGTAGAAGTACGTGAGCACCAATTCCTGTTCGCTACTGGCAACATCGAATATGGCTTCACCTTCGTACAAGGCGCAGCCAACATCCTCTTCAGTCGCACTGGCCTCTTCATTGATCAGTTTACCTGTTTCGGAGGCGAGGGAATGCTGGTTCTGCATGGATATGGCAACGTCTTTGAGAAAATGCTGGCACCTGGGGAAACATTGGATGTTGAACCGGGCGCATGGCTGTGGAAAGATCCCTCGGTGCAAATGACAGTCACAACAGTTGCCGGTTCCCAACGTGGTGGTGGTATACTTGGAGCTATCGGTGGCATGATGGCAGGCGCTTCGATTATACTCAATCGCTTTACAGGGCCTGGTCGCCTCGGCATTCAGTCCATGACCTATCATCCACCTCAGTCTGAAGGTGCACAACAAGCTGGTGGAACGAGCAATATGCAGGGAACGTGGGGCCAGTTGTTCAACCAGTAATACTTCTATACAGCACGGTTGAAGCGCATAAGGATAGTAGACAAGTAAGGGCACCCTATTGGATGCCCTTACTTGTTGCTTTGATCTCATTCTAGAATACCTGAAAGCGAATAGTTGATAAGTATGCACGTGCAAAAACTATGAGGGACCCTTTTCCTTCTCACGGTTAATTCTCAAGATCTTGAGCATATATTGTTCCGAGTTCAAATAGTAGGGGTTTCTTTTAATGTACTTGCCAACAACCGAGATTGGATGCAATTTGAGTATTTCTACAACGAGGCTGGGAATCAATTTACTGTGATCATAGTGCATCAATGCAATGATGGGAGCATTTTGGAACGTGAATACAGCATCAGATGCCGCCTCGTATTTGAGGATTTGTTCAGGAGTAGCGATATCTTTGCTAAGCCAGGTCATGTCAATTGAAATCCGCACTGCCTGCCATCCCTCGCGAAGAGCCTGAGCAATAAATGTTTGATGAGAAGAGAGTAAATAATATGGGTCAAAGCGCTTACCATTTGCCAGAAAGAGGTCTCGTTCTTCGTATAAGACTAACTGTCCTGCTTCAATCGCTTTATCTACGTCTATTTGTAATTTCAGCAACTCTTCACGTAATTCATTCACCTGTGCTGGAGCAGCAGCAAATAAGCACTTTTCCGACAGCGTCAGGCCGACTCGCATTAAACGCGCTGTAACTCCCGGAATTTCGTTCACTTTGCTATAGAGTTGACAGATATGCGAGCCAGGGGGTATACGCTCAGATTTACCTTCAACACTAAGATCCATAACTACTACCTCCACTGGTTATTGTTGACCTTTCTGTATCTTCCATTTTTGATGCAAACGAGCAGCTTTATTGCTCATGCCTAGAACAAGTAAACCTAGCAACCCAAAGATGAAGACACCCGAAAGGAATGTAAAGATCACAAGTATTACCATTTTCTGTACTGGATATGATCCGATAACAGTTATTGTAAGAGTTAACAAGGACATACCCAAAGGGAAAAACAATACCCATGCGAGCATAACACGCAGGCTCTGTTTCAATGAAAGCGGCTGCTCCCCGCTATAGGGGAAGAGAATACGCCGCATGAGCCTATAGCGGGGCTTATGCTGCATATGGCTGTTTTATCCTTCTTTCTGCCGGGTCTGTAGCCAACGATGTAAAATATCTTCCGCTTGGGAAAGGATATTGACCTCATTCTGGTAAGTCACACGGCGTAACGCCTCGGAAATGGAAAACCATTCTACACGATCATATTCGGCATCGTGAAGAGATGTATCTCCCCCTATCGCCTCAAACAAGAAGTGACGTACCTGTTTCTGGAACCGCACCTTATCATGTATAAAGGAATAGGAAATACTACCAATATAGCTAATTAACCGTACCTCTAAACCGGTCTCTTCCTGTACCTCCCGCACAGCCACCTGCTCAAGGGTTTCTCCGGATTGGGGAGTCCCCTTTGGCAAAGCCCATAATCCAGAATGACTGCGCCCCACAAGCACAACTTCTATAGACGTGTGATTATATTGCGCGGCGCTCAACTGATCGCTGGTGCCCTTCTCCCCCCATATCTCACCTGGAACAAGACGAAAAACGACACCTCCCGCGGAATAAGCTCGTATTGTTTGATATCGCTCCATCAGTCGTGAAGTGCCTTTTCATCAATTCCACAAACAGCGTAGTGGCCTGATTCTCATCAGAACTACACCTAGAATAGTTCTGCCGTGTGAGTATAGTCAATACCTCAAAGGGTGTCAAGAGAGTAAGTCACGAATAGCTTGCAGATTCTCTGCTGGAGTCTCAGGTGGTATAGAACACCCCGGAGCAAGCAGGAAATGCTCACCGCCAGTCATTTCTAGCGCTCGCGCTACTTCCTCACGTACCTGATCTGGTTTTCCACTTTTGAGGATTGTTCTCTCACTAATTCCACCCATCACCGCCTTGCCAGAACGCAACTTACCTTCATGCAGATCAGGATTGCCCTCCAAGGTAGCAGCCCAACTTAGAGCATGTACTGGATACATAGCAAGCTGGTCAAAGTAGATATGTGTACCACAATTATGCAAAATGTTGAACTTGCTTCTGCTCTTAATAGCGTCCAGTAACTCTATGTCATACTGCTCGCCAAATTCACGATACTGGTCAGCAGTTAACATACCTTCAGAAGCCCAACCGTTTGTTGCATAAAAGATGCCACTCGCACCTTGTTCCAGGCTAGCTATTGCAAAATTAACAAACGTTTCCGTAATTACTCTGAGAGCCGCGTGCATTGCAGCACGATCTTCGCGAATTGTTTGCAAAACTGGTTTACTCATATTTCCTGCAAGGTATTTTGCGACTCCCAGAGGGCAAAAGATGGTCTGTACAAAGTAGGCATCATAGCCGATTGAATGATTTATCATCTGCAATGCCCGTAATTGCTCGCTGAGAGTACCCTGATCCGGTTCAAGAGGCCGTATTCGCTTCCAGTCTGAGCTACTTTTGATAGGAGAGCTCTCGAAGATAGGAGCTTTATACTTCTCTCCTGATGGCTTTACCTTGACTCCCCAACCCTCGACATGGTAACAGGCACGTGGGTTAACCTTCATAAAATCCCAATCATAACGGGTGAAATTTTCGACCATGGCCTCCGCAAGCAAGTTGGCATCCCATTCACGTTGAAAGTCGTGCCCCCACATACTCACGGGAACTCGATCAACCTGGTTACCTTGAAGAGCTGCATCTACACGCTCTTTTTTATTCAATGGTGCTCCCTTCCTTCCTGTTCAGAACTTACCCGATAGGTTTGTAAAACCATTTGCTTCATGCGGCTACTCTCCCAATTCTTTGAAGCGATAACCTACGCCCCGTTCGTTCAAAATATATTTTGGATGTGCGGGAGCTGGCTCAATTTTTTGTCGTAAATAGGTGATGTATAAGCGCAGGTAATGGGTCTCATCACGATAGTCTCTTCCCCATACTTTAGAGAGCAATGTTTCGTGTGTCAGTAACTTCCCCGCATTGCTTACAAGATGGTACAGAAGACGATACTCGGTAGGACGCAAGACGACTTTCTTGCCTCTTACAATCACTTCACGTCGTGAGAAATCGATCTTCAAATCATGATCAACAACAATCTCTGTTTTGCGTGTCGGCGACGCCATAAACGAACGACGTAAAAGCGCTCGGATACGTGAAAGCAGTTCCCGGGGATTAAACGGCTTGGCAATGTAATCATCTGCACCTAGATCAAGACCTTGTATTTTATCCTGCTCGTTCTGACGCACAGTAAGCATAATCACGGGTACATTTGAGACCTCACGAATATGCCGTAATGTCTCGAACCCATCCATTTCGGGCATCATGACATCCATTACGATCAGATCTGGCAGGTTTTCACGTAATTGCTCCAGAGCCTCAAGGCCGTTACTGGCTTCTATAACACGATAGTGCTCAAGTTCCAGGTTCATACACACAAAGTCTCGGATGCGTGGTTCATCATCTGCGATTAAAATGGTCATATCACGCGGTTCAAAAGCTTCCTTCTCCATCAAAACACCACCATTGGTAAATGTGCTTTCTCTATACGAGGTAAACTAAATAAAAATGTCGATCCTTCATGCAAAGTGCTCTCGACCCAGATACGCCCTCCATGTGCTTCAACAATAGCACGGCAAATATATAAACCTAATCCTGCACCTTGCAACGAGCTGGTCATGGCATTTCCTACCCTATAAAAGCGATCAAAGATCTGCTCCTGTTCACGCAAGGAAATACCCATACCAGCATCACTTACACTCACTATCACCTCGTCACCTGTAGCGCGGCATACCACTGCTACGACAGGTTTGTCAGGCGAATACTTGACGGCGTTGTCCAAAAGATTTTCTAACACCTCTTCTATACGATCTCTATCCGCCATTACCGTTGGTAAATTGGGCGGCAGATTCACCTTCACTGTAACACCCGGACTTTTCATCTGCAAGCGGTGAGTTACTTGCTGGACAAGGTTCGACAGGTCGAGTGTCGCAAGTTCCATTTGAAGCCCACCCGCTTGAATACGTGAGGCGTAGAGCAGATTACCTACTAACTTATTCAAGCGATCAGCCTCTTCTTCCACAGCCTGGAGGCGAGATCTCAGCGATTCCCTATCGAATGTTACATCGGTACGTGCCAGGGTTGATGCATATCCCTTGATAATAGCTATCGGCGTTTGCAATTCATGCGAGACCACTGAAATAAACGTTGAACGCTGCTCCTCCTGCTGACGCTCACGAGTAATGTCACGCACAGTTAGAATGCCACTTGTTGGCTCACCTTTGCTTGAACGAACGCATGAAGCCGCCACACTTGCATCGAAACGCTGTCCATCACGAGCTGTGATGATCATTTCTCGATTGACAACCATTTGACCCGCAAAAGCTTGCAAGATGAGTGAATCCTGTAAACCGAGTTCATTACCCAGGCGATCTTTTGGGTGCAAGACTTCATAGTAGCAACGTCCCAGAACCTCGTTTTCACGCCAACCTGTAAGGCGTTCCATAGCTGGATTGAAGTCGATAATGCGTAGCGCTGTATCCACAGTCAGAATGCCCTCGGCGCTCTGCTGGAAAATCGCAGCCAGTCGCCTCTGCTCCTTAATCAGCGATTGCCATTTCAAGGCTGAACGCAATCCAGCAGCAAAGTGCGCAATAAAAAGGCGCAATGCTCCTATTGACTCATCTGATTGTTCAAAACATGAACTTGAACCAGGCGGACGGAGGTAGTGTAGTTCACCTAATAATCCTGCATGATCGTTGACAAATAATGAGCAACGCTCAAAAACAGGTTGTACTTTTGCATCTTGCACATCTCCAAGTAAATCTGCATCCTCATCACAAATCCCAAGCTGTTTTACCAGACCAGCTGGTAGCGTTTCAATCACCAAAGGACAGAGCGAATTAGGCCGTTTGTTCTTACCTATATGCGATAAGAGAGGCATTAACGCTGATTCACTGAGACGATACAAAGTATACTCTGTATTACTTTGTGGATCAAATGCTTCATTCGACACAACGAATACACCAGCATCGCCATACAAAAGTCGAATGGCGCTGCCAACAAGGATAGTGATTTGATCATACAGATCCTCGGATTGTTGCGTTTGGGACCAGGACATCGTTCATTCGCTCCGAGCAGGAGTCAGGACTAATAAAAACCACAAGTTACGCACCAGAGAGATGCATGGCATGTGAGTACGCCTCAACGACCTCATCAACCGCTTGCTAATGAGAGGCAACGGTGTTATTGTAACACAATGCTCAATAGGGTGCTAATTGAGGATCGATTTTAGAGGTAAGTGTATAGCAAAAAGTGCCTTGACTTAATCCTTGCAAGTGAGCAGGATATCACAGCACCATTTCCATTATCCAAGAAACTGGAGTCAACCTATCCTCTAGTAAACATACGAAGTGCCTTTCCCTGTCTCAAGACAATGCCATTAGCAGCGGGACCGTGGATGAATCAAATCTCTGGACCCTATATATTCGTTACGTTGTCGTATTTCGCGCTCTTTGGCCTCAATGAATTCATTCGAAATGCGCTGATAGAGCGCCTCCCATTGATCTAGTATCAATGTACGGTCGTGTTTGGCGATAATCTCCAGACTCTTTGCCCCCATTTGCTTACGCAATTCTACATCGCATTGAAAGGCTTGCCAATATTGGTATCCGCTCTCTTAGAGCGGATCAAATTTACAGGTAGGTAATGATTTGTAATAACAACAGGCTTGTTTAAGCGACTCGCCTCAATTTGAGCAATATTGCCCAGAACAACAGGTGAGTGAATATGGATAATGTCAGGTTCAGTTTTTTTTAAGAGCCTGCGAAATGGGATGAATGGCAAAAATGGGATACGCATACCTTCGTAGATGGGCCATCGAAAAGAAGAGAAGTAATGGATATCTACCTTGTGATCGATATCTTGAGAATCTCGCGCCCGGATGCCTGGCGCAGCGACCCATACCTTGTGACCACGATCAGCGAATTCCGTAGCCAGTCCCCGAGTAACTGCTGTAACGCCACCCACCATGGGAATATATTGATCAGTAACAATCATTATACACATACGTATCGTTCCTCTATTTAAGCAGTTTGTGGCAAAGGGATTGAAGCATATTGCCTTTCCCTTTATATCTCTGTATATTCAGTCGCAGCAATGAACGATGCTATCGGGCATGCAATAGTTCGAATACTACAAGTAAGAACTTCAAGGATTAATAAGTAAACGAACAAGTGGGACCACTCGTTTAGTGACGCCAATGTTCCAATTACGGTAAATGTTAATGGTGATAGACATTGCATTGAGTTTGTCGGTATTGTGAATTAGCGAAGTCAACAATGAGCGTTGCTCTTCCCGTTGGACGGCGACCCAACCAAGGCCATGACGTTCAATAAACGACAAGTTATCTTGTTCTTGTCCAGGGATAAATGTAGTAGCGATAAAAGGTTTACCGAGCATTACCGACTCAAAAAGTATGTTGGGTCCAGCTTTGCCCATAATAATATCTGCTGCAGCCATATATGACGCAATTTCTTTCGTATGGGGCAAAGTAGCAAAGTTTGGCATGCTTTTGTAACGATTGAATAAGTTACGATTGGTACCCGTAGCCAGGATTACCTGCAAATCGTTTGGGAGAGCACTCATAGTCAGAACGTTTTCGATAGTACGATCAACACGCGCCGCTCCTTCACTACCGCCCTGTAGGAAGACAGTAAATCGATTGGGAGCAAGATTAAGTTGAGTCAGCTTTTCTCTTCGCATCTCTTGATTTGAAAGGTCAGCACGCAAGAATTGAGACCGCACCGGCCAGCCGACAAGATGTAGGCGTTCAGGAGCGAAGCCGATGGCAAGAGCCTGCTCGTATGTCTCGCGAGTGGTGGCGAAGGTGGCATTCGCCCTCCGTTCTGTAAGCCATGTAGCATGCACACTGTTCGCATCGGAAAAGAGCATGACCAGTGGTACTGTTGACGAGCGTTGCTCTATAACGCGCATGACTTCATAAGAGAGAAATGGATAGGTTGTGAGGATGATATCAGGCTGCACATGATCCAGCAAGGCATTGAGTTGATTGCGAATCAGGCGGGTGAATGCATAGTGTGCCAGTCGCGCTCTCCGTTGCGTATCTAAAAAGCGAAATTCTGCTGCCCAAAGCCAGAGTGCATAACGGCTCACAATACGATAGTGCAAGTGGAAGAAACCAGGTTGCGGATCAACGATAGTAATAGCCGCAACTTTAGTATCCTTGGTAGCTTTCTCATGATTATTGCCTTCAGCTTGCACATTACCCTCGAGCAAATCGCTTAGAGCTTCGGCCAGGCTGATATGACCACCACCTGTTTTTGAGGTGAGAATCAGGATGTTCTTCTGATTTGACATCGTAGGTCCTTGATATAGTTTCTCATAGAAACTATATGCTATAATACAATGAAAGTAAGCGCAACCACACAACACGCTTGAGTTCACGAAGGCTGCCAATTCAAAAGAGGATAGTCAATTAGCATTATGCTACCTTATCAAATAGAAGGATGCGGACATCCTTTACTTCTCATTCATGGATGGGGTGTGACCCATGCAGTGTGGCATAAACTGGTACCTTTACTAGCACCACATTTCCAACTGATACAAATCGAGCTTCCCGGTGCGGGCACGATGAGGGACGTAGTGTTCGAAAAGCCGTACTACCCGACTTGCGCAGAGGCGCTGGAAGAGCTTCGTATAGCATTAGGCATCGAACAGTGGGCAATCCTGGCCTATTCAACTGGCACTCGGGTGTGTGAGACTTATATGCAGCTGTATTCGAAGCATGTGACACGTGCTGCTTTCCTCTGCCCTATCTACTTGCGCAAGCCGTCGTACATGATAATCCGGGTTTTTCTAAAGATCAATGCAAAGCATCCGGACGTGGTGAACTGGTTGCTCTCTGATTGGCGACTCTATGGGTGGCTACTGCTATACGGTTTCAACCTGCGTCGGAATGACTACATCAACGATTGGATGAATGAAATTAAACTTCTACCTACGGAAAACCTCAAGCGTGTCGTTACTGATTTACCCGGCACCGGTCGCGCTCCATTTATAATGCCGACCTCCCCACCCGTGCCCACACTCTTCGTTTGGGGTCTTCACGATGCCGTTACTGCTCCTCCGTCTCATCCGCGGCCCAATGATGAGATTATTGTGGCTTGTCATAGCGCACCTTTGCTTAACCCACAGAGCGTGGCTGAAGCTGTGTTGCCATTTCTTAAGGAGGAAAATGTTCGGCAAGATACACATCCTAGAACAGTCACCCCGAATACATAGTATTGTTTAAAACGCAGGGACAATCAGGCATAATCGGCTATCTCATATTAATCTGGTTGGACCAGCAGGTTCTCACGATAACGACGCTGATGCCATATCATCCAGGCTATTCCCAATAGAGGTGTGAGTGCGATCAGCCAGGCCATCCAGAAAGGCATGGCTCCTGGCCCGGCCACCCTGATAGAAAAACTTGCTTCACCCGCTCCTCCAGATCCGTTGAGCTGGATTACAATCTGCCATGCACCACGAACCGGCATTCTTAGCGTACCAACAAGTGTGCTGGTCTGGCTCAGAGGCACCAGATTCGAATGGAGTTCCACTGCATCGGTGCCAAGCCCTGGCACCATTAGAATACGGCCGTAAAGTCGCAAACCTTCTTCGTGAGGCACGACCGTGACCTCAGACGATTGATCCGTCACCGGAGGATCCTGGTAGAGGTTGACATCGATGAGATAGGGGCCCGCGATCAAGGATTTAGTGCTAGCAGGCTTATCACTCGCCCAGGCAAATGCCGGAAAAGAAGCAAAGGCAGCTACATACGCGAGTATGAAAACGAGGCCAATGAGCGGCATTTTACCCCTGCACATAGAAACTTTTCCTGCCAACATCTGAGCCTTTCTTACCTTCTATTCCAACGCCAGATATCGCCGAAGTTTGCACCAGCAATTGCTCCTATCACTCCAAACGCGAGGATGATCGGCACAGCAATCAAAGCTGCCTGTAACTTCAGCTCCGGTGGTATTTCGACGCCATTCTGTGCAAGGAAAACTTGTGGTACATTCAATGAACCTGATAGGAGGCATGGCGCAATTATCAATTGAGGTAAGGTGATTATTACCCCCAACAACCAGACTCCCCGCGTATAACCACCCAGTTTATACCCTCGTCTCTGTCTCCAGAGAGCCACTCCATCAACTATCAACGCAGAGGTAATGAAGAGGAGCGGCAACCATGCGTCTGTTGCGTTAAAATATGGTATTGTTCCGGGGATACGATATGACATTCCTTGCTGAATAACGGCAGTGCGAATGGCCCAGGGAACAAAAAGTTCTTCAAGGACAGTGTGAAAAGCGAGTAGCAAGACAGTCAGAGTTGCTGAACCTGGTTTATGCGTGAGACGTATGGCACCTATCAAAGTAAGGGCACCACAAGCCGCTATAGGCAAAGGATAAGTGGGGATTTGGAGTAAGCCAAAGGTAGCGACAGGAAACTGCAAAAACCCTATCAGTGTGAAATTCATCAGCCCCGCGAGAATGAGGAGTGCCCCCCATTCAAGCCAACTTAATCCCAGATAGAGATGGTATGGGTATCCCGCTTCACGTTCAACTGCAGCTTCTGAAGCGAATATGTAGACCATACCCAGGCCACCTATTACTCCACCTATCACACCCATCATGTGGAATGGAGCCCATAGCGCAATATCAATACCATACAAATTATGCCAGTAGTTGTCGAGTGGAGCTGCGACCAGCGCCTGAAGGGCGCCAAAGCCCGCAATAATGAAACCCAGGGGAGCGTGGAACACTTTGAAAATGCATACAGTCGAAGCGTCGTCGACACCGGGTGTGCCCTTAAAGTAACGCACTGTATCCGCTATCACAATAGACAGTGCTAATAACCCTGCCCCAGCCACGGACAAATAGATAAGGGTATGCGGAGGTGTCCAAAACTGATCACGTCCAACGAAGAAATGCCACTCTCTATCCCATATAGAGCCTAATTCACCCGAGAGGAGCAACAAAAGCATGACCACGGCAGCAGATCGTCGTAGTAGGCGCTCGCCACTGTCAAAGCGCACAGGCTTCACTGTATAAGAAGAAGTTGATCCGCCAGCCTGTGACTCTGATAGTGCCATACACTATTTCTCCTCTCAAAGCCGTCGGCCTTTGTCCAGATAGAACCACTTCTAACTATACGATACATTATTTGTATCGTCAATTACCGGACTGACCATTCTGACATGGCCCCACCACCGAAAGGCCACATGCGCCAGAGTCGCACCACCAAAGATGAAGATGGATATGCTTCTCATGTAGAAGATCTCAACCTCATTTCATAATGGGTAGGCATTGACCCATAGAGACAACGGTGTTATTGTAACTCACAATGCTAGCATTGTGAAAATCAAACAACCAGGATTACTATGCACTTCGATATTTTTACCCTGTTCCCTGACATGTTTCAGGGTCCATTTTCTGAAAGTATTCTAAAACGCGCACAGGAACGAGAACTTCTCAGCATCTCTCTGCACAATATACGCGAGTCAACGAGTGACAAACATCACATCGTTGACGACTACCCCTATGGTGGCGGTGCCGGTATGGTTATGAAACCTGAGCCGATTTTTACAGCGGTTGAGGACATCTACCAGGGAGGACCAATTATCCTGCTAAGCCCACAGGGACGTCTTTTCAATCAGTACATTGCCCGATCACTGTCGCAGGAAGCGCGAGTGACACTCATCTGCGGACATTATGAAGGCATTGATGAACGTGTTCGCGAACACCTGGTGACAGATGAGATCTCCATTGGCGATTACGTGCTGACAGGTGGAGAACTTGCAGCAATGATTGTGGTAGATGCAACTAGTCGACTACTTCCAGGGGTATTAGGAGGAGAAGAATCGACATTGGAAGAGTCACACAGCAATGGGTTGTTAGAATACCCTCAATATACGCGACCACCGGAATTCAGAGGCTGGCGCGTACCAGATGTGTTGTTGTCTGGGAATCACGCGGAAATCGCACAGTGGCGAAGGAAGGAATCGATCAAAAGAACGAAGGCGAGACGGCCTGATTTGTTCGAGCAGCTAGACTTGAGCAGTAAGGCGGATCTAAAGTTGCTGAGGGAGTTGGAAGAGGAACATTAATTATTCACTTTTAAAAGAAAAACTGCTCAACGCGGACAGATAGCCATGATATTAACCGAGACGGCACCTTTTGTTCTCCGTGAAAGACACCGAGTGAATGATATTCATCACCCTCTAATACAAATATCTCTACTGTTCGTCTAGCGAGATTGACTATCCAGTATTCTGGCACTCCTGCCCACGCATAGGTGTCGTACTTGGTCAACCGATTAAAGGCGACAGTGCCAGGAGAAGCAACCTCAACCACCAGATCAGGCGCACCTACCATAACCTTCTTCTCCTGCACCCTGTCTAAATGGGCATTCATCACGACAACAATATCAGGCTGAAAGACATCTTTGGAAGACATTTCGACAACGAATGGAGCTTGACCGACCAATCCAAGGCCAGGGAGTTTTACGTGGGATCGTAGATGGAAGAAAACTTCACCAACAGTTGCTTGATGCGGTCCAGTTGACGATGGTGCCAACAGTAGAACCCCATTTGCAATTTCATAACGCATTCCATCATCAGGAAGGGCTATATACTCGTTATATGTCCAGTCCCCTTGATTAGGTCCTGGTACCCAATCAGCCGGGGTGACTACTTGTAATTGATCAGATTTCGTTGTCATATTAGCCCTACCTTTCGTGCTAGAGAAAGGTTTCTTCTGTGCCATGTTTCTGCAAAAACTCTTCGCGGGCCTTCTCCTCAGCAATGATATCAGCTGCTTCGTCAGCCATTGTTCTTCCCTCGCCTCTACCACCTTTGTATCCGGCGTCCCTTCTTTCAAATACTTCGCGAGAACGACCTCCTGCTTCCGAGCGTCCAATAATACCTCGTTCTTCCAAGAGATCAATTAAGCGTGCTGCTCGCGAATAGCCGATACGTAGACGACGCTGTAACAGAGAGATCGAGGCGCGTTCATATTCATACACTACCTGCTCTGCTTGCTCAAGCAGCTCGTCATCCAGTTCAAATTCATCAGACATATGGTCGCTCACTTCCCAACCTGGTTCGACCGCAGGTGGGATAACCGCCCCTGCCCGGTGTTGAGAACTATGGCCTGCATCGGCCGCGGCAGCTACAGCGGCGGCATGCTCTACTGCCTGCTTCTTCCAGTATGTGATGAGCCTGTCGGCCTCGTCATCAGCAACAAATGCTCCCTGAATGCGTTCAGGCTTGCCAGCATCAGCCGGGAGATACAGCATATCACCTCGACCCAGAAGACGTTCTGCGCCACCCATATCGATGATAGTACGCGAGTCAACAGCTGAACTTACCATAAAAGAAAGACGTGTTGGAATATTGGCCTTGATGAGACCTGTAATCACATCTACTGACGGACGTTGTGTAGCTATGACCAGGTGAATGCCCGTCGCTCGAGCCAGTTGTGCCAAACGACAGATCAATCCTTCGACCTCTTCAGGGGCAGCCATCATTAAGTCAGCCAGTTCATCGATGATGATCACAATAGCGGGCAGATTTTTCAGTGTAGCATCGCCCCGCACCAGTCGTTCTGCACGCAGTTTGCGATAGCCGTCGAGATTGCGTACGCCCAATTGTGAGAAGACTCTATAACGTTTCTCCATTTCGGAAATAGCGATCTTCAGCAAACCGACTACCCTATCAACTTCTGTCACAACTGGTGAAAGCAAATGGGGAATGCCATTATACATGTTCAATTCGACCATTTTAGGGTCGATCATTAACAAGCGCACGTCATCTGGTGTAGCCTGAGTGAGGATACTAGCGATGATTGCGTTGATTGCAACGCTCTTGCCAGCGCCTGTTGCCCCGGCGATCAACATGTGTGGCATACGCGCTAAATCGCCAACGCGCACTGCACCTGCAACATCTTTGCCCAGGGCAATGGTCAGCCTGGATTTTGCCTTTGCCGCCTGGTACTCTTTGCTTTCCAATACCTCCCTCAACGTGACAAGTCGACTATTCTTATTGGGAATTTCGACACCGACGTAGGGACGACCAGGAACAGGAGCTTCCATACGGATCGTCTTGGCTTCGAGTACGAGCGCTAGATCGTTCTGCAAGGCCATAATACGGCTCACACGGGTTCGCTGTTCATAAACGATGTTGCCAGCCCCGTCTTTGATGGGAACCAACCGCCCTTTCTCATCTTCTTTCATAGCAACTTTGCCCGTCGGACGGATACCAAAACGAATGACAGTTGGACCAATACTAATATCTTCTGGCCTGACTTCAGCCTCTACACGAAAACTAAGCAGCGTGTCCTGGATCACTTTCGCCAGTGTTGCGGTATCATCGCCCAACAAATGGAGTTTGACTTCTTCGGGGTTATTCAGGATGGCTATATCAACTAATTTCCATGGTGACGCGACCTCGACCGCTTTCGCCGTACGGGTAACGATTTTTAGCTGATTAGCGTGCAAAGGATTGGGCGACAGTGGCTCCATCTCTTCTTCATTATCCACTTCGCTGACTGTGTCTTGCAAGCTGCCAGCTGCATCTAACGGCAAGGGTTGTTGACGTACACCCTGCACAGCAGCTTTATGCTCCTCGCGGTCAAATTGGTGGGCAGCACGTGAACCACTAGGTACCTGGCCAATTTGTTGTTTGTGCAGGTTAATATCATTAAGTGGGTCATCTTCAATGTCAAAATCAGCTTCAAAATCAATATCTGTCTCGTCGTCAAATGCATCATCATCTGCGCCTACCTGTTGTCTGTTTGAATCACCTGGCGAACTCACCGTCTGGCTTCCATAGCGACTGTATTGGGGACGCTGCCCAAGAAACGATGAAGGACTGGCGGCATTACCGACCGGTGGCTTTCTCGGAATAGATGTGGTTATCTTCCTGGTGTAATCTCTGACGCGCGATATATGTTCAAAGGTGATACGAAAGGTGACGATAGCAAAAATCACGAACAGTCCTATCACAAGGACATGCTGAACCGGCACTGGCCAACCGAGTAGAGGACGCACCATTAATGAGCTAACTACTCCTCCGGTGGACCTTCCTAGAATCAACCTGCTTTCAGCAAGCATTAAGAGCAATAATACTAGCAGTCCTATCACTAAAGACCAGCGAATAAAGCGTGTCTTTCGTGTCCCTTCGATGAGATGAGCAAGGGCAAATACAATCAAACCAAGTATAAGTAGGTAGGCTCCCCAACCAAAGAATGTTAGAAAGAAACCATCGAGAGCCCCAAATATCGGCAATGTATGCCAGAATGTAAGCGCACCAAACAGGAGAATTGACAGGACAAGCAGGAGAAGGCTAAAAATGGTCTGTTTATGGTATGGTTCCAGAGATTGCCATTTGCGATGCATCCCACCAATAATGCGCGAATCAGCAGGCACAGATCCAGGGCGATTAGCAGAACTACCTTTTTTTGGTCCCTGTTTAGTGCCCTGCGATCGTCTTGTAGAAGCAGGTTTATGAGAATCTTGTTTTGTAGCGGGAGTTTTGGAACGCTGCTCGACACGCATGCTTTCAGAGCCAAGACTTCCGGCTGCTTTGCTGACGCGGGAAGTCTTGCCAGCGTCTACACTTGGCCCCACACGTCCCTGCTTCTTTTGTTCTTTTCTCTGATCATCTGCTGCCATGTTGGATCACTCCTTCTTGCCGTGCAAGAGTCACGAAGACACCTGTATCATAGCGCATATGTTCCAGAGAAGCAAGTGTAAAAGGCAGAAAAATGTATCCCTATACTTCCATTACGAGCGGCAGAATCATTGGTCGACGATGTGTCTTCTCGTAAAGGTATTCACTTAGCGTATGCCTGATTTTATCCTTTACAAACGACCAATCTGAAGCATGACCATTCAAACCAATAAACGATTCCAGCACACGTTCACGTGCGTTTTCCAGCAGTTCTTCGGAATCGCGTACATAGACAAACCCGCGTGAAACGATATCCGGGCCTGCTAGAGGATGTGCAGTTTCTTTATCGACGGTGAGAACTACCATGAGAATGCCGTCCTGTGCCAGCACCTGACGATCACGCAGCACAATCTGTCCAATGTCTCCTACTCCAAGTCCATCCACGAATACATTGCCACAGGCAATATGATCTGTGATTTTGATTGAATCCTTGGTCACTTCGACTATATCTCCATCCTCGGCGATAACAATATGATCTTCCGGAATACCAATCGAATAGGCCAGCTTAGCATGCAGAATAAGTTGGCGATATTCACCATGAATGGGTAGAAAGTAGGTTGGTCGCAGCAGATTCAACATCAATTTCAGTTCTTCCTGGGCAGCATGGCCTGAAACGTGTACATTGGCGATTGCCTGATAGTACACCTCAGCTCCCTGACGGAAAAGGTTATTGATGGTGCGATTGACCATCTTCTCGTTGCCCGGTACCGGTGTAGCAGAAAGAATAACCGTATCATGCTTCTGGATACGTACAAGTCGATGATCCTGGTTAGCAATGCGTGTGAGAGCCGAGGTTGGTTCTCCCTGGCTGCCAGTACAGATGATAACAACTCGCTCAGGTGGAAATTTGTTAATATCTTCCGCACGAATGAGCATGCCCGTTGGTATATTTAAGTATCCAAGGTCAATCGCCATTTGCGCGTTGTTGACCATACTACGCCCTACAAGGGCGACCACACGTTCGTAACGGCTAGCAGTATCAATAACTTGTTGTACACGCGAAAGCAGAGACGCAAAGGTGGCCAGGATGACGCGCCCAGGTGCATTGGCAAAGATTTTGTCGAATGAATCATTGATGACGCGCTCGGACGGTGTATATCCAGGTGACTCAACCCTCGTACTATCTCCCATCATCACGAGGACTCCCTGGTTGCCAATGCGTGCCAGGGTGCCAAAATCAGCAGGTTGCCCATCAGTTGGCGTATGATCAAATTTGTAATCACCGGTATGGACAATCGTACCTATTGGCGTGTGGATAGCAAGAGCTACTGCATCGGGTACGCTATGATTGACACGAATGATCTCCACCAGACATTCTCCTAATGCCACCTGGTCGCCCGGAGTTACAACGTTGATACTTGTTTTGTCAAGCAGCTTATGTTCTTTGAGCTTGACGCTTATCAGTCCCTGTGTAAGGCGTGTCGCATAGATGGGGGGGAAATCGAGCATCGGCAGAACATAGGCTAAACTACCGATATGATCTTCATGTCCATGAGTAATAAAAATGCCCTGTATTCGCTGCTTTTTGTCATTGAGATAGCTGGTATCGGGGATAACTAGATCGACGCCAAACATTTCATCGTCGGGGAACATCAGCCCGGAATCAATAATGATGATGTCGTCACCATACTCTACGACCATCATGTTCTTTCCGACTTCCCCCAGGCCTCCTAGAGGGATAAGTCGAATATTTTCTGTTGTCAAAGTAAAAAAAACCTCCTCACTACACCAATATATGTAGCGTTGTTATGTAATATATTTTTGTATCTATCTTCACTTCTGCCTTCGCCTACAGAAGTCAAAGCCATATGATCATCTTGCTTACTGATAAATAAGCCATATTATTCCATTAAAAGTGTATCACAGGAGTGGATAAAAGGCAAGCGATGTGAATAAGCACAGAAGTCAATAAATCCGACCTCTAAATACAGAATAAGGTCAGCAATCAGTATACTGGTTGCTGACCTTATTCTGTATTTAGAGCGCTCGATTATCCCATCGATACTAAGTCGGCCGCGAGCCTGGCAGCATCGAATGTGCCTCAGCCCATTGCCATATCATAGTTCTGGGTAACAGGATAAGCCCCTCCATTGAAGCCGTCATCATTGCTGCCAGAAGATGTTATATCGTGGAAATCTCTACCATAGTTAGAACCACTGCCAATCTTGTACAGCGCGGGATTGAGGAAACCCAAGGTCTTTTTACCAGCCTTCGCAGCTTGTTGATTAGCAAGGGCAACCATGGCAGCCCACATCGGCGCGGCAGCCGAAGTGCCACCTACGGTTAGCCAGCCGCTTGAACCACCAGTAATCCCACCGCCAGTACAGTTTGAGCCTACTGTGCAATAGACTGGGTATCCAGTTGCTGGATCAGCATCAAGTGAGACATCGGGCGTCTCACGCATACCATTTGAAGACTGGTTCTGAACTCCAGGACCAGTCTGCTAATTAAAACGACTACAAGGACTAAAAATACGGCCACACTTTTACGCACGATAGCCTCCTTATCAAGAAAGGATATTTCCGTCTGCTTGAAAGAACGCTATCGTAAAGATGAATCGCAGGTTGCTACACTAAAAATTCTCGATATATACAGGCTCTATGGGTTCAGCAGGAACGAAACCGAAAATACACGAGTAGAAATAGAATTCGCTTTCTAGTACACATTTGATATTCTTAGAACTACGAAAGCCATGTTGCTCCCCCTCAAACGTCATGTACGCAACCGGTAGTCCCTTTGTGCGTAATGCTTTCACCATCAATTCCGCTTGATTAGGAGGAACGACCTTATCTTCTAGCCCCTGAAAGAAAATAACAGGGCATGAGAGTAGTTCTGTATAATTGATAGAGGAACGCTGCTTGTAAAGATCGCGTCGCTCAGGATAGGGACCAACTAGTCGATCTAGATAGCGCGACTCGAATTTATGTGTATCCCGTGTCATTGCTTCGAGATCACTGATCCCATAATGACTTGCACCTGCTTTGAAGATGTCTCGAAAGGTAAGCGCACAAAGCGTTGTATATCCACCCGCGCTACCACCAGTAATAATAAGACGATCTATATCCACTTCCCCACGCTCTGCCAGATACTTTGCGCCATTCACGCAGTCATCAACATCAACGATGCCCCATTGACCCTCAAGGCGTTTACGATAAGCCCGACCATAACCAGTGCTACCACCATAATTCACATCGAGAACCGCAATTCCGCGGCTCGTCCAGTACTGTATATGCAAATCAAGCACATTATTGGTCGCCGCCGTTGGACCACCATGACTCATCACTAGCAGTGGAGGACACTCACTTTGGGGCGCGTGATAATCATGATTCCTTGGTGGATAGAAGAAGCCATACGCTGATTTACTCTGCTCGGTTGCAAACTCAATTGATTCTGGCATTGAGAGATAGCCAGCATCTACTTCGGCTGAACTAAAGCGGCGCAGCACTTCAAGGCGTGATGTATCGAGATCAAGTTGCACAATGGAACCTGGTTCTGTTGGTGAACCTCCTGTAAAGACAATCCTCCCCGGCATGGTCCGAAGTTGCCAGATTGTCGTGTATGGTATCTCGATTGGTTCGAACTTGCCTGTCGTTGTATGAAGACTGGCAATATGCCCTATGCCCTGCTCAACATAGGAACAGATGATGTGATCATCTGCTACGAATCCATAGTTGGATAGGCCAAAAACCCATTGTGGAGAGCCGAATTCCGCAGCTTTCGGGCACAATGGTACAATTTGTCCATCACGCCAAAAATAGAGATTCCACCAACCAGTGCGGTCGGATACAAAATGCAGAATACCATCAGGCGACCACTCTGGCTGGAATATGGATTCATCGAAACCACCCGCAACACACGCAGCGCTGTTCACAGTACCATCAACCGCAAGACATCCAACCCAAAGTTCAGTGCAATCCCAGGGCATGTTTGGGTGATTCCAGGTTAGCCAGGCCAGGTAGGATCCATCGTGACTAAGACGCGGCGATGCATAAAAGTCATTTCCCGAAACCAGCACTTTCTCTTCATAGTTGCCATCTAGTGCAATGCTCACCAGAGTATTCGCTGCTTCAAGCTCGGTCCTGGTATGATCCTCGCGAACGCAAATGATGCGTCCTCGCAGTTGGTCAATCACGCCATCAGCGTAACGCATTTCTAGTGCAGGAGTTAGCGGCCATGGCATCTGACCAGGAAGTTGGCGATACACACGTTGGTCAGAAAAGTTCGAAAAGTAGAGTGTACCATTGCTGATTACGAATCCTCCGCCACCATACTCATGGACTTGTGTACGTACATTGTATCCAGGAGGAGTTACATCGGAAATTCTTCCATTTGGTGTCCTTCGCACAATCACGTTGCGACCACCTTCGTTCGGACGTGGCTCAATCCAGTACGTATCCTGACTATCAAGTGCAAATTGTATATTTGCAATACTCGAAGGTTCAATAGCTTCAGAAACAACCAGGTTTGAGGTTATTGGCGACTTCCACGAACCATAGGGCGCTATTTGTGGCGTAACCATCCTGAAACTCCTTGTTCAGACAAGCAATTTCTCTTCGCTCAAGGGACCCAAAGTCGTGAGAACCTGCTTGTCACGCATCGGGAAGCGGCGCAGAGAGCGCATCACGTCTTCAACAGTCACTTTCTCTATACGCTCAACCTCCTCATCAACGCTTATCAGGCGGCCTTCTGTTACCCAGTCATTGGCAAGAGAGCGCATACGAGCAAAGGTTGACTCGCTGCTTAGCACGAGGCTACTGATCCATTTATCTTTAGCGCGACGTAGTTCATCCTCGTAAACTCCCTCTTCTAACAAGCTATCCAGTTCGGCACGTAGCAACTTGAGCACGTGGGGTGCCTCTTCTGGTGTCGAGTTTGCTTCCATCAACATGACACCTGTGCCTTCCATACTCCAGATACCAGCACTGGCAGATTCTGCCAGACCCTTTTGATGGATATTCCAGAAGATCCGAGAGCCGTCGCTATCACCCAGAATACTGCCACCAAGGTTAGCTGCATAGTAGTCAGGGTCCTTCACATCCACGGCTGGCATAGCAATAATCATGATCTGCTGTTTGAGGTTCTCATCCACAATGATGTCATTAATCGGTTTCGCTGGTTCATATGGCTCAACATCGCGCCCGCTATCACCTGTATTCCAGGTTGCACAATGTTTTTCAGCAAGACTGATAACATGCTCCCAATTAAAATTGCCAGCAATTGCAAGAACTATATTGTTCGCCGCATAGCGACGCTTCCAATAGTCGCGCATTTGCTCAATGTGCATATTGCGAATGCTCTCCCGTGAACCCAGCACATCATGTCCTAGAGGATGAGCACCAAAATAAGTTTGCATCATACGCCGGAAAGCCAGATTATAAGGTTGATCTTCTGAGCGCGCGATTTCATTGATAATAACTTCTTTTTCCGTCTCGAAATCACTCTCGACCAGGCGAGGATACATCATATCGCTTAGCAACTCGATGGCACGCTCCAGATATTCTCCCAGGACACGCGCATAATAGACGGTGGACTCATGTGAGGTAAAGGCGTTGATTTCAGCCCCTATCTTATTAAATGCAAGGGTTATCTCTTGCCAGTCTAGCGTTTTTGTACCCTTAAAAACCATATGCTCCAAAAAGTGGGAAACGCCTGCGATATTGGGATCGGGTTCATCACGCGAACCAGTACACACGTAATATGACACAGCAGCCGATTCAAAATCGGGCATAGGCTGACCTACGATTTGCAACCCATTAGATAGACGATAATCATAAAACACGGTTCCATTGTTGGCTGTGGATTCAGTCATGGGGCACTCCTTCTATGTAAAAGGGTATGTTATTTCTTTTCTTTATAGCATGATAGCCCTGGAGAACAGAGGTTGTCAAATCACTCTCTTGCTAGCTTGTTCTTAGTCATGTATACTGTGCCACATAGTAGACAATCAATTTAATAGAGGTTGAATAGTATGATAAATGCTCGTATGTTCCAATCTTCGTCAGATTTTAATCCATCCGACATCATGGAAAATTATAATAATAGCAACTGTATTACGCTCCATAATGGTGATTCAAGCAGCTTTCTAAGAACAATCCCTGATAGGGCCGTCTCTCTCGTCGTCACTTCTCCTCCTTACAATATTGGCAAGTCTTATGAACGCAAACAGAATATTACTACCTACCTTAGTGGGCAAGAAGAATTAATCAGTGAGTTGGTACGTATCCTTAAAGATGATGGTAGTATTTGTTGGCAAACAGGAAACTATGTTGATGAAGGTGAAGTTTTTCCTCTTGATGTCTTTTATTACCACATTTTCAAGAAGCATGGACTAAAACTAAGAAATAGAATTATCTGGCATTTCGAACACGGCTTGCATGCTTCGAAGAGATTTTCTGGACGCTACGAAACCATTTTATGGTTTACAAAAAGCGACAACTATACTTTTAACCTCGATCCTGTTCGTATACCTGCAAAGTATCCTGGGAAACGACATTTCAAAGGGCCTAATAAAGGGCTGCCATCTGGAAACCCATTGGGGAAAAACCCTTCAGATATATGGGAATTTCTCATCGAGGAGTGGGAAACTGGTGTTTGGGATATACCAAATGTGAAAGCAAACCATGTAGAAAAAACGGATCATCCCTGTCAATTTCCTGTAGAACTTGTTGAGCGTTGTGTGCTTGCGCTGACAAACGATAATGACCGGGTTTTAGACCCTTACAGTGGTGTGGGATCATCCCTTCTAGCTGCGCTCATGCACGGAAGAAAAGCTATCGGAGTTGAGAAAGAGGAAGAGTATATTGCCATCAGCAAGGAAAGAATATACCAACTTGTTAATGGAACACTAAAAACTCGCAGGCTGGGACAACCTGTTCATAAACCATCAGGACGTGAGAAAGTGTCACAAGTTCCATTTGAATGGAAGCAATTCAGCAATGGAGAAAAGTTGTAATGCTTATTGCGGGAATATACTCATTTAACGATGGCAAGGAAGTTATTGGGAAGCGACACCGATCAGAACTAGAAGAAGTATTGCAAGTTATTGAGGCAATAGACGCAGAATATTGCAAGACAAAAGTAAGCAAAGAGAAAACAATGAGGGATAAGATATTATATAGCCCGCCTGCACTCAATGAAGCCTTCAAAGAGCAATTTACGTCAAAAGGCTGGATTAACCACAAAGTTATCGCGGAATATTCGAAAGAATTTTATGTTCCTGGTTATACCCCTCCGGTTCGAAGTGGCAGAGAACAAGCGCCATACAGGGATATGGATTTTGTTAAAAGCCAACTTGGTGTCGAAGTCCAATTCGGCAAGTATTCATTCATGGTTTATAATGTATTGTGCTAAAATGACGATTTTTGCCAAAATGGGTGTTATTGACTGCGGCATAGAGATAGTACCGGTAAAGGCTTTCGCAGAAGAAATGTCTACAGGTGTATCTTATTTTGAGCAATTTGTTTGGGACTTAGAACATAGAGGGGTATCAGATATAGATATACCTGTCCTCATATTTGGCATAGATACAGATGGGCTAAAACCGAGAGATCTTAAAATAGCAGAGCCCAAGCAACAGTATTTGTTTGTAGATGAAATCTTCACTACTTAAGGTGAATAGTAAAATATTGCATACATCTCTGCGCATCCTGGTGCTTTCCACCAGCTATTCGAGGAGTAACAAACCGGATGTCTACCGCTACATGGGGAGAGCCAGAACCACTAACGACTGTCGAGAAATATCCGTTATCACTGCTCAAAAAACTATTACAAGAGATGATCAAACAGTTTGGAGCAACTGGTGGCTGCATTGCGCTCTATGATGAGAGTGTCGGCCTGATGGTCATACGTCTGCACGTGCGCTTACGCAGCGCTGTTCCCACACTCGTAGGCAATAGTATTACCAACGATTCTGCTTCTCTCCGGCGTCGTGTAACTGTCGATTTAACTAACCCATCATCCTCAACGCTCGGCAGGATGAAACACCTTTCACAACCATTGGAAACAGATCCGATGGTATCTGTAGAAAATAGCGCTTTTTTCCCAGTTGGCGCGACGTATTCATATGGGCTGGATTTAATTGGTTACACATGGCGTAAAAATGAGCCAATCATCATCCGACATGAAGATTACCTCTTGTCCTTTCAACCAGTTGACCAGATATCGTTTCTGCAAGATACAGTACCAGCCTGGTATCTCTGTGCTCCCATCCAGATACCTGAACTCGCCTTTGATGCACTCAACAGGAAACAACCCTTTAAAATGCTAGGCATAGTCCTACTCTACCAGGCGAATTCTGCAATCGCCTTTCAACAAAAACATCGGATAGAAGCACAACAGTTCAGCGAACGCATGGCTCTTTATATCCTGAATGAACAGTTGCGACACCTGCACCTGCGTACAAGAGACTATATGAAAGGTCTTCAGCAGATCAGTACAGCATTCCCTACAGCCGTCAAGTTATCAAACCTGGTTGAGGACGTTTACCAGTTTGTTACCAATGTAGTCGATGTCTCCTCAATGCTTCTGACTTTCTATGATCGTGACACCAAGAAAATTTATGACGTTTTTGCAATTGATAACGGAAAACGCAATGACATTTTGCTGGAACAGCCCATGGTGGACATCCCCGAAAGTCGTCCAGTGTGGTGGCAAGTCACCCAGGAAGAAAAGCGCACTCTCTTACTCACACTCGACAGCCAGGAGCCTGAAAATTACAGCAAATACGAGGAATTGTTGCAAGGCACCTGGGGCGATCAGAGTAGAGCAGAGACATTTCTATTACTTCCCATGAAGATGTTCACACGAGTTGTTGGTTCACTTTGTCTTACCAGTTCACGCACAGATGCATACAGCCCAGAGGAAATACTGATCCTCGAGACAATGGTACAAATCATTACTGTCAGTATTGAGAATGCCAAACTCTACGACCGGTCACGCCAGTCATTACTCAAAGCAAAGCAGCGTGAAGAATCTTTGGCTGCAATGAATAGTGCTTTACAAGTCATTAGCACTGTATTACATGTCTCCGAACTGCTGCACCAATTTGTCGAGACCGTTGCAAATCTGGTTCAAGCTGAGATGTGTACCTTTTTTCAACTCTCGACCGACGAACAAGAGTTGGTTGCCCAGGCCATCTACGACACAACAGGCCAGTGGAAGCATGCCAATCATAGCACAAATAAAGATGAGAAACATGATGACCTTATTGAAATGATCCGCCTTCCATTCAAAGACTCGATCCTTGAACACCTGGTGGTAGACGAGACGTTCTTCTACCTGGATTCAGCAATGGTCGAGGAACTTGCTCAGGCAAGCGAAGAAGGCGGTGAGATTTTCCTTCGTGAAACACATATTCAAAAGATGTTGGTAATCCCGGTGCGTTACCATATGGAGATCGTAGGCATTCTGGCAATCCATACACCACACTCGAATCGCACATTCCGCCCTGAAGAGTTAGGAGCGCTGCTTGCTATCTCCGGACAGGCTGCGAGCGCTATCCGTAATGCTCAGCTTTTTGAGCAGATACAAGAAGCCTACGCTGAGCTGCAACGTATGGATAAGCTCAAAGACGAATTTATTGTAACTGCCTCACATGAGCTACGCACACCACTCAGCGCCATGAGTGGTTATTCATCATTGTTGAAGCGCCAAAGCGGGCGCATTACTCCGCAACAGATACTGCGCTTCGCCACAAAAATTAGCAGTGCCACTCAGCAACTCAGCGACCTGGTGTCAAATATGACTGAGGCTGCGAAAATGGGAGCGCTCGACAAAAAGTTGGAGTTGCAACTGGGTCCTGTACAATTACTGACTGCTGCTGAAATGGCATCAACTATGCTCAGTATCAATATCGAGCAGAATATTACGTTACAGATAGCAGACGATATCTGGTTACAATGCGATGCCATGCGCTTACGACAGGTGATGACCAATCTACTGGATAACGCGGCTAAATATTCCCCGCCCGATGGTCGAATCATCGTTACGGGGAGCGCTACTACACTTTCGCAGTTACCAGAGGATCAAGTTGATTACACTCTCATTGCCGACGGCTTTGATCCTCCTGTAGCGCTGGTGCGTGTTTGTGATGAAGGAGAAGGTATCACGCCTGACGATCAGCACAAAATTTTCGAAAAGTTTGTGCGTGCCTCTCGTTCTTTGACGACCCCTATACGCGGATCTGGCCTGGGTCTTTACATTTGCCGCCGCTATATCGAGGCAATGGGCGGCAGACTCTGGCTTGAACAAAGCATCCCTGGTGAAGGGTCTGTCTTTAGTTTCTATCTTCCATGCATTGATCCGCCTATTGAAAAGAGTATGGTCGATGAACCAGAATAACCAGACTCGCAAGATATTGGTTGTTGACGATGATCCAGTCATCCGCGATATGATGGCAGATATTCTCGAATTTGAGGGATATACTATCTCGGTCGCGCGTAATGGCTCTGAAGCCTTGCAACTGTTGCGCAGCGATGAAAATTATCTCGTTTTTCTAGATATCATGATGCCTGCAATGAGCGGCAAGGAACTATGCGCCATCATTGAGGCAGACCCACACTTGAGAGAGCGGCACACTATCATATTGATGTCTGCAATGGACAATCTGGAAGAAGCAGCATCATTCCAGGTGGATGCGATTTTACAGAAGCCGTTTGTTGTAGAAGACGTGATCGATATACTAGAACCCTATATGGGTTAAAGAGTGGTGCCAAGGGACGGAATTGGTTCGGCCTGTCCACTGCTGTTCATAAAGGTTCATTTTGTGCTCAAAGAGCGGTTTTGTTGTCCGCTTTGGTTCGTGGTTGATTGCTGTCAATCGTCGTCTTTGCTGTCACTTTTGCTGTCAAGAAAAATGGCTCTTCTCCTTCTCTTTGATCATGAAGTTACTAAGGGTTGCCGGTGGGGATACTGCACAAAATGTCCACCTCAACTAATCGTTAATAGAGAAGAGTTGCTAATCAGCTCTTCGTCGATGCTGCGTTTTGTGCCTTAATTTTTTGAGTCCGATATTCTTTTGGCGTAACGCCTCAGCATTCCTGGGATCGAAAACCAGTGCTTGATCTAAGGCTACCAATGCCTCGTTACAGCGTTTCAATTCGTTAAGCACACGCCCTTTATGATACCAGGCATCAGCATGAGTGGGATCAAGGGTCAAAGAGCGATCAAAGGCGACTAAGGCTTCTTCAGGTTGCTCTAATACCACAAGCATCATCCCCTTAAGAAACCAGTTACTGGCGTTAACTGGATCAAGCTCTAGCGAGCGATTAAAGGCGGCTAGCGCTTCTTCAGGTTGCTCAAATATGCCGTGCATACGTGCCTTGAAAGCCCAAGCATCCATGTTATTGGGATCGAGCGCAAGGGCATGATCTAAAGCTACTACAGCTTCGGCTGGTTGTGCTAACCCTCCAAGGACAATACCTTTGTGATACCATACACCAGCATGATCAGGATCGAGAGCTAGTGCACGGTCGAAGGCGGCCAGCGCTTTTTCTAATTGCTCCAGTTTGATGAGCGTAAGTCCCTTGAAGGTCCAAGCATCGGCATGAGTGGGATCAAGAGCGAGAATGTGGTCAAAAGCAGCTAGAGCCTCTTCATAGCGTTCCAATGCCTCTAGCGTAGTTCCCCTGTTATACCATGTTTCGGCACTACTGGAAGCGAGGGTGAGAGCCTGGTCAAAGGCAGCTAGCGCTTCTTCATACCGTTCCAACATCCTGAGTGCGATGCCCTTGTAAGCCCAAGCATCGGCACGAGTGGGATCAAGAGCGAGAACGTGGTCAAAGGCAGCTAGCGCCTCCTCATGACGTTCCAGAGCTCTAAGCATATCGCCCTTAAAGATCCATGCCTCAACATTAGTAGGATTAAGGGCTAGATCCTGGTTAAGGGCAGCTAGGGCCTCTTCATGGCGTTCCAGTGCTCTAAGCGTACCGCCTTTAAAGAACCAAGTCTCGGTATTAGTAGGATTAAGGACTAGAGCCTGATCAAAGGCAGCTAGGGCCTCTTCATGACGTTCCAGATCTTCAAGTGTATTGCCCTTACGTAACCATGCATAATCATTATTAGGATCAAGCACTAGAGCACGGTCAAAGGCAGCCAACGCCTCCTCATGACGCTTCAGTGCTAAAAGCATAGTACCCTTAAAGGACCATGCAGTTGTTCTTTCCGAATCAAGCGAAAGAGCATGGTTTATAGTCGTAAGGCCTTCTTCGGGCCCCTTCAATCCTCCTTCTATTCCATAAGGAAGGGCCTTTAGTTCCCACAATAAGGCGCTATCAGGGGCGAGAGCTAATGCACAGTCGAAGGTCTTTAGAGCTTCATCATGCTTCTCTTTAGTGAGCTGTACTAAACCCAAATTTAACAGTGCTTGAATATCTTCCAGTTCTACGAATACCTTTCGGAGTTTCACAAAATCTCGCTCGAGCTGATAGGGTCGGTGATACTGGGGATAGTCGGTTATCACCTTTTCAAAATAGATGTCCTTGCGGATAAGCATTACCATTTCCTGATTATCTTCGTCTATCTCTTCCTTTACGAATTGCATCTGCGTGAGCTGGCTTACTGACTCTTGCCATATTTGCTCATTCTCTAGAAATTGCTTCTCCCCGAATATTTCTGCACATACTGCTCGAATACGCCGCTCTGTATGAACCCTTGTATTTGTTAACGTTAATAGCTTCATTGCTTGTAGAATTCTTGAGGTAGAAATAGGTAGATTCAGATATTGGCTGTTCTTTGTCGATAGACCCAACACAAGTGAGCCTAATGTACCGTCCCAGTCTTCGATAAATATGGTACCATGCTTCTGGAATTCCGTAATTACTTGGACCGCCTTTGGATCCTCAGCATCCTCATTAAAGCTTGGTATAACAATGTTCTTCAATTGAAAGATAAGCCAGTCGAGCGATGCTTGCACACGCAATTTATCCTCGTTACGACATGTTGCTACAACGACGATGTGCTGTGCCGCTTGATATAATGTTTCTAAAAGCGAGCGCAGAGAGGTTGCGCGAGGATCAATTAATAAACTTCGTCCTTCTATGTCTTTCACCCTCATAGAAGCAGGGGCGTAATCCTGTAGGTCATCGATGAAGATTACAAGTGGCTTTTCCCTGAGAAATTCCACTGACGGAGCATCGTCCATTGTATAATCTGGTCGCCAACGTAGGACAGGCCAAGAAGGCAGAACTTCCCTCAGCGCCTCAAAGGCAAGACGTGTCTTACCCGAGTTCGACTCACCAAGAACGAGAATACCGTGTTTAATATGTTCCCTTTCTGCACTGGCATCGTGGAGGGCTTGAATAGCCTCATTATAGACCGCCTGAATAGGTGTGATGATATAGTGAAATTTTGCAGCAGCAGCATCACCGAGCTTTAAACTCTCTGAGCGCAGATCTTTAGCGGGAATGAGCCTTAAGTTCCAATCAATTTGCCCACTACGCTCCTTAGCACCCTGATAGATAAATGTGATTGTATTTTGCTCACCTTGAACGAAGCCTTGTACCACGCCGTGCAAATTTGTCTCATGTTTGGCCTCATCCATGTTTAGTTATTTCTCCTTTGGCTCATTCCCAAAGTTCATTGTGACCCGTTGATAGTCACCTTGTGCATACCCCTGAACGTTCCCAACAATTTGCACATTATACTTGCCCATCGCTGCTTGTTGTGGCTGAACCAATGTCATCAGCTTTTGAGCAGCTGCAATGATTTCTTGATCTTGATCAATCCCAGCTTCCTTGAGTTCCTCCTCAAGCGGTGTCTTCCAGACATCGGGCTTCTTTTCATGTTCGACTAGTGCTAGCTCGGCAGCAGGTTTGCCAGCAAACTTATACTGAATAAGAGCTTTTAGTCCATTGTAGGCATCCTTTATGCTCGCACCGGCAGTATCTTTGATACCAGCGACTGCACCAGCAGTTAGTGCGGTGAGAATAAGTGTAACCGGATCCATACGTTAACCTCCCAGGTATTCAAATCATGATGATCCCTGATATCATCGTTAAAAAGCTCTAGTTCTACAGAGAATTCATATTAAGTGAGCAAATGCACTTGCCCTGCTGGATGCATTTCCCGCTCAAGCATAATCTCCACAGCGGCCAGAATATTGTTCATTTCTTGC
>WNGJ01000560.1_pt1 | contig 34154 bp, 30 predicted proteins | sample 5400611 | NCBI WGS metagenome assembly WNGJ01 (sample SAMN13153375, study PRJNA577476) | soil metagenome | isolation source: 40 cm soil or saprolite under Garry oak tree replicate 1 | place: USA:California | collected 2016-06-15
AGGACGCCGGCGGCGTGATCCTCGGCAAGACCAACGTGCCGGTCGGGCTCGGCGACTGGCAGAGCTATAACGACATCTACGGCACTACCAACAACCCGTTCGATCTCGGCCGCACGCCAGGCGGCTCGTCCGGCGGATCGTCGGCCGCGCTTGCCGCCGGCTATGGCCCGCTCTCGCTCGGCTCGGATATCGGCGGCTCGCTGCGGGTGCCGGCGTTTCATTGCGGCGTTTATGCCCATAAGCCGACCTTCAATCTGGCGCCCGCGCGCGGCCATACGCCGCCGCCGTTTCCCGCGATCCCGCTCGACCGCGACATGGCGGTGATCGGCCCGATGGCGCGCAGCGCCGCCGACCTGTCGCTGCTGCTCGACGTGATGGCGGGCCCCGACCCGCTGGATGCCGGCGTTGCCTACAAGCTCGCGCTGCCGCCGCCGCGGCACAGCGATCTGAAGAGTTTTCGCGTGCTTGCCGTCGAGGGCCATCCGATCCTGCCGTCAGACAAGGACATTCGCCGAGCAATCGAAACACTCGCGGGCAACCTCGCCAACGCGGGGGCGAAGGTGACGCGCGAAAGTCCGCTGTTGCCGGATTTCGCAGAGTCCTCGCGGCTCTATATGCGCATGCTGCTGTCGTTTCTCGGCGCCTTCTTTCTGCCGGAAGCGATCGCCGGTGCCAGGGTGGTCGCCGCGCAGCTTTCACCCGACGACAAGAGCCTCGGCGCGGAGCGGCTGCGCGGCATGACGCAGAGCCATCGCGACTGGGTGCTCGACGAGGGCGCGCGCGGGCGGCTGCGCGCGCAATGGCGTGAGTTGTTCAAGTCGTTCGACGCGGTGATCTGCCCGATCATGCCGACGCCGGCCTATCCGCACGACCATTCGGCGGAACAGGAAAAGCGCCGCGTGGTTATCGACGGCAAGGATTACGTCTATCCCGATCAACTGGCCTGGCCCGGCGTCGCCACGCTGCCCGGCCTGCCGGCGACGGCGATTCCGCTTGGGCTGTCGGCCGACGGCCTGCCGGTCGGCGTGCAGATCGTCGGCCCCTGGCTGGAGGACCGCACGCCGTTGAAACTGGCCGAACTGATCGAGCGCGAATTCGGCGGTTTCGTTCCACCGCCGATGTTTGACGATTGACCGTTGTCGTTCCGGGGCGCGCATTGGCGCGAACCCGGAACCTCGCGCCAATAACCTCTGGATTCCGGGTTCGCGCTTTGCGCACCCCGGAATGACGAATAGGAGAAGACGCATGAGCAAGGATGATATCGACGAACTGACCACACTCAACCGCGACTACGTCAACTCGGTGCAAAACTCCGACGTCAAACGCTTCGACGAAATCCTGGCGCAAGACTTCTACTGCACCAATCCCGACAAATCCTTGGTCGACCGCGCCGCGTTCCTCAGGCAGACGGTGCTGCCGGTGAGGATCAGGAATCTGACGGCGGAGGACGTCAAGATCCGCGTGCTCGGCGATTTCGCCATCATCCATGCGCGAACCAGCTACACCAACCCCGACGGCCAGCATGCTTACGGGCGCTATACCGATTGCTGGGCCAAGCAGAACGGAAAGTGGCTCGCGGTCTCCGCGCATGTGGCGCGGTGAGGAGGCCCGTCATCCCGGGGCGCGCGTCAGCGCGCGCGAACCCGGAATCTTGTGCCGCATATAACTTCGAGATTCCGGGTTCGATGCTTCGCATCGCCCCGGAATGACATCAACTAACTATCAAACATGATCACGCTGCGCACGGTCTTGCCGGCCTTCATGTTGGCAAAGCCCTCGTTGATCTCGCTTAGCTTCAGCTTGGCCGAGATCCAATCCTCCAGATGCAATTTGCCGCGCATGTAGAACTCGACCAATCTCGGCATGTCGACGCGGAAATGGTTCGAGCCCATCGACGACCCCTGGATCCTGCGCTCGCGCAGGAAATCAAAGCCATGCAGTTCGATCTTCTGGCCGAACGGGATCATGCCGACGATGGTCGCGGTCCCGCCGGGCGCCAGCATCGCAAAGGCCTGCTCGGCGGTCTCCTTGCGGCCCAAGACCTCGAAAGCATGATGCACGCCCCCCTTGGTGAGCTCGCGCACCTGCTGCACCACGTCGCCATTCCTGGGATCGACGATATCGGTGGCGCCGAGCTTCGTCGCCAGTTGCAGCTTGGCCGGATTGGTATCGATCGCGATGACGCGCCCCGCGCCCGCGATCGCCGCGCCGTTGATCGCCGCCATGCCGACGCCGCCGCAGCCGATCACGGCAACGGTCTCGCCGGCCTGGACCTTCGCGGTATTCACCACCGCGCCGTAGCCGGTGATGACGCCGCAACCGATCAGCGCCGCAAGATCGAGTGGCATGTCGTTACGGATTTTGACGATGGCGTTTTCGTGCACCAGCATCTGCTCGGCGAAGGATGAGAGATTGAGGAACTGGTTGAGTTTCTCCGGCCGCGACCAGGACAGCCGGTTCGATGCGCCGGGCAGCATCTTCACCGTGGTGTCGGTGCACAGCACCGTGCGTCCCGTGGTGCAATTGTCGCACGTGCCGCAAAACACCGAGAGACAAGTGACGACATGATCACCCGGCTTCACATAATTGACGTCGGAGCCGACCTTCTCGACCACACCCGCGGATTCATGACCGAGCACCGCCGGCAGAGGATGCGGATAAAGCCCCTCCATGAAATGCAGGTCGGAGTGACAGAGACCGGCGACCGCGGTGCGGATCAGGACTTCGCGCGGGCCGGGATTCGTCAGGCTGACATCCTCAATCACCAGGGGTTTGTTGGCTTCGTGCAGCACGGCTGCCTTCATCGGTGTTTCCTCACTAATTATTGTTTGTCGATCATATTAGGCGCGCCGCCTCAGCTCCCTGCCGTTACGAAGGGGCCGCTCACGCTCGCGGTCGGATCGAGCCTACGCTGCCGGGAGCAGTTCGCCAACCTCGGCCATTCCAACCGCGTGCTCGCCGAGCAGATGGCTTGCGATCGTAGTCTGCGCAGCATTTTCCGTCAGCCGGAACGGATCGCCGGGCAACACGCGGTGGTCAAGCACCAGCCGCGACAGCAGCAGACGACGCGCGTCGCCGCGCATGTCGTGGATACGGCCGGCTTCCCAGGCGAGCGTCACCGCGCTTGCGACATGATAGAGCAGGCTGGTGGCGCGCCGCGCCTCGGCCTCGTTCTCGCTGCGCGCCGCGACCTCTCGCGCGAAGCCGACGGCGCGATCGGTGAGGCCGCGCAGCCGATCGCGCCAGACCTGCGGCACATTGGCGCTGTCGTCCAGCCGGGCATGCAGGTCGGCGGCAAGCGCGGATTCCGCGCCGTGGCGGCCGACCGCGCGCTTCAGCGCATCGAGGGCGACGATATTGCCGGTGCCTTCCCAGATCGAGCCGAGATGCGCGTCGCGCAATAGCCGCGCGGTCGCGAACTCCTCGATGTAGCCGATGCCGCCGCGCATCTCCAAGGCATCGCCGCAGACCTTGCGGGCGTCGCGGGTGGCGCGGAATTTCAAGGTCGGCGTGAGGATACGCAACAACGCTGCGGCGTCCTGGCTGCCGGCCTCCGCACGGTCGAGCGCGTCGGCGGTCAGAAAGCTCATCGACAGCGCCTGCTCGGTGGCGACCATGATCTTCATCAATTGCCGCCGCCCGAGCGGCAGATCGACGATGCGGCTGCCGAACACCACGCGGTTTGTCGCAACCGTCATCGCGTCATGGTAGGCGCGGCGCATCAGGGCGGTGGATTTGACGCCGTTCGACAGCCGCGACGAATTGACCATCTCGGCCATCTGCACGAAGCCGCGATCGAGCCGTCCGACAGCATAAGCAATTGCGCCTTCCAGCTTGATCTCGCCGGACGCCATCGAGCGGGTACCGAGCTTGTCCTTCAGGCGAACGATCCGGTAGTGGTTTTGCGAGCCGTCATCGAGATATCGCGGCATCAGGAACAGGCCGACGCCGCGCGTGCCGCTCTCGGCGCCTTGCGGCCGCGCCAGCAGCATCACGACCTTGGCGTCAGCGTTCGAGCAGAACCATTTTTCGCCATGAAGGCGCCAGTGGTCGCCGTCCTGAACGGCCGTGGTGGCGAGTGTGCCGACGTCGGAGCCGCCTTCCTTCTCGGTCATGAACTGGCCACCCTGGGTCAGCTTCTCCATGTCGATTTGGGTCAGGCCGTCGAGATATCTTGCTTTCAGCGCCTCGCCGCCGAAATTGGCGAGCAGCTTGGCGCAGCCGTCGGTGACATTGATCGGACAGCCGAGCCCGAACTCGGCCTGATTGAACAGGAAGGTGAAGGCGTGCTTGGCGACAACGGGATATTTTTCCGGCCAGCCCAGAATGCCTTTGCGGATCGACATCGCGTGAATGCCGAACCCGCCAAAGGCCGCGCGCTCCAATTCCCGATAGGCCGGGTGATATTCGATCCACTGCACGTCGCGGCCGAACCGGTCGCGCTGATGCAGCACCGGCACATGGCGGTCGGCAAGCCGCGCGCATTCGTCGAGATGGCCGCCCGCGAGCGCGCCCAGCCGGTCGAGATGCGGCTCGATATGGAGGAACAGCGCCTCGGACAGGTGGATGCGCAGCAAATCCGTCAGCGCCGGGTCGGCGCGATAGAAATTCATTCCCGAGGTGTCGGGTGCGAGCAGGCCGGCAGGCGATCTGGAATCACTCGCTTTGGCCGTGACGTCGTGCTTAGGGGCCTGATGCATTTTGGTCTCTTGTTCGTTCCGCTCTGTTCGACTTTATATTCTTCGAATTGTATTCTTCTTGCCCCTTGAGATGATGTAGATCATGCTCCCGAACGGCCGATGAAGCCGCCGGCCATCTTGGAGGAGGCGACCATGACGGATGTCTATCGCGTCTTCGGCGCCGAAATGTCACCCTATTCGGTCAAGGTCCGCGCCTATTTTCGCTATAAAGGCATTCCGCATCAATGGATTTTGCGCAATGCCGAAAGCCAAGCGGACTATGGACAATACGCCAAGCTGCCGATCATCCCGCTGGTCGTCACACCGCAGGGCGTTGGCATACAAGACTCCACGCCGATCATCGACAAGATGGAAATGCTGTTCCCGCAACCGTCGATCAATCCCGACGACGGCGTGGCGAGCTTCATATCCGAATTGATCGAGGAATTCGGCGACGAGTGGGGCAACAAATGGATGTTCCATTACCGCTGGACGCGCGACGTCGACCAGATCTCTTCGGCCGGACGCATCGCGCGCATGCGGGCGCCGCAGTCGGGCGAGGACGCGCATGCCGCCATGCTCCATCAGGTGCGGGCCCGCATGGCGGAGCGGCTCTGGTTCGTCGGCTCCAACGATGTGACGGCGCCGCAGATCGAGACCGGCTTCACGGAGATGCTGGCATTGCTGGACAGCCATCTCGAACAGCGGCCCTATCTATTCGGGGGCCGGCCGGCTTACGGCGATTTCGGCCTTTGGGGCCAGCTCTACGAGATGTGGACCGACCCGACCGCGGGCGCCCTGATCGAAGGCTGCGCGCCGCATGTGCTTGATTGGGTGCACCGCATGCTCTGGCCCCGGGCGGAAGGCCCCTTCGAGAGCTGGGATGCACTCGAACCGACGCTGATGCCGATCCTCGCGCGGCAGGTCGGGAGGCAATTCTTGACCTGGACCGCCGCCAACGAAAAGGCGCTGGCGGACGGCAAGGACGAGTTCAGCATCAAGCTCGGCGACAAGGTCTGGATCCAGAAGCCGCAGAAATATCACGCGCGGTCACTCGCAATGCTGCGCGCCAAATATGCCGCCGTCCCGGACAAGGCCACGCTTGACCCGATTCTGGAGGCGGCAGGTTGCCTTAAGGGATTGCGGGCATAGATGACTGGTTCCTGATGTCTTAAGGAAGCAATCCCATGGAAATCCCAAAATACAAGACCGCCCTGATCGTCGGCGCCGGCGAGGGCTTGAGCGCGTCGCTGGCGCGGCTGTTCGCGCGGGAGAAGATCGACATAGCACTCGCCGCGCGCAAGATCGAGAAGCTTGGCCCGCTCTGCGGCCAGACCGGCGCGCATGCTTACGCATGCGACGCGACCAACGCCGAAGAGGTCGAGCGCCTGTTCGGCCTCGTCGAGCGCGAGATCGGGACACCCGACATCGTCGTCTATAATGCGAGCACCCGGGCGCGCGGCGCATTCGTCGACCTCGTGCCGGCTGAAGTTGCGCAGGCGATCGCCGTGAGCGCGTTCGGCGGCTTTCTGGTGGCGCAGCAGGCGGTCCAGCGCATGCTGCCCGACAAGCACGGCGCCATCCTGTTCACCGGCGCGTCCGCGAGCGTGAAGGGCTATTCGCAATCGGCGCCGTTCGCGATGGGCAAGTTCGCGCTGCGCGGCCTCGCGCAGAGCATGGCGCGGGAATTGTCGCCGCAGGGCATCCATGTCGCGCATTTCGTCATCGATGGCGGCATCCGCAGCACCGCCCGCACCGAGGCGCCGGATAGACCGGACTCCATGCTCGATCCCGACGCGATCGCGGAAAACTACTGGAACGTGTTGCAGCAGCCGCGTAGCACGTGGAGCTGGGAATTGGAATTGCGGCCATGGGTCGAGAAGTTTTGAGACATCTCGCCGTCATTCCGGGTTCGACGCGGAGCCTGTCATCGGGCCGGCCAACAGGCCGGACCCGTTGGCATCGCCCCGGAATGACAGACGAAACAAAAAGGGGCATTCGACGTGACAACCACTGAACTCACCATCGACACCGGAACCGACGAACTCCTCTGCGTCATCCGCGACCACGTCGCCGTCATCACGCTCAACCGTCCCGAGGTCCGCAACGCGCTCTCTGACAATCTGAGCCCGGCGCTGCGCAACATGATCAAAACCTGCGGCGAGAACCCCGAGGTCGGCGTGCTCCTGATCACCGGCGCGGGCAGCGCCTTCTGCGCCGGCGGCGACGTGAAAGGCATGGGCGCGCACCGCGACAAGAAGAAACTGGACATGTCCTATGACGAGAAAGTCGCGGACCTGCAGGAGCGTCAACGTCTGCTGACCGGCGCGCTGGTCTCGGTGCGCAAGCCGACCATCGCGGCGTTGCCCGGCCCCGCGGCCGGCGCCGGTCTTGCCATCGCCATGGCCTGCGATATCCGGATCGCAGCCGCTTCCGCCTTCGTCTCCACCGGTTATCTGCGGGTGGCTTTGAGCGGCGACTATGGCATCGCCTGGCTGTTGACGCGGCTGGTCGGCACCGCGCGGGCGCGCGAATTGATGTTCACGGCGGAGAAGGTCGACGCTGCGCGGTGCGAGGCGATCGGCCTCTTCAACCGCGTTGTGCCGGACGACAAATTGCAGGAAGAGGCCTTTGCGCTGGCCAGATCCATGGCCGACGGCCCGACGCTCGCGCTGCGTTACATGAAGGACAATCTCGACGAGGCGCTGTTGTTCGATTTCGCGACCGCCCGCGACCATGAGGCCATGCGCCTGGTCCGCCTGACGACGACGGCGGATCACCGCGAGGCGGTGCAGGCGTTCATCGACAAACGCAAGGCCGTGTTCAAGGGAGGTTGACCTAGAGCGCGATCGCGCTCGACTTTATTGTTTGAGCATTCGCATCAACCCTTGGGCCGGCCGAGGCCGACAGCCAGGAAGCGATCGAGCATCGCGTTGACCTGGTCGGCAACCTCGATCGTGTTGAAATGTCCGGCGAGCAACGTTTGCCCAAAAGCCATCTGAGGGCAGATCTCCCGCAGGCGGTCGAGGTCGCGCGCCATGTTCACCATCGGCACGTCCGCGGAAATATAGGCCATGGGAATCTTGCAGGCCTGCGCCGCTTGCGTCGGATCATAGTTCAGCGCGAAATTCTTGATGGTTGAATAGGCCGCGTGCTGCGGTATTTTCTCGCAAGGCGGCAGAACATAGGTCTCGTAAATCATCCTTCGCCGCGCCGGATCGTCGAAATCGCAGCCGATCTCCCAAGCATTCGCTCTCGACACCGCCAGGTAGTTCGGCCCGCCGATGCCGTCAAGCAGCCGTTGCAAGTCCGGGGAGTCCCGCAAAGCCGCGGGCGCCATGACGATCGAGTCGATCATCACCATGCCTGAAGCCAGCTCCGGATAGCGGCCGCACAATTCGAGCACGACCGCGCCGCCGAAGCTGTGGCCGATCACCACCGGCTTCTGCAATCCCAGTTGGGCGCATTGCCAGGCGATGTCGTCCGTGAACCCCGCCATGATGTAGTCCTGCTCCGGCGCGTCGCTGGCGCCATGGGCGCGAAGATCGACGGCCACGACACGACGGGTTTTCCCGAAATGGGCGATCTGGGGCGTGAAAATACCGTGGTCCCCGGTCCAGCCATTGACGAGAACCAGCGGAGGATCTTGCGGAGCCTCAGGCCTGACCTCAAAATGCGCCAGACGCACACCGTCGCGATTCAAGAAAACTGGCTTCAGCGTTTCATAAGAGATCACGGTCTTCCTCCTGAACTGACATTGCATTCATGCGACTGGCACGAAGCGTTTGGCGGGACCGACGACGCCGACATAGGACGCGATCGCCAGCAAACAAAAGGAGAGCATCACCACCGCCATCGAAAACGCCGAATGCCCGTCAAAAAGCGCGGCCACGAGCGCGCTGGAGGAAGCCGCGGCGACCATTTGCACGAACGCCATCACGGCGCTGACAGATCCCGCGATTTCAGGCATCGGCCGCAGCGCTCCACTCATGGCATTCGGCGAGATCAACCCGAACGCGAGCGCGACGCCGACCATCGCCGACACCACGACGACGATCGACTTGCCTCCTGCGATGGCCATCACGAGCAAAGCAATCGCCAGGACGGTCGAGAGCACGAGGCCGATCGCGATCATCTGACTGGGCGACATGCCCCAGCGCTCAAGTCGCGTATTGACGCGGGTGCCGATCATGACCGACAGCGAGCTCGCCCCGAAGATCACACCATATTGGTAGGGGGTCAGGCCGAGGGCATTGATGAAGAACAGCGACGAACCGGCGATGTAGGCGAACACCGCTCCCGCGGCGGCGGCGTTGCACAGAACGTTCCCGACACAGACAGGATGCAGCAGAACGCGGAGGTAGCCGCGGGCGATCGTGGCCGGACTGAGCCGGATATTCGCGTCGATCTTCGCGCTCTCGCCAAAGCCCCACATCGCCGCGAGCAGCAGCAATCCTCCGGCGATCGGCACCAGGTAGATGGTCCGCCAGCCGCCAAGGACGAGGAGCGCCGCACCGACCGTTGGCGCAATCATCGGAACGATGTTGATGGCGAGGACCACGTTCGACATCTTTGCACGCGCGGTCGCGCCGTCGAACAGATCGCTGACAATGGTGACGGCGGCCATCCCAGGGGCCGCGGCTCCGGCCCCCTGCAGCGCACGAAAAAACAGGAGCTGCGGCAGCGAATGGGCCACAATGCAGCCCAGGCTGGCGATGATGACGAGCGCGCAGCCAAACACCACGATCGGCTTGCGGCCGTAACGATCGGAAACCGGCCCGTAGACGAGAAGTGCCGCGCCGAGACCGAGGAGATAGACGCTCATCGCCAGCCCGACGTCCGAGGGTGCAACACCAAGATCAGCCCCCGTGGCCGACAGGCTCGGCAGGATCATGTCGATGCCAAAGGTCGGCAGAGACGACAGCAATCCAAGCAACAAGGTGAAAGCGAACGAATCGGGATGAATGCGCACGGTTAGAACTCTTTTTTTCAATCGGCGGGCTTGGCAATCGCGCGAAGCACCTCGCGGCAAAGCGGACGGGCGCCCCGCACAATCATGTGCCGGGCGCCCGCTTGTCCTGGGGCTCGTTACGCTATTCCTTGAAGCTGCCCTCTCTGCGGCCGCTGGCGTTTCAAGACTTGCTGACGCGTCTTGCGGCCGGCCGCGGCGATCGTCTCCATCTCGTCGACGAGGCCGGACCCGTCGATATCCGCTTTGATGGCATCGCCTACGACACGGGCCGCTGCTTTGAATTGCGGCTCCATGATCAGCCGGTTGATCGCCGCGGCAATATCCGCCTCGGATGCCGTTGAGGGCAAGCGAAGCCCGGCGCCCTTCGCCTCGACGCGCGCGGCGTTCGCGGCCTGGTCTCGCGCCATCGGCAGAATGAGCTGCGGCAGACCGTTGACCAGCGAGCGGGTGACGGTCCCGTGGCCGCCTTGCGATATCACGAGGGAGACGTCCTTCATGACCAGGTCATGGGGAGCGCCGCGGAGCAAATGCACGTTCCCCGGCGCCCGTAGATCGCCCAGATCGAGATTGGGGCCGGTGGTCCCGAGGGCATCGATCTCGACCGTTCCGACCGCATCGATGACGCGCTGAAACAGATCACGCTGGCCCTGCGCGCCCGTGCTGCAAGCGACCAGCGCGCGCGGACGATCCGACTTTGCGGACCATGGCGCCTGCCACGATTTGGACCAGTTCGGCACATCGAGCAGCGGCCCGACATAGCGGAAATTGTCGGGCAAAGAGTCGGCCTGAAAGTCGAACGCCTGACTGGTCGCGAGCAGAAGCCGGTCGACTCGATCGAACAAATCCATGACAGCCGCGAGCGGGGAAAGACCGAGTTCGACACGGGCTCGATTGAGAATTGGAAGAAACGCATTCATCATTGCGTCGAGCGCGGCGTTAGCGGCGTCGACTTCGGCACGCTCTTCCAGCGTTCTCGGCTGGCCCAATCCGCTGGTGGCCGGCGGCATTCCCGGCAAGGTCCGAATGCTGACGTGAGGGGAAAGAAAAGCTAGGGGCACATCGGATGCCTCCGCCCCGAGCGCAACGCCAGACAGGACGTCGAGGCTGAGAACGGCGTCCGTCGGCATGCGGCCGATCTCGTCACATATATCGGCGGCGTAGGCCGCGGCCGGATCGAATACGGCTCTGCGTATCCATTCCTGCATGTCCGAGAAATTCGTTGGATCCGCCGCCTCTCCCGTCGGGGCGCGGCGCCATGTCACGAACTCAAAATCGGCGACCTCGATTTCATCGCGCATCGCCGGATCCGCCATCACGCGCACATGGTGTCCGTTCCGGCGCAACCGCCGTCCCGCGGTGAGCAGCGGGCTCAGATTTCCCAAGGTACCCCACGACGCCAGCAGAAAATGGTACGACATTCTAAGAAGCCTCTCGTCACGGTCGCGAACTCGCTGACGTGATCCGCCCTGCGCGACCAATGCGGGCCTGTGGGCGGATGCGCCGGCCCGCGCATGCATCCGCGCGTGCCACGCAGACGATTGGGCGGCAGCCGCTACCGAACGATGTCTCGTCGAGAGGAAATGGTTACATCTGTAAGGATGAGCGGCGCGATTGTGGCGCAGCGTGGGATGCCGCACCCAAACACGGCCGATGCGGCTTTCGCATCACGGCCTTGTGAGTCGTGCGATGCTTCGGGTCAAGCGTTGGCGCGATCGAGGTAATCGCGGTCAAAATCCGACCGCGAGCAGCACTCGCGGATAATGCTTCACGCGGATTTCGCTACGCAAGGCGAGAGAAAGAACTCAATTCGCCAGAGCGGCCGCCTGCCGTTCGCGCGACGCCGCGGCGATGCGCCAACTCGCGCAGGGGATATCCTTCGGCTCGACCGCGATGTGCTTCTCGAAGCGCACCAGCTTCCAGTCGTCGGGATTGTTGCCGAACGCAAAGCCAGATTTGCGCGCGAGACTGATCATCACGTCGTTGGAGCGCAGCGTGTCGCCGAACAGCCGTTCGGCCCCGAAAGCGGCGGCCCGGCATTCGAGATTCTTCAACAGCACTCCACCGATGCCATGCCCCTGCCAGCGGTCGTCGATCGACAGGCCGAACTCGAAACTCTCGCTGTCGGCATGGAAGGCGTAGCGCGCCTCGCCGACGATGGTCTCGAACCCATCGATGCGCATGGTCGCGACCACGGTAAAGCCGTTGCTCATGCCGACATGGGTGAAACGATCGAGCACGGTTTTCGGCAGTTCGCTCATGGCGCCAAGGAAGCGGTTGTAGCGGGAGCGGATCGACAGCGACCGGAAGTAGTTCTGCAGCTCTTCGGCGTCGCGCGGCTCGACAAAACGCACCGCGATCGCATCACCACGGCGCGAACGCAACACGTCGGAATATTGCTTGAGATTGTCGAACCGTAACGCGGTCATCGCCGCCTCCCGACCACAGAAGGAATTGGCCGGCGTCCCCCCGCGAGAGGCGACGCCAGCAAGGCTGCCAATCAAGCCCGCCAAAATGGTTTTTCGGCCTCTTGGACCACGTCACTCCAGGAGACCCCGACATCATGGAGGTCACGATCGGTCCACTTGGTGAGTTCACGCCTGGTCTGATAGCGCTGGCGCCACAGATGGAGGGTCTCGCTCAGCGCCGTCCAAAACCCCGGAACATGATGATTTGTCATCGGTTCATGGGTGCAAGTAGACATTTTCGGCTCCTACCGCTAACTTCTTGCAGTCAATATCTGCTGTCTCTCGCACTGCCGCAAACGACACTTTGTACCGCTTCGGATGAAATAAAATCATGTATTCGGGGTTGGGGAAATGACTGCCAGGCTGCCGTCGCTCAATGGGTTGCGGGCGTTCGAGGCCGCCGCTCGGCATTTGAGCTTCACGCAGGCCGCCTCTGAGCTGAACGTCACGCAGACGGCGATCAGCCATCAGATCCGGCGGCTGGAGGAGGAGCTCGGCATCCGCCTTTTCGTCCGCAAGAACCGTGCGCTGGCGCTGACGCCGGAGGCGAGGGAATACCTCCCCGGCATCCGCGCCGCTTTCAATGACCTCAGGCTTGCGACCGACCGGCTGCTGCGCAAGGACGACGACAATGTGCTGACGATCTCCACGCTGGCGTCGCTGGCGGCGAAGTGGCTATTGCCGCGATTGTCGGCGTTCCAGGAAGCGCACCCCGACATCGACGTCCGCATCACCACCTCGACCGGCCTGGTGGATTTCAGGAGCGGCGATGTCGATGCCGCGATCCGCTATGGCCGGGGGCATTGGCCCGGCCTGCGCGCGGCATGGCTGATGGCGGACGAGATGTTCCCGGTGTGCAGCCCGGCGCTTCTGACCGGCAAGCGGCCGCTACGAAGCCCGGAGGACCTCAGGGATCATGTGCTGCTGCATAACACCAACAATGGCGACGATTGGCGGCTCTGGCTTACGGCCGCCGGCCTGCCGCCGGATATCTCCAAGCAGCCGGGCCTCACCTTCGACATGATTTTCATGACGGTGCAGGCCGCCATCGACGCCATGGGCGTCGCGGTGGGCCGAACCAGCTATGTCCAGGACGACATCGCCAAGGGCCGGCTCGTCGTTCCCTTTGAGATCGCACTCCCGGCGGATGCCGGTTTCTATCTCGTATCACCCGAGGGCGCGCCGGATTCGCCGAAACTGCGCGCGTTCCGGCAATGGCTGATTGCGTCGGCGCAGAACAAACCCTGAAAAGACCGGTAACCACTTTTCCGGTTCATGCTTCCAGCAACGGCTAGATGTCCCGATTATCAGGCGTTTTCCGGTTGGTCGGACGGCAAGGCCGTGGCAAATTGCGCCCCAAGTGCCGGCCGGCGAGACGCTTTTGCTTGAACCGGCCGCTCGTAAAAAAGGGGGAGAAAGTTTACCCATGTCGCAAACGTCGCCATCGCAACCGCCACAGATCAAATCGCGTATCGGCGCCATCCTGCGCGCGACCAGCGGCAATTTCCTCGAGCAGTTCGATTTCTTCCTGTTCGGCTTCTATGCCTCCTACATTGCCAAGGCGTTCTTTCCGTCCGAGAACGAGACCGCCGCACTGCTGAACACGTTCGGTGTATTCTGGCTCGGCGCCCTGATGCGTCCGGTCGGCGCGGTCGTTTTAGGGGCCTATATCGACCGCATCGGCCGCCGGCTGGGCCTGATCGTCACGCTAGCGATCATGGCGGCAGGCACGGTGGTCATCACGTTCTGTCCGACCTACGCTGCGATCGGCGTCGCCGCGCCGATCATCGTGCTGATCGGCCGCCTGCTGCAGGGGTTCTCCGCCGGCGTCGAGCTCGGCGGCGTTTCGGTTTATCTCGCCGAGATTTCCACGCCCGGTAACCGCGGCTTCTACACCTCGTTCCAGTCGTCGAGCCAGCAGGTCGCGATTTTCGTCGCTGCGATCATCGGATATGCGCTAAATCAAACGGTGACGGGCGATACCATCACGTTCCTAGGAGGAGTCGAGATCGCCAAATGGCGAATTCCCTTCCTGATCGGCTGCCTCATCATTCCCGTTATTCTCGTGCTGCGGCGGACGCTAGAAGAAACCCCGGCGTTCCTGGCGATGAAGAAGCACCCCACCGCTTCGGAAGTCTTTGCCTCGGCGATCGCCAATTGGCGCATCGTCATCCTCGGCATGATGATCGCCGTGCTGACCACCACGACCTTCTATTTCGTCACCGTCTACACGCCGACCTTCGGCAAGACCGTGCTGAAGCTGTCCACTCAAGACGCCCTGATCGTGACGCTTTTGGTGGCGGTGACCAACTTCATCTGGAATCCGGTCGGCGGCGCGATCTCGGACCGGATCGGCCGCAAGCCGGTGCTGCTCACCATCGCCGGCCTTGCCTTCCTGACCGCCTACCCCGCTTTGCACTGGCTGGTGGCCGAGCCGACCTTCGGCAAGATGCTGGCGGTCGAGATGATGTTCTCGTTCTATTTCGGCGTCTACAGCGGCACGATGCTGGGCTGCCTGGTCGAGATCGTGCCGGCGCATGTCCGCACCACCTGCTTCTCGCTGGCGTTCGCGCTGGCCGCAGCCCTGTTCGGTACCTTTACGCCCTTTGCGTCGACCTTGCTGATCGACTACACCGGCGACAAGGCGTCTCCCGGCTATTGGCTGATGTGCGCGGCGACGCTCGGCATCATCGCGGCGCTCACCGTCTACCGCGCCGGCCGGACCATCGAGACGCGGGAAGCCGTGACCGCCTGAGCATATTTTGCTTAAAGCCGGCCGGGCACGCATGCTCGGCCGGCGTTCCCTCCCCTTCCCGTACCCATGCCAACACGATAACAAACGTGCATGGTCGATTTTAATCGGAAGTTCGACGTGCTGGTGATCGGCGGCGGCAATGCCGCGTTGTGCGCAGCGATCGGCGCACGCCGCGCCGGCGCCTCCGTTTTGGTGCTCGAAGGCGCGCCAAAATTTTATCGCGGCGGCAACACCCGCCATACTCGAAATATGCGCTGCGCCCATGACACGGCGACCGACATCCTCACCGGGCCCTATACGGAGGAGGAGTTCTGGGAAGACCTGTTGCGTGTCACTGGCGGGGAGACCGACGAGGAGCTGGCGCGCTTCATGATCAAGGAGTCCAAGGACATCCTGAACTGGATCGTCAAACAGGGCGTGCGCTGGCAGCCCTCGCTCGGCGGCACGCTGAGCCTCGGCCGCACCAATTCCTTCTTCCTCGGCGGCGGACGGGCGATGCTGAACGCGCTCTATCGCACCGCGGAGCAGCTCGGCGTGGATGTCCTCTACGACGCCGAGGTCGGGGATCTCGACATCAAGGATGGCATGTTCCTGTCCGCCAGCCTGAAGCACAATGGCGGACACCAGAGCGCCCGCGCCTCGACGCTGGTGGCCGCCGCCGGTGGCTTCGAGGCCAATATCGAGTGGCTGAAGGAATATTGGGGCGAGGCCGCCGACAATTTCCTGATCCGCGGCACGCCGTATAACCGCGGCTCGATCCTGAAAATGCTGCTCGGCAAGGGCGTGCAGGAGATCGGCGATCCCACCCAGTGCCACGCGGTCGCGATCGATGCGCGGGCGCCGAAATTCGACGGCGGCATCATCACGCGGCACGATTCGGTGGTATTTGGCATCGTCGTCAACAAGCGCGCCGCGCGCTTCTACGACGAGGGCGAGGATATCTGGCCAAAACGCTACGCGATCTGGGGCCGGCTGGTCGCAGCCCAACCCGACCAGATCGCCTATATCATCTTCGACTCGACTGTGGTCACGAGCTTCATGCCGACGCTATTCCCGCCGATTGGCGCTCCCACGGTCGCCGAACTCGCCGGCAAGCTCGGACTCGATCCGGCGGCGCTCGAGAAAACCATCGCGGATTTCAACGCCGCGGTGCGCCCCGGCACGTTCGATCACACCATCCTTGACGATTGCCGCACCGAAGGCTTGACGCCGCCGAAGACCCACTGGGCGCGCAGAATAGAGACGCCGCCTTATCTGGCCTATCCGGTGCGGCCGGGCATCACCTTCACCTATCTCGGCACCCGCGTGAACAGAGAGGCGCGCATGCTGATGAAGGACGGCAAGCCTTCGGCCAACATGTTCGCCGCCGGCGAGATCATGGCCGGCAATGTGCTGGGCAAGGGCTACGCGGCCGGCGTCGGCATGACCATCGGCAGCGTGTTCGGACGGGTGGCGGGACAGGAAGCAGCCAGGAATGCGAAAAACTAGGGCGGAGTTCGAGTCACCTCGCCCCGCTTGCGGGGAGAGGGAGAAAAATAGGCCTGAGGGAGGAGCCATGTTACGCCTCGCGATGATTTCCGTTGCGGTTGCTCTGATGGGCTCGCAACCGGCCAATGCTGACGAGCCGATCATCCTGCGCGGCATGGGCTCGTTCCATGTCGGCGGGCGGCTGGTGGAAATTTCCGGCAAGCCGGTCAAGGAAGTGACGTTCACACCGGGCGGCGTACCGGCGAAAGTCGATCCGAACGGGACCTATCAGGTCGAGCAGATGTATGTGCAATATTTTCTGCCGGCCAATGAACGCGGCGCCTATCCGCTGTTGATGTGGCACGGTGGCGGCCTGACCGGCGTCACCTATGAGACCACGCCGGACGGCCGTGAGGGCTGGCTGAACTATTTCTTGCGCAAAGGCTGGAGCGTCTACAATTCCGACGCGGTCGAGCGCGGACGCGCCGGATGGGCGCAGTATCCCGATATCTTCAAGGGCGAGCCGGTGTTTCTCACCACCGCCAATCCATTCGAGCGATTCCGGATTGGCGACGGTCCCAATTCCTACGATCCCGATCCGGCAAAGCGCAAGCTGATGCCCGGCAGCCAATTCCCGAACGAGGGTTACGAGAATTTCGTCAAGCAGAACGTGCCGCGCTGGACCACGACCGACGAAGCGACGATCGCGGCCTACATCGCCGAGATCGATCGCGTCGGCCCCTGCATCATTCTCTTCCATAGCCAGGCCGGCACCTTCGGTTTCAAGGTGGCGCAGGCGCGGCCCGACAAGGTCAAGGCGCTGATCGCGATCGAACCCGCCGGAGCCGGCGATCCCGCCAAGGTCGACGTGCTCAAGAACATCCCGACCCTGTTCGTCTATGGTGACTATATCGACCGCGACCAGCGCTGGCCGAAAATTCGCGCCACCGGTGTGGCCTTTGCCGAGGCGATGAAAGCCGCCGGCGGCAGCGTCGATGTCGTCGACCTGCCCAAGGCCGGCATCCACGGCAACTCGCACATGATGATGATGGACAAGAACAACATCGAGGTCGCAACCCTGATCCAGACTTGGCTCGAGGGCAAAGGCCTGAACAAGAAGCCTTGAGCAATATGCACGGAACAAAAACCTTAGCCGAGGCCGACCGTCTCATGACGGTCTGCAATTCCTGCCGCTATTGCGAAGGACTGTGCGCGGTGTTTCCGGCGATGGAAATGCGCCGCGCGTTTTCCGACGGCGACCTCAATTATCTCGCCAATCTCTGCCATGCCTGCGGCGCCTGTTACACCGACTGCCAGTTCTCGCCGCCGCATGAATTCGACGTCAATGTGCCGAAGACGCTGGCGATCGCCCGCGCGGACTCCTATGCCGCCTATGCCTGGCCGCGAGCGTTTTCGGGCCTGTTCGCGCGCAACGGGCTTGCGATCAGCGTGGTCGCGGCGCTCAGCGTCGCCGCGTTTGTTTTTGGCTTCGCCGCGCTCAACGATCACCAGGTGCTATACGGCATCCATACCGGGCCCGGCGCGTTCTATGCGCTGATGCCGCACAATGCGATGGCGCTGTTGTTTGGCGCGACGTTTCTCTACGCGATGCTGGCCCTTGTCATGGGCGTGCGCGCGTTCTGGCGCGACATCGGCGAGCCCATCGGCATGCGAACGGACGCCGGCTCGATCTGGCAGGCGATCCGGGATGCCGCAAAACTGCGCTACCTCGACGGCGGCGGGGTCGGCTGCTTCAACGAGGACGATCAGCCGACCGACCGGCGCAAGATTTTTCATCATCTGACGTTCTACGGTTTTCTTCTGTGCTTCGCCGCGACCTGCGTGGCGACGCTTTATCACTTTCTGCTGGCGCGCGAGGCGCCCTATGCGTGGTGGGACTTGCCCGTCATGCTGGGTACGTTCGGCGGCATCGGGCTGCTGATCGGGCCTTTGGGACTCTTGGCCGCCAGGTGGCAGCGCGATCCCGTGCTCGCGGATCAATCGCGCACCGGCATGGATGTCGCGTTCATCCTGATGCTGTTTCTGACAAGCCTCACCGGCCTCGTGCTGCTGCTGTTGCGCGAGACGGCTGCGATGGGCCCGCTGCTCGCGCTGCATCTCGGCGTGGTGCTTGCGCTGTTCATCACCCTGCCCTATGGGAAATTCGTACACGGCCTCTATCGCTTCGTCGCGCTGGTGCGCTACGCGCGGGAACGGAAGATGATGGGGCATGTTTGATTTCGTCATTCCGGGGCGATGCACAGCACCGAACCCGGAATCTCGAGGTTCCAGGTTCGCTCGTTTCACTCGCGCCCCGGAACGACGGTTCTCAAAGATCCACCACCACGTAGTCGCTCTCAACCGCGACCTTGACCGTCTCTGCGACATACGGCCCCTTCACCACGGCCGATCCCGGCTCGACATTCACCGGATAGGCCTTCGCGCGAAATCGCCTTGGATCGCAGTAGGACTGGCCGGTGCGGATATCGAACTCCCAGCCGTGCCAGGGACAGCGGATGATCTCGCCCAGCCTGGTGTATTTGATCTCGCCAGGATCGGACGACTGCGCGAGGCCGATCAGCGGTCCTTCACATAAAGCCGCGCCCTGATGTGGGCAGCGATTCAACAGGCCGAAGAACTCGCCCTTGATGTTGAAGATCGCAATCGGCCGCTCGTCGATAGTGACGAATTTGCGCGTGCCCGGCGGCAATTCGTCCACCAGCGCGATGACGTGTCGCGCCATCAGCCAAAACCATACAGCTTCCGCGCGTTGCCGAGATAAAACGCCTCGCGGTTGGCCTCGCTGACGCCGGCGGGCAGCACGCGTGACGGCTCGTCGTAATCCCAATGCGGATAATCAGTCGCGAACAAGAGCTTGTCCCAGCCGATCCAGTCGATCAATTCGAACAGATGATCGCGCCGCTCGGGGTCCTCCATCGGCTGCGTGGTCCACCAGATATGATCGCGGATCGTGTCCGACGGTCGCCGCTTCACATGCGGCACCTCGCTCCGGAGCCGCTCCCAGTTGCGGTCGAGCCGCCACGCCAGCGACGGCGCCCAGCCGAAGCCGGCCTCGACCATGATCATCTTCAATCCGGGAAAGCGCTCGAATACGCCTTCCAGCACGAGGCTCGCAAGCGCCGTCTGCTGGCACTGCGCATGGCCGACCATTTCCTCGATGTAGAAGCTCGGCCAGCCGGAGGCCGTGATTGGATTGCCGCCGAAGCCGAAGGCATGCACGCCGATGGGAAGGCCTGCTTCCTCCGCCGCCTGATAGATCGGCCAGTAGCGGCGCTGGCCGAGCGGCTCGACATTGCGGCTGAGCAGCAGCACCTGAACGAAATTCTTATCACCGGCGCGCTTGCGGATTTCCGCAGCCGCGGCCGGGCTGTCCTCATTGGCGACGACGACCGATGCCTTCAGGCGTGAATCCTGACTGGTCCATTTCTCGATCTGCCAGTCGTTGATCGCCGAGCAGATCGCCGCGGCAAGGTCCTGGTTGCGGATGCCCTGCCCGGTCCTGAGCGGATTGAGCACGCCGAGTACCACATTGTTGGGATCGAGATGCTGCTTCTGCATGAACGACAGCGACGAGCCCTGCGGACCGCCCTCCGGCGGATAGGCATCGCGGCGCGACGCATTCGGCTGCGCCTTGGGATAAGGCGGACCTTCCATCATGCCCTGATAGGGATGCTCTCCATAGGTCTCCAGATGGTCGTGCCAGCGCTTGGCGAGATAGGGGTAGAGCTCCGTCTTGGTCGCGCGTGCCGGATGGATGTCGCAATCGGCGATCGCTGTCTTGGCGCTGACGCCAGAGGCTGCCTCGGGAAGGTCGCGAACCCGGATGTTCATAACGTCGTCTCCTCGACTTCATTTTGTTTGGGCATGATCTTATCCTGAAAACGGAAGTCCACTTTTCGGGATCATGCCCGCGCTGTCTGCTTGAGCCGACCGTAGGTCGCGAATGGATTATCGATCATGATCTTGCGCGCAAGATCGGGCGATAATCCCTCCGGCAGCGCCTTGTCGCCTTCGAATTGCCAGTGCGGATAGTCGGTCGAGAATAGGAGTAATTCGTCCGACTGCATATGGTCAAACAGCCGATTGAGTGTCGCCGGATCCGGCGGCGCATCGACCGGCTGCAACGAAAAGCGGATATTGCTGCGCACAATTTCGAGCGGCGCGCGATCGACCCACGGCGTTTCCATGCGGATGCCGCGCCAGAACTTGTGCAAGCGCCACAGAAAAGGCGGCAGCCAGGTGAAGCCGGACTCCAACATCACCATTTTCAATTTCGGGTGCCGCGCGAACACGCCCTCGACGATCAGGCTGGTCAGTTGCGTCTGGAACGCCTGCGCCTGCGCGACATAATCCTCGATGTGATAGGAACCCCACCCCACCGATGTCGGCGGATTGTGATAGCTTGAGCCGGCATGCACGCCGATCGGCAGGCCAAGCCGCTCGGCCGCGGCATAGATCGGCCAATAGACGCGCTTACCGAGCGGCATGTCGCCCATGACAAGCATCAAGACCTGGACGAAGCGCTGATCCGCGGCGCAGCGCTCGATTTCCGCGACTGATTTCTCAACGCTCTGCGTCGGAATCACGATCGACCCGCGCAGCCGCGGATCCCGGTCGAGCCATTCTTTCGCAAGCCAATCATTCAGCGCACGGCAAAACGCGTCCTGCATGTCCTCGCTGAACACCATCTGCACGCCAAACAGCGGATTGCAGATGCCGAAAGCGACCTTGAACGGATCGAGCGCCTGCGTCTTCATGTCATCCAGGTTCGAGCCTGGCTTGCCTTGCGCCGGCCGCCAGTCGGGCCGCGCTGAGATCGGCGAATTGGCCGGATAGGATTGCGACACCAGATCGGTCATGCCGCGTGTGGTCACCTGGTCGCGCCAGTAATCGTTGAGATACGGCAACAAGCTGGTGAGATGGGGAACTGCCGGATGCAGGTCGCAATCCACGCCGCCCGCGATCGGTGACGTCATAGCCTTGGTTCCTCGGCCTTGGTTCCTCAACCCTGGGTTCCTCGTCCGGGCGCTTGGTCGCGCCGCTCCTTCGATGCATTGAAGCAGGCTCCGCTCGGGCCCGCAACCGGTGCCCCAATTCGGAACAGCCGCAGCTTGCCATAAAGTCGGGCAAGACCATCAACGAGGCGCGGCACAAAGTTTGCTGTTCTGCATCACGAATGCGCAAGCCAAGGCGCGCTAGCTCAAGGCGTAACTTAAGGCGTGACTTAAGTCCTGCGCGCAAACCCGGAGAAGCTGTGCTAAGAGATTGTGAGTATTGTTGCGCGAGGGGAGTTGTGTTCATGTTCCGGTCTGGACTAGCCGTTGCAGCCAGTGTGCTGTGGGCTGCCACCGCAACCGCCGAGCAACAGCAGCCGCACGCAATCAGCTTACCGCCGCCAGATGTCTGGGCGGAGATCAAAACCACCAAGCTCGGCGATGGCGTCTATATGCTCGAGGGCCAGGGTGGAAATATCACCGTGGCAATGGCGAAGGACGGCCTCATCATCGTGGATGGCGGCCTTGCGACGCTGCATGACAAGGTCAAGGCCGCGATCGCGGCGATATCGCGCCTGCGGGTCAAGTACCTGGTCAACACCCAGTTTCACGCCGATCACGCCGGCGGCAATGAACCTTTCGCCAAGGATGGCGCCATCGTGGTTGCCGAGACCCACGTCAAGAACCGGCTGGCGGCCGGCACGACCGATGGGCTGACCGGCGTCAAGACGCCGCCAGCGCCGGCGCGCGCGCTGCCGGCAAAGACCTTCACGGGCTCCTTTCGGATCAAGCTCGACGGCCGCATCGCCGATCTCACCCACATCGCCAACGCCCAGACCGACGGCGACACGTTTGTGTGGTTGAAAACCTCCAACGTGCTCGTGACCGGCGACACTTTCACCAATGGCAGCTATCCCAATATCGACTTCGCCAACGGCGGCAATATCGACGGCCTGATCGCGGCGGGCGACACCTATCTCAAGCTGACCGACACCAAGAGCAAGATCGTGCCGGGCCACGGTCCCGTCGCCGACAAGGCGGAGCTTTTGGACTATTATACCATGCTGGAGATCGCGCGGGATCGCATGGAGACGCTGATCCAGGATGGAAAGAGCGAAGATGAGGTGGTGGCGGAGCGACCGTTCGCCGATCTCGACGCAAAATGGGCGCCGACGGAAGCGGCCGGCAGGAATTTCGTCCGCGTGCTCTATCGTTCGCTGGCCGACAAGCCGGCGCCAGCAAAGAAACCGCCGTTGAGGCAGGTGCTCCGCCGGAACTGAATGACCATGCAAGACCTCTTCAAGCAAGACCTCGTCAAGCAAGACCTCGTCACAATCGCCGAACAGATCGCGGCCCAACTGATCGCGCGCAAGGAGACCATCGCGGTCGCGGAATCCTCGACCGGCGGCTTGATCTCCGCGGCGTTGCTCGCCGTGCCCGGCGCGTCCGCTTATTTCCTTGGCTCCGCTGTGGTCTATACCCGCGACGCAAGGCGCATCCTGATGGACATTCCGGATGAACAGATGAAGGGCATTCGCTCGGCCTCGGAAGTCTACGCGAAGCTTCTCGCAGGCCAAATTCGGCAACGTTTCTCCAGCCATTGGGGCCTGTCGGAAACCGGCGCGACCGGCCCGACCGGCAACCGCTACGGCGACGCCGCCGGGCATAGCTGCATGGCGGTCGCGGGAGCCGAGACGTTGGCGATCACGCTCGAAACCGGAAGTGCCGACCGGCTCGGCAACATGCACGCGTTTGCGTCAACTGCGCTGAATTTGCTGCTGCGGAATCTGTCGGGGTGAAAACAAAGATTCTTGTCGTCCCGGCCAAGCGAAGCGCGAGCCGGGACCCATAACCGCAGGCGGCTGTCGTTGTGAACGCTGGAGCCGCTGCATAGCGCAACAACGAACGCCTGTGGCTATGGGTCCCCGCTTTCCGCGGGGACGACGCCGGAGAGAAATCTCACTTCTCCCGAAACGCGCGCATCAACTGATCGCTCAGGGGCTTCATCAGATACGACATCACGGTTCGGTCGCCGGTCTGCACGAAGGCTTCCGCCGGCATGCCCGGGATCAGCTTGGCCTCACCGAGGCGCGCGACCTCTTCCGGCGGCAGCGACACGCGAATGGTGTAATAGCTCTGCCCGGTACGCTGATCGGTGGTGACGTCGGGAGACACGCGGCTAACGACGCCGTTCAGTTCCGGCGTGGTGCGCTGATTGAAGGCCGACAGCCGCAGCAGCGTCTTCTGGCCGATCTGCAGCTTGTCGATGTCCTGCGGGTTGACCTTCGCCTCGACCTGCAGGTCGTCGGCCTGCGGTACGATCAGCATGATGGTGTCGCCGGCGGTGATCACCCCGCCCACGGTGTGCACCGTGGCCTGCGCCACGATGCCGTCCTGCGGGGCGCGGATATCCACCCGCCGCAACTGGTCTTCGGCGGTTACCTTGCGTTCGACGAATTCGCCGATCTTGTCGTTGGTCTCGCGCAGATCCTTGGAGACTTCGCTGACCATATCCTTGTCGACCTGGATGATCTGCAACTCGGTCTCGGTGATCTTGCCCTTGGCCTGCGCGCGCGAGGCGACATATTGCGCGCGCTCGCCGTTGAGACGGGCGGCGTCGCGCTGCAATGTGGTCAAGCGCGAAATCTGCACCAGATGCTGGTCGTAGAGCTGCTTCACGCCGGACAGCTCTTTCTCCACCAGCGCGATTTCCTGATCCTTGGCCGTCTCCTGCGCGGTGAGGCCGGCGATCTCCTCGTTCAACTGGATGATCCGCTCGCGCAACTGCGCCTTTTGCCCGGTGCGGCCGTTGACGCGAACGTCGAACAGCTTGGTCTCGCTCGCCATGACATTGGCGACATCGGGGTCGCTTGCCCGCTCAGTGAGCTGCGGCGGAAATTTGATCTTGTCGCGGCCGCGCTGTTCGGCCTCGAGCCGCGCGGCACGCGCCAGCGCGGCGTCGAGATTCTTGGTCACGATCGCAAGGTTCGCCTTGGTGACGGTATCGTCGAGCCGCACCACGATGTCGCCCGCCTTGACCGCGTCGCCGTCGTGCGCGCGCAATTCGCCGACCACGCCGCCGGTCGGATGCTGCACCTTCTTCACATTGGATTCGACGACGATCTGCCCCGGCGCGATCAGCGCGCCCGAAATCTCCTGCGTCGAGGCCCAGCCGCCGAGGCCGCCGGCGAGGACCGCGACCACCGCGAGTCCAACGATCAGATGCAGCCGAATCGAGCGCTGGGCGCCCTGGAGGCCGCCGCCATTCGCGACCAGGCCACGCATGGTTTGGCTATTCATGACCTGGTTGATCATGATTTCGCCACTCCCGCGTCCGACACGATCTTGATCGGGGCTGGTGAGGCGACCCGCGGTTGCAGCACCTGCGCCAGCACGGTTTCCTTCGGCCCGAAGGCCTGCATGCGGCCGTCCTTCAGCACCAGGATATGGTCGACCGCCTCGATCCCGATCGGGCGATGGGCCACCACCACGACGATGGCGCCGCGTTCGCGGGCGGAACGGACGGCGCGCGTCAACGCCTCATCGCCCTCGGTGTCGAGATTGGAATTGGGCTCGTCGAGCACGACCAGGAACGGATCGCCGTACAGCGCCCGCGCCAGCGCCACGCGCTGCGCCTGACCGGCCGACAGCGCGGTCCCCTGCTCGCCGACCTGGGTGTTGTAGCCGTCACGCATCTTGATGATCATGTCGTGGACGCCGGCGTCCTTCGCGGCGGCGAGGACCATCTCGGGCTTCGCCTCGGAATCGAACCGGCAGATATTCTGCGCGACCGTTCCGGCGAACAATTCGACATCCTGTGGCAGATAGCCGATATGACGGCCGAGCACGTCGGTCGACCATTGATCGAGGGCGGCGCCATCGAGCCGCACCTTGCCGCGGAATGGCTGCCACACGCCGACCAGCGCACGCGCCAGCGACGACTTGCCCGATCCGCTCGGCCCGATCACACCCAAGCCGGTGCCGGTCGTGAGCGCGAAGGTGACCTCTTGCACGATGACCTTCTGGTCGCCAGGCGCGACGATGCCGACCCCTTCGACCGACAACCGGCTCGACGGGCTCTGCAGCAAGGTCGGCGCGGGCTTGACCGGCATTTGTTCGAGCAGCCGGGTGAGGCGATGCCAGCTCTGCCGCGCGGCAACAAAGCTCTTCCAATGCGCGATCGCGAGATCCACCGGCGCCAGCGCCCGCGCGCTCAGGATGGAGCCTGCGATGATGATGCCGGCGGTGGCCTCCTGATGAATCACGAGATAGGCGCCGACGCCCAGCACCGCCGACTGCAGCATCATCCTCATGACCTTGGCGACCGCGCCGAGCCCGCCGGCGATATCGCTCGCATTTTGGTTGCCCGCGAGATATTTCTCGTTGGCATCGCTCCAGCGCTTGGTCAGCCGGCCGGCCATTCCCATCGCCACCAGCACCTCGGCATTGCGCCGGCTCGCGGCAGCCAGATCGTTGCGGCGCGCAGCAAGCCCCATCGCCTCGCGGGCCGGCTCGCGCGACATGTACTCGGTGACCAGCGTCAGCCCCACGAGGATGATCGCCCCGACCAGCGCGGTGACGCCGATCATGACATGGAAGGCGAAACAGATCAGGAGGTAGAACGGCAGCCACGGCAGGTCGAAGAAGGCGCTCGGTCCCATGCCGCCGAGAAACGCACGGACGTTGTCAAGATCGCGCAGCGGCTGCAGGCCTTCGTTGCGTCCGCCGACCGTCAGCGGCAGCCGCACGATGGTGTCGAACACCCGCGCGTTGAGCGCTTCGTCCAGCGACGTTCCGACCCGGCCGAGAATGCGGACGCGGATCAGGTCGAGAAAACCCTGGGCCATGTAGAGGCCGGTAGCCAGAATCACGAGGCCCACCAGGGTCGGCACGCTCCGGCTCGGCAGCACCCGGTCGTAGACCTCCAGCATGAAGATCGAGCCGGTCAGATAGAGCAGGTTGATGATGCAGCTCATCAGGCCAACGCCGATGAATGCGCCGCGGCAGGCGCGCAACGCTTCGCCGAGTTCCGAACGCCGCACACCGGGAACGGCCGCCATCGGTCCCAATCTCTTCAAATGGGGGATTCCCCTGATTTATCCGCGAATTACAAAAACAAGAAATGCCGAATAGTAGCTAATCTTGGCGCCATCGTCCAACGAAGTCGCGTTAACCTAAATGGCGGCGCCGGCCGCCCAATAGCGGGGCCGTCGCAGTCTCAGGGCCGTTTGGCAAGACAGCCCGCATCTCAACAATCGGATTTCGAGGGCGAAGCCGCGATCAGAGACGACCGCCGGTTCGAACCAGCCGCACGATCAACAAAAGGATGATCGCGCCGATCGCGGAATAGATGATTTCCGACACAAGGCCGCTGCCGAGATGAATGCCAAGCTTCGGAAACAGCAGGCTGGCGACCAGCGCGCCGGCGATGCCGACGAGAATATCGCCGATGATGCCAAAGCCGGTGCCACGGACGATCTTACCGGCAAGCCAACCCGCAACCAGGCCGACGAACAGGATGACCAGAAGTCCCTCATTGGACAGATACATGAAAACTCCCCCCAGGGCACGCGCGCCCTGCCGGCGCGATATGCGTAAGCCTAACGATAATCATTCATTGTGACGAGGGCTTATGGCCCGGCCGGGTTCAGCGGCGAGGGCTTTGGCGAACGACCGTTACGTCGCTGCAACACTCTCGGCTGGTTCGGCCAGAATGCAGCGCGCGACCCGGCCGGGCCCGACCTCGACATTGGGCGGCATCGCCTCGCTGCAGCGGGGCTGCGCCAGGCTGCACCGCGGCGCAAAGGAGCAGTTGTGCGGCGCCTTGTCGAGCGAAGGCGGGGTGCCCGGGATCGTCTCCAGCCGCTGCCCCCGTTTGGCGCCGTGAATGGTGGAGGCCAGCAGGCCGCGCGCATAGGGATGGACGGGTGCGCGCACCACCTCGCGCAACGTGCCCTGCTCGACGATCTGGCCCGCATACATCACCGCGACGCGGTCGCAGATTTCGATCGCGACGCCGATGTCATGGGTGACGAAGATGACCGACATGCCGAATTCGCGCTGCAGCTCGCGCAGCAACAGCAGGATCTGGATCTGCACGGTGGCGTCAAGCGCCGTCGTCGGCTCGTCGGCGAGCAGGATTTTGGGCTTGCAGGCCAGCGCCAGCGCGATCATGGCACGTTGCCGCATGCCGCCGGACATCTCGTGCGGATAGGCGTCGAACCGCCGCTTGGCGGAGGGAATGCGCACGACGTCCAGCATCTCCAACGCGCGCGCCTTGGCGTCCGCAAAGCTCTTGCGTTCGTGACGCATCACGCTTTCCACGATCTGGTGCCCGACAGTGTAGACCGGATCGAGCGCGAGCGCCGGCTCCTGGAAGATCATCGACACGGTCTGGCCACGAAACGCCGACAATTCCTCGTCGTTGAGCGCGAGCACGTCGCGCCCCAGCACCCGGACCTGGCCGGAAATCTGCGTCCGCTTCTTCGGCAGCAGCCGCATCAGCGCCCGCAACGTGACGCTCTTGCCCGAGCCGGATTCGCCGAGCAGCCCGAGCACCTCGCCGTCGCGGAGCGACAGGCTCAGATCGTTCACGGCATAGACGGCGCGCTCGCCCGTGAAGCGAATGTTGAGGCTATCGATCTCGACGGGCTGGTTCATGGACTTGTTCCTGGGGCGGCCGGCACCCTCGCGTGGAAATCGGTGGCGCGCTGGAACGCGGCCCCGATCGTCAGCAAGGTCGCCTCGTCGAAGGAGCGGCCGATCAACTGCATGGCGACGGGAAGGCCGGCCTCGAGGCCGCTCTTGGCAAAGCCCGCGGGGATAGCGAGCGACGGCAGGCCGAGATAATTGACCGGCCGGGTGAAGCGCGTCAGGCGCTGGATCACGGCTTCGGCCCCAGGCGTGTTGCCGACATCGCTTTCGGCGATGGTTGGCGCCGGGATCGGCGCGACCGGCGCGATCACGGCATCGACGCCTCTCGTCGCCGCGACATGCGCGGCCAGCGCGGCCCCGCGCCAGCGCAACGCTTCGAGATAGGTCACGCCGGGGATCGCAAGCCCGTTCTGCAGCCGCATCAGGACCTGCGGGCCATAATCCTGCGGCCGCTCGATCAGCCAGCGCTTGTGAAACGCCGCCGCCTCGACCGCGAGCACGAGCTGGCTGGCGGAGGAGAGCTGACGCTGGTCCGGCAATTCGACCTTGACGATGTCGGCGCCCTCGCGCTTGAGCACAGCCATCGTCTCATCGAGGATTCGCGCCACCTCGGGATCGAGGTCGTCGACATAGAAGGAGGTGGGCACGCCGATCTTGAGGCCTTTGATCGACGCCGCCGTCGCCGCCATGTAATCGGGAACAGGCACGCTGCTCGCGGTGAGATCCTCCGGATCGGCGCCCGCCATCAATCCGAGCAGCAGCGCGCAATCCTCCACGGTCCGCGCCAACGGACCGACCGTGTCGAGCGACTGCGACAGCGGCATGGCGCCGGCGCGGCTGACGCGGCCATAGGTGGTTTTCAAGCCGGTGACGCCGCAGAAATGCGCGGGCATCCGGATCGAGCCGCCGGTGTCCGAGCCGAGTGCTGCGAACGTCAATCGCGCCGCGACCGCCGAGCCCGATCCCGACGACGAGCCGCCGGTGATGTAGTCGCGCGCCCAGGGGTTACGGACCGCGCCGTAATGGGCGTTGTGGCCGGTCGGGCCGTAGGCGAACTCCGCCATCTGCAGGGAGCCCAGGCGGATGGAGCCTGCGTCCTTCAGGCGCTGCAGCGCGGTCGAGGTCGAGGTCGCGACGAAATCGCGCCGGATCAGCGAGCCGCAGGTCACCACCTTGCCCGCGTCGTAATACATGTCCTTGTGCGCCAGCGGCACGCCGTGCAGCACGCCGCGGCTGTCACCCTTGGCGAGCGCTGCATCGGCTTCACTGGCGGCTTTCAGCGCGGCTTCCGCTTCGATCTCCAGGAAGGCATTGAGATGCGGCTGCCACTGCGCGATCCGGTGCAGGCAGGCGCGCGTCACTTCGTGCGAGGAGAACTGCTTGTCGGCGATCGCGTTTGCGACCGCGGTTAGTGTCATCAGGGCCGGCTCGGTGCTCATTTCGAAACCGTCGCCGTCTGCATGAGGAGGAACGAGGCCGGTTCGAGATCGAACGGCAGGGTGCCGGCGATCGCGGCAAAGCCCTCGAACGCCGGACCGATCGAATTGGCCACGCGTTCGGTGGCTGCGGCGTCAAAGGGAATGCCCGCGACATCGGCCATCGCCTTGATCTCCTTGGGACTGGGTCTATTCATGCTTGCTTCTTCTCACGACTTGGATCTCAGGACTTGGATGGTGCGCGGCTATGTCCGGAGCCCGGGATGGCCATATAGCACGCCGCCTGATGCCCCATTGTATCGAGCGCCGTCAGCTTTGGTGTGGCTTTTGCGCAGAGCGGCTCCGCGAATGGACAACGGGTGTGGAACCGGCAGCCCGAGGGTGGATCGATCGGATTGGGCGGATCGCCCGAAATAGGCGGTGTCTCGGTGCGGCGATCGGGGTCGGATGACGGCATCGCCGCGAGCAGCGCCCGCGTATAGGGATGCGCCGGATTGTCCCACACCTGGTCGATCGGACCGAGCTCGACGACCTCGCCGAGATACATCACCAGCACGCGGTCGGAAATATAGCGCACCACGTTGAGATCGTGGCTGATGAAGAGATAAGTCAACCCGAACTCGCGCTTGAGATCGGCCAGCAGATTGAGCACCTGCGCCTCGACCGATTTGTCGAGCGCGGAGACGGCTTCATCGAGGATCACCAGACGCGGCGACAGCGCGAGCGCGCGCGCGATGTTGACGCGCTGGCGCTGGCCGCCGGAAATCTCATGCGGATAGCGGTTGGCGAAGTTTTCCGGCCGCAGGCCCACCTTGCCGAGCAGTTCGCGCGCCACGGTGCGCGCGGCGGCGTCCGCCACACCATGAACCTTCGGGCCGAAGGCGATCGATTCCTCGATCGTCAGGCGCGGATTGAGCGAGGCGTAGCTATCCTGAAACACCATCTGCATGCCGCGGCGCAGTTCACGCAGCGACAAGGCCTGACCGACCTGCATGCCGTCATAGATGATCTCGCCCGCATCGCGGGTCATCAGGTGCATCAAGAGCCGCGCGGTGGTCGACTTGCCGCAGCCGGATTCGCCGACGATGCCGACGGTCTCGCCCTTCAGGATCGAAAACGACACGTCGTCGACCGCGCGCACGGTCTTGCGCGCGCCAAGCAGCCCGCCGCGCACCGGAAAGTGTTTCGTGAGCCCGGTGACCTGGAGCAAGGGCTGCGCCGCGCCGCCGCGATCTTCGATCGGTTCAAGCATATCGGCCAAGGGAGTCGTCGTGCTCATCGCATCAGTTCCGGATGTCCATGGCGCTGCGCAGGCCGTCGCTCACCAGGTTGAAGCAGATCGAGACCGCAAAGATCATTGCGCCGGGCAGTGCCGCGACCCATGGATTGACGTAAATCGCGGTGCGCAGCGTGTTCAGCATCAACCCCCATTCCGGCTCCGGCGGCTTTGTGCCGAGACCGAGGAATGACAGCCCGGCGGCAAGGATCATCGATACCGAGATCAGCCCAGTCGCGTAGACGAAAATCGGACCCAGCACATTGCCGAGCATGTGCACGCGCATAATGGTGAACGGCCGCGCCCCGGAGGCGCGCGCGGCTTCCACGAAATCCATGTTGCGTACGCCGGTGGTGACGCTTTCGGCGACGCGGGTGATCTGCGGCACGAACACGATGGTCAGCGAGACGATGGAGTTGAAAATGCCGGCGCCGAGCGCGCCGGAGATCGCGATCGCCAAGAGCACCGAGGGGAAGGCGTAGAACACGTCCACCGTGCGCATGATCGCGGTGTTGACCTTGCCGCCGACATAGCCCGCGACGAGACCAAGCGACGTGCCGATGCAGAAAGCGAAGACGACCGGCGAAATGCCGATGATCAGCGACAACCGCCCGCCATAGATCAGGCGCGCCAGCATGTCGCGGCCAAGTTCGTCGGTGCCGAGCGGATAGCCTGCCGTGCCGATATGGCGCAGGCGCCGGATCATCGAGCCCTGATAGGGATCGGCGAGGCCGAGCCATGGCGCGATCAGCGCGGACAGGAAGATCAGAAGCAGGATGAGCGCGCAGACCATGCTGACCTTGTCACGGACGATGCGGCGGCCGACGGTCGTCCAATAGCCGCGCGCTTTTGCCACCGGCGCCGCCTGCAGCGCCGCGTCCGACATCGCGCCGATTGGCGTCACGCTCATGACGTCAGCTCCGTTTGATGCGCGGATCGATCGCGGCCTGCGCGATATCGACCAGGAGATTGAGGATCACGAAGAACAGCGCCAGCACCAGGATCGTGCCCTGCAACAGCGGCAGGTCGCGCTGGAAGATCGCGGAGTTGAGCAACAGTCCCGAGCCCGGCCAGGAGAACACCGTCTCGATCAGGATCGAGCCGCCGAGCATGTAACCCAATTGCAGGCCCATCACCGCAAGCGCCGTGGGCGCCGCGTTCTTGATGACGTGGCGAAACACGTCAGTTTCGCGCAAGCCCTTGGCGCGCAGCGCCTCGACGAAATCCTGACTGAGAATGTCGCCGGTCAGCGCGCGCACGGTGCGGGTGACGATGCCCATTGGAATCACCGAGGTCGTGATCGCCGGCAGGACCAGATAGCGCAGATGCTCCCAGTCCCAGGCCCAGGAACCGGAGCCGCCAGAACCGGCGCCGACCGCGGGCAGCCAGTTCAATTCCACCGAGAAGATGATGACGAGCACCATGCCGAGCCAGTAGTGCGGCACGGAGACGCCCGCAATCGCGAACGAGGTCGCGAGCTTGTCGACCCAGGTGTCGCGGAAATAGCCGGCGATCAGCCCGAACAGAAGGCCAAACGTGAAACCGATCATCGCGGCGGCAATCGCAAGCGTCACGGTGTTGCCAACTGCGCGGATCACTTCGGATAGCACCGGACGGCCGGTCGCGATGGAATGGCCGAGATCGCCATTGAGCGCGCGCCACAGCCACAGGCCGAACTGCACCGGCAGCGGCCGATCGAATCCATAAGCCGCGCGCAGTTGCGCGGCCAGTTCCTGAGAGGCATCGGCCGGCAGCACCGCGACCAGGGGATCGCCGGGCGTGATGTGCACCAAGAGAAAGCACACCAGCGCCACGCTGAGCACGATCGGAATCACATAGACGATGCGTCTGGCGACATAGACAAACACGGAACTACCTTGGCTGTTGCGTAAGTCTCGGTCGTCATGGCCGGGCCTGTCCCGGCCATCCACGTCTTGTCACAAGCAAGAAAGACGTGGATGCCCGGGACAAGCCCGAGCATGACGAGGATAAAGCGACGAGACCTTACGGCGTCATCGTGACCGGCGAAAAGTCCACGAGCCAGCTCTTCGGCTGCACGAACCCCTTGATCTTCGGGCTCATGGCGCGCGGCCCGACATCGTGGGCGACATAGAGGAACGCCGCGTCGTCGACGGAGGCCGCGTGCAATTCGGCGAGCGTCGCGTCGCGCGCAGCCGGATCGAAGGTCTGGCGCGCCTTGGTCACCAGCGCGTCGAACTTGGGATTGTTGATATAGCCCCAATTATTCGACACCGGCGGCGCCATCGAGGACTGCAGGAAGCGCACCAGCGAGAAGTACGGGTCCATCGCCGAATAGGTCACGTTGGTGGCGTTGGCGCCGTTCGCGGACGGGTCTTTGACGCCGCGCCGCCAGTTGGTGAACAGCGTGTTCCACTCGATGACGTCGAGTTGGACATCAAAGTAGCATTCCGCGAGCGCCTGCTGGAGATATTCGTTCATCGGCACCGGCTGCATCTGGCCGGAACCGGACGCCGAGGTCTGGATCTTCACCGCCAGATGCTTGTTCGGGCCGTAGCCGGCCTCCTGCATCAGTTTCTGCGCCGCGGGCTTGTCGTACTTGATCTGAAACGTCGGATTTCCGTGCCAGGGATGACCGACCTCGTAGGTGCCGGTCGCCGGCACCATCAAGCCCGCGAGCAACCCGTCCTTGAGGCCTTCGCGATCGATGCAAAGATTGGCGGCCTTGCGCACGCGGATGTCGTTCCAGGGCGAGCCTTCGACGCGCGAGAACTGCCACGGCCAGACATGCGGCTGCTCGTTGCTATAGAGCTGGAGCCCGCGCGCCTTGATTTCGGGCAACGCATCGGGCGCCGGCGCCTCGATCCAGTCGACCTGGCCGGAGAGCAGCGCGGCGGTGCGCGCATTCGCTTCCGGCATCGGCAACAAGACCATCTTGTCGACGTGGGGAACGCGCGCCTTGTCCCAATAGTCCGCGTTCTTGACGAGTTCGAGCCGTTCGCGCGGCGTAAAGGCCGACATCTTCCACGGGCCGGTGCCCGAAGGGTCCTTCGAAAATGCGCCCCACGCGGCTTGCGATTTCGCTTTCGCATCCGCGCCAGAAGCCGCGTCAAAAAACGTCTGCCATTTCGATGGGCTCGCCATGAAAAGATTGGTGAGATTGATCGGCAGGAAGCTGTCCGGCTCCTTGGTGACCAGCTCCACCGTCAGGTCGTCGATCTTGTGCGCTGAAGCCAAGGTCGGCATGCGCGAGGCGGTGAAGCCGACCTGGCTCGGATCGAATTGCGGCGCATCCTGCTTCAGGACCTTGTCGACGTTCCACACCACCGCGTCGGCGTTGAAGGGCGAGCCGTCGTGAAATTTGACACCGGGACGCAGCTTGAAAAGCCATTTCGTATGGTCGTCATCATTGACCTTCCATTCAGTCGCGAGCCCTGGAATCACCCCGCTCGGCTT
>WNGJ01000615.1_pt1 | contig 34141 bp, 33 predicted proteins | sample 5400611 | NCBI WGS metagenome assembly WNGJ01 (sample SAMN13153375, study PRJNA577476) | soil metagenome | isolation source: 40 cm soil or saprolite under Garry oak tree replicate 1 | place: USA:California | collected 2016-06-15
TCCCGTTTTCTGGAGTTGATCAGAGAATATACGTCTAGCCCGGGTGGACACCAGCGCTTTGTTGAGCGGTATTGGAAACTTCCCCAATGATGGCGCGTGTGCTCGCTTTGCTCGTTCATGATCGATGGGGACAAAAATAAGCACTTTCAGACCGCCCCTCTCTTCGCATGAGTTGACACGGTTACGATGAGAAGTGCATGTGCCCGACGGGCGTATGGGCCAGCAGTCTTTGGGCATTGCGCCACATCAGCTTTTCCCGTACCTCTGGCGTAAAATAGGTGAGAGGTTCAAAATCCTTCAGCCAGCGCTGGGGTGTTATAAACGGATAATCAGAGCCAAACAAAAAGCGATCCTGTAAGCGGGTGGCAGCTTCTCGCAGCAGCGTTTCCGGAATGCGTTTTGGTACCCACCCGGAGAGGTCATTAAAGACGTTGGCCTTATGCTGCATGATTGCGATCATCTCTTCATGCCAGGGCCATGACGGGTGAGCGCCGATGATGGTCAGGCCTGGAAAATCGGCTGCCAGAGAATCAAGGTAGATGGGACGTGTGTAATCGAGTTTGATGCCCATGCCCCCGGGTGTACCTGCTCCCAGTCCGTTCGTACCTGTGTGGAAGAGCGCGGGGACGCCCAGTTCCTGAATCTTCTCCATCAACGGGTAAAACCTGAGATCGTTGGGATAGAATGCCTGTACCCCCGGGTGGAATTTCGCCCCCGCCAGCCCCAGGTCTTTCACGGCACGTTCAATTTCCTTGACGGCGGCTTTCCCTTTGTGTGGATCCACGCTGGCAAAGCCAACAAACTGCTGTGGGTAGCTCCGCACGATGGCGGCAATATAATCGTTGCCCAGAGGTGGCAGACCGGTAGCGGTTTCCGCGTCCCACGCCAGTAGAACCCCAACCATATCGAGCTGTGCATAGTCGGCGGCGATCTGCTCGATATCCTTCAGTTTCACCTCGGTACGGAAGAAGTGCTCTGCGGCCCTGGCATAAGGACCGAGCGTGACCTGCATAAACTCCGTCGTTGGCAGGTGGACATGAAAGTCGATGGCGCGCGGCATACCATATTCCTCCAAAGCAGGTAATTGAGCAAAGTCTTTTACGCGAGGCGGCTTCACGCTTGCAGGATCGTTTCCTCTCCCCTTCCTACCATCATATCGTATTTGTCAATCAGAGCACACCGACCGATTGGCCGGTGTATTTTTCGTCCATCTGAAGTACGCTTTTCTTAGAAGAGCATGTCCTTTAGAGTCAGGATAGATCCTATAAGGGAGGGCTATTATGGATGAGCTTTACTATTACTTCGTTGTCAAAGAAGATTTACTTGATGGAACATTTCAATTGTCTTTGAGTAGCTACGCTCCTTTTAGAGATGATCGAACAACTTTTCCTTTTGACTCAGAAATTGATGCAGCGCTGTATATGTTAGACGAGTTTCGCCATGGTGCTATTGTCTCCTCGAATGATGTAGAGATCGCAAAAGCCATCATACGAGGAGAGAAGCCCATGTTTGTCTATGAAGAGAAACAAGCGGATGGCACTCTATTGTTATCACTTCATGATAGTTTGCCACCTGAAGAGTCAACTATCGTTGCCTTCGGAAGTCGATCGGCAAATTTACTGGCCAGATTTTTCATGAGAAGACTGCATGAAAACAAACGTATCAGGGCAACCGAAGAAACGATAAGGCAAGCACAAGCGCTAATGGATTAAGCACCCCATACGCAGCTTACGCTACAATTTCATATTCGACTACATCTTCTACATATGCGAATGATCAAGGATAGTCGAGAAGAGCGTTGGGCCAGGAATAGTTGGAACCAGGTTTTCTAACAGAGCATCATCCACAGCAACCTTTGCAGCCTCTAAAGCAGCGAAAAGAACGCCGATGATCGGCTCAAAACGGCAAAATGCTGGCCGCACTGCCGGGGAGGTCGCCTGTACTCTTTCGATGATCGCATCTGGCAGTAACGCAGAGGGATGGCGAAAGACCCCACCCGCTAATACCAGCGTGAAAGGCGTGCCCTCTATGCCAACACGACGCGCCGCTGCCACCGCATAATCACCGAGTGCCCGGCCGTGCTCCTGAACTATTCGTATAGCAAGATGATCACCTGCCTGAGCCTCATCTAAAAGAAGTGGTGCCAGTTGATCGACGTGGTCCGGTGGTTGTGTCACACGGCCTGTGAAAAGATGTAGTACCTCTTCAACAGTGTTCAAGCCGTAAAAGTCGAGCACACGCGGCTTGAGCGTAGTTGGTGCTTCAATTCCAAGCTCTGCACGATACACAGCGTTCAGCATCTTGTAGCCTAATTGCGCCCCGCCCTGTACCTGGTTTTGCCAGGTGCTTGAATGCCATGTTCGACCATCAGGTGCACGCGCCCCGGTAGCGGCTCCTGTCCCACACACCACCGAAACACCGGTAGCATCAGATGAACCCGCATGTAATACGCCCAGCGCATCGTTCTGAACAATTATAGTACGTCCGAAGCCCCGTGCCTCCACTGCGGCCTGTATATAGGCAAAATCTTCAGGCCAATCAGCACCGGCCATGTTGAATACGGCAGCAACGATATCAGACTCTTGAACATGCGCCGCTTGTAACGCGCTCAGAACCGCGAACTCGATATTGGCAATGGCTGCCGCTGCAGAATCAGGCCAGTCCGTGCCAGGCTCAGCATTGTAGATGTCACCACACCCTCCACGCCCTGCCCCCAGGATTGTCCCATCAAGGGCAGCTACAAGCGCTATAGTTTTCGAATTACCCCCATCAACGCCCAGTACGCATTGCATTCGAAGCCTCCTGATTCACACGCGTGTATAATGGCCTGGCACTGTTTGCAGCCACACAGCAACAACAGAAACGAAGACATTGATCCCTCACTGTACGTAAGTAGGAGGGCATATCTACAATCAAGTGCATGCGCTTCTGTCTTTCCTGCCTATCTCAATAAGCGCTCAGGTAAATATTGCCTGTGCGCAGCAGCCAGTTCGTCGTAAATTGCCTCTGCTGTATGCAGCGAGAAGGCCAGGGGGTGGCTTGCCAGTGCACGAATTGCATCGACGCGGCTGCCACTCCATGCAGCCTCAGCAGTCAAAGCCTGGTACTCGCCGAGCATCTTTACTAACCCCACCACCTGTCGTGGCATATGTCCCTGTACAAGGGGCGCGACACCGTTGCGATCTACGTACCCTACATTTTCGACTACTAAATCGTCGGGGAAGTCCGCGATCGCGCCACGGTTAGGTATATTGACATACCAGACCTCTTTGCGATCGTTATAAATGGCATCCATTACATCGATCGCCAGTTCGAGCTCGTGCAGGCCCCCGCGTGAGCGATCAGGATTCAGTTCGGGTATATCACGTGCAGCCTGCTCGCGATAATGCGCCCAGTAATCCGGTACGTTCGCCATGATATCCTGAGCCCGCGTTGTCGGTTTTGCCCGCAGATCAGCCAGAATCTCGTCTTTGAAGTAGTAGTATTGGAAGTAATGATTTGGCAATGAGTTCATCCGGCACGCTAACCCGGTCATACGCAAATCGTAAGCCGGCGTTTCAGGGTCACGGCGCATGCGCTCGTACGCATCTTGCAGCAAAAGCATAAAGTCCTGTCCCTCATAGAGATGGCGCACAGACCAGGAACCATGATTAAGCCCTATCGAGACAGCATCCAGCTTATCGGGGTCCAGCCCGATCATCTCCGCATAGCTGCGGTGGTCCATGATCGGCCCCTCACATAGTGAAATGGTGGGAATGTATGTATGATGAGTGACAGCTTCTGACACGATATTAATCGGATTGGTATAATTGAAGAGCCGGGCCCTGGGGCAAACTGCCTCCATATCTTCAATGATGCTTTTCATGACATGGATCGAGCGCAGCGCCATGAAGAAGCCACCTGGCCCCTGTGTTTCCTGGCCAATCACGCCATACTTGAGTGGGATACTCTCATCCAGGTAGCGTGCCTCAAATCCACCTGGCCGGAAACTCGTCAAAACAGCATCACAATCGCGCAAACCTTCTCGTCGATTAGTAGTCGTCGTAATTGTCAGATCCAGGCCCCTGGCACGTGCCATCTTCTGAGCGATTGTCTGCACAATCCGCAAGTGCTCCTCATTCAGATCAATCAGAACGACCTCGGACCCGTCGAAGTTTTCTCCCTGGTGGATAAACGAAGCCATGGTACCAGCGGCACGGGTGCTGCCACCACCAATGTAAGCCAATTTTATACGCGCCATGCTAGACACTCCTATGCGTTTTGTCTGGTTGAAATATCATCCGATGTTTGTTCATGCGCAGCATGTCCATGCTCCTGCGAATTGACAGCGAGATCCGTTCCTCCATCGCCATAAAGGAAACAGTGAGTCCAGTGACCACCTCCAAGTTCAGTGCGCTTGGGAAAACGCTGGCTACACACCGGCATCGCGAATGGACAGCGTGGGTGAAAGCGACAGCCGCCGGGCGGAGTAATCAGGCTTGGAATCTCGCCACGCGCCGGCAGAGTTGTTTTACTCTTTCCATCTGGCCCCAGGCGATCAGGGTCTGGGGCTGCGGAAATCAGCAGTTGGGTGTAAGGATGCTTGGGCCTTTGAATTACTTCCTCGCTGGGCCCTCCCTCAACCGTCTGTCCGGCATACATGACGAGCGTATCCTCGGCAAAATAGCGTGCGCTTGCAATGTCATGGGTAATGAAGAGCAGCGCCAACTGTTCCTCGTTTTTAAGACGCAACATCAGGTTGAGTATATCCAGGCGAATCGAGACATCCAGCATCGAAACAGGCTCATCGGCCAGCAACACCTCAGGCTGCGCTGCTAAAGCGCGGGCAATGGCGACGCGTTGCCGCTGGCCACCGCTCAATTGATGCGGGTACTTCTGAATGAACTGCTCGGCCGGACTTAAACTCACACGATTGAGCAGGGCTACTATCTGCTGCTTCTCCTGGGCAGTGCCATGTGTATGACCATGCAGCCGCAAAGGACGCTTCAGATGATAACGCACATCATGCACCGGATTGAGCGAGGAATATGGATCCTGGAAGACCAACTGGACATGACGGCGATAGGCCTTCAGTTCGGCCCTCGCACTTCCCTTTAAAGGCTCCCCATGGAACATAATCGTGCCAGCAGTGGGCTCATAGAGACGTGCTAGCAAACGGGCTACGGTGGTTTTGCCACTGCCACTTTCCCCTACCAGCGCCAGTGCGCGGCCAGGATAGAGCGCCAGCGACGTATCCTCGACAGCGTGTACGACATTACGCTGCCCAATCGGATTGAACTGGCGCAAAGGAAAGTACTTACGCAGGCTTTTCGCTTCCAGCACAGCAGGCTTGGCAGGGGCTGCACCAACAGCAGTATCGTTAAGTGCGCTCAACGGGGAGTCGGTCCCCATGTTTTCAGCGTTCATCGTCTCCTCTCCATTCCTTGCACAACCTCATAGTGAGCTTCGTACTCTGCCGCAAACTCATCATTGGTTGGTATCCTTCCTGTATTGAGTACGGGATCATATAGATGACAAGCCACAAACTGCCCAGGCGTTTCAGGCGCAGAAGGACGCAGCACCGGAATGCGCGCGCTACATGCTCCAAAGGCCATGGGGCAACGAGGGTGAAAAGGGCAGCCCGGTGGGGTAGCCCGTAGATCAGGTGGGAAACCAGGAATACCTGTCATCATATGGCGTGGCCCATGCAGCGTGGGAAATGAATTCAACAGGCCATAACTGTATGGATGGCGCGGTTGCCGCAGCAATTCAAGGTTTGTTGCCGTCTCAACAACACGTCCCGCGTACATAATCGCTATCTTATCAGCTATCTCAAGTAATAACGAGAGATCATGTGTAATGAAGATGACAGAGAAGTTCAGGCGCTCGCGCAGGCCCATGATCTCCAGCAGGATTTCACGCTGCACGACAACATCGAGTGCAGTCGTAGGCTCATCCATGATAATCAGCTCCGGCGAGAGTGCCAGGGCGATGGCTATGATTGCACGCTGGCGCATGCCACCGCTCAGTTCATGCGGATAGCTGCGGATACGATCGGGCGCGATACCGACGAGGCGCAGCAGTTCGAGACCACGCTGGCGCCGCGAGTCGGGTCCCATTTTTGGTTGATGCGTGCGTAACACATCGTTAATCTGAGCACCGATAGTTAGTACCGGATTGAGCGCATTCATAGCGCTTTGGAAGACGATGGCCAGCTCACTCCAACGAAACGCACGCAATTGTGCAGGGCTGAGTTGCAGGATATCGATAGGTTCATCCGTCGAAGTGCGGCTTTCCTCTGCCCCCGCTGATTTTCCGCGCTGCCGTCGAATATCCGAACGGGGGTAATACAACACCTCACCCCCGGTGATGGCAGCCGGTGGATGCAGTAGACGAGTGACAGCATAGGCAAGGGTAGACTTACCGCTGCCGCTCTCGCCAGCCAGGCCCAGGATCTGCCCACGCTCCAGGGTAATGCTCACGTTGTCCAGGGCGTGGACAGTGCCACTGGCAGCATAATAATCGACGCTCAGATTACGAATATCCAGCAATCTCTTTCCATTAGCATTGGAAGATGTTTCTACAAATTCATTGCTCATCATCCCGCCACCTCTCTCTGTTTTTCCGCTTTTAACCCACGTGGCTTTGATTCCTTGCGCAAGCGTGGATTGGATATTTCGTCAATGCCAAAGTTAACGAAGGTGAGTGCGGCGCCTAATATGGCAATGCACAGACCAGGAGGCAGGAACCACCACCACGCACCGAGCAGAAGAGCGGAGTTATTAGAAGCCGAGAAGAGCATATTGCCCCAGGTCGCGGCAGTGATATCGCCCAGGCCCAGATACTCCAGGGCCGTCTCTGCCAGGATCACATAGATCACCGTTCCAAAGAACTGGGCCGCCACAATTGATGTCTGGTTAGGCAGGATCTCATAGAAAATGATGCGCCACGTTGACTCACCAGAGGCACGGGCCGCCTCTATGCAATCCCGGTTGCGCAGCGAGAGCGTCTGTGAGCGCAGCACCCGCGCTCCCCAGGACCAGCCCGTGATCGTCAAGACAAATCCAATCGCTAACGGCCCCTTATTAGGCAAGAAGGCCGCGAGCAGGATGGCCAGAGGCAGCGTTGGCAGCACCAGGAACACATTGGTTACCAGCGAGAGAATCTCGTCCACCCATCCGAGAAAGTAGCCAGAAGTCAGGCCCACCAGGACCGAAACGATCGTGGTCACCAGGCCAATGCCCAGGCCCATAAAAACCGAGAAACGTGCTCCTACCACCGTCTGGACGAACACGTCCTCCCCAAAATTCGTTGTGCCGAACCAGTGAGTGGCCGATGGTGGCTGCAGGACATCTGAAGTAAAGGCATGCGGGTCCCGCGGTAAGACGATTGGCCCAAAGATGGCCAGCAGGATAAAGAGACCCACAATGATCAGTCCTACGCTCGCCTTGCGGTTCTCCGTCACCAGGCGCCATAGATCACGCAAGCGATGCACCTGAGCAGGAACTACATTGATCTCAGAAGAAGGTAAACTTACCTCTTGAGTTGGGATACTCATACGTTCCTTTCATGCGACTGACTGCGAAGCAGTTGACGCGGCAGCGTCGTTGGCGCATGCCTATCAATGATTCCATGTAGCTATTTTCCTCCCAGGCGCACGCGCGGATCAAGTAGAACATACAGAAAGTCGGCCAGGAAGTTCGCGGCTAGCACAGCAACACTAATCACCAGGAAGGCCCCCTGCAAGAGCGCGTAATCATGGTTATCAACAGCTTGCAAGGTCGCCAGGCCAATGCCAGGATACGAGAAGACGATCTCGGTCAGCAATGAGCCGCTCACCACAAACCCCAACGAGAGCGCGAACGCGGTAATATTCGGCAAGATGGCATTGCGAGCCGCGTATAGATACATAATGCGACCTTGCCTCAGGCCCTTCGCCTCAGCCATCAGGACGTAATCCTCCGACAATGTGGTAATCATGGCGTTGCGCATACCAAGCATCCAACCAGAAATAGAGCCAATGACAATAGTCAGAGCAGGCAAGATGGCATACTGGGCTGCGCTCAAAATGAAATCCAGGCTCCATCCTGGCACTGTGTTGTTGGTATCATATCCGCCATGCAGAGGAAACCAGCCGAGTTGTGCGCCCAGGATATAGAGCAATACCAGCGCCAGCCAGAAATAGGGGATCGCGGAAATAAAGGCAAAGAACGGAGTCCAGATGGCATCACGAATTGAGCCGCGCCGCCAGACGACGACCACGCCCAGAATCGTCCCGATAATAAAGCTAATGATCAGTGATGTCCCAACAAGGACAAGGGTCCAGGGAAGATCCTGTCCTAGAATCTGAGTCACAGGAGTAGGCAGATACGTCAGGGAGATGCCCAGGTTGCCATGCAAGAGATTACCAAGATACTGCACATATTGGACCCACAATGGGTCGTGACTCACCCCCAGCGAGATCTCTAGCGCGTGCAGCATCTGGGGCGAGGCATGCCCTCTCATGCGGGACATAAATATTTCCGCCGGGTCACCTGGGGCCAGGTGGGGAACGAGAAAATTGATGGTAACCGCGGCCCAGAGCGCAACAAGATAAAAACCAATTCGACGGAGCAGATAACGCATGCCTACCCCTTTCCAAACGGGCGACCACAAGGAACGCCCCTACTATACACAAATGGAGCAGCTCCCCAGCCGTGTATAGTAGGGGCGGGGCTTGCCCCCCGCCCTGCTACTTTACTAAACCGGTTGCAGGTTCAAGAGAACATACTCGATGTCTGGATATTCCGCGGTCCCGGGAGCGGCATAGGGGTGCTGCGCATCGGGCCAGCCGACGAACTTGGCGGTGCTGTACTCATACCAGTAGGGTTCAGCCATCAGCGGGATGCTGGGCAACTGATTCACCATAATCTGTTGCAGCCCGTCTAGCGACTGCTTCTGCACTTGTGGGTCAGTGCTCCCAGCATACTGGTCCAACAACTTATCGGTGGCCGGGTCCATCCAGCGCTCGTAGTTGGAGGGAGCCGTCTGACCGATAGGGGCAGAGTTGGTGCTGCGCAAGAGGCCATCGTAGATGTAGTAGGGTGTGGGACCGGGGTTGGTCCACAGGATACCGGCGTCATATTGCCCGTTTTGCAACGCACTCGTAAAGGCGTCATTGGACATGGCATTCACCGTGGCATTGATGCCTGCTGCCTGCAGATCCCTTACCATCACCTGGCAGTCCGCCACATAGTCGGTATAGCCGCTGACCACAATGATGGTAAATGCCAACTGCTTGCCATTCTTGGCGTAGTAGCCATCGGCACCCTTGGTCCAACCGTCGCTCTCCAGTATCTGACCAGCCTGGGTGGTATTCTGCGTAAACTGCATATTGGCAAACTGAGGGTCAATGTAACTGTTAATAAACTCTCCTACCAGCCCGGTCGGATTGGCCGGAGGCTCATAGCCAGCCTCGCCTAGTTTCGAGATGTTCTGGCGATTGAGCGCGAGGCTAATGGCTTTACGCACCTGCAAATCGTTGAAAGGGGCCTTAGTCAGGTTGAGGTAGAGCATCACATCGTCGCTGCTGGGGAACCAGTAGTGATTGTGTTGCTTATCCAGAGCCACATAGGTCTTATCAAGGTTAGGAATAAACAGATTCGTCCAGTCGATCTCGTCCTTTTGCAGCGCCAGTTGCGCGCTATCGTTGGAGGCATAGGCCGGGATCTTGACTTCATCCACCTGCGGCTTGCCAGGCTGCCAGAACTTAGGATTCTTGACCAGGTCGACCAGTTGCGGGGCAAATGACTTGACGATATAAGGGCCGGTACCAACGGGGTTAGGATCGGCATACTGTGATGGATCACCTTTGACGCTCGACCAGGTATGTTTGGGCAGCATAAAGACTTGCCCGCCCAGGATCCACACGATGGGGTTGAAGGGCTTGCTCAGTGTCACTATGACCGTACTGGCATCGGGCGCGCTCACATCTTTGACCGCAGCATCAATACCTGTCAGATCAATGGAGGGGTTTTTTAAGATCAGGTTGAGCGTAAAGGCCACATCATCACTGGTGAAAGGCTGCCCATCCGACCAGGTCACGCCCTGGCGCAAATGGAACGTGATACTTTGCGCATCGCTCGCCAGTTCGTAGCTGGAAGCCAGCCACGGCTTGACAGTGCCATCCAGGCGGTTGACATTGAGTAGCGTTTCATAGATCAAGCCTTGCGTTCCGCTGATCACACCGGGGGAATAAGGATTAAAGTTCTGGGTATAAGCATCCTGTTCATTCGCCAACATGGTGATCGAATTTGGATGCAGGGGCCTGTGCGTGGTCGTGCTAGTACTTCCGCCACAGGCGGCCAGCAAAACGACGAGAAACACGAGCAAAGACATCCAGTAGGTCTTTGCTCCTCGCTTGAACTTTCCGGATGAGCGAGTATGGGGTGTCATGAGCAACCTCCTTAAATAACTTCATTGCCTTTCGTCATTGAAACCGAGATATGGGAGTCAGCTCCACAGGATGCACGCACTACAAGGCTGGTAGGAAGTTGAACGCGCATAGGCTGGGCATCGATTCGGCGCTTTCTATCTGATGCGGCAGAAGTCCACCTGCTGTCAGCAGCGTTACCGGAGGTATCGAGTATGGATAACAGCAGTTCGATACCTTTCTGACCCATCTCAAAGTTAGGCTGTCTGATGGTGGTGAGCGGTGGATGAACATGGGCAGATGGAGCGTCATCGTCAAAGCCAACAAGGGCGATGTCCTGCGGGATAGACAGGCCAGACTCCTCGGCGGCAGCGAGTACACCGTAAGCCATCTGGTCAGCCGCTGCAAAAATAGCCGTAGGCCGCCTCTCCACCGGAAGTTCAAAGAGCCTGGCGGCAGCGGCTCGCCCCGAGGGTGGCAGGAAATCACCCTCCAGCACCAGTTCAGGATCAGGAGTGATTCCAGCTTCAAGTAGCGCTTGTAGATAACCGCTATAGCGATCATGTGAGACCAGGTACTCGTGCGGTCCCTGAATGTGCGCGATCCGTCGATGGCCCAGGGTGATCAGGTGACGAACTGCGATATATGCCCCGGTAGCGTTATCAGTTCCCACCCAGGGAGTGGTTTGTTCTCGCTGGTCGTCAATGATTACGACAGGAAAACCTTGTTTGTAGAGACGCGTCAAATCCTCAGATGCCTCGCCTGGATAAACCGCTAAGAGGCCCGCTGTAAGTTGTGTCGCCAGCACACGGTTGATGACCTCGCTGCGGATTTCTTTGAGGTTCGTCTCCTTGATGCTATAAAGTACCAGTTCGTATGGGGTTTCTTCTACAACCTCGGCGACCCCGCTCATGAGCTCAGGAATTTGCGGCCAGGTAAAAGAAGGTACAAGCATTCCAATGAGACTACGACGACCACTGGCCAGTCCCGAAGCCGCGATACTTGGGACGAAACCCTGCTCTTCAATGATGCGCAGTACGCGCTCTCGCGTGGCGATGTCGACATCGGGTTTGTGATTCAATACACGGGAGACGGTAGTTTTGGACACACCCGCTAGACGAGCAATATCACCGATTGTGCATTTTCCAGACATGCATGCCCTCTTTATTTATGGATAACCTGCCGATGTCTTAGTTTTTCCGGAACCGATTACGTAATCGGTTCCGGTATCGGTTACGGATAAGTATACTGAGAGAAGGTTCGATTGTCAAGAGGAAATTTTTCTCTTTGCGTGAAACAACCTCTTGCTATATTCCTTTACTGCGTTTAGAATAGCGTTGCAGAAGCTGCAAGCATCGACATGCAAATTTCTTAGAAAAAGGGTGCAATTATTCCATTGAAGAGTACTAAAACCCAGAGCATCCAACAGGTTCGGGAAAAGATACGGCATTTTTTCAGGCCGCGTCGTTTCTCTATCTGGCGTACCATACTGCGAATAACAGGCTTGATAGCTATGCTGCAAGCCATCGTGGTCATCATCCTCCAGATCGTTTCGAAAGAACGCAGGCGCACCATGCACACGGGAGGGTTTCCACACCTGGACCTGGAGGAAGAAAAGATAGGAAAGAATACCATCCAGCTTTATGATTACGGAAGTAATCTCTACGATGATATGCTTGCAGCAATTGATGCCGCCCAGGAAAGCATTTACCTGGAAACCTATATCTGGAAAGGGGACGCCATAGGCCAGGAGTTTAAGGAGAGACTCGCACGCAAAGCCAAGCAAGGCGTCGAGGTCTATGCAATCTTCGACCGTTTTGCCAATCTAGTAGTGCCAAACGAATTCAAGATTTTCCCACCGGAGATGCATGTACTGCAATACCAGGGATTTCGCCGCCTGTGGCATGTGTTTGACCCTCGACACTACGCCCTGGACCATCGCAAATTGCTCGTCGTGGATGGCGCCACCGGTTTTATCGGTGGCTTTAACATTGGAAGCCTTTACGCCACCACCTGGCGAGATACTCATCTCCGCATTCAAGGCCTGGCAGCAGCCTCCCTCGCCCAATCATTTGTTGACTTCTGGAATCAACAGACCCCTGCCCGCGCTCACATTACACGGCATTACCAGCGCCGTTTCGACCCGCTGATCAACATAAGAGGTACAAGTGCGTTAAGGCTCACCTTTCCCATTCGTGATATGTATATCGAAGCCCTCGATAAGGCGGAATACGCTATCCTGCTTTCGAATGCGTACTTCGTTCCTGATGGCACCTTGCTGGATGCGCTGAAAGCGGCAGCGGGACGCGGAGTAGATGTGCGCATACTTGTTCCCTGGGTTTCAAACCACGTTGTCGTGGACTGGCTTACACGAGGTTACTTTACAGATTGCTTGAAAGCAGGTATTCGCATTTTCGGCTACCACAACATGCTTCACGCCAAAACATGTACCATCGACGGGGAATGGTCAACCATCGGAACGGCAAATCTTGATCGCCTCAGTTCCGTTGGCAATTACGAGATCAATGTAGAAGTTTACAGCAAAAAATTAGCCCGCCAAATGGAAGAGCTTTTCAAATGTGATTCGACCAATGCCTTCGAATTGAATCTCGATCAATGGGTGAAACGCCCCTGGTATGCCATGCTGGGCGAACGCATCCTGGCCCCGCTACGAGGCCTTTTGTAGGTGAATCGGAATGGCTTGATATTGCTGAGCGGACTGGTACCTTTCTGATCTTTTAAGCAGTCCAGCCAACCGTGATTCTTTGAGAACTCAATTAACGATCTTCGACACGGCTTAAGAAAGCCTGCACCGTCTGCATATACAACTCAGGTTCTTCGACATGCGCCAGGTGTGAACTATTCTCAAATACAACCCACTCGGAACCTGCTATCCCCTTATGCAGCACTGCATTGATCACTGGCGTCGACTCATCATAGCGTCCCGAAAGAATTAACGTGGGAACATGAATCTCGGCAAGCCTGTCGGTACGGTCCCAATCTTTGATTACACCCGTGACGTGGAACTCGCTCGGACCATTCATGTAGTTATACACGAAGCCAGTCTGGTCAAGCGCGCGTTGGACAAAGTCCGGCATGGGTGTGACGCGGCATACATGTCTTGCATAGTACACATTCATGGCATCCTGGTATTCAGGGTCATTTGTTGTACCCGCCTCCTCGTGACGCAGTAAGGTAGCATTGACCTCAGCAGGAAGATCGGCACGCAACCGATTGGCCTCGGCAACCCACATCGGTATACTGGAAGTAGTATTGGCGAGAATCAGGCTGACCAGCCCTTGCGGCTGCCTGAGAGCGTACTCGATAGCGAGCATTCCACCCCAAGACTGGCCCAGAATATGCACCTGATCAAGTCCCAATTCCTGGCGTACCGTTGTCAATTCATCGGCAAAGCGTGAGACACGCCAAAGAGAGGGATCATCGGGCTGATCGGAGCGGCCACAGCCTAATTGGTCATAAAAGACCACTCGTCGTGTATCAGAAGCCAGCGCCTCCAGATTCTCTAAATAGTCATGGGGAACACCAGGGCCACCATGTAGAATCATCAAAGGATACCCTTCATGGTCACCACTACCACCGACAATACGATACCAGACACGGTAACCATCTACAGGCAGAAAGCCCTCCTGCACGTGTGAAGACCAACTTTCCATTGCACTCCTTGCGGCGGTTTTCCACCATACTTGAGCTCAGGCGGACCAAAGATCACTTCGTTTTCGATCCAATCGATGCGGTATCATCATAACATGAGAAAAATGCTCAAACGCAATGAAATCTCTTGCCAACCTCTTCTGCCTTCCGCTTGATATCGCTTTCTATGCCATGACTTCCTTACAAGAGAAAATTCTCAAGCAAGAGTATATCATATTCCTGGAAGGCCTCGCTCTTTCAAATTCCCACCTGCTATGCTGTGGCAGTGATCTCGCGTTGCCTAGCTGACCTTCGTATACGTCAGGTCGAAGTCGTGTTCCCAATGCGAGCCGTCGCCCGATTTCTCCCAGCGGCCCCTGATGGTCCTGCCACCTGAACTCCTGTGCCCACAAAGCGCTGCGAGAAACCCGGAGCTTGCCTCCACAGCTTCCAGACACCATCGGAGAGGCTCATCTGGGAGTGTCAAATGCCGATCGCTTACTTAGTATAGCACACGGGGAAGCACACACCTTCTCTGATCTTGCTCCTCTGCTCAAGCCAGCAAGCAAGATCGGATCGGAACGGCTCTGAGAGGTTGCTTGGATACGTCGTGCTCAGAGGTCACAGTCGCTCAAGTTCTGCTCCTCTTCATATTCCCAAACACGCTCTCAGAGAGTCCATGACCTTGAACGCTTCATCCTTGCTTCAACAACAAGCAAACAGTTAGAGTGGGGGTGCAATTGAAAAGCCTCGACGAATTTGAAAGCAAGAAGCGGAGTGTAGGGGACAACAGTCAATGCTACAATGTGACCATACCAGGAAGCATTGAGTTGAAAGGAGAAAAATATGCCTACGATAGTGAAAGACGCCAAGCAAGCAGCCACAACGGAAAGCGACCCCCGTTGGGTATCTGTTGCGGCCCGCGATTCGCAGGCCGATGGCGCGTTTTATTATTCGGTCAAGACAACTGGCGTGTACTGCCGCCCTTCGTGCCCGGCGCGTCTGGCGAGACCAGAGCATGTGAAGTTTCATGCGACCTGCGCGGATGCCGAAAAGGCTGGATTTCGCCCCTGCAAACGGTGCAAGCCGAATCAGCCAGCACTCGCGGAACAGCATGCCGCGATCGTCGCGGAAGCCTGTCGACTCATCGCGGATTCGGAGGAAGTGCCAGATCTCGAAGCCTTGGCAGGCCATGCGGGGATGAGTCGTTATCACTTCCACCGCGTCTTCAAAGCCATCACAGGGCTGACACCACACGACTACGTGGTAGCGAAGCGTACGCAGAGGGTGCGAAATGCGCTGGGCATCAGTGACACCGTCACGGAAGCCATATACGACGCGGGGTACAACTCAAGTGGACGATTTTATGAAACCACCAATGAGGTATTAGGGATGACCCCCTCACATTTTCGCGCCGGTGGCGCTCGGACAGACATCCGTTTTGCCATAGGCGAGTGCTCTCTCGGGTCCATTCTCGTTGCCAGAAGCGATCGAGGCGTGTGCGCCATTCTTCTGGGCGACGATCCCGATGTCCTGGTACGCGATGTACAAGACACATTTCCTCAGGCCAACCTGATTGGTGGGGATGATGAGTTTGAACAATTCGTGGCGTCGGTCGTGGGTTTTATCGAAGCACCGGCTGTCGGACTCGATTTGCCGCTTGATATCCGGGGTACGGCCTTCCAACGACGCGTCTGGCAAGCCTTGCGACAGATCCCCGCTGGCTCAACGACAAGTTATTCCGAGATCGCCAGACGCATCGGCTCGCCAAAATCAGTCAGAGCGGTAGCTCAAGCGTGTGGCGCAAACACCCTGGCAGTGGCGATCCCGTGTCATCGCATGGTGAAACATGATGGCACGTTGTCAGGCTATCGGTGGGGCGTCGAACGCAAGCGCGCGCTCCTGGAAAGAGAGGCTCATTCATGAAGGCACAAGCGAAAAACATCACGGCCCTTCCCTCAGCCCTGCTTGGAGAGGAGCGCGTGCAGGCGCTCGATTGGGAGCAGATCTCGCAAGACCTCGACGCCCAGGGCAGTGCAGTACTCGAACATCTCATACAGGCTTCCGAATGCCAGCGACTTTCCGCACTCTACCCGCAAGATGAGCTGTTCCGCAGCCGTATCGTCATGGGGCGACATGGTTTTGGACGTGGCGAGTACAAATACTTTGCCTATCCACTGCCCGATCTTATTGCAGGCCTGCGGACAGCCCTCTACACATGTCTTGCGCCGATTGCCAATCGCTGGAACACATCGATGAGCATAGATGTTGGTTACCCGGAGAAACACGAAGACTTTCTTGCGCGCTGCCATGAGGCCGGGCAGCTCAGACCAACACCGCTGCTGCTGCAGTACGGTGCAGGCGATTACAACTGTCTGCACCAGGATCTCTATGGAGAACACGTGTTCCCGATCCAGGTCGCGATTCTGCTGTCTGAACCGGCGAGAGATTTCACGGGCGGCGAATTCGTGCTGACCGAGCAGCGTCCGCGCATGCAGTCGCGCCCAGAGGTTGTCCCGCTGCGGCAGGGTGATGCCGTGGCTTTCGCTGTCCATCACCGTCCGGTGCAGGGGACGCGCGGAGTCTATCGTGTCAATCTGCGACATGGGGTCAGCCGCGTCCGTTCCGGGCATCGTCATACGGTCGGGGTCATTTTCCATGACGCGCAGTAAGGAGGATGGAATGACCATGCATCTCTTCGACAGCGCAAGCAACGACCCCGTAGGGAAAGAGGCGCTTGGCAGCAGCTACTGCGCCTCCCCTATGGCACAACCGTCACCTACCCATTCCTGGCAGGACCCGGCGGACGGCCCAATCGCGGGCGCGACCGCGCGTCCGCTTCCAAAGCTGTAGAGGCTCAAGCGCTTCGGAATGGACGGAATCGAACGATACTCCTGTTCCTGCGAACTACAACGGGTTGGCTGATGAGTCGGAGGGCAGGTTCATGCAGACGCCGACCGTCGCGGGTTGCTTGGACAGGCCGGAGTCGCGGTCGAGATCGCTCGGCGCGTCATCGTTGACGATCATCGATCGGAAGGAGGCAAAATCTGAACCATGGATAAACAACAGCTTCTGAAACAACTTGAGAAGGCGTGGGCGGGGCTCAAGGAGTCATACGCCGGCTTGTCAGATTCACAACTGACGGAGCCTGGCGTCATGGGCACTTGGTCGGTGAAAGACATCCTTGCGCATGTGACCACGTGGGAGGAGGAGGCGCTGAAGTATCTGCCGCTCATTATCACAGGAGGCAGGCCACCGCGATACATGCAGTACGGCGGCATCGATGCCTTCAATGCGCAGATGACGGAACAGAAACGGGGCCTGGCGCTCTCCGAGGTCCTGAGGCAACTGGATGAAACGCACCGCCGACTCATCGACTACATCCGAAGCGTCTCCGAAGAGCACTTCACGCGGGAGACGCGCTTTCGGCATCGCCTCCGGCTCGATACCTACAGCCATTACCCGGAGCACGCCAAGGCGATACGACAATGGCGGCAGCGGCCAGTCGAATAAGGGAAGTCCAGATATGAAAAGCGTATTCTGACATCCTTGACAAATGTGAAAGTAGCAGGTAATATTTTCTGCAACAGCAAGTGCACAAATGAGCGGGAGTACTCAAATGAGCGGAAGTACAAACGATAGACGCCTCATTTTGAAAGTTTGCCACCAGTTCTATCGACTGGGATTATCACAGACCGAGATCGCAGAAAGGCTGGGTCTGAGCCGCTTCCAGGTTGCTCGCATGCTGAGAGCAGCACTAGACGATGGCTACGTTGTCGTCAAGATTCTCGAACCCGAGCGCTGGTACACTGAGTTGGAGCAGAACCTCGAGGACCGCTATGGGCTCAAAGCCGCCATCGTCGTCGACAATGACAACCTCGAAGACGCTGAGATCAAACGCAGGGTAGCCGATGCTGCCGGGCGCTATCTCCTGGAGATTCTCAATGATGACGATGTGCTCGGCGTTTCGCTTGGTAGTACAGTACAGGCGCTCGTGGATCAACTCCCAGATCATATCCGCAAGCATGTCGAAGTGGTCCAACTTATTGGAGGCAGCCCCCATGTGCAGTCTCAATTAAGCCCCGAGGTACTCACATCACAGTTGGCGGAACGCTTTCGTTCCCGTTCATATCTCCTGTACGCGCCAGCCGTAGTAGCTGGCAATGGCCTGCGCGAATCCTTGCTTGCGGATTCAAACATCAAGGCCACCTACGCTATGTATCACACGCTTAACATCGCCGTCCTCGGCATTGGCGCTCTGGCTCAAGGTACTACCTCACGTCTCCTCTATGGAGGCATTATCGATGAGTCGCTTCTGCATAAGTTGCTCGAACAAGGAGCAGTCGGTGATGTCTTGTCCTATGTCTTCCGGGCCGACGGCAGCTTTGTTGCCACTGACCTGGATGATTGTGTAGTCGCTATTCCCCTGTCCGATTTACTGCATGTTCCCTGCCGCATCGGCATCGCTGCTGGCCTTGCCAAGGTACAGGCCATTGAAGGGGCCCTCCGTGGCGGTTTCATTAATGTGCTCGTGACGGACAGTATAGTAGCACATGCACTTTGTAAGCCCGACCTTCTCGCACCTGCGGCAGAATCAGGGAGCGGCGCAGAGAGTCTGCCTCCCTGATGGTGTAGAACAAAACCTGGTACCGTTGAACTTCACCGTAGTCACAGTATAGAGGGAGCTGTTTGATGCAAACTACCTGGCGTATACAACGCGATCGCACGCACGGTGCAGGTGCTCTCACCTGGTATTTCCCTGATGGCGATCGCCCTCCAACCGACAACGGGCCGATTGAAGCCCACGAATCATTGATGATCTTCAACGTCAGCCAACAACCAGCCAACATTGAACTCGACCTGTATTGGACCGACAAAGCCCCGACCCTCGGCATCAAAGTGCGTGTCGAAGCCGAGCGTGTGAGATCCTTGCGCGTGCCATGGTTCGATGACCCCGAAGATGCACAGCGTGTATATGTCCCGGTACGAACTCAGTATGCAATACGAGTTCGCAGCGATGTTCCCGTCATTTGCCAGTATGGCCGTCTGGAGGTCATTCCGAGCTATACGCTCTATACGACTATGGGATATGTCGATCCATCCGCAGAAGAGAGGAGGTAACACATGAAATTCCAGGGGAAAACCATAGTCATCACAGGGGCGAGTAGTGGCATCGGCAAGGGCCTTGCCGCTCGTTGCGTGGCCGAGGGAGCACGGGTAGTCGCTGTCTCTGACCGGGCCGCGGAACTTGAACAGACGGTAGCGGAACTCGCATCACAAGGAGAAATCCATCCCGTGACGTGCGACGTATCGGACCCTGGTCAGGTCAAAGCGCTCGCCGCCCGCGTCGCAGCATTAGGCGGCGCTCATATCCTGATGAATAATGCTGGCGTGTGGAACGAGCGCGACTTTCTCGAGATCGAGTATGAGAACTGGCAGCGTATTCTGAGCGTCAACCTCACAGGACCATTCCTTTGCTCTCAGGCATTCGTCCCGCAAATGATCGTGCATGGCGGAGGAGCCATTGTCAATACGGCCTCAACGAACGGCCTGGTAGCTGAACCACGGCTCGCCCACTATAACTCATCCAAGGGAGGGCTGGTAATGCTCACCCGCTCTATGGCCATCGACCTGGCCCCTCATGGCATTCGGGTGAACGCTGTGGCACCTGGGGTCATCTACACCCCGCTGATCGCGCATATCCTCGATGCTGAACCAACAGGCCACTTTGGTGGCGTCCCACTTGGACGCGTGGGCAGAGCAGAGGAAATTGCAAACTGCATAGTGTTTCTGGCTTCGGATGAAGCGAGCTATGTCACAGGAGAAGTGTTCGTCTGCGACGGTGGACAACTCGCTATTAATGGCACTATGCCGGATCAACTCAAGGCAGTGGCTGGTAGCTAGATGCTGCCTGTAGTTACCCAAAGAGAGGAAACAAGATGAGCGAATCAACTACCTCTGGCGTGCAACAGAGTACGCACAGTAGCCACCATAGGCTTCGTGCAAACTCTATGGGATGGATTGGAGCAGCAGCGCTCGGTGCCATTATTATGTCACCTGCAGGCGGCATTTACTTCAACTTTGGTCCCATGGTCAGTGCTGCAGGAACCGTTGCACCATTTATCTTCATCATGGCGATGCTCGCCTCGCTGCCCACGGCGCTCTCTTTCGCAGTCATCTCGCGTGAGATGCCCGCGGCCGGCAGTGTGTATACCTGGGTCTGGAATGCGACAAGGCCAACCATCGGGCTCTTCGTCGGCTGGATCTTCGCTGGGTTCTACCTGCTCGCGATGATCGTGCTGCCAGGTATCTTCGCCCTCTTTTTCAACGAATTTCTGAGTTACTTCGGCATCCCTACGGGCTTTGGTACCTGGGTACTGGGCGTCCTACTAACGACCGGCATCGTTGTGCTCTTCGATTACCTCGGGATCAAGCTGACAGTAAGAGGAACCGAAATATTCATGCTCATCGAATCGTTGATCCTGCTGGCGCTGGCAATCACGATTCTGGCAGTGGGAGGCCATAGCCACTCGTTGTCGTTCCAGCCATTCAATCCTGGCGCTGCCATCGGCGGGACGACAGCAATCTTTGGCGCGCTGATCTTCGGTATCCAGGCGAACGTCGGTTATGATGCCGTTGCCACAATGGCGGAAGAGACACGAACGCCCAAGCGCTTCATTCCGCTGGCAACCATTGCAGCCGTGGTCGGGGTAGGCATTTACTGGATCATTGTCTCCTGGGGCTTTTCCATCTCGGTTCCGGCCAGCAGTGTTGTCAAGCTGATGAACGAGGGATTTACGCCCATCACGCCCATCGCCCGCCAGTACTGGGGCGGATGGAATATACTCATCACGATTTCGGCGATGACCTCGATCACTGGCATCTACATTGCCCAGACAGCCGCAACCAGCCGTGCACTCTACGCCATGGGTCGCGAAGGAGCGTTGCCGCGCTGGTTTGGCAGGCTCAATCCCCATTACCGCGTGCCCTGGAATGCGATGACGCTGGGTATTGTGTTGACCGCGGTCGTGACATTGATTCTTGGTTCGATCCTCGGTCTGGCGAACCAGTATAGCTGGACAGGCACCATGACCTCGTTCCTTGGCCTGTTGACATACTTCGCAGTCAACACTGTCAACATCGTGTTCTTCTGGCGTTTCAGGCGCGAAAAGTTCAACTGGTTCCTCAACGCTGTCGTACCCTTAATCGGCATCGTGGTAGTCCTCTACATCCTTTACAACTCCTACCTAGCATCGTTATGGGCAGCAGGCTGGACCTATGGACAAAGCATCCAGTTAGCAGTCGCGCTCTGGCTCCTGCTGGGCATAGCCTGGACGATCTGGCAGCGGCGCCGCAGCCCCGAGATCTTTAAACGCAAAGCCCAGGTGTTTGAGGGAACCGAAGCGGAATCGATCGCAGACACGACACCCATACCAGCTAAGGGTGGAGAATAAAATTTGTACCAGTGAATTCAACGATCACGTTCGGAAGTGGGAAGAGCCCTGCCTTCTCCCACATTTTCGGGAGTGCAGAGGGCAGCGCCTTTCGCCAGAGTTCGGGGTATCCCCGAAAAATCCTTTTTTCCTTTTCTCGCCGTCGCAGGCGACCAGTCACAAAGGATCTGAAAAGTGACATGGAGTGCGCCATTATCACCGTTTGAGATACCAATGGAGGGACAGCGTGTTTATCGACCTGACCATGCCAATTGCCGCAGGCATGCCATTTAACCCCGATCATTTCCCACCCGAGATCACACCATATGCCAGCATAGAAACACACGGGTGGAGCGCATCAAAATTAATCCTCGACTCCCACCTGGGAACACATATGGATGCTCCCAGCCACTTCGTGCAAGGAGCAGCAACACTCGACCAGATTGCCCTGGAGGTGCTGGTCGGTACTGCCCAGGTCGTGCACCTGGACAATGTGGGAGAGAAAGAGGCCTTGTTGCCGCAGCGTTTTCCTGTGATCAACCAGGAACGTCTCTTAATTCATACCAGGTGGTCGGGACGGACACTGGGGTCTCCCGATTACTTTGCCCGCTACCCTTTCCTGACCCCTGAAGCGGCTGAACACCTTGTGAACATGGGAGTTCGCCTTGTCGGCATAGATTGCCCATCCGTCGATTATGATCCAGGTAAAACGCACATTGCATTGCTCAGTCGTGGTACAGTTATTATTGAGAATCTTGTAAACCTGGATCGATTGCCGGAACGTTGTATGCTTATCGCGCTCCCCTTGCCTATCAAGGGTGGTGATGGCTGCCCTCTGCGGGCCATAGCACAATTCAATTGAAGGATCTATCTTTAGGTTTTGCATGTCTGTACAATTTTTGGAATGTAAGAGGTAGTGAGAAGAACGTGATTAGCTTCTATGATACTGCGACCTTGCCGACGGGGGAAATGCTCGATGCAATGCGCACGGCCAAGCTGGGAGATGATGTCTATCACGAGGACCCAACCGTTAACGAGCTGGAGGCCCTCTCCGCTGAAATGCTGAATAAGGAGGCAGCTATCTTCATGCCTAGTGGGACGATGGCTAACCTGACCGCCGTCATGTGCCATACTCACCACGGGGACGAAGTGGTAGTAGAGGCCGAAGCCCACGTTATGTACTATGAGACAGGAGGCATCGCCGCAGTCGCCGGCGTTATGCCTCTCGTTATTCAGGGCGAACGAGGCATACTGCGTGCCGAACTCATCGAACCTCAACTGCGCAAGCCCAACCAGCACTATCCACACACCACTCTGCTATGTGTGGAAAATACGCACAACCGCGCCGGCGGGACCATTACAACCCCCGAAGTAATGCGTGAACTACGAGCATTGTGCGACCACTGGGATCTACGTCTGCATGTTGATGGCGCCCGCATCTTCAACGCGGCAGTGGCGCTCAACGTGCCGGTTAGCCGCCTAGCCGCCGACACCGATTCGGTCTGTTTCGCCCTGAGCAAGGGTCTAGGTGCACCCGTCGGTTCAGTGCTTACAGGATCCAAAGATTTTATAGAACGCGCGAGACGGATACGCAAGATGCTAGGCGGCAGCATGCGGCAGGCAGGCATACTCGCTGCCGCTGGCATTGTAGCCTTACAACAGGGCATTGACAGGCTGGCCGAGGATCATCAAAGAGCACACCAACTCGCAAATCGCTTGGCCGCTATCCGTGGATTGCGTGTCAACCCGCAGGAAGTCGAGACCAACATGGTGCTTATCGACACCAGGGATGCAGGTCTTCGCGCAGAGCAGATCGTAGCAGCGTTAAAAGCGCGTGGGATCGGAGCATCCGCCAGGCCCCCCTACGTCGTACGCTTCGTCACGCACAGGCAGATTGGAGATGCGGAGATAGACGCGCTGGTCCAGGCACTCACAGTGATCCTGGCCGAGGTCGGTTAATGACACACGGCCCATGCTTTCTTGGCATCGACGTAGGTACGGAAAGTGCGCGCGCTGTAATATTCGACAGGCATGGCAGGACGGTAGGTGAAGGTTGCACAACCTATACTACGCATTTTGTGCGTCCAGGCTGGGTAGAGCAAGATCCCCAGCAGGTCTGGCTAGCGCTGATTACCGCTATCAGAGCAGCTGTACAGGCCGCCCCTGGTGCCGATGTACAGGGCTGTAGCCTGGCATCGACAGCGGTAACGGCAGTAACTGTTGATCAGGATGGCAACACCTTTGATCCAGCTATCCTGTGGATGGATACGCGTGCGAGCTCCGAGGCGACCGAAATCAGTTCCACCGCTCATCCAGCTCTCTGGTACACGGGCAACGCGGTATCACCCGAGTGGATGCTCCCCAAAGCACTGTGGTTGAAGCGTCACACTCCCCAGCGTTATCGCAAAGCACGCTATCTCGTCGAGCTTCATGATTGGTTGATGTTTCGTCTTACCGGACGCTGGGTGCTTTCACTTTCCACGATCAGTGGCGAGTGGACATACGTGAGCGAACGCGGCGGCTGGCAACTAGACTTACTGGAAGCGCTTGATCTCGGCGATTTACCCGCTAAATGGCCTGCTGAGGTGCTCCAACCAGGTCAGGTGGCCGGACATTTGATCGATGAAGTAGCCAGGGAAACTGGCCTCCTTTCAGGCCTACCGGTCGCCCAGGGCCTGATGGATAGTTACGCAGCGGCTATTGCATCGAACGTCTTTGTGCCTGGCCAGCTGAGCCTCTCGTTAGGCAGCTCCTCATCCTATCTTGCGCTGCTTGAAACGCCGAGATCAGACCCCCGTTTACTTGGCCCCGTACCAGACGCTTTCGGCATAGGGACATGGGCTATGCAAGGAGGTCAGACCAGTGCCGCCTCACTCCTTCGATGGTTTCACGACCAGCTTGCGCCTGGCGTTAGCTATACAGACCTCGACCATGAGGCAGCAATGATTCCTCCTGGCAGCGAGGGCCTCCGCGCACTCGATACGTGGCAGGGCTCGCGTACGCCGCACCGTGACCCTTCCAGTCGTGGTGGTTTATGGGGACTTAGCCTCGGACACAAACGTGCCCATCTGTACCGTGCGCTGCTTGAGGCCGTGGCTTATGGCGGTCGCCAGATTATCGAAGTTATGCATGAGGTAGGCGTCAGGGTTGAGAACATCGTGGCCTGCGGTGGTGGGAGCCACAGTCCTTTGTGGATGCAGATTCATGCCGACGTGCTTGGCAAACTTATCACTGTTCTCGCTGAACCCGGTGCAGCAGCGCTCGGTGCCGCTATCTGTGCAGCAGTCGCTACGGGACTATACAATGACTTGCAAAGCGCAACGGGAGCACTGGCACACGTGGGACAAACATTCACACCTGATCCTGAACACCGGTCGATCTATGATGCTGGCTACACGGAATATCTCTCAGGCTACGCTTCTCTCAAAAATATGCGGGAACACAACTGATACCATTTCGCAACCTATCGTAAAAGAATCGGCATCATTGGGCTTTCCTCAGTTTTCATGTTATTGATAGGCCATCATTCTTGACAAATCCTCAATATTGAGGTATTCTCAATACTATGAAAGATTCAATGAGCAAGCAAACCGATACAAAACACAGTCGTGTCGCACGACGTCGTGCACGTGTGCGCGCCGATTTGCTTTCAGCGGCACGTCAGGTGTTTACCACGCGTGGCTACCAGGATGCAACCATCACTGAGATCGTCCAAGTCGCTGACATAGCGATGGGAACCTTTTATCTCCATTTTCGGGATAAAGAGGAGCTCCTCGTCGCTCTTGCGAAGGACACGCTCCAGGTGATGCGTGAGCAGGTTCATGCAGCCATCGAACAGCATGCCAACGCACCGCTCGTTCCGCTGATCATTCGGACGCTCTTACGAACGGCCTACGAACAGCGGGATCTCGTCCTGCTGCTGTGCGCCGGAGAAAGCCATCTCCTTGCTCACCCTCACCTGCTTGCCGGGCAGCAAGGTCTGGCCGAACACTTCATCTCGGCGCTTCAGGAGGCGGCATCGACAGGCCTGCTTGCATCCTATGATTCGGTGCTGCTAGCTCATCTGCTGGTAGGGATGCTGATGCGAGCGATTAGCTGGTGGGTTGAACAGGACGAGCCGGGTCCCGAAGTGATGGCCGACCACATTCTGTTCGTGCTGGGACTTGGCTTGCCCTCTTCGCTCTTGACTGGAACAGGGCATCTCGCTCCACCCAAGACAATGGCAGAGAACTGACAAGATGAGAAAGGGAAAAACAGATGTCAAACGAGGAGCAAGGACACCTGCCGCAGAGGAGCTTCTGGAGTTCATCTGAGGTGGCCGAGCATTGGCAGCAGGATGTCGAACGACGTCGGCAAGATATGGCAGAGGCGACGCAACGCATGCTCAAAGCTGCGGGACTGGGTCCGGGAGATCACGTCCTTGACATTGGGGCGGGCACCGGGGATCAGAGTATCCTCGCGGCACGACTCGTGGGACCGGTCGGCTCCATTCTGGCAACCGATCTTTCTGCGGACATGCTCACCATCGCCGCGCGAGTTGCACAGCAGGAGGGGCTGACCACTATCACCACGCGCGTCATGGATGCCCAACAGCTTGACCTGCAAGACAATACCTTCGACGCTGTCATCTGCCGTCTTGCTCTGATGCTCATCCCGAACCGAAAGCTCGCGCTCAGAGAGATACGAAGAGTCCTCAAACCAGGCGGGAAACTGGCGGCGCTGGTCTGGTCGGCACCGGAACACAATCCGCTCTTTGCTTTGCCGCTGGCCATTGTGTCAAACTCTGCGAGAGGAGCGCCCTCTCATCTCCCTAACCCTCTGGCTCTCTCAGATCCGACCATCTTTGAGGGGGAACTCACGGAAGCTGGCTTTTCCGAGGTCAGTACCCGTGCTCTTCCCTTTCAGTCCCATTACGCTTCGCTCGATGCGTTCCTGCACTCGACCGCGAGCAGGTTGACCGCTGGGGTGATGGGGCAGCTCAGCCCACACGCGCAGCAGCACCTGGTGGGAGAGGTGAGACAGGCATTGAGCCAGTTTGAGGGACCTCATGGCCTGGTGGCCCCGGCAGAATTGTTGCTTGGGGTGGGAAGCAAATAGTCAATGTTGGATTTCCGTGGGTCTGGCACACGTTCAGGCCAATGAGCAGTCCAGCTCAAAAACGAGCAGGTTTCCTGTTTTGTGATGTGCCAAAGGAGAAAAAGGATGAAAGACGCTCAGACTCCACCTACGCTTCCGCCAGGTCCGCCCCCGCTTCCGATCCTGGGCAACACGCTGGCCTTTCGCCGCGACCCGCTGCGCTTTCTACGCACCATGCAGCAGTATGGACGCTTGGCGACGATTCACCTGGGGAAAGTTCCAGTATCGAAGGAGATAGATACCTGAAAGAGAGAAAGACCATGAATATGTATCTCGCTATGGAAAGAGAATTGTTAGTAGTACATCAGCAGCAAGGGAAATGGCAGACCGAAGCGCATCTTGTTGGCATGCAACCTACCTGCGTGGCGGTCGATCCCCTGCGACCAGAACGCGTCTATTGTGGTACGTTCGGACGAGGCTTATGGCGTAGTAGCGATGCTGGCCGCAACTGGGAACCGATAGGAGATGCTGGAGCCACCACGAAACCGTGGAATGGTGAAGGTATCACCGATCCACATCTCACTTCGGTTGCCGTGAGCCTCACAGAGCGTTCGGGTGGCTATGGCGTCGTGTATGCTGGCACAGAGCCAACTGCCGTGTATCGTTCCGAAGATGGAGGTAACACCTGGTGGGAACTGAAAGAACTTCGTGAGCTTCCCTCTGCCCCAACCTGGAGCTTTCCACCCCGGCCCTATACAAGTCATGCACGTTGGATTACACCTGACCTGGGTGTTGCCGGACGCCTCTTCGTAGCAGTCGAAGCGGGCGCATTGATCAGGAGCCAGGATAGCGGAAAGCATTGGGAAGATCGTAAACCCGATGGGCCGTTCGATACGCATACGCTGCTTATGCATCCTCAGGTCCCCAATCGCCTCTACTCGGCAGCGGGTGACGGCTTTATGAATCAAGGTAGAGGCTACAATGAGAGCTACGATGGCGGCGAGACGTGGCAGCGTCCCAACGAAGGATTACAGCACCACTATCTGTGGGGAGTCGCTGTTGATCCTGCCAATCCCGATACCATTGTAGTCTCGGCGGCTTCCAGTCCTGCGCAAGCCCACGACGCGCAGGGGAATGCTCATTCGTTCATCTATCGCAAGACTTCCGGCCAGGGGTGGCACAGGGTAACTCAAGGACTGCCCGACGCACAGGGGACGGTGGTCCCTAATCTGACCAGTAACAGTGACGAACCCGGTGTCTTCTATGCTCTGAGCAACAAAGGCTGCTATCGCTCTGCTAACGCAGGCGAAAGCTGGGAGCCGCTCCCGCTTCCCTGGAAGTCAGATTACGAGCATCAGCATCAGCAAGCTCTGGCAATAAGCAACGTATAAGATGCTCATTGTTTTTCGAGAGTCGCGATCCCGCCTACAATGGGCGCTGATAGAGAAAATCTTCTTTCAACAACTGCCGAAGGCAGTTGTTGAAAGAAGATTTTCTCTATCTTACGAGATATCTGGCTTCAGATCATTGAGCAGTGTCTTCATCATGACGTTGGCGGCGGCTGAGAGAACGCCGAAACGACGCTGCACCAGCGCAAACACAAATTCTTCTTTCAAATCGGCAACGGAAAGAGCAATTAATTCGGTCCTCTGGCTTGAGCGGATCATCGTTGGTGGCACGAAGGTTACACCAACGCCCAGTTTCACAAAGGCGATGACGCCTTCAAGCATGTCTGCTTCCGCTACAGGCTGTACTGGCAGGTTCCGCTGTGCAAATACGCGCTCGATGACCCGTCGTGCTCCGAAGCCTTCTCGTAAAAGCACCAGTGGTTCTCCTGCAACCTGTTCCAGCAGAAGGGACGATTCATGGTGTTGTGCCAGGGGGTGATGTGGCGCAACCAGTATATGTAATTGATCGCGAAAGATGTCTCGCACTACCAATGTTGCTGGTGGCTTGCCACGATCAAAGGTCATCCCAACCACCGCGAAATCCAGGTGTTGTTGTTCAACTAATTGCAGAAGTTCATCTGTGCCGCGTATGGAGACCTGGAGACGGATATGGGGATAGCGCTGCTGGAAGTGGGCGAAAATACGAGGAAGCCTCTCTGTCCCAAACCCCTCAATACAGCCAATGTGGACAAGACCGCGTTCGCCCTGGTGGAGTTCCGCCATTGCCTGCTGTCCTTGCTGCAATGCCTCTAATGCCTGTCGTGCATAGACGGCAAACTCCTGTCCAGCCTCCGTCAGGTACACACGTTTGTTGATACGGTTGAAAAGCGCAACCCCCAGTTCGGCTTCCAGAGCAGCGATTTGGCGGCTCAGGACGGGCTGGGCAACCGAGCAGAGTTCAGCCGCACGACGGAAATTGAGCGTTTGAGCGGCTGCAAGAAAATAGCTGAGCTTTGGAATCTCCATAGTAATCTCTCCTTCTTTAGAAGAAGATGTTGATACCCTCAGGGTATCACAATGGCATGAAAAAAGTATCACAGCTTCAGAACGACACCTCGTCGTATGCGACCAGAAAGGGGGTCAGGCCAATTGAGGAAAAAGGACTTTTGATGTGTATCCCTTCACAGCGAAACGAGCTTGAGCGAGTTATTTCACCCTCCACCTGCGCGGTTGCGTCGCGATCTGCTCCTCGCTGACGACCTCGCCTGGTTTGAGCCAAACGTTCGCGAGTGGAGAAGACGAATGGACAGGGTGAAAACGAGAGGAGAAGAAGAAATGGCACGAGTGTCCCATGCAGCTCCCCATCTGCCCCTTGCAGAAGTGAAACACCGGATGAGAACCGATCCCCGCGCCTTTTGTCGGCAACGCTGGCTCATTATCTACAATGCCCTCGTCGAGCCACGCAAAGCAGAGGAGATTTCTCGGCACTGCGGCGTTTCCAAAGCGACCGTTCACGCGGTGATCTCTCGCTACAACCGCTTCGGTGTCGCGGCGATTGAAACGTCAGGAAAAGGGGGGCGGCGACGGCAGTATCTGACGGTGGAAGAAGAAAAAGAATTCCTCGCTCCCTTTTTGGCGCAGGCCGAGCGTGGGGAGATCGCCACGGTCGGGCAGATCTGGCGAGCTTTTGAACAACGCGTCGGGCACAGTGTCGATGACAGCACCATCTATCGCTTGCTCAATCGGCATGGCTGGCGCAAGGTGATGCCGCGGCCCAAGCATCCGAAAAGCGATCTGGAGACGCAAGAGGCGTTTTAAAAAAACTTTTCCGCTCTGGTGGATGCAGCAGTTGACACGCGCGAACCGGGCGATGAACGCCCTATCCTCATCATGGCGCAAGATGAGGGGTGTTTTGGCCGGATCAGTCAGGTGAAACGCTGTTGGGCCCCTCTCGGCGTCCGCCCTCATGTCCCAGCTCAACTCGTGCGAGAATATGTGTATGCCTATGCCGCTGTGGCTCCAACTCTTGGCCAAATGGTCTCGCTGATTTTGCCAGAAACCTCTACAGCCATGATGAATCTCTTTCTGGAGCAGGTGAGCCAAACCTTTCCCACGCACTTTATTGTCATGCAAGTCGATCAAGCGGGCTGGCATCGCTCCCAAGAATTACGTATCCCAGCAAATATCCGGTTGGTTTCGCAGCCTGCCTACAGCCCCGAACTGAACCCAGTTGAGCATATCTGGGATGAATTACGTGAAAAGTGCTTTCATAACCGAGTCTTCCCTTCACTCGATGGGGTCATTGAGATGCTTTGTCAGGGACTGACTGATCTTGCTGACGATCCTCAACGTCTCCATTCTTTGACGAGCTTTCCCCATCTCAATGTTCTGCATTAGGTTGTATTTGTCAATGATATCGGGGACCAGTTTTCGAATCACAAAGGGAGCAACAGTCTCCGGTGAATGTGCCCCTGCGAATCAGATTCGGGGGCCATATTGCGAAGGAAAAAGGGAGCCACCTCACTTGTGATAAGGAAAAAGGGAGCCACTTCCTTTCCCTTTAGACTGCTGATGGTTCGGTTCGCTCCACCTCCTCTCCCCGCTGTTCGCTTTGCTTGAGCCGTTGGCGAAAACGGAACGACTCGCCAAGGAATTCCAGGATGTGCGCCCGGTGAGTTAGCCTGTCGAGCAGGGCCGCGGTCAAATGTTCCTCTCCCATCACGCTCTTCCAATCCCCAAAGCTGAGGTTGGAAGTAATAATCACAGCGACGCGCTCGTAGAGCGCCGAGCAAAGCTGAAAGAGGAGGTTGGCCCCTTCCCGACTGAACGGAACGAAACCGAACTCATCCAGGATCAGCAGATCCTGTTTGCCCAAGGAGGCCATGAAACGAGACAGTTTCAGCTCGTGCTGGGCCGCGATCAGGTCATTGACGAGGGTAGCCACATTGGAGAAGCGCACCCGATGCCCCTGGCGACAGGCGGCTAGTGCCAATCCTGTCGCAACGTGTGTTTTCCCAAGGCCGGGATTCCCAATCATGAGAATCGGCTCAGCATGAGCGATGTAGCCACCTTGAGCCAACTCGAAGACGCGTGTTTTCGAAACGCCTTGCACACAACTCCAGTCGAACTGGGAGAGTTCTTTGAGCACAGGAAGCCTGGCCGCCGCGATGCAGCGCTCGACTCGATTGGCCTCGCGCTGAGAGAGTTCTGCTTCGCAGAGCGCCAACAAGTAGCGCTCGCAGGAGAGGTCAGTGCGCGCGGCATCAGAAGCGATAGCCGCATAGTTCTGAGCAAACGTCGGCAGTTTGAGCTGGCGTAGATAGCTTTCCAAGAGGGCGTTTTGTTGCATGGTCTCCTCCTTAACTCGATGAGCGCAACAATTGTTCGTATTGACGCAGGTCGACTGGTTGCGTCCCAACCGCCTGCAAGTGTGGTTGGTCGAGGATCTGCCGGCTTGGCAGAACGTCCGGCTCCTCGACGAGTTGGTGCAGGCAATGCAGGACTCCATCCAGGTGCGGGCAGCCGTAGGTGAGGGCCTGCTCAATGGCTTGTTGCACCAGAACAGCTGGGTAGTCCTCATGTAAACGCAGCACCCGCACGAACTCCTGAACCCCTCTTCCACCCTCCGGCCACTTCTCGCGCAGGACTCGGAGCATCTGGTGATAGCTCTCAGGCCAGTCTTTGCGCCATTGCCGCATGGGCTTGGCGTAGTCGAAGGCACCTGGTCGCTGCTCCAACAGTGGCAGGTAATGCAACGGCTCGAAGAGATCCTGCTCACGCAGGTAACTGCGAGCGTGGCGAGCCAACAGGGTGGTTCCATCCAGAATGTCGAGGTGGAATGGATAGGCTTTGACGATCACATCACGCCTGGCCCGGTTGACTGGCGCCGAGTAGCGGTTGGTCTCGTAGACGATCAGACTGTAGCCATTGAGCCGGGCAGTGGTCGTGACACAGCAATCGTACGCATAGGGCGGCAGGCTGCGCAGAACGGGGCGCTCCCGCTCCCACATCTCTCCAATGGTCTCGGCTTGTCGGCTGACCCGGCGCTGCTCGTCCTTGAGACAGGCTTGCAGCAGATGCAGGTTCAACTCCTCGAACGAGGCCACCGTTGGAATGGGCACGAGAAAATTTCTGCGACTAAACCCAACCGACGCCTCGACACCGCCTTTCTCCCACCCAGCTGCGGGCTGGCAAAAATGACTCTCGAACAGGTAGTACGAGCGGAAGGCGATAAACTGCCGATGTTCTCGACGCACTTTGCCCTCGGCCATCAAACGTACTGCGGTCGACAGATTGTCGTAGCTGATGCGCCAGGGCACTCCCCCAAAATGCTCGAAGGCGCAGACATGCCCGAAAAAGAAGCTCTCTTGCTTCTGACTGGGAAACGCCATGACAAAGCGTCTCCGGCTGTAGGACAACCACATCACAAACACCTGAACCGTTTGCTTGACCCCGCCGATGATGGCGATCGCCTCCCCCCAATCCACCTGCGCATCTTGGCCAGGCTCAAACTCCAGTGGCAGAAAGAGCGCTGGGGCTGTATGGTTTTTGTTCCATTGGGTCACATGCAGACGCACGCGCGCTTCACTGCCCTGGTAGCCCTGAGCCTGGAGAAGCTCATAGATCTTATGGCCGGTATACTGCTGCTTGTGGGGCAGATGCGTATTTTCGGCCAGCAACGCGTCTGCACGCTCACGATATGCTCCAAATACAGGGGACGGCTTCGGCTGGGTCAACCGGTAGGGCTGCGGTGGCCGATTATCGACCGCCTTGTCCACCGTTTTCCGAGAATGGCTGTACTCACGGGCAATCTGCCTCTTACTCTTGCCTTCCAGGTAGTAAGCCCGGCGAATGGTTTCGCGTTCTTCCATGGTAATCATCTCCAGCTCTCCTATCGCTCAAGTGGACGTACTGTTCACTCTCACGATAGCAGAAAATTCTTGGAAGTGGTCCCCTTTTTGCTTATCGCTTGTCCTCCTGGCCCCCAAATCTCATTCGCACGACTTTCGGTCCCGGCCCCCAAATGTGATTCTCAAAGAGGGTGACCCTGGCCCCCTTTCAGAATAGCCTATACATGCCTATACATTAGGTTGCGAAATGGTATCACTTGCTACGGATGGCTATCTGTACTTTACCGTGAATCAACTCCATCGGGGACCTCGCTTTCAGAGAGGGAGGGATCTGCGAGAAAGACCATTTGGCCTCTTCCGAGTACGAGTCGATGCTTCGCCAGTCCTTTTACGCTAATCTTCCCGGGAAACTGTTCAGAAAGCCCCTTGTCTGATAGACGAGCGCCATGACAGCAGACAAACGCATTGTGACCTGAGAAGAGCAACGCAAGCAAGCCATGGAGCAAGTCCGCTTGCTCCAGGAGCAACTGGCTGCTGCGCACAAGCGCATCGAGGAGCTGGAAAAGCAGAAGACGCCGCCTCCCGCGTTTGCCAAAGCGACTGTGAAAAAGCCAGAAGCCAGTGCCAGCACTGGCGCGAGGCGCCGTTGGATGTGAGCGCCGAGGTGCTTACTCACCGCCCTCATCGGCTTTCGCCCGGCTGACCCAATCAGAAGCTCCATCACTGACGTTCTGTCCGAGAAACAGGTTCAACTGGGCCGCATGTTCCTGCACGTGGCGCATGGTGTACAAGAGGAGCTCTAAAAAGCTCATCGGCTTTCCCCCGATCCAGGGGAAATCGACCTGTTGGTGCGCTTGCTCGTCTGACAACCCGGCAATCGTTGTCTGGCACTTCTTGCGCAGATGCACCAGATAGGCGTGTAACTCATCCCTGGTATAGGGCTGTTCGGGAAGGACACGTGCTGGTTCAAGCTCATCCAGGGTGAAGGGCGTGGGGGGAGCGAATCCTTCAAGTGAGCCTGTGAGATACAAGTCGAGCCAGAAGAGTGTGTGATGGGTGATAGACCAGAATGCTGCGTATTCCGGTGGCAGAGGGGGGTCTGAGTGGTCGCTCCAGAGGCGTCCAGTCCACTGCGTGCTGGGACAGGCGAGCAAGGCGTTTTCGAGCATATCGATCGTCGCGCCGAACTGCTGCCAGAGGGCGGTCCTCCACAAGGGATCCATCTGTATACCTCCAAGTGTAAGAATGATTGACAGATTGACACTCCAGCTGATTCACGCGCGTCGCTCCCGATATGGGTGAACTGATGAAGATCGTTGACAACGGATCAGGCATGGGCGCTGCGCTCCAACA
>WNGJ01000596.1_pt1 | contig 34140 bp, 26 predicted proteins | sample 5400611 | NCBI WGS metagenome assembly WNGJ01 (sample SAMN13153375, study PRJNA577476) | soil metagenome | isolation source: 40 cm soil or saprolite under Garry oak tree replicate 1 | place: USA:California | collected 2016-06-15
ATCGGGTCAAGGACGCCGGCGGTCACGGTGCCGAATTGGCCCGGAAGGAACGACACCTGGCCGCCGCAGAGCCGATGGTCGCGGAGGCCATCGTTGCGGAGCCCATCGCGGCCCACCTTCCCGGCCCCGACGACGGTGCGGCCTCCGACCGGACGGAGGCACCGACCGAGGAAGCCCCGGCGGCCTAGCATCCTGGGCGCGTCGTTCCAGGGCGGCCGCGCCTTTTCAGGCCACTCCTGGATCCGCCCATGAAAGGAGCCCTTGCGCGCGGCTGACTGACCACGTCAGCAGGCCACGCGGCAGGGCCAGCAAGCGCAGGGCTACTGAAGTACCGCGGAACGCGTGATCGGAAGTACAGGGCATCAGGGTGGACGACCCGGCTGCGGCAGCCCAGACTTCGCCTCGTGGAGGGCGGACGCAACGCAGGATCAACTGAAGAGCGGACCGAGGCCGATGCACCGAGCATGGCCGAAGGGAAGGCCCAGCCGGAGATTCGCCGCCGTCGCACGGACCCACAGGAGCTCACGATCCGTCGCACGTGGCGGCTCCTGGCGGCTTCCTTCTTCGTCCTTGGGCTGCTGACGGCTCTGCGCCTGGTCGCGGGCCAACCTGGTGCAATCGACTTCGTCCTGGCGAGCATGGTCGTGCTGACGGGTCTTTCAGCCGTGCTGCATCGTCGGGCGAGCGGCATGCTCGAGGCGGGGCGACGGTCGGAAGCGGAGAGCTTCGCGCGGATCCTCCAGGGCCTGTCTCGATCGATCTCACCCGACGCGATCGTTGCGGCGATCGTCGAGGAGCTCGGGGAGGACGACCGAGCTGCCGATCAGCGACCTCGAGGACCCTGCAGCCGCCCGAGGCCCCTCGATCCGTCGACGTCGGCCGGTCGCGATCCCGATCGAGCCAGGGGGCGCCGACCGGCGGCGGGCGACTTCCGATCGACGGACGGCGAGGCGCTCGGGGCCTGCGAACGCCCGACCGCGGGACCACGGGCCGGGCGATGGACGGGACGACGAGTCTGCCGCGCGGCCGTCAGACGCGCCAGGCGATCGACGATTGGATCGGTCCTGGCGCTGGGACCTCCTCACCCCGATCGGAGAAAGCGATGGCGCGGACGGCTCGGATGCACCGGCGCCTCCATCCCCGGGCTGGTCGCCGGGCGGTATCTCGGAGCCGGGCTCCCGGATCGCCGAGCGGATAGCGGCCCGTGCTCGAGCGGTGTACGGCCTCGCCAATACCCTGGCAAGGCCGCTCGAGACGGAGATGGGGGTGGTCGGCGCGATCGTGCTGTCGCGGCGTCTCGAAGGCGCCTGGCCAGCGCCGGCCGGGCGGATCCTGGCCGGTGCCGCAATCGAGGCCTCGGCGGCGCTGGATCGCGCCTATTCCCACCGGGCTGCCGAGGCTCGCGCGTCGACCGACGCCCTGACTGGGCTGCCGAACCGGCGCTACTTCGACGAGTTCTGCGGGTTGCTCGCTCATCGCCGGCGCACGGACGATGCCGTCGGCGTGCTGATGATCGACATCGACCACTTCAAGCGGCTCAACGACAGCCTCGGCCACGTGGCCGGCGACGAGGTCCTCAAGGCGGTGGCTGACGCGATCGCGGGCAGCATCCGCGACGAGGACGTGCCGGCTCGCTACGGCGGGGAGGAGTTCGCCGTGCTGCTCCGGAATCCCACCCCGGATGTCGCCCTGGAGATCGGCGAACGCGTGCGACGGGCCGTCGCCGACCTGACCCTGCTGCATCTCGGCGCCGGCTCAGTCAGCGTCTCGGTTGGAATGGCCGTGACGGATTCCGGCGCAGAGCCGATCGATTCGGTCGTGAGCGAGGCCGACCGCGCGCTCTACCGGGCGAAACGCGGCGGGCGAAACCGAGTGAGCACCGCCGCCTGACCACCGCGGCCTGGCCTCCGCCGCCGCCCGCCCCGAGTCACCGTCGACTCCCTCCAGTCTGAAGGCCAGGCTGCCTGCCAGGCCGGTCTATGCCACCATCGGGCCATGCCTGCCGAGCCAGTGGAACCCACCGAGGGCCCTGCGGATGACGCCCCGCCGCTGACGAACGGTCAGCTGGCGCGGATCTTCCACGAGATCGGCGACATGCTCGAAGTCAAGGGTGAGCTGGTCTTCAAGACGGTCGCCTATCACCGCGCGGCCGACGCGATCGCCCATAGCCCGGTCGAAGTGGCCGAGGCATACCGGTCGGGCAACCCGCCACGGATCCCGGGAGTAGGCGCGGCGATCAGCGACAAACTGGCCGAACTGGCCAGCACCGGTCGGCTGGCCTTCTACGAGCGCCTCAAGGGGGAGGTCCCGCCGACCCTGGTCGAGATGCTCCAGATCCCCGGTCTCGGCCCTCGAACGGTCAAGCTGATCTACGAGACCCTCGGTGTCGACAGCCTCGAGGACCTGCGGCTGGCGGCAGAGGCGGGCTCACTCCGTGAGGTCAAGGGCCTGTCGGCCAAGACCGAGGAATCCATTCTCCAGGGCATCGCCACACTCGAGACGAGGCCACAGCGCCTGCTGCTCTCCCAGGCCCAGGCCATCGTCGACCAGTTGATTGCCGACTTGGCCGGCACGCCGGGCCTGCGTCGCCTCGAGCCGGCCGGATCGCTACGCCGCCGCCGCGAGACCATCGGCGACCTGGACCTCCTGGCAGAGACCGACGACGCGACGGCCCTCGTCGAGCGGTTCGTCGAGCTGGCGTCCGTTGATCGCGTGATCAATCGCGGGGGTCACAAGGCTGCCATCAAGCTGCTCCGCGGCCCGCAGGTCGACCTCATGATCATGCCGCCCGGCGAGGCCGGGACATACCTCATCCACTTCACGGGGAGCAAAGGACACAACGTCCGGTTGCGTGGTCGTGCACGAGATCGAAGCTGGTCGTTGTCGGAGAAGGGATTCCTTCGCCTGGGCGACGACGGCGAGCCGCTCAGCGGGCTGAACGCCGAGCTGCGAACGTTCCCGACGGAGACCGAGGCTTACGGCTTCCTCGACCTGCCGTTCATCGAGCCAGAGTTGCGAGAGGACCGAGGCGAGATCGAGGCGGCCATCGTCGGCACTCTGCCTGCGCTCATCACGCTGCCCGACCTGCGCGGGGACTGCCACACCCATTCGGATTGGACCGATGGAGTGCATACCGTCGAGCAGATGGCCGAGGCCGGGCGCCGTCGCGGCTATGCCTACCAGGTCCTCACCGATCACAGCCAATCTCTGGCAATCGCGCGTGGCCTGACGCCTGACGCGGTCGAAACGGAGCGGAAGCTGGTCGCCGAACTCAACGAGCGCTTCGCGCGCGAGGAGGACGCCGGCGAGGCGCCTGCCGAGACTCCGCCGGAGGGCTTTCGGCTCCTGTTCGGCTGCGAGCTGGAGATCCGCGCCGACGGCCGGCTCGATTTTCCCGACGAGCTGCTCGCACGTTTCGACGTGGTCGTCGCCTCGCTCCACGTTTCTCGCAAGCAGCCGCGAGCCGAGCTCACGCGTCGCGTCCTGAACGCCCTGCGAAATCCAAACGTCGACATCATCGCCCACCCCGCGGGGCGGATGATCCAGAGCCGGGACGACCTGGACCTCGACTGGGACACCGTGTTCGCGGAAGCTGAGCGGACCGGCACCTTCCTCGAGATGAACGGCTCGCCACACCGTCTTGACCTGTCCGACCAGCGCGCACGTCGGGCACTCGCCGCCGGCTGCCGGCTGACGATCGATTCCGATGCTCACCGCATCGAGGAGCTCGATGACGTCCAGTGGGGGGTCTCCCAGGCTCGCCGCGCGTGGGTCGGTGCCGAAGTCGTCGCGAACACCTGGTCTCGGGCACAGTTGCTGGATTGGGTCGGCCGGAAGGCCGAACGCCTGGGCTGACGCGCCCAGCCGGCACGAAAATGCCGTTCGCCTCGCGTACCATCGCGGCGGCCGTCTGACCCGAAGGGAGGATCGATGGACCCCCGGCGCGAGAACCAGCGCGAGCTCGTTGTGCTCGCCGTGACGATCGTCGGGCTGTCGCGCTTGCTGGACGGTCCGCTCGTCTGGCTCGTCGCCGGGCTGTTGCTGGCGGCCATGCTCCTCGGCACCCTGCAGGTCCTTGGTGAGGGCGAGCCGGCCGGGGTACCGGTGGAGGCTCTGATCACCCCGTCCGTGGCGGCTGTCGGTGCGCTCGGCGCCGTGCGCGTTGTGCCGCTGGGCCTGGCGCTCGTTCCGGCGCTGCTCGCGGCGGGGCTGCTGATCCATCGTGCGCTGGCTGTTGAGCTGGCGATCCTCGCCCGACCGACGGGGCCAACGCCGCGAGACCGCGCGGCCTTGATCAGCCTGGTACTGCTGATCGCCTTCGTAGGCTTCACGGGCGTTGCGGCGACGATCCCCGGCGGGCTGGCGGAGCCGGCATCCACGGGCAGCCCGCCCGGGGTTGCGTTATCGGAGTCGAGCATCCTGCTGCTTGCCTTGGCGGACGCGGTAATCGCGGGGCTGCTGGGCTATCGGTTTGCGGGCCTCAGGGTCGCGAAGGTTCGCGATGCGGCATGGTCGGCCGTGACATTTGCGACGGTCGTGGCGATCGCGGCCGGCCTGCTGCGAGCGGTCGCTCTCCAACGGCTTCTCGGTCCGGCCGTGCTGACCCTCGTGCTGTACCTGTGGGACCAGTTCCACGGCGCGGCGCCATCTTTTCGGCGTGACCCGCGCTGGCTCGGTCAGGCATTCCTCCTCGTTGCGCTCGCCCTGGCCGTCGTCCTCTGGAACGTCGGCCTGCGCGGCTGAACTCGGACTTCGGGGCGGGACGCACGCGCTCTGACGGGCGCACGCGCTCTGACGGGCGCACGCGCTCTGACACGCGAGCCGGCCTGGCTGGTCACGCTGGCTCGTTGCGCGCTCGGAGGGTCCCCGCGTTTGACGAAAGGGGGCGCCGGTGCTAGAAAGCGATGCCCCGCCGAACCGACGCAGCTGCCCGCCCACCGCCTGCCCGCTGCCGGTCCGAGCCTGATCCTTCGATCCCGAAAGGACGATCCATCCCGTGACCTTCTCCGACCTCGACACCACCAAGGCGACCGCGACCAACCAGGTTCGCCTCAAGCGCCAGCTCGCTGAGCAGGCAATCGCGCAGGCGTCGCAGGCCAAGTGGGAGGACGCGGCCGACTCGAACCGGAAGCTGCTCGAGATGGGCGCCGACGCCGAGGCCGAAAACCGCCTTGCCAAGGCGCTCTGGGAGCTGGGTGGGCTGGCCGAGGCTCGCGAGCACTATCAGACCGCACTCGCGCTCGATCCCACGAACCGGATCGCCGAGCGCAACATCGACCGCCTCAAGATCCTGCTCGTCGAGGCCGGCGAGAAGACAGTCCCGGCCCAGGACGGCAGCAAGGCACCGGTCAGCATCTTCGTCGAGGAGACGGGCAAGACCGGCTTCGCATACCTGACCGACCTGGCCGACTTCCGCAAGCTTGCCCAGGTCAACCCGGGCGACGCCGTCGAGCTCATTCCGGAAGGCAACCGGATGACAGCCATCAGCAACGGCGTCCGGATCGGCATGGTCGAGCCGCGCGTCGCGGCACGCCTGCTCAAGCTCATTGCGGATGGCAACAAGTACGCCGCGGGCGTCACGTCCCTGGGCGACAAGGACGTCCGGCTGATCATTCGCGAGGTCTTCCAGGACCCCCGCAACTACGGCAAGGTCAGCTTCCCGACCGCCGCCAAGTCGACCGACCTGCGGCCCTACACGAAGGGCACGTTGCTGCGCGAGGAGATGGAGCTGGAAGAGGAGCTCGAGGACGACGTCGAGGACGAGGAGATCGAGGATCTCGATCGAGTCCTGCCGGCCGAGGTCACGGGCGAGGAGGCCTTCGAAGAGGAGCCCGACGAGCTCGAAGAGAGCTAGCTCTCGCGCCGGGCAACGGGGCGGCTGCCGACCCCGGCATTCACACGAAACCCGATGGCCGACAATGCCCGGATCATGCCGGCCCGTGACCTGATGGCATACGCCGAACCGCGCCGGTCGCTGCACGCGTTTGACCGCCTCGCCCCAGGGCCTTCCGCGGAGGCCATCGCTGCGCAGATCGAGACTCACTCGCGGCCGGGTGAGGTCGTCGTCGACCTCCACGGGCGGGGCGGTTGGGTCGCACGATCCGCACTCGATCGCCAGCGCCTGGCGGTCAGCGTCGAGTCCAGCCCGCTCACGCGGCTGCTCGCCGAGGTGGTCCTGCGACCGCCCGACATCCGCCACCTTGACGCCGCGTTCCAGGCGATTGCCGGCTCCCCGCAGGGTCCCACGAGTCTGAAGCTGTGGATCGGTGAGCTGTTCACCGCCCGCTGCCCAACGTGCGAACGGGCCGTCGTCCTGGACGAGCTCATCTGGGAGACGAGCGCCGAGGGCTCAAGCGAACCGATGACACGGCCGGTTCGCAAGCACTATCGCTGCCTCGTCTGTCGCGATCGAGTAGGTGGCGGAGAGCAGCGACATACTCCGGCCGACGCGGCGGATGCCGAGCGTGCCCGGGCCGTCCCTGACCGAGGGTCGACGTGGGAGCTCATTCACGAGCGCTTTCCAACGCCCGAAGGAGCCGAGGGCCTCGCCGCCGAGCTGCTCGAGCTCCATAGCCCGCGCCAGCTGCTCGGACTGGCCGCCATCCTCGAGCGGATCGAAGGCGGCCTCCGTGCCGCTCCGATCGAGGCTGCCTTGCTTCTATCGCTGCTCGGTGCCCTCCTGCCGGCCAGCCGCCTCAACGGGTTTCCGGGACGCGTCGGGAACCTGCGCATCAGCGGAGGCCGCGTCCGCCGGCCGTCGGGTGACCAATGGCGCGAGCGTAATCCTTGGGTGGCGTTCGAGGACGGCTTTCGGCTGCTTCGCGGTTTCATCCAGCGCCTCGAGGCGAGTACCGGCGCGCCCAGCCCGGCTCGCCTCGGAGACGACCTTCGGAGTCTCGGTGAAGGCGTGGCCACGGCGGTGCTTCGGCTGGGGGGATCGTCAACCTTCCGCGCGCTGGAGCTGGAGGCTACCGATACGTTGAGGCCGGGCTTGCCGCGTGTCCGCCTCATCCTCGGCCAGCCGCCCATCCGTCCGAACCAGGAGCGAGTGTCGTTTGGATACTTCGCAACGGCCTGGCTTCTGGGTCGGGAGGCGGCGTCCGTGTTACCGCTCGAATCCCTGGTCTCGCCGCCAGGTCGAGCACCGTGGGGCTGGCAATCCACCGCGCTGCGACGGGCTCTGACGGCGATGGCTCCCTGGATGGCTCCCAACGGCCGGGCCGTCCTGCTCCTGGAGCCGGGTGGCCCGGAGGCGCTTGTCGCGGCCGCGGTTGGCGGGGTTGGCGCGGGCTATCGCCTCGTCGCGGCGCGCCTGGGCGATCCGGGGGAGGACAACGGCGGGATCGTCGAGCTGCTACCGCCCGCCAGCTCGCTCACGGGCGGTCCCCGATCCCGGGCCAACGTCCCCCTGGCCAGGGACGGCTCATCCGTCTTCGGTCCCCCCGAACAGTTCGACCGAATTCCCTTCGCGCCGACCGATGCCAGCCGCATCGTGACCGAGACCGCGGTTGCCATCCTCCAGGCACGAGGCGAACCGGCGGGCCTGGAGCGGCTCCTTGGCGACGTTCTCGTCGGCCTGGACCGGGCCGGCCAACTGGCGCGCCTGGTCGGCGTCTCAGTGCCGCCGGACCGCGATGGCGAAGGCCCCGCTGACGCCGGCACCGGCCAGAGCGGTGGCGGGGGCACGGGAACACGCGACGCGGGGATCCGCTCGCCGCGCGAGAGCGGTGTCCGCGCTCGCGACCCAGTCAATCGAGGGCCTGTCCAGGAACCCGAACACCGTGTCCCTTCCGGTCGTCACGGGCGCTCCTCAACCCGCGAACCCGCCGCAATGGCCGCGCTCGATCAAGTAGAGCAGCTCCACGCCCTCATTCGGGACGAGCTGACCCGCCAGAACCAGCGTCGGCTTCGCGAGATCGAGCCGGGCCGCTGGTGGCTGGCCGACCCGCGGGACGAAGAGGCTGCGCAGATTCCCCTCGCGGACCGCGTGGAGTGGGCCGTGTTCAGCCTCCTGTCGACCGCGGGCGGCACGCTGTCGGAACGGGCCTTCTTCGACCGGATTGCGGCCCTCTTCAGGGGACACGACCTGCCGGACGAGGTGCTCGTACGAGCGTGTCTCGAGAGCTACCGGGGCCTTGCCAGCACGCGCGACCGTCTGGTCACGGCGGACGATCTCGTCGGGCGATCGCGGGAGCACACGGAGCTCCTCGCCCTGCTGGCCGACACCGGCCACCGCCTGGGCATGCGCGTGTGGCTCGGCCGGCGCGAGCAGAGTCGGCGCACCGGCCAGGCGGTCCTCGGCGACTGGCTCGACGTCACGGAACGGGATGTCTACCTGCCTTTGGTCACGCGCGCCCCGGCCGAGGCACTCGAGGAAGTCGACTGCATCTGGTATGTCCGAGGGCGCCTGACGATGCTGTTCGAGGTCGAATGGACCGCGATGCTGGCCGAGCCGCTGCTCAAACGGCATGCCCGAATCCCGCCCGACGAAACGCTCGTGCGGTTCCTCGTCATCGCGCCGGAGCGGACGGAGCTCGTCCGCCACAAGCTCGCCCGCTCGCCCCTTCTTCGGGCGGCCGTCGAGCGCGGCAATTGGCACGTCCTCAAGGCGAATCACCTTCGCGAATGGGCGGCTGGAGATGCCTCGACGCTTGACGAGCTGGAGCCCTACCTTGGCCTGGATCCCACGGTCGACCGAACCGGGGAGCAGCTCCCTCTCTTCAACGGTTGAGGGCAGCCCTCCCAACCCCTGAGGCGGTACGCTGTCAGCAATCGAAGTCCCACCCTCGGCCTGCCACGAGGAGATCCCTGTGACCCATGATCCGGCTCCGCCGAACGCCGTAAACGAGCTCGCGGATCGCTTCTGGGAAGCGATCCTCGATCTGAATCCGACGACGGCGACCGTCTACGGCGACGACCGCTACGACGATCGACTGGAGGATCCGAGCCCCGCGGGCCGAGCCAAGGCGCGCCACCTGATGGCAGGCACCCTCGTCGAGACCATGGCAATCGACGCCGAAGGGCTGTCGGTGGAGGATCGCATCACTCGCGATGTCATCCGGGTCGTTTGCGAGCTGCAGATCGAGCAGGATGACCAGCGCATCGACCAGCTCAAGGTGGTCGACCAGATCAGCGGTCCCCAGACTCTCCTCCCGCAGGTGGCCCAGTTCCAGAAGGCCGACACGGAGGAACGTCTGGACAAGTTCCTGGCTCGCCTTCGCGCGTATCCCGACTACATGGCCGCAAACCGGGAGATCCTCCGCGAAGGCCTGGCCCGCGGCCTGACCGCACCGCGGATCGTCACCGAGCGGACGATCGCCCAGCTCGAGCGGCTTCTCGCCGTACCGATCGAACAGGCAGTGATTCCGAGCGTCGTGCAGGTTGCCAATGACGCCGACCGCGAAAAGGTGCGCGAGGTCGTCCGCGAAGAGGTCTATCCGGCTGACGCGGCGTTCCTTGACGCCCTCAAGGGCGATTACCTGGCAGGCAGCCGCGCAGATCCGGGGCTCTGGTCGGCCCCGAACGGCGAAGCCTTGTACCGCACCCAGATCCGATCGTGGACGACCCTCGACATCTCACCGGACGAGGTGCACGAGATCGGCATGGCCGAGATCGAACGCATCGACGAGGAGCGTCGTGCGATCGCCCGAACGGAGGGCTTCGGCGACCATGTCAACCGCTATCGGGCGGCCCTGGAGGTCGATCCTGCGAACACGCCGAAGTCGAAGGAGGAGCTTCTGGCCAGGGCACGCGAGGACATCGAGCGAGCTATGGCCCTGGCGCCGCGCTATTTCGGTCGCCTGCCAAAGGCGGCTTGCGAGGTGTGGGCAGTCGAGGAGTTCAAGGAAAAGGACGCCCCCTTCGCCTATTACTTCCCGCCTGCGCAGGACGGTTCCCGATCCGGGATCTACTACGCCAACGGGTACGACCTTCCGAGCCGCAAGTACACCAAGCTCGCGACGACCACGTACCACGAGGCCGTCCCCGGCCACCACTTCCAGATCGCGCTGGAGATGGAGAACCCGGACCTCAACACCTTCCGCCGGCTGGGCGCAAGGATAGTGGGCGGGGCATATGTCGAGGGCTGGGGCCTCTACTCGGAGCGGCTGGCCGACGAGATGGGGCTCTTCCGCTCGGAGGCCGAGCGGTTCGGCATGCTCGACGCGCAGGCCTGGCGCGCCGCTCGGCTCGTCGTCGACTCCGGGATGCACGGGCTGCGCTGGGATCGCCAGCGATCGATCGATTTCCTGCTCGATGTGGGCCTGTCCGAAACCGATGCGGTTATCGAGACGGACCGCTACATCGCATGGCCGGGCCAGGCGCTCACCTACAAGCTGGGGCAGCGCGAAATCGAACGACTGCGCGCCCAGATCGAGGCTCGGGACGGAGGCAGGTTCGATCTGCGGGAGTTCCACGACCAGGTGCTTGGCCATGGGTCCCTGCCGCTCGCGACGCTCGCCCGCGAACTTCCGACGTGGGTCGCAACCGCCGCCTGACCTGACGCTCGTCTCGACGCATCGCGTTCGCCGGGTGCGGATGCGCACCGTCATTCGTGGGCCGCGGGTGCTTCTGCGACGAATATCGAATTGACGGCTCCGGACCGCGTATGCCACCATCGGCCTCGGGCTGTTCCGCCCCGCGCAACACCGACGTGAGCCCGCCCGCCGCCCGCCGCGCGCCGGCCCTGGCCCACCGATCACCGAGACCGGAGGAATCATGACGACTCGACCCGTCGCGCCACCCGCGGCGGTCCTGCAGCGCAAGCGCCAAGCCGAAATGTACGCGCGGGCGCGGCAGACGTTGCCCGGCGGCACCGACTCGAATTTCCGGGCGTGGGGCGACGACACGGTCTACGTCGAGCGCGGCAAGGGCGGGCTCGTCTGGGACCTTGACGGCAACGAATACATCGACCTGCGCATGGGCTACGGGCCGGTGATCCTGGGCCACGCCGACGAACGCGTCGACGCCTACGTCAATGAGCGGATGCGACTGGGCGTCAGCTTCAGCCTGACCAGCGAGGACGAGGTCCAGGCCGGCGAGCTCGTGAAGGAGCTCAACCCCTGGCTTGGCAAGGTCCGCATGACCGTGTCCGGAACCGAAGCGACGATGCACGCGATGCGAGTGGCGCGCGCGTACACGGGGCGCACCAAGATCGTGAAGTTCGAGGGCCAATACCACGGCGTCCACGACTACGCGCTGATCAGCGTGCTCCCCAACGATGTCGGCGAACTCGGCGATCCGGACAACCCGGTCGGTCTCGCGTGGGGCAGAGGCATCCCTCAGGCAGTGGCCGCCACGGTCATCCCGGCCCGCTACAACGAGATGGAGGTCTTGCGCCGCATCTTCGAGCGCGACGGGGCGGATATCGCGGCCATCATCGTCGAGCCCGTGCTCGGGAATGCGCAGGGCATCATGCCGCGGGCGGGCTTCCACGAGGCCATCCGCGCCCTCACGACCGAGTTCGGGGCCCTGCTGATCTACGACGAGGTCAAGACCGGTTTTCGGTTCGCCCGTGGAGGCGCGGCCGAGTACTTCGCCGTCACACCCGACCTGGCGACCTACGCCAAGGCGATGGGCAACGGCTATCCTGCCGCGGCCTTCGGCGGGACCAGCGAGGTCATGAGCGTCCTGCCCGACAAGGTCAGCCACGGCGGCACCTATGCCGGTAACCGGGTGGCCGCGGCGGCCGCCGTGAAGACACTGACGATCCTCAGGGACACGGATGCACTCGCCACAGTGCACGCCACCGGAAGGGCCGTCCAGGCAGGTCTGAAGACCGTGTTGGAGCCCCGAGGGCTCGCCTACATCTTCACCGGTCATCCGGCGATGTTCGGGATCATGTTCGCGGAAACCGTGCCGACCGAATACCGCGACTGGGCCGCGAGCGACCACGAGCTGTACGACGCGATCGCCGTCGGCATGCACGCCCGCGGCGCGATGCCCGAGCCCGATTCCCGTGAGCCATGGTTCATGTGCGAGGCGCATGCCCAGGGGGACATCGTCGATAGGGTCGTCTCGGCATTCGCCGATTCGTTGGACGCGGCGCTCGAAGCGCGAGCGCACGGCGAGACAGCCCGCGCAGTGCAGGGCGCGGCGGCCCACCCGACCGCTGGCTGATCGGGATGGCCATCGCCGTCGAAGGGAACGCCGTTCGTTCGGTCGACCGGGCGGCTTCCCTGCTCCTGGCCCTCGGGGAGTGCCAGGGCGCGACGGGCGTCACCGAGCTTGCCCGGCGGTTGGGCCTCCACAAGTCGACGGCATCGCGCCTGCTCGCGACGCTGCAGCGCCGAGGGCTCGTGGAGCAGGACGACGAATCGGGCAAGTACCGCCTTGGGATGGTCGTAATCCGCCTCGCAGAACGCGCCGAGCGCAGCCTCGACCTGCGCCGCCTGGCGATGCCCGATCTCGAACGCCTCGCCCGATTGACCCGTGAGACCGCCAGCCTCGCCATCCTCGATGGGGACCAGGCGTTGACCGTTGCCCAGGCGGATGGGCCGAATCTCATCGCAGTGGGTGACTGGACCGGCCGCGCAACCCCGCTGCACGGTGTTGCTGCGGGCAAGGTTCTCCTTGCCGCAATGGCCGAGCGGGACGTTCTGCGCATCGTGCGCGCGGGCTTGATCCCGCACACGGAGCGGACCCTGGTCAGGCTCGAGCCGCTCCTCGAAGAGCTGGCGCGTGTTCGGCGCCGGGATTATGTGGCCTCCATCGGCGAGTTCGAGACGGGCATGAATGAGCTGGCGGCTCCTGTTTTCGACGCGCGGGGTTCGGTCGTTGGCGCCGTCGAAGTCCGCGGAGCCGCCTTCCGCATCCCGCCCAAGCGAATCCCCGAGCTTGCGAGGCAGGTCCGCGAGACCGCGTCGGCGATCTCCAGGCGCCTGGGTGGCGTCGACGCGTAAGCCACTCTGGGGGCGGTGCCCGCGAACGCTCAGATCGATCGCATGGCGGTTTGCCCCACTTACGCACCGACTGCGTAGTGCGTCGCTCGGCGAGGCGTCGCCGGTCCGGCGCGACCTCTGATTCGCCCGGCGCTCGATCGCCACGGGATCATTTCCCGCCGATTCGCCGCCGCTTCGCGTGCCGTAGCTCGATACCACGCAACCCCTGCGTATCTGGCGAACCTTGAGAAGCCGGGCTGCCAAAGGCCTCCAGCCGGGCTGCCAAAGGCCTCCAGCGGGTCAGCTGAAGGCCTCCAGCGGGTCCGCGCGGGTGATGCATTTCGGAGCGCGACCGCGATCCCCGGCAGGCTAGGCTATCGGCCATGCCCGACTTCACAAGGGGACCCTGGCGCGACGTCCTGATGACGATCGGTCAGATCACCCTCGTCATCGTCGTGGCGCTCGTCGCGCTGCGCCTCGCGCGGGTATTCGTGCACGGCATCGTCAAGGCGCTCATGGAGCGCGAGGCGACCGAAGGCACGGCCCAGGAGCTCTCGGCGATCGAGGTCAAGAAGCGGATCGACACGATCGAAACGCTCGGCGTCAACGTCTTCCGTTTCCTGATCGTCGCGATCGCCTTGCTCATCGTCCTGGACAAACTGGGCGAGAACATCGGACCGGCGGTTGCGGGCCTCGGCATTGCCGGCATCGCCATCGGCTTCGGCGCCCAGAGCCTCGTGAAGGACTACCTCAACGGGGCCTTGATCCTGATCGAGAACCAGTTCTCGAAGGGCGACGTCGTGCGCATCGCCGGCGTGAGCGGAACGGTGGAGGACTTCAGTCTCCGGCGCACGACGCTGCGCGATCTGGACGGCACGGTCCACACGGTCCCCAACGGCGAGATCGGCGTGGCCTCGAACCTGACGCGAGTCTGGGCACGTGTGAACCAGGACGTGACAGTGGCCTACGGGACCGACATCGACAAAGCCATCGAAGTGGTCGACTCGGTCGGCAAGGCGTTGGCGGAGGACCCGGTGTGGAAGCGCCGAATCCTCGAGCCACCCCGGGTCGAGCGAGTTGAGGCGCTGGGCGAGTACGGCGTGACGCTCAAGGTGCTCGGCACGGTCCGGGCAACCGAGCGGTGGAACGCCGCGGGCGAGCTGCGCAAGCGACTCCTCTCCGCTTTTCACGAAAAAGGCATCGAAATTCCGAGTCCGCAACGCGTCGTTCTGCAGCGCCAGGCGGCCGCCGACGCTGGAGCCCAACTGCCGGGTGGGGCCGGCTCGGCCACGGCGGCACCCACCGAAGACGAGCTGGCCCAGGGGACCGAATAGCCGGAACGGGCGCGAGGCACACGAGCGACCAGGCCGCCCCGGACTTCGGCACGGGTAGAATTGCCGGGCGTCGATGGAAAGGCAGGAGGTGCCACGCGTGACCGTCGAATCCTCGTCCGAGTCGCAGGACGCGATCGAGAACCTGTTCGACGAGCGCCGCACGTTCCCGCCCGATCCGGCTTTCGTAGCGCAGGCAAACGCCAAGCCGGACCTGTACGAAGTGGCGGAGCGCGACTTCGAGGGGTTCTGGGCCCGCATCGCCCGCGAGCGTGTCGATTGGACGAAGCCATTCGAGAAGACCCTCGAATGGGATCTCCCGTTCGCGAAGTGGTTCCTCGGTGGCCAGCTCAACATCGCCGAAAACTGCGTGGACCGCCACGTTCGCAACGGGCTTGGCCACAAGGTGGCCTACCACTGGATCGGCGAACCGGGCGACACGCGGACGATCACCTACGCGGATCTCTTGCGGGACGTCCAGAAGGCTGCCAACGCGCTCAAGGAGCTCGGTGTCAAGCTGGGCGATCGCGTGGCGATCTATATGCCGATGATCCCCGAGTTGCCGATCGCGATGCTCGCCTGCGCCCGGCTCGGGGCCGCCCACACGGTGGTCTTCGGCGGCTTTTCGGCCGAGGCCCTTGCCGGCCGGATCAACGACGCCGAGGCGAAGGTCCTGATCACCGCCGACGGCGGCTGGCGGAGGGGCAAGGCGACCCCCCTCAAGCCCGCGGCCGACGAGGCGATCGCCAGCGCTCCTTCGATCGAGCATGTCCTGGTCGCGCGCCGGCTCGGCGACGCGGTCGATACGTCGATGACCGCGGGTCGCGACGTATGGTGGCCGGACATCGTGGACCGGCAGCCCGAGGCGTGCACGCCCGTGCCGGTCGACTCGGAGCAGCTCCTGTACCTGTTGTACACGTCGGGCACGACGGCGAAACCGAAGGGCATCGTCCACACCACCGCCGGTTATCTGGTAGGTACGAGCTACACCCACGAGATGATCTTCGACGTCAAGCCGGATGACGTGTATTGGTGCGCCGCGGACATCGGCTGGGTGACCGGCCATTCGTACATCGTCTACGGGCCGCTGGCGAACGCGACGACCGGGGTCATGTACGAGGGCACCCCGGACACCCCGGCCTGGGATCGCTGGTGGCAGATCGTGGAGGACTACAAGGTCACGATCCTGTACTGCGCGCCGACCGCCATCCGCGCCTTCATGAAGCAAGGCGAGGAGTATCCGACAAGGCACGATCTGAGCTCACTGCGCCTTCTCGGATCCGTGGGCGAGCCCATCAATCCCGAGGCGTGGCTGTGGTATCAGGAATACATCGGCCGCGGCAGGACTCCGATCGTGGACACGTGGTGGCAGACCGAGACGGGCATGATCCTGATCACCCCGCTGCCGGGGGTGACGACGACCAAGCCGGGCAGTGCCACGTTCCCGTTTCCGGGTATCGAGGCGGACATCGTGGACAACGCGGGCAAATCGGTGCCGCGGGGCGGAGGGGGCTACCTGGTCCTCAAGCGGCCGTGGCCGGCGATGCTGCGCGGCATCTACGGGGATCCGGAGCGATACAAGGAGACGTACTGGAGCCGTTTCCCGGGCATGTATTTCGCGGGCGATGGCGCCAAGCGCGACCAGGACGGCTACTTCTGGCTGCTCGGCCGGGTGGACGATGTGATGAACGTCGCCGGCCACCGCATCAGCACGATCGAAGTCGAGTCGGCGCTGGTCGATCACAAGAAGGTGGCCGAGGCGGCAGTCGTCGGCAAGAACGACCCCGTGACGGGTCAGGCGATCTTCGCCTTCGTCATCCTGAGAGCAGGGGTCGAGCCATCCGATGCGCTAGGCGTCGAGCTTCGGGAGCACGTCGCGAAAGTCATCAGCCCGATCGCCCGGCCGAAGTTCCTCATGTTCACACCCGACCTGCCGAAGACGCGCTCGGGGAAGATCATGCGCCGACTGCTCCGAGACATCGCCGAGGGCCGAACGCTGGGCGACACGACGACCCTCGCCGACAGCGGCGTGGTCGAGTCCATCCGGGAGAATTCCGGGGCTGCCGAGGAGTAGGGAGTGCCTTTCGACTTCCTTCGGCGCGGGAAATCCCAGCGAGACGCGAAGCCAGCCGATGCCGCCAGAGGCCGCGGGCGGTCCTATGCGGCGCGCGGGGTCGCCTTCGACGGGTTGACCGAGGAGTGGCGCCTTACGGGCCTCATGCAGATCGAGGGCCGGTTGTCGGATGCGCTCAACAGGCGCCAGAGCGTGCCGATCGCCGACGTACGCTGGGCGCCGATCGACGGATCGTCCCCCCTGACCGAGGCGCCCGGGCTCAAGAGCATGGATCCCTACGACCTGATCATCGTGCTCGCCGGCGAAGACTCACAGCCGCCCCTCACCGAGGAGGAACGGCAGGCCCACAAGATCCACAAGATCGCCTACGACGTGGCTCTCGAGGTGCCGCCATTCCGGATCATCGGTACCGTCTACCTGCATCCCGGATCCGAGCCGGAGCGGCTGCTCGACCGGGCCACGGAGATGTTCCTGCCCGTGACGGATGCGGTTGCCCTGCTCGGCGAGCGGTCGGTCGGCAACCCGGAGGTCGACACCGTGCTCGTCAACCGCTTCTACCTGCGAGGCGTGACCCAGGTGGACAAGCGCACCCGCGAGCCGGCTCCCAAGTTGCCCGGCCAGCCCCTTGGCGGGATCAGCTGGCAGGACCGCTCGCGCTAGATCCTCAGGCTCGGACGGGCTCCTTGGCGCGCCCGAAGAGGCCGCGCATGGGCGCCGTCGCGGCAGCACTGGCCGGAGCATTGGGCGCCATCACCCGGTTTGCGAGGGCTTCGAAATCCTCGCTGATCTTTTCCTTGGGGAAGCGCTCGATGACGGTTCGGCCCTCGTTCGCCGCCCGTACGAACAGAAGGCCTCCGGATCGGATCAGGGCCAGCGCGGGCATGCCAACGGTGCGCTCCATGTCGGTGACCGAGACGCCGCTGTTGGCGCGGTTGATGACCATGGCCATGCGCTCGCGGACTCCCATCTCGGCCGCCACGTCGCGGAACTGCAGGGCGGCGCGGAGTGCGGGGACGTCCGGGGTGACAGGCACGATGATCTGGTCGGCTTCGCGGAAGATTGCCTGGTTGAGCGGCCCGTATGACGGGTGCAAGTCGATGATGATGTAGTCGAACGCCCGTCGGGAGAGGTTGATTGCCTGGGCGACTCGCTCGGGATCCAGGTCGTCCATATGGAGCGGGTCCGAGGTCACATCGACGACCCTGATCCCGGACGGGTGCGCGGCGGCGATGTCGAACAGCGTCTCGGCGTCGCCACCTTCTGCCTCGTCCCGCCATGAGTCGGCGAGCGTCCGGACCTGTTCCAGCCCGAGCGATGAGCTGACGTGGCCCGTCACCGTGTCGGCGTCGATCAGCAGGACGCGCTGGTCCTTGCGAAGCTGCAGCGCCGCGGCCAGGTTGGTCGCGACGGTCGTCTTGCCGACGCCGCCCTTCGGGTTGAAGACGGCAATGACGCTTGCCCGGCGCGACCAGTCGCCGAGGTCTGGTCCACCGTTCTTGAGAATGACGCCGCTGCCATCGTCAACTGTCTGCGAGCGGATGCACATCGCCTCGACGCGCCAGCGCAGCGACTCCGCCGAGTACGGCCGGGTGAAGTATTCGTCGTTGATCGAGGTTCGCGTGACGTTGGCCGTGAGGCGGTCCAACGTTCGCGGCGATACCACCATCAACGCGGGGATCGAGCGGTCGCCGTCGTGCAGCACCGAGTAGTACTCGAGCGACGTGTCGAAGTCACCCTCGCCGTCCAGCACCGCGACCGCCACGTTCCGACGGGAGGACAGGAGACTCTCGAGCTCGTCGGCGTTGTGCACGCCAAGCGCCTCGAAGCCCGCCTCACGGAGCTCCGTGCTGACGGGCGCCATCTCCTCGGGCGGGAGTGCGATGACTACGGCCTGGCGACTCATTTCACATGCTTCCTGTTGTTGCGGGTCGGCTATCCGTCCGACTCGGGATCATGAGCGGAGACGTTCAGCACGCCCTCGCTTTCGGTGGTGATACGCGCCTGGAAACCGGGCAGCGACTGGATGGCGTCCCGCAGCGACACGCCGTCCCGGTGAGACACCGTGAACAGGAACTCACCGTCGGGCCCTGAGGCAACGCCGACATTGCTGACCCCTTCGACGCGTCCCAGGTGCCGTTTGAAGCTGGCGATCGATGCGACGCTCACCAGTCCGACGACGACAAGCTGCGTCCGGCTCGGCGCATCCTTGGCTTCGGCGGTGCCGGCAAGCCCGTCGCTCGAACCATCCGAGTCCGACCGCATGGGAACCAGGCCCGCGAGTCGAGCGGCGAGTGCGTCGTCGGCGATGATGGGGATTTCGTCCCCATCGCCGGAGCCGTCCTCGTCGGCCGCGGCAGCCGCTTCAGCCTCCGCGGTGGCGAAATCGCCATGGGCCGTCTCGACTGAGCCTTCGTGATCCTGGTTTTCGACGTCCGGCTCGTCGGCCCCGGCGACCGCCCCGATCCGCGCTGCCAGCGCGGCAGCGCTCGCCATTGCCTCGTCGTTCTCGGCCGTCTCAGCTGTCGGGGCCTCTTGGTGCGATTCCATGACGGGGGCGCCATGCTCAGAGTCGAGATCCGGCCCCGTGAACGGCGGTGGCTCTGGAAGGTTCTGGGCCATGGACGCGAATCGGGTGGGATCCTCGACGGCGAGCAACTCTTCGAAGAACTCGCTCATCTGGGCTTCGAAGCCGGCGACCCGCGCCTGAACTCGCTCGATCTGGCGCTCGAGGTACCCGGCGTGGACCTCCAGGTCCTCCTCGAGCTGGGCCTTCCGGGCAACGATGCGCTGCTCGGTCTCCTCGCGGATCCGCGCAATCTCGGCCTTCGACCAGTCCCGGATGCCGCCGATGTCATCGTCGGCCTGCTTGCGGAACTCGTTGACGTCCGTTGCCGAGCTGCCGTGGATCTGCTCGATGAACGCCTTAGCGTCGGCCTGGTAGTGGCTGACCGTGGTCGAGCGGGCGGACTCGGCCGCCGTGTGCATGGCCCGGTTCAGGTCTGCCAGGAAGGTGTTGGGGCGACGTCCCCCGTCCGATCCGGAGCGGAGGGGCGAGGTCTCGGGCCCTGCAAGGGTGGCCTCAGCAGCGTCAGCCCCCTCGCTGGCCTCGGCCGCGGCTGAATCGTGCGTCTCGGCAGTGGCTTCAACACCGGGATCGCCGGCCTGCGTCGCTTCGGCATCCGTCGAAGCAGCTTCGCTCATTTCGGCCTCCGCGGTGCCCTCGTCAGGTGCTTCTGATTCGGTGGTGGCGTCCCAGGTATTGGATTCGTCGACAGCCTCGGGTTCCCCAACGCCGTGCTCGATCGCGCCCTCGACGCTCGGCTCGTTCGTGGTGGACCCTTCCGGCATCTCGGTCGACTCGGGCATGGTCGACTCGGCAGGCGCCTCCGACGCGTCGGTTTCCGTGCTCCAGCCGGACCTTGCGTCGGTCCGCGATTCGGTGCTCGCCATCGGTAAGAGTCCTCTCCAGGTGGACGGTGCGGGCGTGTCTCAGGGCTTGCATCGAACAGTAGGAGGACGTGGCAGTGAGGTGGAGTCCGCTAGAGGTACCACGGGTCTGTGCCCAGTGGTACCGACGAGTCCCCGAGGGCGGCCCCGGTGCGGGACGGCACCGCGTTCGGCGCGGGAGGTTCGAGGGCGCCAATTTCCGCCTCCGAATCGCCGGTTCACGACGGCGTGCGTGCCAAGCTCACGCTCGGCGGGACTCGATCGAGCAGCCGGGTACCATGTCGAAGATGCCTCCCACCAATGGGCCGATCGACCGCCTCGGCCGCGGTGTGCGCGACCTCCGGATCTCGGTCACCGACCGCTGCAACTTCCGCTGCGTTTATTGCATGCCCAAGGAGGTGTTCGGCCGGGATTACGCGTTCCTTCCGCGTGACCTCGTACTGTCCTTCGAGGAAATCACTCGGCTTGCGCGCATATTCCTCGACCTGGGAGTGCGCAAGCTCCGGATTACGGGCGGGGAACCGCTTGCCAGGCGTGGCCTGCCGACGCTCGTTTCGATGCTGGCGGCCCTGCGCAGTCCCGACGGCGAGCCGATCGACCTGACGCTGACGACGAACGGCGCAGCACTTCGTGCACTGGCGGATCCCTTGCGCAGCGCCGGGCTCCAGAGAGTGACGGTGAGTCTCGATTCACTCGACGAGACCACGTTCCGGGCGATGAACGGCGTCGATTTTCCCGTGTCACGGGTCCTCGATGGAATCGCGGCGGCGCGCGATGCCGGGCTGGACCCGATCAAAGTCAACATGGTCGTCAAACGCGGTCTCAACGAGGGCAGCATCCTGCCGCTTGCGCGGTGGGCCAGGGCCGAGCGCGTCATTCTTCGGGTGATCGAGTACATGGACGTCGGCCATTCGAATGGCTGGCGGCTGGACGAAGTCGTCCCCGCGGCAGAGGTCATCGAGCAGATCGACCGCGAGATGCCGCTCGAGGCAGTTGAGCCGAACTATCCCGGCGAGGTGGCTCTGCGCTGGCGCTACCGCGACGGCGACGGTGAGCTGGGGATTATTGCCTCGGTCAGCCAGCCCTTCTGCGGGGCCTGTACTCGCGCCAGGTTGTCGGCGGAAGGCAAGCTTTATACCTGCCTGTTCGCCGTCGACGGCTTCGACCTGCGCGGCCTGCTGCGATCAGGCGCTTCGGACGCGGAGGTCTCGGGCGCGATCGAGCGCGTCTGGACGGCACGGACCGACCGCTACTCCGAGCTGCGCTCGGCTGAGACAGCCGGGCTGCCGAAGGTGGAGATGTTCGCGCTGGGCGGTTGACGTGACCGCGGCCGTCGGCCCATTCACGGCGGCCGGCTTGGCCATGCTGGAGCGCCTGGCCGGCCCGCCGGGCGCTTGTCCACCGGCTGTCCACAGCGCTGCAGAACTCGTGGACAGGCAAACCTTAACCAAACCGAAACTGGTGGATAACCGCGTTGACCGGTCCCCAGCCCAGCCGTATCGTTCGTGTTGCCCGAAGCGGCCGTCAGGACCGGGGAAACCGAGATCACATCAAGGGCCTCCAGTCCGGACCGGTTGCTTCGGGCGCTTCTATACCCGTTCGCGGCGGCTTCACGGCTGCCCCCGGGGCGGCTCGGCGGGACGTGATCGGCATCCCGGTGTCGATACTCCCGTCGAGCTGAAGAAGCCCGCGGGCCTCCCCGCCGTCTACCCCCTGGACGCGTATGCTGAGGCCCGCATGTCCGATTCGCCGAGCGAGCGCGGGCGTCCGATCTCCCCTGCAGAGCAACCAGTCAGGCTGGCGGCGTTGGAGGCTGCCGTGCGCGCCCGCACCGCGCTTGTGCCTGCCGTTGGTGTCGTGCTGGGCTCGGGGCTGGGCGGACTCGCGGACGAGCTGTCCGATGCGGTGGCGGTGCCGTTCGCCGAGCTTCCCGGATGGCCCGCCGCCGGGGCTCCCGGTCACGCCGGACGGCTCCTGCTCGGTCACCTCGACCAGGTGCCGGTGGTCATGCTCCAGGGTCGCTTCCACCTCTACGAAGGCCACGATCCGGGGCTGGTCGTTCAGCCCGCGCTGCTGATGGGGCGCCTCGGCGCCCGAACGATCGTGCTCACGAACGCGGCGGGCGGGGTCAACCCGGCCTTTGGCCCGGGGACGTTGATGGTAATTGCCGACCATCTCAACCTGACCGGTCGCAGCCCGCTCCTGGGTGCCAATGCCGACAAGATCGGCCCCCGCTTTCCGGATCTGACCGCGGTCTGGGCGCCTGACCTCCGCCGCGCGCTGCACGAGGCAGGACAGGCCGAGGGCGTCGAGCTCGCCGAAGGTGTCTACGCCGGCCTGCTCGGACCGAGCTACGAAACGCCAGCCGAGGTGCGCATGCTTCGGACGCTGGGCGCCGACGCGGTGGGCATGTCCACCGTCCTCGAAGCCATCGCCGCGCGGTGGGCCGGGCTGGCGGTATGCGGCGTCTCTCTTATCACCAATGCAGGCGCCGGTTATACCGGGAAGCCACTCAGCCACGAGGAGGTGCTCGCGTCGGGCGCCGAGGCCGGACCCAGGCTCGGGCATGTCATCCGCCGGTTCGTCCGGGACAGAACGTGAGGGCGCGGTAGCGCACTCGCAGTAGCGAGTCGCCTGCTCTGCGTCAGATGCGAACCCGAGTGGCCCTTAGACTCGCGGTCCCCGCTGCGCCCGGCGATTGTGGCCCCCGAACATCCCGCACGGAGCGCCCGGCGGGACAACTCCAACGGCGTCGGTCGCCAAGTTGGGTCTAACGCGAGCACCACTCGCAAATGACGCAAAGCCTTGCTGAGGTCCTAAATCCGCGGCGTTGGGCTCAGGTGACGGGCAGCTCCCGGCCGGCCGCTCGGGCCGTCTTGGCCTTCTCGGCCCAGGCGGCGAGGACCACGTCCTTGTGTGGACGAATCGGGCAGTGCCCGTCGCGGTTGTTCATCTCGTCGCAGTAGCCGAGGGGCACGCACTTCGGGGCGAGAAATGAGCCAAGGAATGGGGAGACGTTGAAGATCTCGTGGCGGATCAGCTGGAAGAGCCGGCGGATCTCCCACTGGGCCATTGTGCACAGCCGCAGCCCGGACATATGGATCAGGGCCCGCAGGTTGGTCGTCATCACGAGGTTCGTGCGCGTGGCGTTCGGAAACACGAAGCGAGCGTCCTCGCCGGGAATTCCGGCCCCGAGGAGATCCCCATACAGATCGAGTGAGCCCTCGATCTGCTCCTCGTAACGGCGGCGCAGCTCGGGATCGGCGTCCTCCAGGGTGGCCGGCAGCATCGTTGAAGCGCCCTTGTACTTGACGTAGCGCTGGCTCTGCTGGTCGAACGCGACGCCGGCACGATGGCGCACCAGCTGGTGCGACAGCGTCCGCGAAACCCCGCTGATGCCGAACGTGAAGACGATGTGCTCGATGGTCGAGCCGTGGCCCGACTCGATCACGCCCTGGATCAGCTTCTGCTGCTTCGCGCCATCGACCTCGCCGGCGACCGCGCGGCGGAAGATCTCGTCAGGCTCCAGCTCCGAATAGCAAGTGCGGCAGGCCGTGTAGATCAGCGGCACATAGAAGCGCTCGACGATGTCCTTGTCGGGGAACAGGAGCGTCGCCTTCATCCCGAGATCGCGGCGCCCCGGGTTGCGCGGGATGGCGGTCTTCTCGCGCGGCGCGGGAGGGGACGAAGCCGGCAGGGGCGCGGCCGCAGGCGACTCGGCCAGCGACGACTCGGCTACAGATGACCCGGCCGCAGGCGACTCGGCCAGCGAGGACTCGGCGGGCGTAGGCGCGGCGCCAATCGCGTTGCTTGTCCTTGGCTGGGCAGTCATCTAACCCTCAGGATACCGCCCGCGGCTCAACCCGCCTCCGAAGGCCCAGACGGCCTCCGGCGACTCTCCAGTGCCTCGGCGATCGCGGCGTCCCGGTCGAGCGCACGACCGGCCGCCCACGCGGCCTCGGCCCCGGGTCCGGGCAGCGCGGATCGAGCATTTGCCACGTAATCGGTGTTCTGGACAAGCGTCGGCGGCGCGCCGCCGGCGATCTTCTCGCGCACGCCTTCGGCCGCGCCCGCCAGGCGGAGCGCGAAGGTCGGGTCGCCATCAAGGAGTGCCAGCTCGCCGAGGTCGTCCAGGTGCATCGCGATACCGGTCGGGTCGCCCGCTTCTGCGTACAACCGCATGCCTTCGGTCGCCCATTCCCAGGCGTGATCGAGGTCGCCCTGCTCGAGCGCAACACGATCGCGAATGCCGATTACGCTCGCCTCCGTGTACCGATCACCAGCAGCCCGGGCGGCCTCGAGAGCCTGTTCGCACAATCGATCCGCTTCTTCGTACTCGCGCATCAGGTAACGCACCAGGGCGAGACCGAGCAGGCCGGCACCGATCCGTCCGACGTCGTTCATCTCCCGCCAGATCGCCAGCGCTGCGTCGTATCGCTCGATCGCGTCCTGGTAGTCGCCCGGGATCGCCGACAGGAACGCGAGGTTGTATTCCGCTTCAGCCAGCCCGGGACGATCGCCCAGCGCCCGGCACAGATCGAGGTACTCCTCGTAGAAGCCACGCGCGGTCGGAAAGTCGTTTTGCCAGTAGGCCAACCCGCCCGCAGCATTCAGAGCCTTTGCCCGGCCCGGCGTGGCACCCGCTCTCGGAGACGCCAGCAGCTCGCGGGTCATGGCGAGACCTTCGCCGAGGTGGCCACGCTGGTGCCAGAACCGCCAGAGCCGGCCGGCGGTGAGCAAGCCGTCTTCGATGTGTCCGGCAGCGATCGCCCAGCGCAGGGCGGCCCTGATGTTGTCGTGCTCGAATTCCAGGCGATCGAGCCATTCCGCCGACCGCACGCCGATCAGCTCGGGCTCGGCTCGGCGCGCGAGATCCACCACGACGGCGCACAGCCGGTCATTGCACGCTTCGAGCTCGCCTGCCTCAGCCAGTCGCTCCAGGCCGTATTCGCGGATCACCTGGAGCATGCGAAAACGCGGCTCCTCCATGGGCCCGTCGGACCGCCGGACGAGGCTCTTGTCGACGAGCGAACCGAGCGCGTCCAGCACGTCGATGCCGAGCGCCCGATCCGGGTCACTGACGGCCTCCGCATCGTCGAGCGAACAGCCGCCCGCAAACACCGCAAGACGGGTGAAGTAGACGCGCTCGACCGGGTCGAGCAGGTCGTAGCTCCAGGCGATGGCGCCGCGAAGCGTCTGCTGGCGCTCCGGCAGGTCCCGCCCTCCTCCGGACAGCAGTCCCAGGGACTGTTCGAGACGAGCGGCGATGGCAGACGGCGTCAGCACCCGGATCCTGGCGGCCGCGAGCTCGATGGCCAGCGGCAAGCCATCCAAGCGGGCGCAGATCAGGGCGACCGGCCGGGCGGTTTCGGCGGTCAGCGCGAAGTCCGGGCGAACGGCCTGGGCTCGCGCGACGAACAGGGCGACCGCCTCGTTGGATCCCAATTCCGCGAGAGTCGGAAGGCTGGCCGGATCGGGGACCGCAAGGGGAGCGACCGGGTACTCGCGCTCGCCGGCAAGGTGGAGCACGGCCCGGCTCGTCACGATCACTCCCAACCCAGGGCAACGGGCGAGGAGGGTCGCAACGATCGGAGCCGCCGTGACGACGTGCTCGAAATTGTCCAGCACGAGGAGCAGCTCGGAGGTCCCGATCCGGTACGCGATCGCGTCGATCAGGTCTCCGACACCCGAATCGCGCACGGCAAGGCCATGCGCGATTGCGGGAGTCACGAGCTCCGGATCGATGATGGGGGCGAGCGGAACCCACCCGGCGCCGTCCCGGAAATCGTCGAGACTCGCGGCGGCGGCGGCAATCGCCAGCCGGGTCTTCCCCGTTCCCCCGGGCCCCGTCAGCGTCAGGAGCCGGGTCGAGCGGAGCAAGCTCCCGATTTCAGCGACCTCGGCGGATCGGCCAAGGAAGCTCGTCAGTTGCCGGGGCAGGGTATCGAGTCGCGATTCCAGCGACCGCAATGGCGGGAATTCGGCGGACAGCCCGGGGGCGATCACCTGATGGAGCCGCATCGGCTCGAAGTCCTTGAGTCGATGAGTTCCGAGGTCCGCGAGCCGGACCTCCGTCGGGAGACGACCCTCAAGGGCCGCCCGGACCGCCTCGGATACGACGACCTGGCCACCGTGGGCCGCGGCCTCGATGCGCGCCGCCCGGTTGATGTCGATGCCCACGTAATCGTCGTCGGACATGAACACAGGCCCCGCGTGAATGCCGATCCTCACCCGGATCGGAGCCTCCGTCGGCCAGGGCTCGCCGGCCAGCGCACGCTGCGCATCGATGGCGGCGGCGAGCGCGTCGGTCGGGTCGCGAAAGACCACGAAGAAGCTGTCGCCTTCGGTTCCCCGCTCCGATCCTCCATGCGCGCTGAGTGCCGCTCGAAGGATCGTCCGATGACGTGCTCGAAGACCTGCATACCCGGCCGTTCCGACGCGCTGCTCCAGTCGGCTCGAGCCTTCGATATCGGTGAACAGGAACGTCATGCTGCCGGGCGGAAGGCCACCGTCCGGGCCGGACGATCGTGGAGAAGGCGTGCGCGCTTCGGCCGTCATCGGCGCGTCTCGGCCGTCATCGGCGCGTCTCGGCCGTCATCGGCGCGTCTCAGCCAACCAGAACGACATCAGTGATGGTGCTGCTCTCCGGCGGCGCGCAGTCGACGGGTGACCGTGCGAAGCAGTGTCAACGTGGCCTGCGGTGCCTGGGTCAGAACCTTCTCGAAGTCCCATGAGGCGAGCGCAAGACAGATGACCGGCTCCTCGGCCACGACTTGTGCAATGCGCGGCTCCTGGTCGATCACCGACAGCTCCCCAAAGAAGTCGCCCGGCCCGAGCTCAGCGATCTGGTCGCCGTCCCTGACCACCCTGGCCCGACCCGACGTGAGGACGAACAGGCCGGTCCCCACCTCGCCTTGCCGGACGATCGGCCGGCCTGCCGGGAACTGAACCTCGACGGCCTCATCAGCCGCGGCCGCCAGGACGTCCGGCGGAAGCACCGCAAACAGCTCGACGCGACGCAGCATTTCCGCCTTTTCATCGCGGCTCAGCGCCATGCCCGTCGCCACCTCGATCCTCGCTGCTCGACCCGCAGGTTATACGATGATGCGGCGCCGGCCGAAAGTCGTGGCGCACAGCCCACGAGCGGTGGGGATGGCGGAGGACATAGCGCGCCGATGGCCGGCCAGGACGAGATCGCAGACGGCATTGCGGGCTTCGCAATGTTCGCCGACCTGTCGACGCCACAGCTCCAGGAGATCGCACACACCTTCGAGGAGCGGTTCTTCCCCGAAGGCGAGCGAATCCTGCGCCAGGGACTGACCGGTTCGGGCTTCTTCATCATCCTGGAAGGCAGCTGCTCCATCCTGGTCGACGGACAGGAGCGGGCGACGCTCTCACGCGGCGAATTCTTCGGCGAGGTGTCGATTCTGCTCGGCGAATCGCCGGTGGCTGACGTAGTCGCGATCACTCCGGTGCGCTGCCTGTTCCTGGCGGGCCCATCGGTCGAGTCGTTCCTGATCGGCCATCCGCGAGTGATGTACCGCATGCTCCAGGCGCAGGCGCGCCGCCTCCGAAATGCCAACCGGTGGCGGAGCTGACTGACCGCCCATTCCCGCCGGGCGACTACCCGCTAGTCGTCGTCGGGAGCGGGCCCGGGGCATTGCAGCTGGCCTACTCACTCGATCGACTGGGCGTGGCCCACGCGGTCCTGTCCGCGGATCCTTCGCCCGGGGGCATGTTCCGACGCTGGCCGTTCTTCCAGCGCCTCCTCTCGTGGACCAAGCCGTACGCGCCAACCGAACCCGGGAGCAGGACCTATGAGCGCTACGACTGGAACAGCCTGCTCGCCGATGAGCCCGAGAACCGGGCCCTGCAGCCCACGCTCATGGACGGTAGCTCCTACTTTCCGGCCCGAGCCGAGATGGAGGCGAACCTCGCGGCGTTTGCCAAACGAACGGGGATCGCCGTTCGCTATGACTGCCGTTGGGAATCGACCCGCCTCGAGGAGGACGGCCAAGGCCGTCGCTTCGTCCTGACGACCAGCGACGGCGAATTCCGCGCGCCGGTAGTTGTCTTCGCGGTCGGGGCGGCGCAGCCCTGGTCACCCGGGACCTCCGGCATGCCGCTCGCGTACCACTATGCCGAGACGCGATCCGCGGAGACGTACGCCGACCGGCGCATATTTCTGATCGGCAAGCAGGTGTCGGCATTCGAGCTGGCCACCGGCCTGCTGCCGTGGGCCCGCCAGATCGTGCTCGCCTCGCCCAGCCCAGCCCAACTGTCGGTCGTGACGAAATCACTGGTCGGAGTGCGCGCCCGCTACGTGCAGCCCTACGAAGACCACGTGCTGGGCGGCGGTGTGTCGATTCTTGACGCCTCGATCGAGGACATAGCCCGGAGCGGCGATGCGCTCGTGGTCAGGACCAGGCGCTCCGACAACGGCGTGGCTCTTGAGATCGAAACGGACGAGGTCATCGCGGCCACCGGCTTCGTCGCGCCATTGCTCGACCTGCCGGATCTGGGCGTGACGACGTTCGGGCATTCCAAGCTGCCCACGCAGACGGCGTTCTGGGAGAGCACGGCTGTGCCGGGCATCTACTTTGCGGGCACCATCACCCAGGCGTCGGCCGGCCTCAAGAAACACGGGGTGCCCGCAAACTCCGGGGCCGTCCACGGCCATCGATACAACGGCCGCGTCCTCGCCCGGCATCTCGCCTCGACTCGATTCGGCGTTGAGCTGCCTCGGCCTCGTGTGGCTCCCGACGAGCTGTTTGCCTTCGTGGTAGACGAGCTGGTTCACGGCCCGGAGATCTGGCACCAGCGAGCGTATCTCGCGCGGGTCGTCAGCCTGTCGCCCGAGGAGGGCCTGCGCGACGAGGGTATCGTGCCCCTGACAACGTTCCTCGACGCCGGCGGTGGCGACGCCCTGGCAGTGACGATCGAGGCAGACGGGACTGGCGCGATCTACCCGGTCATCTATCTGCGCGTCGCCGGCCAAACGTCGGAGCATGCGCTGACACCGAGTCCGGTGCTCGACTTCGCCTCGCCCGAGGATCGTGCTCAGCTGGCCGACATCCTCGGCTCGTTCGGGGTCCGGACGCCCGCCTGACCTCGCTCGACGCCCAGCATGCCCAGAGCCTGTTGGTAGCCCCTAGCGGCTACTCCTTGAAAGTTAGCCGTTGACGGCTACGGTCACGAGAAGTAGCCTCAGGCGGTGAACGAGCGCGATAACCTCGAGCGATCGACGATAGCAATCCTCCCAAATGGTGCACAGGAGAGCCTTTATGCGAACTACCGGGCCGCCGAGCCAGCCCTGATTGCCAGGAGCTATCCGGGCGCATGACCGGGACGGGACAACACCCGCGAAGCGGAGGGGAGGCGCGCACCCGATATGGTGCCTAAGGGCTGTGCGGCGAACATTTGGCATGAAAGCGCCCCCCGGCGACCGTCCAGAACCGCCAGCGATGACTGCGGAGACAATCGCGGCGACGACCACCGCGATGACGCGCCGCGACCGAACCGCTCGCGGCAGCTGAAGCGATGAACCAGGGCCTCGGGATCGTTCTCTTCGCGGACGTGGTCGATTCCCGGCGCGATCCGGCCCGCTCCAGCGCCTGGCTCCGAACCCTGTGCGCGGAGCTGGAAACGCTCTATGCCCGGGCGGACCGCCTGGCCGGTTTCGGCTTCACGCAGGGCGATGAGCTGCAGGGCCTCCTTGGCGCGGAGGCGGATCCGCTCATTGCCGTCCTCCACGGCGGCCTCCACCCGGAATCGCTCAGGATGCGTTGGGCGATTGCTCTCGGGCCGATCGAGCCCGGGACCGGTCCTGCGACCGAGCGGACAGGCGAGGCCTTCCTCCGCGCCCGGGAACTGCTCGAGCGGAGCAGGGTACGACGAGATGCATTGCTGATCGCCACGGGCGAACCGGGGGCAGATCGCCTGCTGGACGACCTCGCCCCGCTGCTGGGAGAGCTCATCGGGGACCTGTCGCCGCGCCAGCGTGTCATCGCCCGGCTCACGTTGCTGGGGGATCTCCGGCAGTCGGAGATCGCCGCACAGCTCGGCGTCGCGCGGGCGACCGTGTCCGTGGCGTACGCTCGCGGCCGCATCCGCTCCATCGAACGGCTCGCCCGCGCTCTGGCGTCGATCTTCGGGGCTGGCCGGCTGGCGGTGGAGGACACGCTCGGTGAAGCGGCGGGGAGGGGCGGGTGACGGCGAACGACGTTCTGGTCATCGCCTGGCTCGTGCTCGCGCACCTTGTCGCGGATTTTTTCCTCCAGACAGAAGCGATTGCCACCGACAAGTTCGCGTCTGGTGCGCGCGCCTGGCGGGCCCTCGCCGCCCACGTCGCGCTCGTGGCTCTCGCGCTGCTGCCCGTCGCCCTGGCGTTCGGAACCCACGGTCTTGCTGCGCTGGGGGCCATTGCGATCCTGCATGGGGTCATTGACCGGACGAAGATCACCTGGACGAACCGCGTCGAGGCGGCCGCCATGGAGGAGGCCGCGCTCATGCACGAGGCTCCCCGGCCGGCCGCAAGCCTTGGTTCCGCCTGGACGCCCGTGCCGGCCGCACTCTTCGTCCTCGACCAGGTCGCCCATGGAGTCGTCATCGCCTGGGCATGGGCCGTATTCCTCCGTGGGGCCCCGCTGGAGCCCGGCTGGATCGACGCCGTCTCGCGCACGGTTGGCGGGCTCGGGCCGGCCGACTTCCATCGCGCGGTACTGATCGCAGTCGTGGCCATTTCCCTGGCGATCGTGAACGTCAGGGCCGGCTCGCTGTTCGTGGCGACGCTCGTCAATCCGCGCGAGGTGCTGCTCGGGGACGAGCCAGCGACCGAGCAGCTCGATGGAGACCGGCTCGGCGACGATGCCCTAGCGCGGGGCACGAGCTCCGCCTATACGCTCCGCATCGGGCCGTTCGTCGCCCGGGCTGAGCCCACTCCGAGCGCGCCGAAAGCGCCGATCCCCACCAGTTCGTCGGGGTCCATCAGCCTCGCGTCGCCCGCGCGCGTCGGCGAGGCGATCGGTGTCCTCGAGCGGCTGCTGATCGTGGCGTTCGTGTTGACCGCCAACCAGCCCGCGATCGGATTCGTGGTCGCGGCCAAGACTCTCGCCCGCTTCCGGCAGCTCGACGACCGCCGGTTCGCCGAGTATTACCTGTTGGGGACGCTCGCCAGCGTCTCGGTTGCGCTTGCCAGCGGGCTTCTTGCGCTGGCTGCCCTCTCAGCCTGAGGGGCGAGACCGCTCCGCTCGACCGGACGATCAGGCGGCCGGAACGCGCAGGCGACTGAGCCGTTCAGCGGCCGCGGCCAGGGTTTCGGGTCGCTTCGGAAACGCGAATCGGATCTTCGAGCGCCCGAGCTCCGGGCGCGAGTAGAAGGACGAGCCGGGCACGGTCGCCACGCCGGGATCCACGACGAGCCGTTTGGCAAAGGTCACATCGTCCTGGCCGCCGGCGATGCCCGAGATGTCCGTCATGACGTAGTACGCGCCGTCCGGCACGAAGACGCGGAAGCCGGCCGCCTCCAGCGACGGCAGGAGGGCGTCGCGGCGGGTTTGGTAATCCGTCGCGAGGTGGTCGTAGTAGCTGTCCGGAAGCGAGAGGGCGACGACCCCGGCCTCCTGAAGCGGCGCGGCGGCGCCCACGGTCACGAAGTCGTGCACCTTGCGGATGCCCCCCGTCAGCTCGGGTGAGGCGATCACCCAGCCGACCCGCCAGCCGGTCACGGAGTAGGTCTTCGACATCGAGTTGACTGCCACGACACGCTCGGCCATGCCCGGCAGGGTAGCCAGGGGAATGTGCTCCCCCTCGTAGACGATGTGCTCGTAGATCTCGTCGGTGAACGCGACCACGTCGCGCTCCAGGCACAGCTCCGCGATCAGATCGAGCTCGGCGCGCGTGAAGACCTTGCCCGTCGGGTTGTGGGGTGACGTGATGACGATCCCGCGAGTGCGCGACGTGAACGCCGCTCGCAGCTCGTCCTCGTCGATCGACCAGTCCGGCTCATGAAGGGTGACGTAGCGAGGGACGGCGCCCGACAGGATCGCGTCAGGGCCGTAATTCTCGTAGAACGGCTCGAACACCACGATCTCGTCGCCCGGATCGAGGATCGCCAGCATCGCCGAGATCATGCCCTCGGTGGCGCCGCAGACAACCGTAACCTGCGTGTCGGGATCGACCGACCAGCCGGGATAGGTTCGGCTGGTCTTGGCGGCGATGGCGTCACGAAAGCGCTTGGCCCCCCAGGTGATGGCGTATTGGTTGATATCCGCGTCGAGGGCGGCCTTGGCTGCTTCCTTCAGCTCCGGAGGACATGGAAAGTCTGGGAAGCCCTGTGCCAGGTTGACGGCCTCATGACGAAGTGCCAGGCGCGTCATGTCCCGAATCACGGACTCGCCGAAGGTCTCGGCCTTGGCAGAGATGCGCGGCATCCTGGCAGTCTATCCGGCAGGCTTGCTAGCCGGCTGGCTTGCCGATTGCGGAGTCGAAGAAGCCGACCAGCCGCTGCTCGTACTCGGCTGGGTGATCGACGATCGCCGCGACGTGCTCAGAACCTGGCACGATCCAGGGGTCGACGCTGCCGCCCTCGGCCCTGACGGCGTCGGCCAGATCCGTGGCGTACTGGACGCTCAGCCGCGTGTCTGCGGTGCCATGGGTAATGAAGATCGGCCGGCCATTGAGCTTGGCCACAGCGCGGGCGGGGCTCAGGCTCGTCAGGTCGTCGCCGCTCTCGAGGCGGGCCACGACGTAGCCGGCGAACTCGAACCAGGTGGGGTAGTTGTCGCGGGCGAGCTCCGCCCGAAGTGCGACGCCCACGTCGGCGTACGAGCTGTCCTCCCAGACGGCCGCGACCCCCGACTCTTCGCCGGTGGCGATCAGGACCGTCGCGGCGCCCAGCGAGAAGCCCATCAATCCGACATCTTCCGGGGCAATGCCTTTGACGTCGACCAGCCAGTCCCATGCACCCAGGACGTCCCGGTATTCCCTCGTGCCTCCGGCATAACGACCGTTCTTGATCGTGGAATCGCCGTGGTTCCGCAGGTCGATCAGGAGGACGTTGAACCCGTTCCGGTGGAGCATCCCGGCAGCCAGCAGGATGCGATCCTCGCGCTTGCACGAGCCGAGACCGTGGACCACGACGACCGTGGGACCGGTCGCGGTCGCGGTTGCGGATGGGATCAACCAGCTGCTCAGCGAGATCCCGGAATCCCGGCTCGGAATGCTGACAAGCTCGTACGTGGGCATCAGGAATGGCTTCGTATCGATGCCGTTCACCAAGAAGGCGGCCGGCGTGAACCCAACCCACTTGCCATCGCAGTTGGCCTTGACGACCGACAGGTCGTCGTAGATCACGCTTCCCACGTACAGGTAGCCAGCCATCGGGAGGACCAGCGCGACGATCAGAAGGAGCCAGGTGCGGACGTGACGACGAATCACTTGGCTGCTCGCTCGGCCCGGCCAAGAAGGCGAGCGTCCCGCCACACGCGGCATAGCAGATCGACCAGTTCGAGCCGGTCCACGGCCTCATCGATCGTCTCTCCGACCGCGACCGCGCCGTGGCGCTCGAGCAGCACCGCGCCAGGCAGCCCGGCAATGTCATCAGGCGATCCGAAGGCTGATGCGATGGCCGCAGCGAGTCGCTCGCTCCCCGGCGGCGCAAATGGAACGAAGGGCAGCCGCGGAAGAAGGAGCGCTGTCTCGGGCAGGCTCGAGGGATCCGGCAGCTCGCCGGCGAGCGTCACCGCGAGCGCGGCGGGCAGATGGGCATGCGCGATCGCCCGGAGCTCGCCGCGTGCCTCGTAGATCGCCCGGTGAATCGCAAGATCCGAACTCGGTCGTCCCGACGGCCGCGATTCGCGATCGTCTTCGGCCAGGGAGACAACGACGAGATCTCCGGCATCCAGCTCGTCCTTTCGTCGACCGGCCGGACTGACCAGGATCCGATCCTCACCGAGCCGGGTCGAGAGGTTGCCCTCCGTCGCGAGGACCAGCCCAGCGGCACGAAGGCGGCGACCCGCCTGGACCAGGGCATTCCGCTGGGAAGACTCGTCCACGCTTCCATTCTGCTCGTGCCCGACAGGCCGCCGGAGGTCAGCTCGTCATGCAGCCTTCGGCAGCCGCAGCGTCTCGACCTCCGAAGGCACGACGGGTGCTAGCTCGAAACGCACCGAGCAGTGGTCGCAGCGGACTCCTTCGTCGGAATCGACTTCGTCGACGAGGATCGTGGCGTCGCACCAGGGGCAATCCAGAGCTGTCAACATCGTTCGTACCTCCATGTCGGTCTCGCTGGAGCGACCATCGCCTATCGTCGTGCCACGTTGCGTGTCACAGCCCGGGCGAAACGTCTGGCACCATGGTGGCGATGACCATTTCCACGGCCCAGGCGCACGCGCCGAAGACCGCCTCGCCC
>WNGJ01000903.1_pt1 | contig 34113 bp, 31 predicted proteins | sample 5400611 | NCBI WGS metagenome assembly WNGJ01 (sample SAMN13153375, study PRJNA577476) | soil metagenome | isolation source: 40 cm soil or saprolite under Garry oak tree replicate 1 | place: USA:California | collected 2016-06-15
TATCACGATCACTTACCAGAATCCGATCCTGTCCCAGGAATGGATAGACTCCCCAGCCACCATCGAACAACGAGCCGCCGGCTGCAGCGGGCCAGGTATCGTAATTACCAATCAAAACCGGGCTCGCTGGATTGGCAATATCGAAGACGACTAGACCCGCCTGATCCCACGTCAAATAAAGAAGATTGTTCACCACCTTAGGCTGGAAGGCGCTGGTTGCATCCAGGCCCAGCGGTGCTCCGGTTGTTCTATACGCCAGTTGGGCGCTCGCGGGATTAGAGATATCGTAAACACTGAGGTCGCCGGCAAAATTGAAGAGTTCTCGAGTCACAAACAGGAAGTTGCCATCGCTGCTGGGCACGGCGCTCGCAGTGCGAATTCCAGAGTTGATACTACCGAGCAGCACCGGAACCTGAGTATCGACATTGCTCACATCCCATATGTCAGTTTTCCCGCCGTTTCCAGCGGTATAAAGGCGATTGTTCTCGACGGTCAGGTCGTGGATGAACTTTGGATCCGTGGTCATGATCGTGCGGATCAAGAATGGAAGCTTAGGATTACTCACGTCCCAAACCTGCACCGCAGGTGATCCGAAAGGAGCGTAGTTGGGAAAATAAAGATGCGTTCCATCGATGGCCACGTTATGGATATAGTCATACCCGCCCGTCGCAGCAGTAATTCGCGTAATCAGCGTCGGATGTGTCGGGTCGGACAGATCAACAATGTGAACCCCGCCGCCGTTATTGCTGGCAAAATATCCAATTCCATTGCTGACCTTGGCATCTTCCATGTCCAAAGAATTGGTGGGAGCATAGTTCGCGACCTTGACGGGTGCATCCGGGTTGGAGATATCGTAAATGAGTACTCCTGAAGACATATCGGAGCAAAGATACGCATAGTTTCCATCTGCCCAGACATCGGCGTATCTCCGGCTAATGCGCGAGGTCGGGTTCGCGCGCAGGGTGATATGAATTCCCTGGGCCGCTGCCACCTGAAATGTCAGAAGTAGAGATGAAACGGAGAATAGAAAATGTCTAACGAACCGGGAGCGAAAACCGAGGGCGTCAAAGATAATAGACACGATGCTTAACTTTTAGCTCTTTGTCTAGAGAGATTCGCACTGCGTACCACGATCGATGAAGACACGCTAAAGAACCAAACACACTGATCACCGGAGGTGGACACTCTAAAGAGCAAGGAGTATGCCAACGTGATATCAGTGCAATTTAATCTAACTGCTCTCGATTGAACGAATGTGGGATCCGCAAGGCTAACTGGCGAGAGCCCCGACCGCAAGGAGTGCAAAATTTTGCATCGTTCGACTTACTGTCCTCCGTCTTCTAACCGCAGCAGCTTGAAATAGGCGTAGTTCGCGACCCTGACGAACTGTTTCGGATGAGAACGCGTCGGCCTGAAAATACTGGGGTATCCAACCCATAATCCTCTCAATTGTGATTTCCTCTGCTCTTGTTTTAGGGGCCTGCATGTGTTTCCTCTCGTACCGGAATTCCCCTTTCGGCGATACCTCCGGCTAGTCATGGCCCCTGTGCGGAAGTGACCGACGAACCCCACGCTGACTGCAGGAATCAGCGGCTGCGTTCACATCGTCTCGTGTCCGTTCTAGTTCTGAGCGGGGAGTTTCTTCACAGAATACTTGAACAGGCACCAGATCGCCCGGATTCCATCCTTCCAGCCGATCTTCTTGCCTTCTTCGTAGGTACGTCCCCAATAGCTAATGCCGACCTCGTAGATGCGCAAGCCACGCTTGGCAACTTTCACCGTGATTTCGGGTTCGAAGCCGAATCGGTTTTCTTCGATCGGAATCGACTGGATGATCTCTCGCCGGAAGGCTTTGTAGCACGTCTCCATGTCGCTGAGGTTGATATTTGTGAGACAGTTGGAAAGCAAGGTAAGCAGCCAATTTCCGACCGAGTGCCAAAAATATAAAACACGATGTGGTCCACTGCCGAGGAAACGCGAGCCGTAGACCACGTCGGCTTTCCCCTGAATGAGTGGATCTAGAAGAATCGGATAATCATGAGGGTCGTACTCCAGGTCGGCGTCCTGAATAATCACGAACTCTCCTGTGGCTTCCTGGATGCCACGACGTAACGCCGCTCCCTTCCCCATGTTTTGGGGCTGTAAAAGCACGCGGACTTGTTGCGGATGCTCGTCTTGTAATTTGCCGAGAATTTCTCTAGAACCGTCGCGCGATCCATCGTCTATGCAGATTAATTCGAGTGGAATATCCCGGACCGACAGGACTCTCTCTACCACGGTGCGAAGAGTTCCATGCTCGTTGTACACCGGCATGACTACGGACAATTTCATAATTGAAAAAGAATACTAGATCAGATCAGATGTTGACAGAGCGCTGGTCGCCGGTGAAAGGAGCAGAATCCACTTTTGTGACGTGTTTTCCTTCATCGCGGCCAAGCATGATTGGCCCCAAAAAACAATAGGTATGAAGGTGTAATTAGTTCCAGAAACGCCACCAGTTGAAGGGAATTTTCTCCTAAGGGATTCACCTTAGGCGCGTGTTCGTTTTACGCGAGACGGTTGGGCCTGAGCAATAACCCCGCCGAAGGGTCGGCGCGGCGACGACGAAAAATAGGGTATGGTGCAGCTCGTACTTGCCCCTGAGCTACTGTGGATTTCGCACCCAGGTCGATTTCTCTCGCTATTTTCGACTGTTTGGCGCGTTACCATCCTTCCTTAGGATATCTCTAACTAACTAAAGAAAGATTGCGAAAAATCAGATTCGGTTTTCATATCCTCATGATCCTGTTCTGCCTGTGGAAATCCCGATTTGTAGCTACCTGTGCAAACAATGTGCGGCGTGGCACTGTGAATGCTATGAATTTTAGAAGAATCGGTTGGTAAGTCGTCCTTCGCGTACTCGTGCACCCTGTGCGAGACGCGTCTTTGCGGAAAGTTGCCTGGTTGGCAGGCGATATTCGTTATGGGGGATCCGTGTGAAGGAGAAGTTGATTGGGCTAGGTCCGCGTGAACAACAGATTGTGGAGCTTCTTCTGCAGGGCTGCGAGAATTCAGAAATCGCTCGCCAGCTAAAAATGGCGCGCCGTACAGTGAAGGCGCATTTCAATCGTCTTTTTTTACGGTTCGGAATCAACGATGGTATCAAGCGAGTGAAACTCGCAACTCTTTTATATCGGAGGCAATTATGTTCGGAGGCGAGCGTTACGGAAAACGTACTCCCAGCGAGCGAGAGCAGCGTGTCATCGAGCTCGTCGCCCGGGGACTCAAAAACAAGGAAGTCGCAGATGAAATCGGAACTACCGAGCACGTCGTCAAAAACTATTTGCGAGTCATCTACGACAAGCTCGGACTCTGGAACCGAGTCGAACTCGCCTTGTGGTACGAAGCCCGCAAACATGGAGCCCCAGCCCACGCCTGACGTATTGGAGAGTTGGGAACACAGAATACTCGATCTCGATCAATCGGATACCGGTACGGGCCTGATCGAGTAATCAACAAGAAAAAATCAGGAGCAAGAAAAAACCTCTGTCTGGTGCGGAGGTTTTTTATTTACGCGGGTGGTCATTTCACGAACAGCCGTTGGATTCTAAACTGCGGAGTTTTTGGGCTGCGTCGCTTGCGCCTCTTTTAGCAGCTGCTACCAATAAGAGCCGGGCCTGATCGCAATTCTTGGGCACACCGTCGCCAATGAGATACAGGTTTGCCAGCAATATTACGGCGCTGGTGTTCTGCTTGCCCACCGCCTTCCACAGCCACTTTACAGCTTCTGGTGTATCTCTCATTCCTCCCTTGCCGTCAAGAAAGTGCCGGGCAAGGAGTAACTCCTGCACACCGTCTCCCGCCCCTGTGTCTGAAGTCGGCACACGAGAATTCGGCACAAGCCTCTGTCTCTGGACGGCCAGCGTAGCTGCTGGCATGGTGCGGTTGAGATTTGGGCGACTCTCTACTTTGTTCGCTGGTGGCAATGGAGGTTCAGAAGCTGGGACTCCGATCTGCGCCGAATGGTTTTTCTCAACCGTCGACTCAGAGGCAACCGAGATCGACGGTTTTTGGGACGGCTCACGGTCGGATCGCACCGACCACTCGAAATACCCAAGCCCCGCCAGCGCCACCACACCCATTGCGAATAGATATTTTTTCCACGGTTGGCGCCTGGGAACATCAGAGTCAAAGCTGGCAAATGCTCTGTCGCGCAACCATTGCGCATCGCCTTCAGGCGAGATCGGAGTTGAATCTGGGACGGGAAGGCTTGCGGCGAAAGCTCGGTCATGTTCAGCAGCGTCCGAAGAAGTTGTCAGGGAGGAACCGCAAATTACACAAAACCTCTGGTCGGGCTCGCCTTGGCGTTGGCAGCGGGGGCAGAAGGCCCTGCCATCTTCGAGCTTCCTGCTGCTGCTCACATGAGGTACCGGTACAACTCCGGTCTCCAGTTCGCGCAGAAGCTCCACTACCGCCTGTTCTCGCTTCTCGGGTGGGCTGGTGAAATATACCTGTGCCCATCTGCCCAGGTTCCTGCCCAGAGTCGGATTTTGAAGTGGGTTTAGCTCTGAGCTGGATATTTGCTCAGTACGCTCGGACGCATTATTGGTTGAATTCGTCACTTCTTCACCCTTGACGCCATAAACAATTCCACTCCTCGTTTCGAGGAACCGTCAAACCTCGGAAGGATAAAAAACTTCGATTCTCTCGCGAAGAAATTAATCGCAAGCCCTTCGTGACGCCGGTTCGAACTGGTCCTGTTGCGCATCCTTCTGAGTAGTCAGTTTGCCCCCCTCCGTCTTGCCATATAGGTCGGCACCCGGACAGTAGTAAAGTGCAGTATGAAGATCGACCCAGACCTGGGTCTGGGGATTTCCAACATAAGTAAGCGACGCCGGGGGCTCGGCTATGCCCAGACTAACCAGTACCTTCTCAGAAAAGGTGAGCTCGGGCGCTTTTGGTTTGCGCCCTTTCGTTGTGGACGTTTGCCCCGTAGCGCCGATTTGCGCAGCTGGAAACCCCCAATCGAAAATCGCAGAGAGCAGAAGAAAGGCCGCGACAGCAATATAGACAGTGCCGCGATAGGCACGCCACTGGGCGGTAATCCACAAATGTCCCGGCAGTCGCGGCATTTTCAGAATCTCTAGTACACGGGCCGTGCTCCATGTCCTATGTGGCTTTTCTTTCAATGCCAGATTGGTATAGCTCCCCACACGGGCGTCAGTCATTATCCCGTCGATCATTGCAGGCCCGTCATCCCACCCACCGTCCAACGTCTGCTGCACTGCCGATGGATATGAACTCTCAGTTGTTTCCGAGGCGGTGACATCATGCGCAACCAAGCTTTCGCTATTCTGTTTCTGCGCTTCCTGCATGTGCCAGAGAGAAGCCCATTTGCTCTGGGTATCCCCGCGCGCCGATATTTCATGGCGCGCGGTCCCACAGCTACCGCAGAAATATTCTTCTTCGCTGAACTCATGTCCGCAACCGCGGCATACTTCCGAGGAGTTTTCTGTTTCCAGATCGCTGGAAACAACGGATTCCTCCTGACCCTGGGCCAAACGCTCCAGCTGTGGTTTGATTCTTTCCAAGACTTCCAGCATGGAAGCGCGTTCTGTGGCCTCACCAATCCAGCCATCAATTGCGAGCTGCGCACGTCGTGCTCCCCGAAAGAATTGGCTTCCGCGAATCGAACCTCGAGTACGCCCGCAATTTTGCCCTCGTGATAAACCGGAACGGCAATCAACGACAGCACGCCCCGAACTCGGCAGAGTTCATAGCGTAATCGTGTATCTCTCCTTACATCTGAGCACTCCAGGATTTGGCCGCTGTGCAGGCAATAGGCAGACAAGCCAGAAGCCATAGGCACACGTGACCCCATCTCGCCGACGGCGCTTCCCCGGCTCGCCTGGTACACCAGTTCATTCCCTTCCACGAAGCCCACGGCGACGCCGCTTGCCTTGGTGATCTTCTCCACCTGTTCGGCAATCAGCATCGTCGCGGCCGGCAAATCCAGCTGACGACTTTGAATTAGCTTTTGGGTTTCTGCGATATGAACGAGAACTTGGATAGGATCCGCACCAGCCTCGCGCAGATTAATGCCCTCGCTCTGCTGCTGAATTACATAGGCGGCAGCCAGGAGTTGCTGGAAGGATATCTCTCCCCGAAGGGGACTACCCTGCGTCACCATGGATGGTTGCTTCAAAGTGGCGGTAAACTCCACGAACCTGCAATCAAGGGCCGAGTTGCCCTATTGTAGTGCAATTGACAATCCAATGAGCCGCATAAAATCTTGCAGACTATGGGTTAAGCAAGTATGACGAAGGAGGCCACAAAGAAACCTGCGTGTATGGTCCCCTACCCAAGTGCTTGAAAATAAAAGGATTATAGTTTTTGTAGCGTGTCTCAGTCTTTAATGTCGCACCTTTATGACGCTGTGGTTGTTTTCCAACAGGGGGGAGTGCAGTCCAAGGTTCGCATCGAGTGCAATGTTCTGCACACAAACCTTCCGTTCATATCCGTGCCGGCGACAACTCTTCCACCTTCGTCTCCTCATGACTCAGATAGTAGTGAACGGCAGGGGTGATGACCAGAGACAACACCATCGAGATCAATATTCCGCCAATTACGGCGATAGCCAGCGGCTGTAGCATCTGCGAGCCTGCACCCCAGGCGAAAGCCAGGGGCAGCATGCCCGCCATAGTGGCCAGTGCGGTCATGACGATCGGCCGCAACCGGCGTCGGCTCGCCTGCAGCATGGCCTTTTCCGCGGACAGTCCCAACTTACGGAATTTCTCGTCGGCATCGAGCAGCAGGATTCCATTCTTTGCCACGATACCGATCACCATAATCATTCCCATAAATGAGGAGACGTTGAACGTAGTACGCGTGATCACCAACGCGATGAAAACTCCTGAAGTTGACAAAAGAGCGGAAGCCAGAATCGCTATCGGCGCCGCGAAAGTTCCAAACTCGAACAGCAGCACAATGAAAACCAGAACGATGGCCAGAATCAAAACGAACATAAGATCACGGAATGATTTCTGCTCTTCCTTGTAAGTCCCGCCATATTCCACTCGGATCGCCGATGGCAAATGCAATGCGTCCACCGCCTTCTGCACCGCGGCCATTCCGCTACCCAAGTCGATACCTTCCAGGCGCGCGGTAACGGCGATGTCGCGTTGCAGATTCTCGCGACGGATTTCGGTTTGCGGTGGCAATTCGATGATAGTTGCTAGCGCTCCTAATGTCGCAGTCCTGCCGCTGCTGCTAGTGAGCAAAGTATCGCGCATCGCCTCAAGCGAGACGCGGCTTCCGGCAGGGAAGCGGACGCGTACCGTGTAGGGGCGGCCATTGGTAACTACGGGCGTGGTAGCTGGTTCCCCCTCCAGGAGAGCTGCAGCATCAACCGCAATCTCCTGCGGAGTAAATCCGGCACGCGCCGCCACAGTGGGATTAATCTGAAAAGTGACCGCCGGGCCGCTGATGGTGTTCTCAATCCCGTCCAGTAAATCCACCACGCCGTGAATCTTGCCAATGCTTTCGGCTACCTTACGAGCCCATGTTTGCAACAGCTCAGCATTCTCGGAGAAGAGCTTGATTTGAACCGGCTGCGGTGCGCTGGTGAGGTCGCCAATCATATCCTGCAAGACTTGAATAAATTCCACCTCAACGGCAGGCTCTTGCGTTGTGATCTGTGAGCGTACGTCCGCCATGATTTCGTCGATATTCCGGCTGCGATCTCTCTTCAACCTGACTAAAATATCGCCGGTGTTGGCTTCAGTGACTGCGGCCAAGCCCAGTTGTAATCCGGTGCGGCGCGAAGTGCTTTCCACTTCAGGCACGGATTTCATGATCTGTTCTATGTGGGTCACCATTCGGTTGGTCTCAGCCAATGACGTCCCCGCCGGGGTGAGGTAATCTACGGTGAATCCGCCCTCATCCATTGCTGGCATCAAATCCGATCCAGAGGTCCGGTAGCAAACATAGGAGGCGATCACCAGCACCAGACTGATTCCCGCCAGCCACAGGGGTTTACTCAGCGCGCGGCGCAACCACCTCTCGTGGAAGTTAACCAATCTGAGGAAAAAGACACCCAGAGAAGCTTCCTCTGCCGCCAACAGGCGCGTCATCGATTCTTCTTCGGGCTCGCCGTCGGCACTTTCTCCATCCCTGCCCTTCTTCCTGCCAATGAAGTATTGGCTGAGATTGGGAGTCCAGGTGAGAGCCAGCACCAGCGATGTGAAAAGAGAAATCCCCATGGTGATGGCTAGTGCACGAAAGAACGTACCCGTAACGCCGGTAATGGAAATCAAAGGCAGGAACACCACTGCGGGAGTGACAGTGGAACCGACCAGGGGAACTGTGATTTCTCTTAGAGCGCTATGAATGGCTTGCAGGCGCCCTTGCCCGGCGTCGCGATGCAGCACGATGTTCTCTACCACCACGATAGCGTCGTCAATTACCAATCCCACAGCGGCGGCCAGCCCGCCCAGCGTCATCAGGTTGAAGCTCTCATTGAGAAGCTTGAGCGCAATGAATGTCACCAGAATCGTGACGGGAATGACGAGGCCGGCGACGATGGACGTTCCCCAATCTCGCAGGAACACCACCAAAATAATGGAAGCGAGAATCAATCCCAGGAGAATGGCATCCCGCACGCTCTTGATGGAATCATCGACGATGATCGACTGATCATAGAATGGCCGTATCTCAATACCAGGCGGCAACGACTTCCGTATGCGATCCACTTCCGCGTGTACCAGGTTGGCGACCTGCACAGTGTTGCTCTCGGGCTGACGGTTAATGTTGAGAAGCACGGCCGGCTTACCGTTTGCCGCAACGATCGTATAGACAGGTTTTACCCCAGGAGACACTGTGGCCACGTCTCCGATCCGAACTGGGATCCCCGTTGAAGTCGTCTTAACCACCGTGTCTGCGATCTGTTCGGGCGTACGCACCTGACCGCTAACCAAGCCCAGGACCAGTTGATGATTGCGCTCAAAAAGTCCTGGCGAATCGATCAGGTTTGTTTTTTGCAGTGTGTCCAGAACGTCAGTAACCGTGACGTTGGCGGTGAGCAGTTTCGTAGGCTGGAGCGTGATGTGAAACTCGGGCTGTTGTCCGCCTTGCACCAGCACCGTGGAGACACCATCCAGCCGGTTCAGCCGCGGTTTCATCTCGTAGGTAGCGCGTTCCCAGAGTTGGGTCTGCGGCACGGTATCCGAGGTGAGGCTGTAGCCCATGATGGGGAAGCTGGCGAACGTCATCCGGTTCGCAATCACAGTGGCGGTCGGCGGCAATTCTCCTTGAACCCGCGAGATCGCTGCATTTACGTATTGCAGCGTCTGGAACATGTCCACATTCCAATTAAAAAACAAATCGATTTCCGCCGAACCGCGACTGGTAATGGAACGAACTTCCGTCAGCCCCGGAACGCTGTTCACCGCTTCCTCAATAGGGCGGGTGACGGTGACCATCATTTGATCAATCGGCATTACGCCGTTGTCGACGGCGATCAGGATTCGCGGAAAATTGGTTTCTGGGAAAACCGCGACTGGAATGGTAAAGGCAAGATAAGCTCCAAGCAGCGCCAGCGTCAGGATCAGAAAGATCACGGGTTTGGAGTGCCGCGAAAACCAGTAAGTGGATTCTCCATTCACTGTGCCCGGTTCATGGCGCTTCATCCGGCACCGCCGGTGCAGCATTGAAAGCAGACGTCTTCAGCTGGACGATGGAGACTATTTTTCATTCTGCTTTTCATCCTGCTTTTCGTTCTGCTTTTCATCAGTCTGCGCGGCTACTGTGACTTGCGTGTTATCCGGCAGACCGTAAGCTCCGGACGCAACCACATGATCTCCGGCTTGCAATCCTTCGGTGATTTGAACTTGATCGCCTTGGCGAATCCCTAGGCTCACCGGCTTTTGATGGGCACGATTATCGGCCCCCACCACCATCACTGTAGTAGTTCCATCTTGTCCGGTCAGTAATGCTGCGGCTGGTATTACTAACGCATCGGGGATCGTCTGCGCCACCATGGAAACTTGAACGCTTGTGCCCGGCTTCAGCCGTTGCTTGGGATTCTTGGCTTGCACCCAGACCTCGACCGTAGTGCTATTCGGATCCAGCGCAGGACTGACAACCGTGACTTTGGCATCGACCGGCTCACTCTCTCCCGGAACCGTGATGGTTGCTTTGTCACCTACTTTAAGCAGCGCGGCTTCCGGCTGTGGAATATGGGCCTTGGCGATGACTTGAGAAATGTCCATAACTGTGACAATGGGGGTGCCTGCGGCGGCCATCTCTCCGGGATAAAGTGGACGATCTGTGACCACGCCATCAATTGGACTTCGAATTTGGGAGTAACTCATTTGTGCTGCTGCTCCCAAGAATTTCCCCTTGGCGGATTCCAGTTGTCCAGCAGCGGATTTCAGCGCCTGCTGTTTGCCGGTGGCCATCAATGCGTCCAGATGCTTCTGTGCAATTTGGTATTGATTTCGGGCCTGCGTCAGATCGACGCCGGCTTGATCGAGTTCTTTGCGAGGGATGGCGCCCTGCTGAAAGAGTTCCTGCCGGCTGTTATAGATTTTCTGCTGCGCTTCCAGCATTTGTTTGGCCGCTTGTGTATCCAGTTGTGCCTTCTGGATTTCCTCCGGCAACTGGGCTGAGGTGGTGGTGGCATAGGTCGCTTCCGCCTGGTTGTAAGCTCCCTGGTTTTCCTGCGCGGCTGCAGCCAGATCGCGATTCTCCAAAACCGCTAACAGCTGACCCTTCCGAACGCGACTGCCGCGCTTGACGTAAAAAGCCTTCACCGGCGCACTGATTTTGGGCACGATGGCGGATTGCTGCAACGGAAACAGAACCGCCTCCGCCGTGACCGTCCGCTGCAGGGTTGTCTTCTCGACCGTTGCTACTTGCACCGGGACAACCGGCGCTTTCTCGCCGGTATTTTTGGAGCAGTTGGAGAGGAATGAGAGGAACAACATCACTGCACAAAATATTCCGCCACGCCACCGAACGGAAGCCGCTCTCTTGTGGGTATCTCCCTCGGCGGCATCGCCATTCCTTACGCCATGCCGCGCTGGGATTGTGATAGCGCTCAGCGGGCAATGGTCTTTGATCGTTCGCCTCATAAAGGTGTCAGCCTAGAAATTTCCGGTCAATGTTTGCAGATTTGCTATCGCCATCCGGTAGCGAGCTTGCCCATCATTGAAGGCATTGCGCGCCATGTTCAGCGTATTCTGCGCGTCCACTACTTCCAGCACAGTAGCCTCTCCCGATTGGTAGCGAAGGGTGATCAGACGCATACTATCTGCGGCCAGTTCAGTCGAGCGACTTAGCGATTCAAGTTGCTGACGAGCCGTTTGTGCTTCGTTGTAAAAGGTCCGTAGGTTAGCGAGCAGTTGCCGCTGCGCGAAACTCAATTCCACCCGCGCCTGGTCTCGCCGAAGGTCAGCTTGCTTCAGTTTGCTGCGATTTGATCCCCAGTTCCAGATGGGTAACTGCAGCGTGGCTACGGCTGAGTACCCCAGATTATGAATCGGCAATCCTGTGGCCGGATCGATACCGCGAGTTGCGAATCGATTGGCGTCGATGCCGTAAAAATAATCCAGAGATAAGGATGGTAGGAACCCATTCCAGGCAATGGCGACTTCCGAATTGGCTGCCTGCAGAGCGGAAGTGGCAGCACGGAGATCGGGATTTTTACGCGCGGCAGCGGTTTGGACTTCCGGGAATGCAGGCAGGGGCTCAGGAGTTTGCAGATCGTCTACAACGCTGAAGTTCTCGTTGAAATCAGGGAAGACGAGCACCGCGAGCTCTAGCCGGGTGCGATTCATTTCCAGCTCCGCTTGCTGCAAGTCGCGTTGCTGCTGCTGAAACTGGATCTCAGCTTTGATCACGTCGGAGTGCGCTACCTCGCCGCCGCGCTCGAGTTTCTGACTGATATCGAAAAAGTTTTGAGCCTCCGCTGCCGCCCGTTGTTGCGTAGCATATTTTCGCTGAGCCACCACAAACCCGTAGTAAGCCTGCACCACCGTTACCACTAAACCGCGAGCCGCAATCTCGGCACGTGCCTGGGCCACAGCCATGGCCGCCGAGGTGCGCCGATAGTCCGCCAGGTTCTGCAAAGAAATTTCCTGGTGAATATTTCCTTGACTGAGGTATTCATGCACCCCATTGGCGCCGACGAATTTCCCGGTCGGCGTGCCATTCCCCTGGGTGTAAAGAAACGAGGTGTTGTAGTTGACGTTGGGCAGAAGCGCGGCCCGGCTCTGCACACGATCTTCTTTTGCCAATCCAAATTCTGTGACCGCAGCACGATACTCAGGATTATTTTTTCGTGCCCGCGCCAGCGCATCCTGTAAGGTCAGGGTCAACGGAGCGCTGTTGGTCACTTGATTAGGGCGAGGGCCGACCGTCGTTTGGGAGGGCGTTGTTTGCGACCAGACTGGAAACGAAATGGTCGAAACCATCAGCGCGATTTTCAAAATGCGATCAATGTTGCTGCATCGTGACATGCCCATGTCTTTTACCATCAGCAAAGCGGTTAGATAATGCGGGAACGAACATTAAGAGAAGCTGAATGGATGCAGTCAACAGGAATTCAGTTGCTGCCGTTCAGCGGCAGTTCTACGGTCACACGGGTGCCTTGGGTAGGAGCGTTTTCGGCAGTAATGGTCCCGCCATAAGCCTCGACCAGGGCTTTTGCAATGGCTAATCCAAGTCCAAAACCGCCAGTGGCACGGGTTCTGGACGGATCTCCCCGGTAGAATCGCTCGAAGATGTGGGGCAAATCTTCAGGACGGATGCCGATACCATGGTCTTGAAAGATAATCCGCGCCGGACCACCATCCTTACGTGTTACAGCTACCTCAACCACCCCGCCTTCCGGGCTGTAGCGAACGGCGTTTTCCAGCAGGTTGAGCCACACTAGTTGCAGGTCCTCTGGATCGGCCCGTAAAAGCACCTTACCATTGGTGGCAAGATGAATGCTGGTATGCCGCGACTGCGCCAGACCGCGGATTCTCTCGACAGCTTCTTCGCAGGTCGCAGTAATATCGATGAGCTCAAGGTCCCGCCGAAGCGCCCCGTGGGCCCATTGTTCAGCGCGAGCCAACCGCAACATCCACTGCAGAAGGCGCTCCAGCCGCTCCAGATCTTCCAGCGACTCCTGCACTCCGGCACGATATTCTTCCGAATTGCGAGGCCGGTGCAGTAGCGATTGCAAAGTGGACTTCAAGACAGCTACGGGCGTTTTGAGCTCATGCGCAGCGTTACCCATGAATTCACGTTGCTGCACGAACGAACGCTCCAACCGCTCCAGCATCGCGATCATGGAGTCGGTCAAAGGACGCAATTCGGTGGTCTGCTCGGCCTCCGCGGGCATGGGAAGCTCCCAATTTCGAGCCGAGACCAGCGCTGCCTGCGCAGCCAGGCGCTGGAGTGGCAATAATCCTCGCCGAATTCCATAGAGTGACAACAAAACGGTCGCTCCCAGGAGGATGAGACTTGCTACAGCGATGAAAACTCCCGCCGCCCACGTCTGTTCCTGGACTCGGATGAGAGGTGACGCGTACACAATGGTCAACGCTTGAGGCTGGAAAAACTGTCCTTCTTCGCGATCCAGCACGGGAACATGGGACACTCGTGATACTCGGTAAGGGACATTGCCCAAAGTGAGGTTCCAATGATGGTCAGGTCCAGCAGGTATTTCCAGCCCCGCGGGCCAATTGGGAGAACGAGTGAGAAGGCCCGATCGTTCCGCCCATACCTCAAAAAAGTCCGGGTGATCGGGATCCAGTGAGCGGGGCACTAGAGAGTCGTCAAAGTAGAGGTTTCCGCTGGCATCTTCGGTATACCGCACGAGTGCAGCCACACTCATGGCTCGCGCTTGCAAGCCGGCGTCCAGCGCAGCTACGAGTCTGCGGTGGGTGTAGAACACGCCGGCAAAAAGAAGTCCGGCAGCCAGCAGGGCCTGGGAGATGACCACGGTCGCAATCAGCCGGCCTTTGATGGACTTGCTACGCAGCATGCCTCAATCCTGCAGGATATAACCCTGACCGCGAACGGTATGGATCAATTGCCTATCGGAGCCATCATCCAGCTTACGCCGCAGGCCGGAGATGTACACTTCGATCACATTGCTGAATTTTTCCCAGTTGTAGTCGTAGAGATGTTCCAGCAGCTCAGTTTTTGACACGACCGCGCCGGGGCGGTGCGCCAGGTATTCAAGCACACGATATTCCATGGCCGTGAGCAGGATCGTCCGGCCGGCGCGCTGCACCGTGCGATTCGCGGTATTGAGTTGCAGGTCGCCAATTGTGACTACGGGCGAGGGTTGACCTTTGCCCCGGCGGACCAAGGCTTTAGTACGGGCCAGCAGTTCGCCCAGATCAAAGGGCTTGGTCAGATAGTCATCAGCCCCAGCATTCAGTAAAGCCACTATCGATTCTTTTTCGTCGCGGGCGGTCAACACCAGCACGGGCGTATGCTGACCCGCCTGACGAATGCGAGTCAGTATTTGCATTCCATCCATTTCAGGCAGCATTAAATCTAAAAGCACGACATCATAAGTATTGGATTCGGCGAGAAAAGAACCTTCCTGTCCGTCAGTGGCAACATCTACTGCGTAACCGGCACTCTCACGCAGGCTGCGAGCAATATTTTCCGCCAGGCGCGGTTCATCTTCGACGATCAGTACGCGCACGATTTACCTCAACCGAGTCATCTGCACCGACCAAAACCGTTTTTAGCTGGCGGTGCGATTCCAAAGACCAAGGTCAGTTTTTCTTCTCCTGGGCCGTTTCTTTTGCCTCATCCGCCGGGCTCTCGATGTGGTCTTCTAATATCTTTCCGCTGTGGGCGTCCACGTTCACTTCATGGATGCCGTTTGGCATCTGGATGTCAAAAGAGTAAACCAGTCTCCCTTTTTCGGTTTCCCGCTCACCGCTCTTAACCGTGCCAGCTTCGCGTTCCAAAGCAATTTTCCGGGCTGCCACCATGCTGATTGTTCGTCGCTTTGCGGGGGGAAGTGCTTTTTGAAAGCGCGACCCCTTGCGAAAAAAAGATACAGAGTGCGAGCGCGGACGCCATTCTCCAGCTCATCGTAGTTGCTCCTAAAAAGATTTATCCCAACGCCAAAGATTAACGGTACGAACATTAACTGGTCCTTAATTGTGGCATAGATAAACCAGCTACCTTTCGGGCCCGTTGTGGAACTGAAGTCCCGTAATCGCAAAGCCGAGTTGGGAATGCCTTCTCGCACGATGCCTATGTTGAACTATCAATTGAGCTTGTCGCAGCCGCGTTCGGGGCGAAGCTTTGGCGAAAGACCTGCATACCGTTAATGTTAGTAGGAGGAATTGCAGATGGTAAATCTAGATCAAATCAAAATCACACGACGCGATACCGAGGTTCTTAAACTTCTAGTGGAGGGGTGCAGCAACCGGGAAATCGCCGAGGAGTTACACATCAGCCCGAGAACTGTTAAGCAGCACCTGCGCACATTATTCCTCAGGGCGGGTATTCGGGACGGCCGCAAACGAGTGAAGCTCGCGACAGCGATGTTTCTCAAGGAGCAAGCATGCAACCCTGTGAGTGCCTGAGGACAAAAGAAATGCAAGTCGCTACTCTCGTATGGGAAGGACTCACCAACCGTCAGATTGCGGCGATTATTGGAACGTCCGAGCAGGTGGTAAAAAATTATCTGCGAACCACGTTCGACAAACTGGGTGTCTGGAGCCGATTGGAACTGGCGCTCTATGTGGCCCGGCAAGGGGGTGCAGGTTGGCGGGATACACGGAACCTGGCTTCGGAATCCGCTTTGCAGTCGGACCCAAGTGATGTTTTGCCGCAGTCGGGTTAAGCATTCGTGTCCTATGCGCGGCGCTCCTACGGGAGGGACATTTAACAGGGTGGCTCACTACCCGCGTCACGAGGGCCTCCCCGCATGATTTAGGACTAGTTATTCACAACCTGAGCCCTAGGTTCCCCCTGAAAGTAGGCTCCAGCGGCGTGGTTCATGGCAGTGACAGTTTGTTCGACAGAATCGGTGGTGAGCGGCTTCCAACGGGTTGCACAATTTCAGGGCATTAGCCTGTGGACGACAGGCATCTCTTTGAAAACTGGGAGGCTAAATCCCTACGAAGATGGTTGACACAAGGGGGCAGGCCGAGCTACCACAGGCTAAATTCCCTGACAGTTCTTAATTGTCCATAGTCCACCGTCTGGCGGCAGAGAATGGAGGCAAGTGCATGGTCCCACGTTCCGCTCGAGTCCATGGTACAAAGGCCACCATCTTGGTCGTTGACGACTCGCCCGCCATGTTGCGGTATCTGCGGCTAATTTTGGAAAACGATTCATACCAGGTCGAGACTGCCAGCAACGGGGCGGATGCATTGCTGCGTATCCGTCAAGGCTGTTCTCCCGCTGTCGTCCTGCTGGATCTGCAGATGCCAGGGATGGATGGGTTGAAGACCTTGCAATGCCTGCTTAAGCTACAGCCGGATTTGAACGTCATCATGTGTTCTGGTGTTGATGATCCGGGCCAGGTGCGACGCGCGACTTTGCTGGGCGCGAAGGCGTATCTAACCAAACCGGTTCGAGTGTTGTATCTTTCGGCCGCGGTGCAGCGCTGTCTGGGTTCGATTCCGATGGAATCGGCGGAAGCGAGCTCGCACGGGATTATTCCGCCACTCGGTCCAACCGTCCGCTACAATTCGAATTGATTTACTACAAGAGATCGCGACTGCGTGAGAATATTCCCACCTGCATCAGCCTAGATCGTGCCATCGCAGCTATCCGCTACATCGGAATCCGGGTCATACTCTTAAGATAATCTTTGAGCCGTACGATTTCCTCTTCGGAAATTTCGGTGAATTGAACACCAATGCCGAAACCTGGCCGGCTGCTGGCAACTTTTGCCGTGACCCGAAGCTTAGTCTCTTTGATCCAAAGTACAAGTTTGAGCTTGGTACCTTCCTTTAGCGGAATCGGCATCTCGATAAAGCAGCCACCCAAACTGAGATCGGAAGCTTTGCCCCAAATCGGCGCATCGTCCCCGTGGGGGTGAAGTTCGATGGAATTTACGCTTTTCAGGCGGGGATACTTGCGGCGCTCAGTCCCCATGGAATGGCGGCCATACTCGTCCAACCCGGGAGCGGGCAAAGGAAAGTTCCAGATTGATTTTTCGGGCGAAAGGTTTTGCAGGCCGACTTGGCCCTCTTGAGCGGTGCCCGGTTCGCCTACCCACTTCACACAGAAACGGCTCTTACTCTGACCATGGGCCATGCCGATGGTCTCGCCAACCTTGATTTGGGGACGAACGCCTTCCAGCTTTGCCCCTTCTCGGCTGACGTTGACGGTAAAGAGATTTTCCGAGAAAGTTTTTCCATTAACGTCGGTGCCGAAGATTCGGACAGGAACTTTAACTTCTTTTCGCGGCTCCCGACGTTGACCCATAACCCTCGAAGGTACCCTGAGGAGAGGTTTCGATCCGAGCCCCCAAATGTGGAAGGGATGTTAATGCAAACCCGTCCCTAGCGCCAAGTGACCACGAACGTACCGGCAGAATGTTAGGTTCTAGGAGAGGGAAAACGCTGCAAAACCTTGCATTATCAGTCGTTATTCTCTTCCGGGCCTCAAGGAAGTGGTTGTATTAGCAATTGTTTAGCCCATGAGCCGCGGCATTCTAATTGCAATCCCACAGCTGGTTGTCCCAGTTGGTTCGGGGTGCAGTGTCCGCAAAAGTGCAACCCGCGAGGCAGGAATGGCTTATAAGGAAATTTTTTGGATGGCGTGCGACTCTACCGAACAGTTGCGCGCGGAGTACGGTCCTTTTCACACCCGCGGGGAGGCGGAACAAGAAGCTCGCAAGCTGGGATTCAGTTTTCTACTTCGTTATGAGCACCTCATTGACGAGTCTGAGGATATCCAGGAAGTTCGTTGCATCTTCATCGAGTTGGCCCAGTCTGCGGCAACTTCCGTTCGAATCATACGCAAACTCCACACGCGATGCGCTACTTGCGGCGAATCGTCAGTTCACGACGAGCCGTGGCAGGCTGAAGTTTGGGCCGATATTCATGAATTCGAGCACTCCCGCCACCGGGTCAGATTGTTTGAGCAAACTCGCGCCGAAGGGCTGAAAGAAATCGGCGATTGGCGCGACAAGTGCGCCTGAGTTCAGCCTAAATCTTGCGCGACGTGAACGCCGCTTCCTATTCTGCTAATCTGTTTCCGAGATATTGGGCGCACTTCTGGCCCCTTCCGAGAAAATCTTATGGTACTTCTGCTATCCCTTGTGCTCGCGCTCATTCCCTTGCTCGGTGTTGTGTGGATTGTCATTTATGGTTCTCCATTGACCGTGGATGGATTGTTTACGTCATTAATCCTGCTGGCAATGTCAGGAATCCTCGGAATGAATGTGATGCTGGAAGTTCGCAAGCGGCGTGGAACTTCCGCGAAAGGTAAGTCTGCCTCGACTACGCGGACCACCCGCGACGGATTTGTCCAGAGCGGAAGGGTGGAAAGTGTTCAGTTCTTCGAATCCAACGTGGGGGAACCGAACAAGTCTGTGGTCACGCTATCGAATGGCGTCAAATCGTCCAACATGCTGATTCTTGAAGGGGACATGCGGAACGCGTTGCCCGTCGGTCAGAAAGTGGAAGTCACTTTTCGCAAGCACAGCGGACACAACGTCCTGCTGAACGTCAATTATTCCTAAGCTGTCTCCAGGATTTGCCTGTTTGCGGGCCGCTCGTGTCGCGGAACTACTGCCGATATTCCAACTGGTTCAGAAATTAGCCACACGGGAACCACCCCGTAGCTGTGCGGGTAGGGCACTTGCGGCTTCCTGATCTATCATCCACACCAATCGGCCATTCGTAGGACGCACCAGGCTGGCTGGCAGCTCTTCAGTTTGGTGTTCAAGAACCTCGCGGAGCACATTGGCTTTGTCCCGGCCACTGACTAGAAACATTGCGCAAGCCGAATGGTTCAGCACCGGCAGTGTCATCGTGAATCTATAAGCATTAAGTTTCTCCACCCAATTGGCCACAACCAGCCGAGTCTTTTCATGGAGAGCACGTGTTCCAGGAAAAACGGAAGCAGTATGCCCATCTGGTCCCATACCCAACAGAATTAAATCAAGGCGCGGGAATTCACCAGGCTGTAGATGGAAGAACGCAGTCAGAGTCTGCTCGTAGGCTCTGGCTGCCGCGTCTGCATCTTTTTCTTCGGCATGAATTCGAAAGATATTTTCCGCGGGTATGGGAACTTTCGAGAGCATCGCTTCATAAGCCATGCGGTAATTACTGTCAGGATGGTCGGGCGGTACATGGCGCTCATCTCCCCACAAAAAGTAGATTTTTTCCCACGGGATTGAATGCTGAGGCTGATTGGCGAGCAGAGTGTAAAGCCCGCGCGGGGTCGAACCACCGGAAAGGGCGACGCAGAATTTTCCTTTGCTCCGTATAGCCTCGACAGCAAGCGTAATGAACTCAGAGGCAGCAGCCTGAAACAGTTCGGGGAGGCCATTCAGAATACGAATTTCTGCTGCGAACGCCATGGACGTTCAAGCCGTGGTTCTCACCACCGCGAAACGCGCAGCTCCGAGTAGAGCTACTCTGTCATTGGTGATCACTCTGACGGGGATCGCTTCCAGCAGATGCTGCATGCGCCCCTTACTGAGAAAACCTTCCATGAACAACGGCCCTGCAAGTTTGGGCAACATCTTGGGAGCGATACCACCGCCGAGATAGATACCGCCCGTCGCCATGATCTTCAGAGCCAGATTTCCCGCTTCCGCTCCATAGATCGACACGAAGAGATCGATCGCCTGCTCGCTGAGGCCGCATTTTCCCTCTATCGCGGCACGTGAGATTGCTGCCGCCGGATCAGAATGCAGCATTTCGTCGGCCAGCCATTTCGGCTCGACTCCGCGCTCAGTATCGCGCAGAAAATTGAACACATTGACCAGTCCCGGCCCGGAGACAATCCGCTCATAACTTACGTGACCGAAACGCACGCGAAGGTAGCGCAGAAGCTCGGTTTCCAATTCGTTACGAGGGGCAAAGTCAGCGTGACCCCCCTCAGAAGCAAATACAAGATGCTTGGTGCCGTCCCAATACATTCCAGCTTCGCCTAGGCCGGTACCGGCCGAGATCACGGCCTGATTACCGACCGGAGTCCCTTTAACCTGATTCAACGAGACCAGATCCGCGGGATCAAGAAATGCAATGCCCCAGGCATTGGCCTCGAGATCATTGATGAGCAGAGCTTTTTTAAGATCCAGTTCTTCGGCGAGCCGTTTGGATTCGATGATCCACGGAAGGTTGGAAGCTTCCACGCGGCCGTTACGTACCGGCCCGGCAACCCCAAAACACGCAGCGTGGGGATGCACATTCGCAGTTCGCACAAATTTGGAAACGATCTCATCCAAACTGCTGTATTCGCGGCTGGGAAAGACAGAGGCCGAGATCAGGCTGAAGCGGCCATCCAGTACATCGAAGACGGCCAGCCTGGCGTTAGTGCCTCCGATGTCGCCGGCCAGTATCATTTCTCGGAATTCCTCCAGTGGCGGCCGTCGCGCTCCATCAGGTCTTCAGCATCTTTTGGGCCCCATGTTCCAGCTGCGTAGTTGGGAAAGTTACGAGGGGGCAAGGCTTTCCACACATCCAGCAACGGGCTTACAACGCACCAGCCGGCTTCTACCATGTCCGCCCGCTGAAACAAGGTTTGATCTCCAATCATGCAATCGTGCAGCAGCCGCTCGTAGCCAGTGCTGGGCTGCGATCCGAAATAATCGGCGTACTCGAATTTCATGTTCACTGCGCCTAAGCTCATGGCTGGTCCTGGAACCTTTGCAGCGAAACGTAAGGAGATACCTTCTTCGGGCTGAATGTGCAGCACCAATTGATTTGGCATCAGGTTCTCAACCGGAGTATCTCGAAACAGAACAAATGGCGCTCGACGGAACTGAATCACGATATGAGTGTGCCGAGCCGGCATGCGTTTACCGGTTCGAAGGTAGAAGGGAACATCCGCCCAACGCCAATTATCGATTGCCAGCTTCATGGCCACGAAGGTCTCGGTGCGGGAGTCAGTGGGGACGTCGCCTTCATTGCGATATGCGGGCACGCGTTGCCCCTCAACGATCCCTTCGCCATATTGGCCGCGAACGGTTCGGCTCAGCACTTCCTCCGAACTCAAGGGCTGGATGGCGTGCAGAATCTTGGCTTGCTCATCGCGTACCGCGTCTGCGTGAAATGAAATCGGAGGCTCCATCGAGGTCAGACTGATAAGTTGCATGATGTGGTTGGGCACCATATCGCGCAATGCGCCAGCCTGGTCATAATAAGTGCCGCGGCCTTCCACCCCTACGGTCTCCGCCACTGAAATCTGTACGTGATCGATGTAACGGCGGTTCCAGATCGGCTCGAAAATTCCATTGGCAAATCGGAACGCCAAAATATTCTGGACTGTTTCTTTGCCAAGGTAATGGTCAATGCGATAAATCTGCTTTTCGCTGGCTACCTGCAGAAGCTGCTTGTTCAGCGCGCGGGCCGATTCCAGGTCGCGTCCAAAGGGCTTTTCAACGATGATCCTGCGCCAGCGCCGATTCTCCGTCTCCATTAGCCTGGCTTCCGCCAGTTGTTCCACGATGGGGCCGAAGTAATCTGAACCAGTGGCTAGATAATAAAAATAATTGCCATGCGTGGCGTGATCCTTATCGATCTTCTCCAGAAGCTCTTTCAAATGCGAGTAGAGGTTCTTATCCTTGAAATCTCCCTGGAGGTAATGCATGCGGCGCACGAACCATTCGCGCAAATCCGGATCCACACTGCCGGTGGCAAACTCGCTCAGGTCGTCGGAGACCTTTTTTCGGAATTCCTCCGTATTCATTTTGGCGCGAGCCACGCCCAGCACCGAAAACTCCCGCGATAACAGCTCATTTTTAGCCAGATTGTAGAGCGCGGGGATTAATTTGCGGCGGGTCAGGTCGCCGGCCGCCCCGAAAATCACCATCACACAAGGATCGCCCGGTTTCCCGATTCGCTGCTGCTGCGTGACTGGCATCACCTCGGCTTGGGACATTTGTCCTGTTCCTGATGAATGAATGGGCCGGAAGTCTTAAGCCGTCTTCTTCGCGCTCGCGGCTGGCTCGACGTGTCCGCCGAATTTCTGCCGCATGGCGGAGAGAACCTTTTCCGCGAAAGTGTGTTGCTGTCGAGAGCGGAAGCGCACGAACAGTGCGGCGGATAGAACATCGACTGGTACCGCCTCTTCAATTGCCGCCTGGATCGTCCACCGTCCTTCGCCCGAATCCTGAACGAAGCCGGTGTACTCGGAGAGTGTCGGACTCTCTGTCAGCGCCATCGCGGTTAGATCGAGAAGCCATGAGCTTACAACGCTGCCACGTCGCCATACTTCGGCGATGTCAGCGAGATTCAAGTCATAGCGATAACCTTCCGGCAATTGTTCGCTGCTGGCATTCCTGAAAATATCGAAGCCCTCGGCGTAGGCTTGCATCAGCCCGTACTCAATACCGTTGTGCACCATCTTAACGAAGTGTCCAGCGCCGGCAGGACCGCAGTGGATGTAGCCATCTTCGGCTGTACCCGCCATACGCTCACGGCCCGGTGTGCGCGGAATGTTCCCGCGTCCCGGAGCAAGTGTTTTGAAAATCGGGTCGAGTAGTTGAACAACTTCTTTCGGTCCTCCGATCATCATGCAATAACCACGTTCAAGGCCCCAGACACCACCACTGGTCCCGACATCCACATAGTGAATACCCTTCTCACTCAGTTGCTTGGAGCGGCGGACGTCATCTTTGAAATAGGAATTACCGCCATCGATGATGATGTCCCCAGATTTCATACGCTGAGCGAGAGCTTGAACGGTTTGCTCGGTGGGACCGCCAGCCGGCACCATGAGCCAAGCGACGCGAGGCTTGCCTAGTTTGCTGACGAAATCATCCAGCGAAGCGGAAGCGATCGCGCCTTCGCCGGCAATTTGTTTTACATTGTCTGGACTCAGATCGGTGACGACGACTTCGTGACCGCCTCGCACCAGACGGCGCGTCATGTTCGCGCCCATCCTGCCCAGACCGACCATCCCCAAACGCATTTTTGTGCTCCTCGGCGCCAATACAGCGCCGCCGATTTCCGGCTTATCCAACTCGAAATCAAAAAACGAGGCTATTGCAGCGCTTGCTGGACCGCTTTCAACAGCGCGCCTAGGCCGGACTTGAGATCCCGACCGAGATGGACTCGCAATGCTCGCCGTCCACGCTCGACAAGAACCTGGAAATCCCCACGCGCCTGTGCCGCTTTGACTACTCCGAACGTGTACTTCTGTTCGGGCACTGGCAAATCCACGGCGTCATCGCAGGTTACCTGCAAGAAGACCCCGGTGTTTGGCCCACCTTTGTATGCCTGGCCCGTGGAGTGCAGGAAGCGCGGGCCAAATCCTAGGCATGTCGCCACTCGCCTTTTATCACGGACAGCGTGACGTATTTTTTGCAACAGCGCTTCATTTTCGTCATTCATCGGAACAAAGGCGAGAAGAGCGAAATAATCGTGATCGCTCAAGCGGTTCAAGTGGGCTCGTAAATACGCGACCAAGGATCTCTCCGAACCCGTCACCTTGGCTAATGCGTCGGTATTTTTCGGATCAGTGAAGAGCTTGATGCCGCTGTCTTCGAGCACGGGCTTCTCAACCGGAAGCGAACCGGTCTTTTCGTACTCTTCAGTCAGCTTTCGAGTGACGATCTTGCTGGCCTCCACGTCCGGTTGATTGAACGGATTGATCCCGATAATGGATCCCGCGACCGCCGTGGCAATTTCCCAACGGAAGAATTCCTGACCCAGGTCGTAAATATCCTCAACCGAGATTCGAATCACAGCTTGGCCGGCTTCTTCCAACGCAGCAACTTTCGCATCTTGCGCAGCATCGGGCGGCGACTCCAGGCGCACATAGGCAAAGATGCGGTCCTTGCCATAAATCTCAGGCGATCCCAGCTCTTCGCGATCGACAGGAATGATGCCCTTACCTTGCTTACCTGTAGACTCGGCCAGCAGTTGCTCCAGCCAAGCCCCAAGATCCGAAATACGAGGAGAGGCGATGATTGTAATTTTGTCGCGTCCTTCTTTTGCAGCTGTACCAAGAATGATTCCCAGCACAACGCCAGGGTTCTCTTCGACCGGCACACAGGAAGCACATGCTTCGACCATTTCCTCTGTGCGATCGAGGAAGTTAACCGGGTCAACGCCCATCAATGAGGCGGGAACTAATCCGAAGTTAGAGAGTGCTGAGTATCGTCCTCCGATACTTGGTACGCCATGGAAAATGTGTCGGAAGTGATCTGCTTCCGCTACCTGCTGCAGCTTCGATCCCGGATCCGTGATAGCGATGAAACGGCTGCCAGCTTTATCCGCGCCCACAGTGTGCTTTACGCGTTCAAAGAAGTATTGTTTGAAAATGTTTGGTTCCAGCGTGCTTCCCGATTTGCTGGAGACAACGAACAACGTTTTTGCAAGATCTACTTTCTGCTCGAATGCCTTGACCTGAGCGGGATCGGTGGAATCAAGAACATACAACTTGGGATAGCCAGAAATCGGACCGAAGGTGAAGGCAAGCACCTCGGGACACAAGCTCGATCCGCCCATACCCAGTACCAGTATGTCGCGGAATCCTTCTTTCTTAATCTCTTCCGCGACGCGTCGGAGATTCTGATCCTGCCCAAGCTCCTCTTCTGTAACGTTGAGCCAGCCTAACCAGTTGGCCTCATCAGTCCCAGTCCAAAGCGACGCATCCCGCTGCCACAGTCGGCGTACTTTACCGCCGGCACGCCAATCTTCAATGTGGTGTTTTACCGAAGCAGCTAGCGCCTCCGGCAGCTTGTAGCTTTGCCGGTTTACCTTGGGACTGGTCTGAGATTTCGTGCTCCTTTCCACTGCTTGCAGAAGTTTGTCGAAAGCCTCTTCAAACAGGCGCACTCCGTCGTCCGTCAGCTTGCTGGTTATTGCATCGATCGAAATGCCAACCTTGGTCAGCGTTTCCATCGTTTCCTTGGCCGCGTCCACGTCTTCGGTAAGACTCAGTCGTGCCTGTCCGTGATCGCGGAACGCATCCAACGTTGCCGGAGGAATCGTGTTAACCGTATCCGGCCCAATTAATTCTTCGACGTAGAGAACATCGCGGTAAGCGGGATTTTTGGTGCTGGTGCTCGCCCACAGCACTCGTTGCGTTTGTGCTCCCTTGTCTGCTAGTTTTTTCCAGCGGGCAGTGCTGAAGATCGACCGATAAAGCTGGTACGTCAATTTTCCGTTTGCGATCGCTACCTTGCCCAGCAGGCTCTTCAATTGTGCCTGCTCGCGCGCATCTTTAGCATGCTTGAGACGATTCTCAATTTCTGAATCAACCAGTGAATCGATCCGGCTAATGAAAAAGCTGGCAACGCTGGCCATCTTGCTAACATCGCCTCCGCTTGCTGCCAGTTTTTCCAGGCCCGCCAGATATGCTTCTGTCACCTGCACATACACTTTTCGGGAGAAGAGAAGGGTAATGTTGATGTTGATGCCTTCACTCAAGAGTTGCTCAATTGCCGGAAGCCCTTCTGGTGTGCCCGGAATTTTGATCATTACATTTTCCCGCGCCACCGCTTTCCAGAGCCTTCTCGCTTCCTGGATGCTCCCTTCTGTGTGGTGCGCCAGATAAGGCGAGACCTCGAGGCTTACGTATCCATCGCGACGTTTGGTTTCCTGATAAACCGGACGCAAAAGGTCTGCAGCATCCTGAATGTCACGAATGGCAAGAATTTCGTAGCGTGCCTTGGCATCAAGATCGGTTCTGGATTGCAGCGATTTCAGCAGGTCGGCGTAATCGTTGCTGCCCGAGATTGCTTTTTCGAAGATAGCGGGATTCGACGTAATGCCCCGCAAGCCGTCTTCATCGATTAACCGTTGCAGTTCGCCACTGGTGATCAGGTTGCGCCGGATGTAATCCAACCAAACCGATTGACCGAACTTCTGGAGATCTTTTACTGGATTCGTGGCCTTGGCGGTTTCGAGAATTCCGGTGGACTGCATAAAATGCCCCTCTGTCGACAGATTGCCTTTGACCAAAATCGACTTTGAAAAATTATTTCGACTGCGCAATTGCCTGCCGGGCAGCCTCGACTACCTTATCCGGCGTGAAACCAAACTTTTTCAGAAGCTCTTTCAAGGGAGCCGACGCTCCAAACGTTTTCATGCCGATGACTTTGCCGGCGGGACCGACATATTGCGCCCATCCAAAAGTGGAAGCCTGCTCCACCGCGACTCGTGCTTTTACTTGTGGCGGTAACACTTTGTTCCTGTAGGCCTCATCTTGATGCTCAAAGATGTCCCACGAAGGCATGCTAACCACGCGTGCTTTAATGCCCTCGGACTTAAGTTGTTCGTAGGCGTCCACGCACAAGGAAATCTCACTACCGCTGCCCATGAGAATGACTTGTGGCAGCCCGTCGGACGTGTCGGCCAGGATATAAGCGCCTTTGGCCACTCCCGACGCGGAAGCATACTTCGATCGATCCAGAGTCGGCACATTTTGACGTGTGAGCACCAACGCGGCCGGCTGTTCGCGAAGCTGCATGATCACCCTCCACGCCTCTACCACCTCATTGGCATCCGCGGGACGCAGCAACACCAGTCCCGGAACCGCCCGCAGTGAAGGAAGCTGCTCCACAGGCTGGTGTGTGGGGCCATCCTCGCCGAGCCCGATGGAATCGTGCGTGAAAACGTATATGACGGGAAGCTCCATGATGGACGCCAAACGAATGGCAGGCCGCATGTAATCGCTGAAGTTGAAAAATGTACCGCCAAAGGGCCGCAGTAGCGAAAGAGCCATACCGCTCAACGCGGCACCCATGCCATGTTCCCGGACGCCAAAATGAAGATTCCGGCCGCCATAGTCGCCAGCCTGAAAATCGCCCGCGCCTTCGAACTTGAGAGTGGTTTTGTTGGAAGTTGCAAGGTCCGCTGATCCGCCGATCAACCACGGCACATTTTGCGCCACGATGTTGAGAACCTTGCCAGAACTTTCGCGGGTTGCTATACCTTTTGCATCCGCGGGAAATGTCGGCAGATTCTTGTCCCATCCATCCGGCAGCTCGTGACGCTGCATGCGATTGAGTTGATCCGCGAGATCTGGATATTTTGTGCCATATTCGTCGAACCGTCTCACCCACTGCTGATGCAGTTCCGAGCCACGCTTCCCGATTCCTTCGCGGAAGTGTTCGCGTACTCCGCCCGGCACCAGGAACTTGGCATCTTCAGGCCAGCCATAGAACTTCTTCGCCAGCTTAACTTCTTCTTCGCCCAGCGGTTCGCCATGAGCTGCACTGGTGTCTTGTTTGTGCGGAGCGCCGTAGCCGATATGAGAATCAACAATGATTAGAGTAGGACGATCTTTGGTCTGCAGAAAATTGCGGTAGGCGTCGCTGAGCATCTCCAAATCGTTGGCATCGGTCACGTGAGTGACGTTCCATCCATACCCCTGGAAACGTAATCCCACGTCCTCGCTGAAAGACCACTCAGCGGGACCATCCAGAGTCACGTGATTGTTGTCGTAAATCCAACACAAGTTAGGGAGTTTCAGATGACCAGCCAGCGATGCTGCTTCGCTGGCTACGCCTTCCATCATGTCGCCATCGCCACACATCGCATACACGTTGTAGTCAAAAAGCTCGAAGCCGGGACGATTGTAATTTGCCGCCAGCCACATGCCGGCCATCGCCATTCCAACGCTATTGCCTACACCTTGGCCCAATGGCCCGGTTGTAGTTTCTATACCAGAGGTCAAGCGATATTCGGGGTGTCCCGGCGTCTTGCTGTTAATCTGCCGGAATTTCTTGATGTCGTCCAAAGTGACGGCGAATTCATCCCGCGGCTCATATTTGGAATTCACCGCACGGACGCCAGCCAGGTAAAGTAGTGCATACAGCAGCATGGAGGCATGGCCATTCGAAAGTACGAAACGGTCGCGATTGGGCCAGAGCGGATCTTGCGGGTCGTAACGCAGGAACTGCTGCCACAAACAATACGCAACAGGCGCCAGCGCCATGGGGGCGCCCGGATGTCCCGAGTTCGCCTGTTGCACGGCGTCCATGGCCAGGGTGCGGATAGTGTTAATGCTTAGCGTGTCCAGTTGCTTACTGGTCAGCAAAGTCTGCTCGCTTGCCACCATAGGCGTGTCCCTTTCGATGGCATCCGGCCGGTAGGAAACGCGACGGATGCACAAGGCGGATCGCTGGGAGATATGACAGAACCCGCAACGGGTTCTCTTCAATCAGTTTACCAAGTTCTGCTAAGACGCGCCTCCGGCCGGAACGGATTCAGCACGGCACGTTGAAACGCCTCTCTTTATCGGATGATGAGACCACGGGAAGGATTCAAAGGGTGGTTTGAAACGCGAAACGTTGTGGATCAGGAGAAGACTAGCGCTTCATCTGCGCCAAGTATCCATGCTCGCTGGAATAGCCCTTGGTGGTGGTTTCGACAAATTTCAGGAATTCGCGCAGGCTCTCTCGCTCAGTGGATTCCATTTGTGCAAATCGGATACGAATGCCGAAGGTAGGATTGCTCTTGGTGACAACGCCGTTAAGGATGATGCCTTTCACCCAGATTTTGCCATTGGCCACCCACAGACCCACTTCCACAGGGACACCGCTAGGGACGGGAGTGGCGGTTTCCACAAATGATCCACCCAGGCTGGTGTTCGATAGATTGCCCCAGATCGGTGTGGCCGAGCCCTGCACTCTCAACTCCACCGCGACAAAGCATTTCATCCGGGGATACTGTCTACGGTCCTGTCCCCAGGATGGTGTAAAGATGTCTGGTTCAAAAGGAGGTGAGGCTTCGGGCGAGGTTGCCACGGGTGCGGCTAGGGATCCAGTCGAAGCTTTCCCCCGTCCTTGAGCGGCGACCGTACTTCCTGCGCCGCCCTTAATCTCCCGCATGGCCTCAAACAGGGCCTGGTCGCGCTTCTCGGGCGAAGCATCGCGATAAGTCTGGAGCAGCTTTCGGAGATGCTTTACCACGTCGGGATCGGACAGAAGCTGAGTCCAGTCCGCCCCCCGCGCAGAGGTTTTGGCGTCGCTCATAGGGTTGAACGAAAAAAGGCAGTCATCGCCCTGCATCAGTGTGAACGCGCGGATGCTTCATAGCAAGATGACGATGGTTACTTTCGTCAGTAACGCGGAAGAGAGTTACTTTTCCGAGGGTCAAGCTAGAGCCTCGTCCCCGCGCAAGTCAAATGAACGGCCCAATTGAACCTCCTCACTTCCGTGCGGCGAAAACCGCGACCAACGAGAGGACACTTATTACGATCGGGAACCAAACCTGAGAAACCCAGGGCACGGGTATCAGGAACAGCACATCCAAATCTTTGAGTGATGATGGCCAGCGAACGGTGGCCCACAGGCCCGCATAGTACATGAGATCCCAGATTGCGAACGTCCACAAGAAGATTGCACAACGTTCTCTTGTCCCAATCCCGCCGAGCAATGCCACTGTCGTCAGCATGACCATAGTGGCCACCTCACGAAAGACTTCAATCTTGAGTAGGCTTTCTGGAAATTCGCTAATGGATTTTTCTTGCTCATAACTTTCAGCCGAGGACCGGCGAATGTCTGACAATGTTCCGTGATAGCCCGGGAGCAAACCGGTTGCCGCCCGTAAATAAATGACTACCGAGGATTCCACGAAACCAAAAGCGCCCGCAAAAACCGCCAAGAGAATGAGCTGCCGCCCACTTATCACCAGGCGCTTTCGTCTCCACACCGCCCAGGCGATAAACGGAATCAGAGCGAGCAGGTTGACCCACCAAGGCTGTGCCAGCGCTTTGAGGTGTTGCATTCTCTGTGAATCATAAACTGGCGGAGACTTTTGTCTACGTGAGCCTAGTTTCTTATCTAGAGGATTCACTGTATGGACCAGAGTAGAAGCTTAAGTCAGTCTTCCAGCGCAGGTTCTACTCTGGTTTTGGAGGACATAATGCTGAACCTTTTCAGGATTTTGGTTGCGGACGATCATGAAGTCGTGCGGCACGGGTTGCGCTCCCTTCTGGAATCTCAACCGAACTGGACGGTATGCGGCGAGGCCTCCGACGGAGGCGAAGCGGTGGTCATAGCAATCGAGATGAAACCAGATCTGGTGGTTCTCGATATTGGCATGCCCAAGCTCAATGGACTGGAGGCAACCCGTCAAATCCTGGCTTCGCTGCCGACAGCAAAAGTGCTTATTTTGTCACTCTATGAGTCCGAACAGATGATCCAGGAAGTTCTGACATCGGGCGCACTCGGTTATCTGCTGAAGTCCGATGCATCCCGATATCTGGTCAAAGCCGCTGAAGCATTGAGGAATGGCAAAACCTTCTTCACGCCCCGATTTGGTCACCTTATCGTGGATGCAAGCCTGCGTCCGCATGGTGCTATGAACGCATCGTCACCTTCGGTGATCAGTTTGACGGCTCGCGAACGTGAGGTCGTGTATCTGCTCGGGGCGGGCAAGAGTACGAAAGAAGTCGCCGTGGCATTGGATATGGCGGTAAAGACGGCAGCGACACATCGTGCCCACATTATGCATAAGCTGAACCTTCACTCCATCACCGACCTGGTCCTGTATGCTGTCCGTAACGGAATTGTTACCACGCCTGGACCTGCACGCGAGCCGGTTGGCAGAGGTAATGGGCATTGCGAGCCATCGACTTTGGCAGCCGCTATTCAGGAAACTAGTATTCCCCCGCAGAATGCTGAGGTGCCCCCCAGCACCTTCATTTTGCGGTAACGTTGCCTTCGCGGCAGTAGTTGCGGCAGTAGTTAAAGATGAGCGTATGACGGAGATCAACCCTTCTTGACTGCCGGTTTTGCAAGCAATTAAGATGGTGAATTGAGGCGCATACCTCTGGCTCGGCAAGGTTAATACGAATGTCGAAGAGTGTTGTGCTTTCCTCACGAATCTTGAGCCGTGCCTGGGCGCAGTATGCATTTGCGCTGTTGGCTACGGCGATTGCGGTTCTCGCCCGCTTCGCATTGAATCCCGTTCTTGGCGACTACCTGCCCTATATTACTTTCTTTCCGGTGGTTGCCTTCTCGGCCTGGTACTGCGGCGTCATTCCATCCGTCCTTGTTATTATTTCTTCGCTAATTGCGGCCCAGTATTGGTTCATCCCGCCTCCCCACTCGCTGCATGTTCTCAACACGGAACAACTCGCTGGCATCGTGGCGTTTACGTTGGTTTCTATCGTAGTCGTCGCAATGGGAGAAGCAAGACGCCGCAATGATGAAGTTTTGCGCAAATCTCAAGGCGAGCTGGAGGAACGGGTCCAGGAGCGGACGGCACAGCTCGATTCTGCCAATCAGAGTCTTCGTGAGCTAACGGCACGATTGCTCCAATTACAAGACGATGAAAGACGGCGCATCGCTCGCGAGCTGCATGACAGCGTGGGTCAGCTATTAGCAGGTTTAACCATGAATCTGTCCGCCGTCGGCGCCGATATTGAGCGGCTCATCAAGACCGCAAACATGGTTACCGACAGTGCTGCTTTGGTCCACGAGATAAATAAGGAAGTGCGCACCATCTCACATTTGCTTCATCCCCCTCTGCTGGATGAAGCTGGCCTTGCGTCGGCCTTGCGTTGGTACATCGAGGGATTTGCGGAGCGCAGCAAGATCAAAGTCGATCTGGAGTTTCCCGACGATTTTGGACGTTTGTCCCGCGAGTTGGAGACCGCAATTTTCCGGACCGTGCAGGAATGCCTAACGAATATCCACCGTCACGCCGACAGCCCCGTCGCGAAGATCAGCGTAGCTCGGACATCGAGCGATGTTCGAGTGGAAGTGGCCGATGTCGGGAAAGGAATATCACCCGAGAAGCAAGAGGAAATGGCGGCCCTAGGAACCCCGGGCGTAGGAATCAGAGGAATGCGGGAACGACTGCGTCAGTTGGGCGGCAGTTTGGATATCAACTCCAATGGCAAGGGCACGGTTGTGGTAGCGCGGTTGCCCATTGTCGGCAATTCCGCTACGGCTGCCGCTTGAAGCGAAAAAGGCATCCTACCCTTCTTCACTCATTGGTAAGTGAAATTCAGCTTATCCAAATACACAGAATAAGGCTGCTGTTTGCTGTTCCCGTCCATCTGGTAGTTGATGGTCAGCCCGTACCAGGTGGTTGGCGACGGATTGTCGTAGCGATTCAGGGTGTTAGTTTTGCCATTCAGCGTGATGGACTTGAACAACAGACGATTGTCTGAAGTCCTCTGCACCTGAATCACTAGATGGTTCCACGCGTTACTTACCGGGTTGCATGGAATTCCACTTTTCACCCAGTGCATATGGACGTTGTCCCAAGTGTCCCACTCATGACCGCTGGCAATGCGGCACTCGTGTCCCCATATGAAGGACATTCCGTTGAAGAACTGGTTGATATCGAATTCCAAGGCTTGGGAACTCTCCAGGTCGGTGCCGTAAAAATAGACATCGTAAGTGAAATTGCTGAGGGTAGGCACCATTTTCTGATCCGGCAAATATTTGGTGAACTTCACATTCCAGAGGATATCCGCGAACGGTATAGTGCCGCCAATGTCGAACTTCATGGAGCCGCCACTACTCAGTGCAGGCGACTTGATTCCCTGAGTCGTTGCCCAGGTAGCCAGCGGACCCGCCGGGGTGCAGGTAGTACAAATGTTATAAGACGAGGGCAAAAGAGCATATCCATTCCACCAAGTGCTCCGTTGCAAGTCGGCGAATGTTGTTCCACTGGACGTTCCACTTCCGCTGGTGTCTGAGCTACCTACACTCGAGTCGCTCTTGGGTTGAGGCCCGAGCCCGCTCCCACAATTGGCCGAGAGTAACGCCAAAGCAACGATTAGGAGCGTCGTCAGGTTTCTGTATTGTTTAAAACCATGAATTCTGTCATGAGAATACGAAGCGGCGCGCATCAACGGGGCGTGGTTGGGGAGAACGATCATCGGCGATTGTGACTATGTCATGGGGTAGGAATAAGCGGGAGATTACGAAAGCACTCGTACCAGTAGCTCCAGGCAGATGGTGGATGAACGGAAGAATGAACAGGCGCTTGTCAGAACGGGCTGGATGGGATGGAATTATGTGCTCAGGATGGACCGGAGAAGAAAGACCCCTTCATTGAGATGAAGGGGTCAAGGCTTGGCAAGGCTTAAGCGATCTTTCTGTCCTCATCGCTCTCATCATCGTGATCTTCGCCAGGTGCACGGCGCTTTTCCGGATCGCCCTGAAATTCTTCCCCACTTCCGGGCGCGCGTCGTTTTTGTTCGTTGCCCTGTGATTCCTGCTCGTCAAAGGGGTTTTGTTGCTTCTCTTTCGAAGGATCTTGCATTCCCTGCTCCCCGCCAGATTGGTGGCTTTCATCCCTATCGTCTGCCATTTGAGTCTCCTGAAGTCGAATTTCGTCACTTGTCTGAGATGGCGATCTCATAAGCGGAGGATGTATTCGTTCGGATCCCGCTGGTTATATCGTTGGGTGACGCAGATCGCTTTCAGAAGGGCGAGATGCTGCCGACAGCGACTATTGGCGGGAAACTGGTGCGCCCGGAGAGATTCGAACTCCCGACCTATTGCTCCGGAGGCAATCATTCGAACTCCCGACCTATTGCTCCGGAGGCAATCAAAAGACCCTCGGCCTACCAAGAATCAAGCGTTTGTAGCCGCTCCAGCGCGGCATTGTGCGGCACTATCGCTGCCAATTGAACACATTCTGAACACAACAGGCAGGGATCGTCCTCGCTACTTTGGCTCACGTGGAGGTGGTCGATGACCCTCTCCACGCTGAAGACCTCGGTCCCAAATTCTGCTGTCACTCAGGCCAGTCTCAAAATCGTTGAACTACTCGGCGCTGAACGGCCTGACCTTGAACTGATTATCTGGGCGAGCGTTGCTGCACAGACGGACAAAGAAGTAAACCAACTGGCTGCTCTGATTACTCCTGAAGATGCGGAACTGCTGGAGCGTGTCGTGAGGAGTGTGTTCTGGAGTTTTGGCTTGCACCTTTGCGACTGGGCAGGAGGACTGCCCTCGTGAAGAAGACCATTTCAGCCAAGACCACGGCACCCGCAAAGAGA
>WNGJ01000563.1_pt1 | contig 34089 bp, 26 predicted proteins | sample 5400611 | NCBI WGS metagenome assembly WNGJ01 (sample SAMN13153375, study PRJNA577476) | soil metagenome | isolation source: 40 cm soil or saprolite under Garry oak tree replicate 1 | place: USA:California | collected 2016-06-15
AGTTGCCAGGTACTCGACTCCGGCCGGGTTGTGAGCGCCGTCCCAGACTTCGAGCGGCTCCTCCCGACGCACCTCCCATCGCCCAGCCAGGACAACCTCCGGGTCGGCCTCCACCGCACGTCCGAGAAACGCCTCCGCCGCCTCACGGGCACCGCCTTCGACCAAACGTCGACCAGGGACGAGTGGCGCCCATTCCAGCTCGCCGAGAACAACGGTCGCTTCCGGGCCCGCAACCGCGAGCTTCTCGTGCGCGATCTCCTCCCGCGTCGAGCCGAGCACCTCAGTGTGCTCGAGTGAGACGTTCGTGAGCAGGACGACCGGCGCATCAAGGACATTCGTCGCATCGAGCCGCCCGCCGAGGCCCGCCTCGACGACCGCGACGTCGACGCCGGCCGCCGCGAACTCGGCCAGCGCGGCTGCCGTGAGCACCTCGAACTGCGTGGCGCCTTGCTCCTCGGCCGCCGCGCGTACGCGCTCGACCGCTCGCTCGAAGTCGGCTTCATCGCTGCGGACCCGAATTCGCTCGCTCCAGCCGCGGACATGCGGTGAGAGGTAGGCGCCGACGGTGAGCCCTTCCCCCGCGAGCAGCTCCTCGATCGTCCTGACCGCGGTCGACTTGCCGTTCGTGCCGACGACGTGGATCGACGGGTAGTCGCGCTGCGGCTCACCCAGCTCGGTAAGGAGCATGCGCATCCGGTCGAGGCCGAATTCCTCCGGCCAAGGCGTCAGCGATTCGATCCATGCAGTCTGTCCGGTCACGTTTCCGAGCTCCTGGGGTGCGAGAAGCAAGCCAGGCAAGGACGCAGGGAGCGTTCGTACTTGGAAAGTACGGCCGCGACTGAGGACGCGGCGTGGCGCCGCTTATCGCGCCACAGGAGCCGGAAGGCGTGGCCGGGCAGGCTGCTTTTAGCCTGAGAGGGCATCGAGCTCCCGGCGGTAGCGGTCGAGCTTCTCGCGTTCCGCAGCGACGACCTCTTCGGGCGCCCTGTCCACGAAGCGCTCGTTCGCGAGCATCTTCTCAGCGCGGTCGATCTCTTTGCGGAGCCGCTCGATCTCAGCGTCGACGTCGCCGTTCGCTTTCGCCCGGTCGGGCTTGACCACCGCTTCGAAGATCGCCCGCTCATCGTCACCGAGGTCGACCAGGACAGCGCTCCGGCGGAACGTCGCCGCCGCGGCCTGGACGTCGTCGAGCGCGCGGGCATCCTCAGACGATCCGTAGTCCTCCGCCGGCCAGGGCGCGACGATCAGGCGCAGGTTGCGTGCCGGCAGGTTCGACCAGATCTCCTCGGTCACGTGGGGCATCACAGGGTGAAGGATCCTCAGCAGGTACTCGAGGGCGGCGAGCGCGGTTCCACGCGCATCCTCGTCGCCGTCGTACAGGCGCGGCTTGATCGCCTCTGCGTACCAGTCGCAGAAATCGTCGAAGGTCAGGTGGTAGAGCCGCTCGGTCATGTGAGCAAAATCGAATCCCGAAAACGCTTCCTCCACCCCGCGCCGCGTCTCGTCGAGGCGAGCCAGGATCCACCGTTCGACAAGCGAGCTTGGAGCCTGTCTCGGCTGAGCCTCGCCGACGTTTGCAAGGATCAGGCGTGCGACGTTCCAGAGCTTGTTGGCGAGTTTGCGACCCTCCTCGATGGCACCGAACGAAAAGCGGACGTCCTGGGTCGACGAGATCTTCAGCAGACCGTAGCGCGTCGCATCGGCGCCGTACTTGGCGATCAGCTCGCGCGGATCGATCCCGGTCCCGAGGCTCTTCGACATCCGCCGCCCGTCGGGTGCGAGCACAGTCGAGTGGATGATCACGTCGTCGAAGGGCCGCTCGCCCATCAGCTCGTAGCCGGAGAAGATCATCCGGTTCTCCCAGAGGCGGATGATCTCGCGCGCTGTCGTGTTCAGTGAGCCCGGGTACCAGGCCGCGAGCTCGGGCGTCTCTTCGGGCCAGCCCAGGATCGCGAACGGCCAGAGCGCTGCGGAGAACCAGGTGTCGAGGACGTCTTCGCTGCGCGCCAGCTCGTTCGATCCGCATTCGGAACACGCCTCAGGCTCAGTCTCCTCAACGGTTACATGGCCCTCCGGGCACTCCCACAGCGGCAGCTGATGGCCCCACCAGATCTGGCGCGAGATGTTCCAGTCCGGCGCGTTCTCGAGCGATTCGATTGCGAAGCGGTGCTGCGACTCGGGGTGATACTCGACGATCCGCTCGCGGAGCGCCTTCAAGGCCGGCTGCTTCAGCTCGTCCATCCGACACCACCACTGGAGCGAGATCAGCGGCTCGATGCGCGTCTTGCAGCGCTCACACAGGGCAACGGTGTGGCGGTAGGTCTCGCGCTTTTCGAGCAGGTCACGTTCACGGCACCACGCGAGTACGCGCTCGTCCGCCTCCTCCTGGGTGAGCCAGGCCAGCTCTCCGGCCTCCTCGTTCATCAGCCCATCTGGGCCGATCACCGTCAGCTGCGGCAGGTTGTGACGCTGCCCGATTTCGAAGTCGGTCGGATCGTGCCCCGGGGTCACCTTCAGTGCCCCCGTGCCGAACTCGGGCTCCACCGTTTCGTCCGCGATCACCGGCACGCGCCTCTCGACGAACGGCACGATCACCTCTTTGCCGACGAGCTCGCGGTAGCGCTCGTCGTCCGGATGCACCGCGATCGCCACGTCGGCGAGAATCGTCGCGGGCCGCACGGTCGCGATCGTGACGTGGCCGGAGCTGCCCGCCAGCGGGTAGCGCACGTACGAGAGCGCGTCGTCGACGTCCTCGTGGACGAGCTCGAGGTCGGACAGCGACGTCTCGTGGAACGGGCACCAGTTGATGATCCGGTTCGCGCGGTAGATCCAACCCTTGCGAAAGAGGTGGACGAAGAAGCGGTTGACCGCACGGATGTAGTCGTCGTCCATCGTGAAGCGCTCGCGCCGGTAATCCATCGAGGCGCCGAGCTCCCGGAACTGGCTGATGATCGTGCGGCCGTAGGTGCGCAACCACTCCCAGACGACCTGCTCGAACCGCTCGCGCCCAAGCTCCTGGCGAGTCCTTCCTTCGCTTGCCAAGTGCCTTTCGACGGCATTCTGGGTCGAGATCCCAGCATGGTCGTATCCGGTCAGAAAGGCGGTGTTGAAGCCGCGCATCCGGTGCCAACGAACGAGCGCATCTCCGAGTGAGATCTGAAGCGCGTGGCCCGTATGGAGCGCGCCGGTGACGTTGGGCGGCGGATGTGCGATGACGAACAACTCGCCAGGCGCGTCGGGCTCGGCGTCGTAGAACCCCTCCTCCTCCCAGGAGCGCTGCCAGCGCTCCTCGACCCCTTGCGGGTTGTACAGCGGCTCCACGGCCGAATCGTACTGAGCCACCCGGGTGGGGTCAGACCCCCAGGCACGGCTCGCCGGGACGTGTCCGGGGCCAGACCCTGGACATGTCCGGGGTCAGACCCTGGACAGGTCCAGCGGACATGGTTGGCGAAACGGGCTCTAGGCTGATTCTTCGGCGAGCTCTTCCGGCTCGTCCTCGGCGCCCGCGCTCGAAGTGACGAGCGTGGGCTTGATGCCCTTCTCAATCGTCTCCTTCGTGATCGCGCACTTCGTCACGTCGCTCCGTGACGGCAGCTCGAACATGACGTCGAGGAGCGCGGTCTCGATGATCGAGCGCAGGCCCCGCGCGCCGGTCTCCCGCAGGAGCGCCTTGTCGGCGATCTCCCAGAGGGCGTCCTCGGTGAAGTGGAGCTCGATCGAGTCGTAGGCGAAGAAGCGCTGGTACTGGCGCACGAGCGCGTTCTTCGGCTCGGTCAGGATCTGCACGAGATCCTCGCGCCGGAGCTGGTGCACGGTCGAGATCACCGGCAGTCGCCCGATGAACTCGGGGATGAGGCCGTACGAGAGGAGATCCTCCGGCATCACCTCGGACAAAAGCTCCGAGCTCTCGACCGAGCTCTTCGACCGGATCTCGGCGCCGAAGCCGACCGCGTTGCGGCCGATCCGCTTGCCGATGATCTTCTCCAGGTCGGCGAAGGCACCGCCGCAGATGAAGAGGACGTTCGTCGTGTCGATCGAGAGAAACTCCTGGTGAGGGTGCTTGCGTCCGCCCTGGGGAGGTACCGAGGCGACCGTCCCTTCGAGGATCTTGAGCAGCGCCTGCTGGACGCCCTCGCCCGAGACGTCGCGCGTGATCGACGGGTTGTCCGCCTTCCGCGCGATCTTGTCGACCTCGTCGATGTAGATGATCCCTGTCTCCGCCTTCTTGATGTCGAAGTCGGCCGCCTGGATCAGCTTCAAGAGGATGTTCTCGACATCCTCGCCGACGTAGCCCGCTTCGGTGAGCGCCGTCGCGTCGGCGATCGCGAACGGCACGTTGAGGATCCGCGCGAGCGTTTGCGCCAGCAGCGTCTTCCCGCAGCCGGTCGGGCCGAGCAGGAGGATGTTCGACTTCTGCAGCTCGACGTCGTCCTCCTCGGTCGCCATCTGGACGCGCTTGTAGTGGTTGTAGACGGCGACGGCGAGCGTGCGCTTCGCTTCCTCCTGTGAGACGACATAGTCGTTCAGGACCGAGTAGATGTCCTTCGGCCGGGGGAGGTTGTCCAGGTCGAGCTGCGCCGGAGCGGTCAGCTCCTCGTCGATGATCTCGTTGCAGAGATCGATGCATTCGTCGCAGATGTAGACGCCGGGACCGGCGATCAGCTTTTTGACCTGTCGCTGAGACTTCCCGCAGAAACTGCAGAGAAGCTGTTCGTTACCGTCGCTGGCTCGGGCCATCGCTCTCCTTTTAGCGGGAAATCGGTCCTACGGCTAGGGCTTCGAGCCGTCCCGGTGGACGATTACATTGTCGATGATGCCGTATTCCTGGGCTTCTTGTGGGCTCATGAAGTAGTCGCGTTCCATGTCTTTCGAGACTTTCTCCAGGCTCTGGCCCGTGTGCTCCGACATGATCTCCTCGAGCCGGCGCTTGAGCGCGATCGTCTCACGTGCGTGGATCTCGATGTCGGTGGCCTGCCCCTGGAACCCACCCCAGACCTGGTGGATCAGGATCTTCGAGTTCGGCAGGGCCATCCGCTTTCCTTTCGTTCCACCCGCCAAGAGCAGCGCGCCCATCGACATCGCGGTCCCGACACAGATCGTCTGGATGTCGGGCTTGACGAACACCATCGTGTCGTAGATCGCGAGCCCGTGGTAGACGGAGCCGCCCGGTGAGTTGATGTAGAGAGAGATGTCCTTGTCGGGGTCTTCTGACTCGAGATGCAGCAGCTGGGCGATGATCAGGTTCGCAATCTGATCGTCGACCGGCGTGCCGAGAAAGACGATCCGCTCGTTCAGCAGACGCGAGTAGATGTCGAACGCGCGCTCTCCGCGCGATGTCTGCTCGACGACCATGGGGATCAACGGGCTCATGCAGGCTCCTTCGTGCCGGGGGTCCAGAGTTTCGTATCGGTTGGGGTCTTCTCCTGCTCAGGTGTCCAAAGCTTCTCTCGGGCGCGTGCCAGCTCGGGGGCAATCCGCTTGACCTCGGCGGCGAGGCGGTCGAGCGCTTTGCGTATGCGCAAGTCGGCTCGCAACGTCTCGGCGAGGCTAGTGCCGCGAATCTGCTCGAGCATCTCCTCGGGATCGTCGCCGGCCGCCTCGGCCTGCTCACGGACGAGCTCTTCGATCTCTTCGTCCGAGATCTCGAGTTTGAGCTCGTCAGCGAGCGCCTCGAGCACGAGCTCTCGCGAAACGGACCGCACCGCTTCCTCGCGCAACCGCGCCTGCAGCTCTTGGGGGGTTTGGCCGGTGATCTGGAGATAAGCCTCCGCCGGGATCCCGCGGCGCTCGAGCGAACGCATCAGTCCGTTCAGAAGCTCTGCCGCTCGCGCCTCGACGAGGGGGCCGGACGCCTCGGCTTTCGACGCGTCGACAAGCTCGTCGACGGCCGCCGCGCGGAACTGAGTCTCGAGCTCTTCCTCGAGCTGGTTGCGCAGGCGCGCCTCGATGTCATTTCTCAGCTCATCCAGGGTCTGGAACTCGCTGGCCGCGACAGCCACCTCGTCGTCGAGCGGCGGTAGCGACTTCTCCTTGAGCTCCTTGACGGTGGCCGTTGCTTTACGCGTCGAGCCGTCGGGAAGCGCGTATTCGATCGCCTTCGGCTCTCCGATCTTCGCGCCCACGAGACCGCTTTCGATCTCCTCGACGAGCCGGCCTGAGCCGAGCTCGACGACGTAGTCGCGCTGCGCCTCGCCCGTCTCGTCGACAAGGTCGGCTACGACCGTGTCGCCCTCGCGCGCGGGGCGGTCCTCGACCGGCACAAGCTGCGCCACGGAGCTGCGCAGTGCCTCGAGCTCCTGGTCGACCAGCTCTTCGGGAAGCTCGGGCTCGGCGGCCGGCACCTCGAGCTGCGTCCAGTCGACGAGCTCAGGCTTCGGCTGCACGGCGACAGTGGCCTTGAACTGGAAGGACTCGTCCTCCGAGGCGGGCAGGTCGTAGTCGTACTGCGGCTGATCGGTCGGCCGGATGCGCGTCGTCGCGGCGGCGTTCCAGAACCAGCCGCCGATATGGCTCTCGATCGCTTCGGTGAAGACGCGGTCACGGCCCAGGCGCGCGAGCAGGACCTGAGGTGGCACCTTGCCCTTGCGGAACCCGGGCACCTTGGCGGCTTCGGCGAGATCGGAGGTCGCGTGCTCGACCGCGTGCTTGACGTCGGCACTCGGTACCTCGACGGTCAGGCGGACACGATTGTCGTCAAGCTCTTCGACCTGAGTCTCCACCCAGGCCATTCAAGCAGACCCGCCTCAGGCTCCGTGGCGTAGCCTCGGGCGGTGCGGCTCTTCGTTTTCGCGCGCCATGCCCAGTCGGTGCTGAATCTCGAGCAGCGCGTGAACGGTGATCCCTCGCGACCGGCACCGCTGACCGAGCTCGGCCGTGCGGAGGCGCAGCTGCTCGGGCTGGAGGTCGAAGAGGTCGGGCTCGACGTCTGCGTTCACACGCGCTTCGCGCGCACGCGCGAGACAGCTGAGCTCGCCGTCGGTGACCGCGCGCCGTTCGTGGCCGAGCCCCTCCTGGACGACATCGACGTCGGCGAGCTCGAAGGCCTGCCGATCGCCGAGTACCGCGCCTGGAAGGGACAGCACCAGTGGACCGATCCCTTCCCCGGCGGCGAGAGCCTCGACGACGCTGCCCGCCGGTACGCGCGCGCTTTCCGGCGGTTGCTGGAAGCCGGATACGAGAGCGCCCTGGTCGTCTGCCACGAGATCCCGATCCGCTACGCCCTCAACGCAGCGGCCGGTTCGAAGGAGCTAGACGGCCCGGCTCACGACATCCCGAACGCAACGCTGTTCCTCTTCGACGAACACGCGCTCACCCGAGCGGCAAGCGGGATTGAGTCCCTCGTCCGCTAGGGATAGACGGCGTTAGCCGTCACGTCGCCGCAGCCGACCTGTGCGGCTGCGGCTCGGCAACGCCGGAGGATGGGTCGATGCGTCGAAAGTCGTCATGGCCGCGAAGCGGCCGGACTTTCGACGCGAGTGCGGGCGAGAGGACTCGAACCTCCATGGGCTTTCGCCCGACGGGCCCTAAACCCGTTGCGTCTACCAATTCCGCCACACCCGCGTTGTGAGTGAAGAGTAAAGGCGAGTCACTTCGCGTACCTCAGGAAAAGAAAACGTAAGAAAGGTGTAAGGGCGTCTAACCCGCGCGGGGCGGGTCCGTCTCAGCCTGCATGGAGATGGACCACACATCGGTCGAGAGCTTGAGCGAGACGATCCTGCGTCTCCAGGGAGAGCGGCAGTCCCTGCGCTCCGAAGGCGGCGACGGCGAGGGCCTCGAGCGCAACCGCCAGAACCTCGTCCACCTGCATCAGGAGCTCGGCCGCGCCCTGATCGAACGCCACCGCTCCAAGTTCGTCCGGCACGCAGCCGCCTGACAAGCGTTTAGGGTCCGCCTGTGGCGGAGGGTTTCGTCGAGGTCCCGGGCGGTCGCGTCTTCTACCGGAGCGTCGGCGAGGGCGGCGTACCGCTCCTCTGCCTGCACGGCGGCCCTGGCTTCCCGCACGACTACCTGGAAGAGCTCGAAGGCCTCGCCGACCGCCGGCAGGTGATCTTCTACGACCAGCTCGGCTGCGGCCGCTCAGACCGGCCCGACGATGACTCGCTCTGGACGGTCGAGCGCTTCGTCGAGGAGCTCATGGCGGTGCGGACCGCGCTCGAGCTCGACCAGCTCCACCTGTTCGGCAGCTCCTGGGGCGGCATGCTCGCGATGGAGTACGTGCTTCGCCACAAGCCAGAGCTCGAGAGCCTGATCCTCTGCTCGAGCCCCGCATCGATCCCACGCTGGATCGAGGGCTGCAACGAGCTCGTGGCGCAGTTGCCGCAGGAAACGCAGGAGATGATCCGCGATCACGAGGCCCGCGGAATGACTGCATGCCCCGAATACACGGCCGCAGTGCTCCAGTTCGAAAAGCGCCACGTCTGCCGCCTGAACCGCTGGCCGGAAGGGGTGGAACGCGCGTACCGAGACGCGGGCTACAACGTCTACAACTACATGAACGGGCCGAGCGAGTTCACCGTCGTCGGCACGCTCAAGGAGTGGAGCGTGCTCGACCGCCTGGACGAGATCGAGGTTCCGACGCTCATCACCTCGGGCGAGCACGACGAGGCTCGGCCCGACCACATGCACGAGATCCACGAGCGAATCGCCGGCTCGCAGCTCGAGATCCTGCCGGGCTGCTCGCACCTCTCCTTCGCTGAAGATCCAGATGCCTACTTCGCGATCGCGAACGCCTTCTTCGACCGGGTCGAAGCGGCTTAAGTCGGGCGAATCCGCGGGTCGAGCCAGGCGTAGACGACGTCTACGAGCGCACTCGCGAGCGTGATGAAGAACGCCGCGTAGACGACCGTCGCCATGATCACGGGCAGGTCGAAACTCTGAAACGACTGGTAGGTCAACTGCCCGACACCCGGCAGGCCGAAGACGACCTCCGTCAGCAGCGCTCCCCCGCCCACGAGGAAGGCGAAGTCGAGCCCGAAGAGGCTGACGAAGGTGATCATCGAGGTCCTGAGCATGTGCTTGATGAGCACGCGCCGTGGGGAAAGACCCTTCGCCCGAGCTGTTCGAACGTAATCCTCGCTCTCGACCTCGATCAGGTTCGCCCGCAACACGCGCGCGTAGAAGCCGATGTAGAGCACCGAGAGCACGATCCACGGGATGATCAAGTGCTCGAACCAAAGGATCGGGTCCTGGGTCAGCGGTGTGTAGCCGAGCGGGGGCACCCAGCTGAACAAGAAGGTGTTGTGGAAGCGTCTCTGCGTGAGGAGATTCGCCACCTCGCCGAGCCAGAAGACCGGCATGGAGATTCCGATCAGCGCGAAGATCATCAGCAGCGGGTCGAAGATGGTCCCGCGGAGGACGGCGGCGGCGAGACCGACGACGATCGCCCCCACAACCCAGAGCACGGCGGCGCCGACCACGAGCGACAGCGTCACAGGCGTCGCCGAGATGATGTCCGGAATTACTTTCGTACGGCTCGAGTACGAGATGAGATCCCGCGAGATCAAGAGGTGTTTCATCATCAGGAGGTACTGGACCGGAAGCGCACGGTCTAGCCCGAACTGGTGCTTGACCTGGGCGATGGTCGCCGGGTCCGGGTGGCGGCCTGCCATCTGTCGCGCGGGATCGACGCCGGGCGTGTGGAAGAAGATCAGGAAGACGAGGACCGTGATCGCGAAGAGGACGACGAGCAGCCACAACGTGCGCCGGACGAGGAAGGCAGCCATCTACTTCGCCCGCACCTTGGCGCGTGGATCGAGCGCGTCGCGCAGTCCGTCGCCGAGCACGTTCAAGGCGAGCACGGTCAGCACGATCATGATCCCGGGCGCGATCGCGACCCAGGGCCGCGTGTAGAGCAGATTCTGACCGTCGTCGATGATCGTCCCCCAACTCGCACCGGGCGCCTGAACTCCGATCGAGAGGAATGACAGAGCCGACTCGGTCAGGATCGTCGTCGCGATCATCAAGGGGAAGAGCACGATCACGGTCGAGGCGATGTTCGGGAGGATCTCGCCGAGCATCATCCTCCAGTGCGAGGCGCCGAGACCACGCGCGGCCTCGACGAACTCCTTCTCGCGTACCGAGAGCACCTGCCCACGGATCGGCCGCGCCACGTATGGCACATAGACCACCCCGATGATCAGTGTCGGTACCCAGAGGCTTGCCGCGGCGATCGTCAGGAACCAGACGTGGAGGCCGTTCTGCGAGGCCAGCAAAACCGTCGCGATCGAGATCGCGAGCAGGTAGAGCGGGAACGACCAGATCAGGTCCATCAAGCGGGAGAGAAACGCGTCAATCAAGCCGCCGAAGTAGCCGGCCACAAGTCCGACGACGAGTGCGAGCAGACAGGCGATCGCCGCCGAGCCGATCCCGATCTCCAGGGACGCGCGCCCTCCATAGAGAACGCGCGCTGCGACGTCGCGTCCCTGGCTGTCGGCGCCCAGAAAGTAGTTCGAGTGCCAGGTCGGAGCGATCGGCACCTCCCCGAGCCCGAGCTTGCCGCCCCCTGATTGGATCACTGCGACCCGCTTCCCGTTCACCGTCGTCGTCCCGGAGATGTTCGAGCTGAACGGGTCGGTGTGCGCGATGTCGTGCGCGTAGACCGGCGCACCGAAGCTGATGACGACGATCGCGATGAAGAGGAGAAGTGCCGCGAGCGCGATCCTCTTGCGCACGAGCCGCCGGCCCGCGAGCGCCCAGGGACTCCGGCCCGCGATGTGCGGGCCGGATTCCTCTTCGAGCGCGAGGCCGGCCTGCGCCTCGGGGGCGACTGTCATCGCCGGCCTACTGCACGGATGCCTGGTCGATCAGGAAGTACCACTGAGGGCTGAACAGGTAGCCCTTGACCCGCTTGCCGAGCAAGTCGACGAACTTCGGGTTGAAGAGCGGCACCCAGACGGCGTTGTCGACGACCTGCTTGTCGACCTGCGTCCAGATCGTGTTCGCCTTCGCCTGGTCGGTGAAGCCGAGCTTGAGCGCCTGATCCATCTTCGCCTGGGTCGACGGGTCGCAGTACTCCGAGATGTTCGGGCTCGCGTCCGAGTTCGGCACGTAGGAACCGCAGCCGAGCAGCACGTTCAGGAAGTCCGAGGCGGCCGGGTAATCCTGGTACCAGCTCGAAAAGCAGAACTGCACCTTGTTCTTCGAGTTCTGGCAGAACGTGTACTGGATGTCGGTTGAGAGCGCCTGAAGCTGCGCCTTGTAGCCGAGCTTGTTCAACAAGCCCACGAAGTAGAGACCGATCGCCTTGTCGACTTCATTCGTGTCTGTGTTCACCTTGACCGCCGCCCCCTTCGTCCCGGAGGCGTTGATCAGCTGTTGCGCCTTCGCAAGGTCAGGCGCCGACCACTTCGACCCTGGGCTCTTCGTATACGGGCAATACGGCTTGTAGCCCGGGAAGTTGGGGGGCAGGATCTGGCAGGTCGGCTGCGCCAGCTTCGGTCCGCCATAGATCTTGACGAGTGCGTTGTGGTCTGTCGCGAAGTTGACGCCCTGACGCGCCTTCAGGTTGTTGAACGGCGGCACGCGGACGTTGAAGGCCATGTACCAGACGGCCGTGAGCGGATTCACGTGCACCAGACTCGAGTACTTGGAGCTGAGCTCCGGCAGGCGGTCGGCCGGCACTTGGTCGGCCCCGGAGAGGGCATCCGCTTGGCCGTTCTCGATCTGCGTCACCTCGGCCTCGACGGTGAGTCCGATCTTCTCGACGATCGTGTCCGGGTTGCCGTTTGGCTGCGCGTCCTTCGACCACTCCTTGAAGAACGGGTTCCGCACGAGCTTGATCTCCTGGCGCGGGGAGTACGTGACGAACTTGTACGGGCCCGTTCCCGGCGGCGCGATCGCTACTTCCTTCTGTGGTGTCGAGGGCGGCAGCGCGAACGCGAACGGAACGCCGAGCTTGTCGAGAAACTCGGGATCGGAGCCCGTCAGGTGAAACGTGAGGGTGTAGTTCTTGTCGTCCGGCACGATCGCCTGGGAGAGGTCGCATGTCTTCGCGCCCGGCTTCAAGCACTTGTCGGCGCCAATGAACACCTTGTAGAACGTTCCGGCAGTCGGACCCTTGACCACGAACATCCGCTCGAACGTGCGCTTGAAGTCGCTCGGCTTCATCACCGTCCCGTTCGAGTACTTGATGTTGCGGCGGAGCTTGAACGTCCACGTCTTGCCGCCGCCGGTCGGCTTGGGGATCGAGGTCGCGAGGTCGGGAACGATCTTCGTGCCCTCCTTGCCGCCCGAGCGCTTGAAGGCGACGAGCCCGTCGTGCGTGTCGATGAGGAGCTGCCAGTACTGAAGCGTGTAGTTGATCGCCGGGTCGGGGCCCCCGGACGGCGCAGTATGCGCAAGGATCGTGAACGTCCCTCCACGGTGGCCCTTCGATTTCGAGGACTTGCCGCCCCCGCCACCGCAGCCTGCCGCCATCGTCACAACGAGCGCCACGCTGCTCATCAGAGCCATCCACCGCAAACTACGACGCATCTGCCGACCTCCCAGCTGTAGGGGCCACACACGTTGTGACGCCGCGAGGGGGTCGATGTTAACGCCGAGGCGAAGCGGATGGCCCCGGGAGGAGTCGAACCTCCGCGCGCGGATTCGAAGTCCGCCGCTCTATCCGCTGAGCTACGGGGCCGTGCGGCCAGTGTGCCAGAGCCGCTCGTGGTTCCTTGACGCACGGCGCGGCTATCCTGACGAAGCTCGCGGTGGCGGTAGCTCAGTTGGTAGAGCCCCGGGTTGTGGTCCCGGTGGTCGCGGGTTCGAGTCCCGTCCGCCACCCTTCGTAGCTCTAAGATCCGCCTCGATGCCCAAGAGTTTGGTCGCTGTCGTCTCCGTCCTCGTCGCCGCGACCATCGTGAGCGCCGCTTCGGCGAGGATCGTCGTCCAGCGCGGAATCGCGGGCGCCAGGATCGGGATGACCCAGAAGCAGGTCCGCGCCGTGCTGGGCAAGCCGACCAAGGCGTTCCAGGCGAAGAACGCGTTCGGGATCTACGTCGAGTACCGCTACCGAAAGCTCGTGCTCGACTTCCAGGGCCCGGGCCCGCTCAGCAACATCTCCACGACGCGGCTGAGTGAGCGCACTTCGAAGGGCGTCGGCGTCGGTTCGACGATGGCCCAGGTGCAGAGCAAGGTCCCCGGTGCCCACTGCAAGGTGCAGCTCTGCTCGGTCGGGAACGCCGTCCCGGGCAAGATCGTGACGACGTTCTACCTGCGGATGGGCAAGGTCACGCAGGTCAGCGTCGGTCGTGTGATCGACTAGCCTGGGCCACGAAGTGACCTTGCGGTCGCGAACAACAGGCCGAACCTTCGCTCTGGCTACCCGTACCGCGTCGCGGCGGGCTTGGCCCGGCGCGGCTCACAAAAGGCCTCGGATCGAAACGACAATACCCTCGTGAATCGTCATGCCGCGCGAACGCGCGGCGGATTCACGAAGGTGAGTGCGCCTGGGAGGATTCGAACCTCCGACCAACGGCTTAGAAGGCCGACGCTCTTCCACTGAGCTACAGGCGCGCAAGGGGAGCGTACCGCGTTGGATTACAGAGATCCGGCGAAAAATCGTGAGATTTTGCGCCGCTACTCCGATCAACGGCTTAGAAGGCCGACGCTCTTCCACTGAGCTACAGGCGCGTTTAGAGAAGCGTACCGCGTCGGATTGCAGAGATCCGGCGAAAAATCGTGAGATTTTTTGCCGTGTTTAGCGTCGGACGCCGAAGTCCGAGGTGACGATCGTCGCAGGGCGGCCGCCGTAGACGCCGCCGGCTCGCGGGACGTGGACGACAGAGATGCCGACCTCGCGCCACTGCGTCGAGAGCAGGTTGGCGCGGTGCTCGGGGCTGTTGAGCCACATACGAATCGCACCGGGCGCGTCTACGTCGGGCGACGACCAGAGCAAGTTCTCGCCGACCGACCAGAAGCGGAAGCCGCCGGAACCGTAGAAGCGCTGGATCCGCTTCCAGAAAGCGGTGCCGTCGGCGGAGCTGTGGCTGAAGTAACCGCGCCTGGCCATCTGCGCCGTGTGCTCGCCGGCAGCCTGGTTCAACTTGACCGAGACGCGCAGAGCGCGGAGGCCGTGCTGCAGGCGCACGACGTTCACCTGAGCGGCCACGGCTGCAGCGAGGGCAACCGCACGCGTCGAGCGTCGCTGGGTGATCGCCCCGGCCGGAGCGACAAGCGTCGTCAGCGCGGCGAGGGCAAGGGCGAGCGCGAGAGCGGTGCGAATACGGGGCATACACGCACCCTCGGCCGCGAGAGAAGCCGGCGCATCGGCCCCGGGGAGGGTCTTTCCGGCCGGCCGGTCCTAGCTAGATCGAGGGATGCGTTAGGTCTCGGCGGGCTTGGCCCGCGAGCGCCTCGCCGGCGTCGCCTTCCTGTTCTGAAGCCAATCCACGATGATCACCTGCAGCGAGCCCGCGACGGGGATCGCCGCGAGTGCTCCGAGGATTCCCGCCAGCTCGGCCCCGATCAGCACCGAGATCAAGACGACGAGCGGCGAGAGTTGCACCGTCCGTCCGTAGATCACCGGCTGCAGGAAGTGATTCTCGATCTGCTGGTAGACGACGAAGAAGACGACAACCACGATCCCGGCCGGTATCGAATGAATGAAGGCGACGAGCGCGAGCAGGATCCCGGCGAGCGTCGCGCCGGCCAGCGGGATCAAGTCCAGGATCGCGACGAGCAGGCCCAGCGCGACCGCATACGGCACGCCCACGATCAGCAGCACGATCGTGGTCGAGACGCCCGCGATCAGGCTGATCAGCAGGTTCCCCGTCACGTAGCCGCCGACCGCGCGGTAGATGTCGTGTCCGACCTTGCGCCAGCGGGCCTGCGACTCCTTCGGAAGCAGGCTGTAGAAGCGCTCCATCCAACTCGGACCCTCGACGAGTATGAAAAAGGTCATGAAGACGATCGTGACCGTCGCGACGATGGCGGTGATCACGCCCTTCGTGACCGCGAGAGCCGTGCCGGAGAGGCCGAGCAGCTTGCTCGCACCACCCGCCTTGACGGCGTGACGCACCTTCTCGACGACGTGGTACTTCGTCTCCAGGAACCCGAGTCGCCCGCGCCCATGCGTGAGGTCGTGCACGTACCCAGGCACCGCTTTCACGAAGTCGTTCACCTGGCTGACGAGCGTCGGGACGAAAAGAGCCCCGATCGCGGCGATCAGGACCAGCACGATCAGGAAGGAGACTCCCGTTGCGACCCCTCGGTTGCGCAAGCCGTGACGCTGCAGCCCCTCGACGAGTGGGTTGAGCGCGAGCGCAAGGAAGAGCGCGATCACGATCCAGCTGATCACGTGCCGAGCGATCCAGACCACCTCGAGCACGACCGCGACGGAGATGATCGTCGCCAGGACGACCAGGACCGTGCGCACGCGGAAGTGCACCAGACGCTCGGTCATCGCCACAGATGGTGGCCCTCGCATCGGACGTTTGGCCCTGCGCGGCGGCGGGGATTCGGGGCTTGTGAGCTTGCGCTCGCACACCGTCGAGCAGACCGCAAGGCTCCCCGACGGCCGCGACGCGATCGTCCGGGTCGGTGTTCCCAAGGACCCGTACATCCCGAGACGCGAGCTCGACACGGTGGACGTCGAGCTCGTGCTCGAAGGGCGCATAGCCGCCGCCGTGAACACGGTTCTCGACGCCGATCAGGAGAGTGAGGCGCTGGAGCTGGCCCGCGAGATCGCGGCCGGGCTCGAGTCCGGCGACCTCGAGCCGACCGCCGCTTCCATCGAGCCTCTCGCCGACGAGCGGCGCTAACCTAGGCCCGACGGGCGGGCGTAGCTCAACGGTAGAGCCCCAGCCTTCCAAGCTGGTGACGCGGGTTCGATTCCCGCCGCCCGCTTCTGCCGGGTAGCGTCGGGCCGTGCACCCCTACTCGCTGTCTCTTCACGCAGAGACGGTCGTGTTCGTTCCCGGGCTCGCACTCGCCTACGGACTCGCGGTGCGACGGTATCCCGCGCCTGGATGGCGGGTCGCCGCCTTCGCAACCGGGCTCGGGATGATCGCGATCGCGTTCGTCTCGCCGCTCGAGACGCTCGCGCTCCACTACCTGCTGACGGCGCACCTGCTTCAGAACGTCGTCCTCGCCGAGTGGGCGCCCGCACTGTGCGTGCTCGGCCTTCCGCCTGCGCTTGCAACCGCGCTGGGGAGGCGAGGCATCGTTCGGTTCCTCACCCACCCGCTCGTGGCCCTGCCGATCTGGCTCGGAACGTACTTCGCCTGGCACGTCCCCTGGGTCTACGACACGGCGCTGGAGCACGCAGGGTCGCTCCTCCATGTGGAGCACGCGTGCTACTTCGCGGCAGGGACGCTCGTCTGGTGGCCCGTGATCCACGCGCACCCGCGCCGTCTGTCCGCGGGGGCGAAAGCCGCCTACCTCTTCGCCGCGTTCGTGCTGGCAAGCCCGCTCGGCCTGCTGCTCGCGCTCCTCCCGAACGCCGTCTACGGCTTCTACGAGGACGCGCCGCGGCTCTGGGGCCTGAGCCCGATCGGCGACCAGCAGATCGCCGGGATCACGATGGCCGTCGAGCAAGCCGTCGTCTTCTTCGCCGTCTTCGCCGTCTTCTTCCTCCGCTTCATGCAGGAGGAGGACGGCACCGTACCGGCTGCGCGCTGAGAAGGATCACTATGAGGCCGTGGAGCAGGCGATTCTGGCTCGGCACGGCGAGAGCGTGTTCAGCGTGCGGGGGGCGATGAACGGCGACCCGAGCGTGGACTGCCCGTTGACCGACCTCGGGCGCGAGCAGGCAACTCTGCTCGCAGCGGCGCTCGCCGGTGAGCGGATCGACCTCTGCGTGACGAGCGAGTTCGAGCGGGTGCAGGAGACCGCCGACCTTGTCCTCGCCGGGCGGGACGTGACGCGCCTCGTCCTCCCCGAGCTGAACGACATTCGCGTGGGCGACTACGAGGGGAAACCTCTCGCCGACTACCGGGGCTGGGCCCGAGCACAGGATCCCGGCGTGGAGGCCCCCGGAGGCGGAGATAGCAGAGCCTCCGTCACGCGCCGTTACGTCCAGGCGTACCGAACGATCCTCGCCCGGCCGGAACGGACGATCCTCGTCGTGACGCACGGGCTGCCGATTCGCTACGTCCTGAACGCTGTGGGCGGCCAGGATCCAACGCCCGTGCTCGACCAGGTTCCGTACGCCGAGCCGCACCGGATCTCACGCGAGGAGCTCGAAGCCGCGGTCGACCGCCTGGCCGCATGGGCAGAACGCCCGAGCTGGTCTAGCCCTTCGGCCTGAGCGAGAGAGATCTTCGCCCCGTGCCGGAGGCCAGGAGGAGGGCAAGCGCGGCCACGGCGGATCCTGCGCCCAGCAGGAACGGGGCTTTTGGGCTGACGTACGACCAGAGCAGACCGGCGACGCCGCTGGCGACGACGAGCGCCAGGCCCGTGACAGCTGCGAAGACGCCGTACGCGGTGCCGGCCGCCCGCCCGGGGACCTGGTCGGCAATCCAGGCTTTCGCCACCCCGTCCGTCGCGGCGATGTAGGCGCCGTAGACGGCGAACAACGGCCAGACCGCCCACGAACCCGGCGCGAAGGCGAAGCCGAGGTAGACGAGCGCGAAGACGACGAGCCCGGCGGCGAGGATGATCGGCCTCGGAATCCGGTCGGAGAGCGCGCCGAGCGGCCACGAGAAGCTCGAATAGACGAACTGGTACAGCGCGTAGGAGAGGACCACGAGCGTCAGTCCCAGCCCGAGGTTCCGCGAGCGCAGGATCAGGAAGGCGTCGCTCGAGTTCCCGAGGGAGAAGACCGTCCAGGTCCCGAGCACGAACCAGAACTCCCCTGGCAGGCCGAGTGCGCGCTGAGGCTCGATCTCCTGCACCGGCTCCGGCCGCTTGGCCTCCTTGATGAACGAGACGAGAGCCACGGCGAGGATGCCGGGGATGACCGCCACGTAGAGGATCGTCCGCAGCGAGAGGTGCGCCTCGAGCATTGCCACCGCGGCGAGCGGGCCCAGCACCGCGCCGAGGCTGTCCATCGCCCGGTGGTAGCCGAAGCTCGCGCCGACAAGCTCCGGGGGCGAGGAGTCGCGGATGAGCGCGTCCCGCGGAGCCGTGCGCGCCCCTTTCCCAAGCCGGTCGGCGATCCGGGCGGTGAGCACCCAGCCCCAGCCAGGAGCTGCCGCCAGCACCGGACGGGAGACCGCCGAGAGCCCGTAGCCACCGAAGATCCACGGCACGCGACGCTCTCCCATCCGATCGGAGAGCCAGCCGGCGACCCCGCGCAGGCCGAGGGCGATTCCCTCCGCGATTCCCTCGATCAGTCCGAGCACCTTGACGGGCGCTCCCAGCGTGATTGTCAGGAAGAGCGGGACGATCGGGTATGCAAGCTCGCTCGAGAGATCGTTCGCGAACGAGACCCAGCCCAGCGCGCGCACGTTTTGCGGCAGCGCCCGCCACGCCCGCCCAACCCTCGCCAACTTGCTCAGCTCGGCCGCCAAAACTCGGCAGACGCTAGACGAAAGCACACGAGTCGCTGATGTTCTTCCGGTTATTTATGGCGGCTAGCAGGGTGGATGCAAGGCGGAAATAACAGCGGAAGCTGGATGCGATGCGAGGGGAGCCCAACCGGCTCCCCTCTTAGTGTCAGGCTGCGGGACTGCCCTCCGTGAGCTCAGCTAGCTCGCGGTCGATCTCGTCCAGCAGGAAGCGCGCGTCCATGCGCGCGAAGAGCGTGCGCGCCCGCTCGAGCTCGGTGCGCGCTCCCGCCTCGTCGCCGAAGCTCCGAAGCGCCTTCGCGAGCACGACTCTTGCCTCGCCCAGATCGACGAAGAGCTGCTGCTCCTCCAGCAGGCGCAACGCCTCCGCGAAGGACGTGGCCGCGGTGGCTTGTTCCTCGGCCGCCGTGGCGACGATCGCCTCCGCCACGAGCAGCGCAGCGCGCGCGTAGGGATCTTCTTCCGGAACACTCCGCGCGGCGAAGGCGAGCAGCTCCTTTGCGTCGTCGAGCCGCTCCTGCTTCACGAGCGACTCGACGAGGTAGCGGTAGATTTCGGTTACGACCCACCCGCCGACCTCGAGCGCCTGGGGGAGCGCTTCCCGCAGCCGCTGCTCGGCGGCGATGGCGTCGGCCCGTGCAAGCTCGTATTTCGCGAGGTAGCGCAGGTTCTGGATCTGGAGGTAGACGTCGGAGGTTCGCTCGAGCCAGTCGAGCGCCTGCAGGGTGAGCTGCTCGGCCTCGTCGACGTGGCCGCGGTAGTAGCGGACGAAACCGAGGATCGACGTCGCCCGGGCCTCGTCGCGGTGGCTTCCCATCTCGCTGGCGAGCTCGGCCGAGCGGCGCAAGTGCACCTCCGCCTCCGGGAGCGTGCCCATGTTGAGGTACAGGTTCCCGAGCCGTAGGTGGCCCTCGATCTGCAGCGGCCGGTCGTTCTCCGCCTCCGCGAGAGCGACTGCCCGCTGGAGGTCTTCGAGCACCTCGTCGCTCGGGCCCTCGAACCAGCCACGGACGAAGGCCGACTCGTAGGCCGCGCGGATCTCCAGGCCGACGTCGCCGATCTCGATCGCCAGGCGCTCGGCCTCCAGCAGCCGGTCCCGCGCCTCGGCGGCCTCGCCTTGCTTCCAGCAGATGTTCGCCTGGGCGACGAGAGCAGTGGAGAGCAGGTCGCGCCGGCCAAGGGCGCGGGCCGCGTCCGCCACGTCGTGCAGCTGCTCGCGAGCCTCCTTCAGCTCTCCTTGAGCGAGCAGCATGCGACCTTTGCGCAGGCGGAGGTCGGTGACCGCCTCGGGCCGCGACTCGTCGACGAGCGCGAGCGCGCGCGTGTAGAAGCGATCGGCCTCGTGGTGTCCTTCACGCCGCTCCGCCTTTTCCGCCGCCCGCGTGAGCGCGCCCACGGCCTCGTCGACCGGCGGCGGCTCCGACGCATGCGCCACGGCACCCGCCAGGAGACACGCCTGCTCGAGGTGGTACGCAATGATCTCGACGTATTCGTCGCCACCGCCGGGAAGCGCGTCGGTCCAGTCGGCAAAGCGCCTGTGCAGGTGCGCGCGGCGGCCCTTCGGCAGTTGGTTGTAGGCGACGTCGCGGATCAGAATGTGCTTGAAGGCGTACTCGCGCTCGCCGGCGACCGCCGAGCCCGCGCGGGCTCGCACGAAGTCGCGCCGCTCGAGATCGTCGAGGCTCGCGGAAAGATCGCCGCCCACGCCGTTCAGGCTCGCAAGCGCGCCCGACCAGAACACGATGCCGACCACCGAAGCGTGCTGCGCCACCCGCTTCTCATCCTGTGGAAGCTGGTCGAGGCGGGACGCGATCAGCGCCTGGAGGCTGCTCGGGACCGGCAGCTCCTCCCCGCCGCCTTCCAAACCGGACTCGGCGAGCATGCGCACCGTCTCCTCGATGAAGAGCGGATTGCCGCCCGCGTTCCGGAGCACCGTCTCGAGCGCCGCTCCGGCGAGGCCCGCCGAGGCGGCGAGCTCCTCGAGGAGCTCCGCGCTCTCGCTCTCGCCGAGCGCCTCCAACTCGAGCGCGAGGCGGAAACCGGAGGGTGCGAAGAGCAGCGGCCGGATGTCCTTTGCTTCGGGCCGGGCCGAGCCGACCAGGAAGATCGGCGCTTCGGCCTTGCTCTCGGTGATGAACTGGAGCAGGTCGAGAAGTGTCGGCTCTGCCCAGTGCAGATCCTCGAAGACGAGCACGAGCGCCCGGCGCTTCGCAAGCAGCTCGAGCAGCCGGCGGATGCCCCAGTGCAGCTCGGCCTGGCCGATCTCGGCGGCCGAGTAGGTTCCGGCCGGGGTGGTGGCGACGCCGACGATGTTCGCCATCGCGGCCGCGATAGTCCGCAGCTGGTCGAGGTCGTCGCAGTCCAGCGACTCGATCAGCGCGCCGAGCTTCGTCGAGGTCGCCGTTGCGTCGTCGTCATGCCGAATTCCCGCCACGTCCTTGACGATCTCGGTCACGGGCCAGTACGTGATTCCCTCGCCGTAGGAGAGGCAGCGCCCCCAGTGCACGTTGCCCTGCTCCTGGCCGCGCGCGGCGATCTCGGCCAGCAGGCGGCTCTTTCCGATGCCCGGCTGGCCGAGCACAGTTGCAAGCCCGGGACGCTTTTCGGCGATCACCGAGCGCAGGAGGTCGGCCAGGGCATCGAATTCGGCCCGCCGGCCAATCAGACGCGCTTCTGCGGTGGGACGATGCAGGGCGCCGTCCTGCAGGGCAACTGCCTCCCAGACTGGAACGCGCTCGGACTTCCCCTTCGCCTCGATCGGCTCGGCGTCCCGGTACTCGATCGCATGGCGCGTCTGCCGGTAAGTCACCTCGCCGACGAAGATCCCGTCGACCGGAGCCGCGGACTGCATCCGGGCGGCCGTGTTCATCACGTCGCCGGCGGCCATCCACTCGCCTTCGCTCGGGCGTGCGTCCAAGGTCACTAGCGCCTCGCCCGTGTTCACGCCGACTCGAATGTGGAGGTCGAGCCACTCGTCAGTCTCGTTCAGGCTCGCGACGGCGTGGCGGATCGAGAGCGCCGCCCTGACGGCGCGCTCACAGTCGTCCTCGTGCGAGACGGGGGCTCCGAAGAGGGCCATCACCGCGTCGCCGCTGAATTTCTCGAAAGTGCCGCCGTAGCGCTCGAGCTCCGCGCGGACACGGGCGTGGTACGGCGCAACCATCGCCTTCACGTCCTCGGGATCGAGTTGCTCGGAACGCGCGGTCGAGCCGACGAGGTCGGTGAAGACGACGGTGATGAGCTTGCGCTCTTCAGTCGGCGCCGTGGGCGCGGCCGAAGCGGCCTCGGCGATCGCCGTACCGCACGCGAGGCAGAACCGAGCCTCGTCGGGATTCTCTTTGCCGCAGTTGCTACAGACGGGCATGGCTAAAGCGTACGGCTAAGCTGAGCGGCGTTCTAGAGGAGCCAGCCTCTTCTGCGCTTGGGGTTTTCGCTACGCGCTGCCGGCGGAGCCAGACTTTGCCCGGCGGGAGCCTCGCTTCGGTGGAGGAGACGGCGGAACTGCAGAGAGCTTGCGCCGGCTCCGGAGAGGTCGCCATCGCGCTGCGGCTCGCAAGGAGGGGTCTCGTAGGGGAACCAGGGGTTCCCCTACGGTTGAGTCGGGACGGGCGGATTCGAACCGCCGGCCTCCTGCTCCCAAAGCAGGCGCGCTACCAGGCTGCGCTACGTCCCGCTGCAGTTCAGTCTAGCCCCGTCTCGGACGTCAGCTAGCCTCGCCGCCTCGTGGACGCGCCCTTTTTCCCGGCTCGAATCGAGCGGATCGAGCCCCGTCCCGTGCTCGCATACGTGATGGTCTCGGCCGCGGCGCTCCTCTGGGCGCTGAACGGCACTGTTTCGAAGGTGATCCTTGCCTCCGGGGTCTCCTCGCTGCGGCTTGCGGAGGTGCGCTCGACCGGAGCCGTCGTCCTGCTCGGATCCGCGCTCGCGATCCTCCGCCCCCAGAGCCTCCGCGTGCGTCGCTCGGAGTTGCCGTTCCTCGTCTTCTTCGGGATCTGCGGGCTCGCCTTGGTGCAATGGCTCTACTTCATCGCCATTCACCGGATCCAGATCGGGATCTCGCTCGTGATCCAGTACATCGCGCCCGTGCTCGTCGCCGCCTGGGCACGGTTCGTGATGCACGAGCCGGTGCGCCGCCGCATCTGGGTCGCGCTCGTGCTCGCGCTGGGCGGGCTCTCGCTCGTCGTCGACCTCTGGCACGGCGTGAACCTGGACAGCCTCGGTGTCGCCGCGGCGATCGGCGCGGCCTTCGCGTACGCCCTCTATGTCCTGCTCGCCGAGCGGGCGGTCGGGACCCGTGATCCTGCTTCGCTTCTCGCCTGGGGCTTCCTGTTCGCGGCCGTCTTCTGGGCTGTTGTCCAGCCCTGGTGGAGCTTCCCGGCGCAACTCGTAGACAACCACGTCTCGCTGCACGGCAACCTCGCGGGCTGGCATCTCCCGGTCTGGACGCTGATGGCCTGGATGGTCGTCTTCGGAACGGTCGTCCCGTTCCTCCTCCTCGTCGGTGCGTTACGGCATGTTTCCGCGACTCGCGCGGCCATCATCGCGATGCTTGAGCCCGTCGCCGGCGCGCTGATCGCCTATCTGTGGCTCAGCGAGTCGCTCGATCTTGGGCAGCTGGTAGGCGGCGGAATCGTGCTCACGGCCGTTTTTCTCGCTCAGACCGCACGTTAGGGCCATCCGACCCATTCTTTACAAAATTGGCCAGAAGAATCTGTACTATCCCGCAGCTTCCGGATGAGGAACCGGATTCGCACCACAATTTTGGCCTTTTTTGCAGCCTGCGCGTTGTTTATTTTCGCGTCTCCTGCAGCGGCTCGGCTGACCCGGAACGAGGCCGACCTCCTCTCGGTCGTGAACACCGTTCGCGTCGCCAACGGGCTCGTCCCGTTCGGCATCGACTGGCGCCTCGTCCGTGCCGCTCGCTCGCATTCGCTCGACATGCTGCAACACAGCTACTTCGGGCATGGACCGTTCGCGACGCGCCTGCACCGCTTCGGCGTCCGCGGCGAAGTCATCGGCGAGAACCTCGCCTGGGGCGCTGGGCGGCTCGGCGCTGCCTCGTCGATCGTCCGCATGTGGCTCGGTAGCCCTGAGCACCGCGCCAACCTCCTGCGGCCTGGTTTCCGGCGAATCGGCTTGGCGGCGCCGGTTGGCCGCTTCGCCGGCATCGCCGGAGCGCACGTCGTCACGGCCGACTTTCTCGGCCGCTAGGAGGGTTTGGCGGAATGCCGCTCGTCGTCCGGGCGCGATGCTCGTTCCGAGGCAAGGACGCAGGGAGTGTCAATAGCTCTAGCTATCGGCGTGACTGCGTAACCAGGCGGAGCCGGTGGCGAGCAGCGTGGCCGGACGGCACAGCCTGTGTTTCACCGAACCCTCCTAATAACTCCGGGGGCTACTCGCGCTCGGCCAGCTCGCGGAGCTCAGCGATCTTCTCGCGGCGGAGGTCGTCTCGTTCGCCCCGCGCTACCCGGGCGACGAGATCCTCGACGAGCGGTGCGAGCTCGATCGGGTTGAACGGCTTCGTCACGTAGTCGACGCCGCCGAGATCGAGCCCGCGCGCGCGATCCCGGAACTCGGCTCTCGCGGTCAGAAAGATGATCGGGATCCCGCTCGTACGCTCGTCGTCCAGCAGCTCCTCGGCGACTTGCCAGCCGTCGAGCCCCGGCATCATCACGTCGAGCAGAACCACGTCCGGCCGCTCTTGCCGGGCCTTCTCGAGCCCGCTGGGGCCGTCGCTGGCTTCGACGACGTCCATCCCTTCGGCCTCCAGATTCACGCGGCAAAGAAGGCGAATAGGAGCTTCGTCATCGATCACGAGTACCCGCGTCAATTCCTTACCTCATTCCTCGTGATCCTGAGCGAGTCCTGCTATACCCGGGAACGGCGCGTCTCATTCGCGCTCTGCAAGCGCGGGTTGCCGCGCGACCGGCAGCTCGAAGACGAAGCTCGACCCTTTGCCCTCGCGCGAGTCGACCCAGATCCGCCCACCCATAGCGGCCACGAGACCCTGCGCGATGAAGAGACCGAGGCCGGTGCCGCCGCCGGCGGGCTGCCGACCGGGCGACTCGATTCGCTGGAACTTGGCGAAGATCCGGGCCTGCTCGGCTTCGGGGATCCCGATTCCCTCATCGATCACCCGCACCTCCACGCTGTCGTCCTTGCGGGCTGCGGCCACGGTCACCGTGCCGCCGCCGGGCGAATACTTGACTGCGTTGTCGACGAGGTTCGCGACGATCTGGCGGAGCTTGTCGCGGTCGGCCTCGGCATCGAGCGGCTCCTCAGGAAGGTCGACGACGAACTCGTGGCCGTTGACGGGCAGCGTCTGCTCCGCGCTCGTCACCACCTCGGAGAGGACGGAACGCACGTCGGTCGGCGCGAGGTGCACCTGGAGGTCGCCCGTATCGAGGCGGGCCACGTTGAGCAGCGCGTCGACGATGTTCGCCAGCCGCTGCGACTCGGTTGCGATGTAGCGGAGGAACGTGTTCCGCTCCTCGTCGCCGAAGAGAACGTCCTGGCGGAGCAGCGTCTCGGCGAAGCCGTAGATCGAGGTCAGTGGGCGGCGAAGCTGCTCCGAGACTGCGGACACGAACGAGGACTTCATCTGCTCGACGACGCGTTCGGCCGAGATGTCTCGGAAGGCGAAGATCCGTCCTGCGACGGCCCCGGCGGGGTCGCGCATGATCGCCTCGGTCAGCGAGAGCCAGACCTCCTCAGAACCGCGGCGGATCGAGACGAGGCGGTCACCGATCGGCGTGTCTGAGCCCGACTCGAGGTCGCGTTGAAGCACCTGGAGAGGCGTCCGCCCCAGAGCTTCTTCAGTCGGAACGCCGGTGATCCGCTCTGTCGCGTCGTTCCAAAGCACGACGTGGCCCTCACGGTCGACCGCAACGATTCCGTCGGCCACGTTCGCGAGGATCGCGACGCTCCGCTCACGCTCGAGGGCAACGCGCTGGTAGAGCTCGGCGCTGGAAAGCGCCGCGGAGCTGTTCCCGGCAAGCGCGGCGAGCGCCTCGATCTCCTCCTCGCGCCAGGAGCGCGCTTCGCGGGAGTAGACCGCAAGCGTCCCGTGCATCGCTCCTTCCGGCCCGACGAGCGGCACACCCAGGTAGGCGCCGTAGCCGGCTGCGAGCAACGGATCCGAGCGCTGGAGCCGCGGCTCGTCAGTCGCGTCCGAGACCGCCACGGGTGCGCGCGACTGGACGACGTCGCCGGCGAGCCACGCGGTGGAAGGGGCGCGCGAGCCCACGAATTCGCTCGTGTCCGGCCCGCTGGCGGCGCGCACGACGAGCTCGTCGCCCTCCAGCAGCCGGATTGCGCAGGCGTCCGCGCCGAGGAGCTCGGGCGCCTGGTAGACGACCTCGTCCAGGACGGCATCTGGATCGAGCTCGGTCGCGAGCAGCGTGCCCGTTCGGGCGAGTTGCTGCGCGAGCCCTCGCGCGGAGCGCTCCGCCTCGAAGAGCTCGCTGCGCTCGAGGGCGCCCCGCGCGGCCCCGGCGAGCGTCCGAGCAAGCTCGAGATCGTCGTCGGTGAAGCGGCGCTCCTCGGCGAAGAAGATCGTCACGAGCCCGGCTTCGTCTCCCCGCAGAGCCTCGACCGGAACCGAGAGGAGCGCGCCGTAACCGCTCTCCACGACTCGCTCCCAGTCACCGTCGAACCGCTCGTCGCCCTCGAGGGCGGGCGCGGCGAGCACACGGCGCGCGCGTGCGGACGAGGGCAGGGGGCCCCCCGGATCGAAGCCACCGTCGAGGAACTCGACGAGTACCTGCGGGAGTTGGTGTGAGCCCGCCAGACGGAAGTCGCCGCCCTCAGGCATCAGCACCGCGGCCGCAGCTCCGCCGAGTGCCTCGCCCGCCGCCTGTGCGAGGGCGTCGAGCGTCTCCTTGAGCGAGATCGGCTCACCCAGGATCGCGGCGATCCGGTAGAAGCCGCGCTGGACCTGCGCCTGGCGCGAGCGCTCCTCGAAGCTCTCGGCGTTCCTCAGGGCGAGCGAGGCCAGGGTCGCGAAAGCTTCGAGCAGCTCTGCGTCAGCTTCGCTGAAGTGCCGGTCCGGCGTCCGCGTGCCCACACCGAGGACGCCGCGGATCTCGCCCGACCAGGTCATCGGAGCGACGATCGCGCTGGCGAAGCCCTCGTAGGCGGCATGGGGCACGCTTTCCGGGACAAGGCGGTAATCGCCCGAGAGCGTCGAGCGGCCGCTGGCGATCGCCGTTCCCGCCAGTCCGCGGTCGGCCTCGAACTCGAATCCGACGAGACCTTCGAGCGGGCCGTGCACCGCCGCGCAGCGGAGCATGTTGCTCTCGACGTCGAGCAGATAGCAGTCCGCCGCCTCGCAGCGCAGGAGCTGTGCCACCTCGTCGACGAGGCGCTGGATCACGGATTCGAACTCGAGCTCACTCGTGACGACGTGCGCCGCTGCGAGGAGTGCGCTCTGCTGTCCGAGCCGCAGCTGGTTTTCTTCCAGCAGGCGGGCTGTATGCAAGGCCAGCCCGAGCTCCCGAGCGACCGCCTCGGCGAGCAGGATCTCGGAGACTTGCCAGGGCCCGGGCTCGGGCCGGTGCAGCCCGAGCACGCCGATCATCTCGTCGAAGACGATCACGGGCGTCGCGAGTGCCGATCGTGTGCCAAGCCGGGTGAGAATGTCGCGGCTGCCGAGGGTTGGGTCGTCGAGCTGAGTCGCGTCCTTGACATCGTCGATCGCGATTGTCCGGCGCTCTCGTGCGGCGAGGTTGGCAACCGGTAGGCCTTCGCTCGTCTCGCCGATCGGATCAAGGTCTTGGGCGTGCCACTCGGCCCGCATCCGCATCGCCTTACCGCTCTCTTCGAGCCTGATGAAGCAGCGCGAGGCCTCGAGGGCGCGGCCGGTCTCTGTGACCGCGATCCGGGTGACGTCGTCGAGGTCGTGGACGGCGCGGACCCGGCGCGAGATCTCGGCGACGAGCCGCTCCCGCGCGAGTGCCTGGTCGAGCATCGAGGCCGAGCGCGTCCGCTCCAGCGCCAGCGCGGCCTCGCCCGCGAGTGCCTGCATCAGCTTCAGCTCTTCGTCGGAGAACGCGCGGCGCTCCTGCGTCGTGGCGATCACGAGCACGCCGACGACACGCTCTTCGACAATCAGCGGGATGAAGGCGCCGCTCTTCGCGCCGACTGCGTCGACGAGCCTCCGGCTGACGAGTGGCGAGGCCACGCAGTCGTAGACCTGGACAGGCTGGGCTTCGAAGTAGGCCGTGGCGATTCCGGACGGCTCGTCCACGAGATCCAGCCGCATCGTGCCCCACCAGTCGACGTCGGCGCCGTCTGCCCGAGCCACGAGGCCGGTAGCTTCGGTACCGCTCTCGGCCACGATTGCAAGAGCGCTGAAGTCGACCGTGAGCACGTCCGCGACCGCATCGAGCAACTGCCGGCCCGCGGCCGCCGGGTCATTCGTGCGCGAGAGGGCGTCGGAGACGGAGGCGACGGCGTCGAGCTCGCGGTCGCGCAGCGAGACCCGCTCTTCGGCCTCATGGGCGCGCAACCAGCCGGCGAGCACGAGGCGCCGCTCACGCCAGCGCCCGAAGAAGAGCAGGGCCGGAATCGAGGCGAAGAGGACCACCACCAGGAACAGCCAGAGGTTTCCTTCTGGCCTGCGCTCGAAGAGCGACTCGGTGCCGCGAACGCCCGCCGCGAGGGCCAGACAGGGGAAAAGTGCGGCCACCGCGAGATCCGGGCCGGTCACACGCTTTCGCTCGCGCCAGAGCGGCCGGGCGAGGAGCGCGGTGACGAGCAGGTATGCAGCCGCCAGTGCAAGAAGCGGCACTGCGTTCAGGAAAATTGCCTCGCTCCGTTGGCTCACTGGGCCTCACTGATGATAGGTAGACCGGCAGAACGCGTCGAGTGGGGCGACCGCAGCACACATCAAAGATAGGCCGTTCGGCCTATTGGCAGAGCCACGCGAGCCGGTTAGCGTCTCACCCACTGGGCGATGCGAACCGCGGCGCCTTTTTCTGGGCACCAAGCCCGCGGCGAGCACTGTGAGAAGGCCCGCAGCCCAACCCCCCGGGCGGCGGGCCTTTTCCGTTCCTCCGCCTCGCCTTCGCGATGAGCGGCCCAGCAAGGCCGCCGTCCCTTTGATCCGTGGCCAGGGTCAGGCCCTAGACGCGGCCAGAGAGGACAGCCTGTTCAACTTTCGACGAACTCGCGAAGCCGTTCACGAGCGCGCTCGAGGTCCTGTCCGAAGAGGCTCAGCACCCAGTCGAGCGTTAGAAACCCCGGCACAGGTCGTAGCCCAAGCGCCGCGGGGTAGCTAGTCCAGCGCCACGAACGCGCTGTGCGACAGATGCCGGCGCGTACCGGATTGAGAGCCAGATAGCGAACTAGTTCGAGAAGGTGTCCTTCACTCTCGACCAACACGGAGTAGTAGCGCCCCGAGAACACGTGCCCGAAGTCCAGGTAGCGATCGTTGAACCCCTGTGCGTATCTACCGTTGAGGCGCTGCATCCCTGCGGCAAGGTCCGGGTTCGGGGTGCTGACGAGCAGGTGATAGTGCGTCGAGAGCAGGCAGTACGAATGACAGATCCACTCATGGCGGCGAACGACGTGTCGCAGGGTCGCGAGGAAAGACGTTCGATCGTCGTCGTCGAGAAAGATCTCGCCCTTCGCGCGGGTGGTTATGTGGTACAGGCCACCGGCGACCTGGATTCGAGGGGCTCGAGCCACTCAATGAAGGTAGATCGGCAGGAGCCGTAAGAGCCCCACGTCGGCGAGTCGGCTCACCCTTGCGAGTCAATTGGCGCACTTGGACACGCCTGGGGTCAGGCCCTGGACAGGTCTTTTCCGTTCATTCAGGCCTTTGCGATCTCGGGCTCGCCAGACTTCCCGTCCGCTTCGATTCGGACGGCGAGGGTCTCGTCCTTGATCCAGTCCTCATGCTCCGACAGCAGATCGGCCTCCGCCTCGGGGAGGGTGACCACGATCCGGTCCGTGAGCTCGAGTCCGGCTTCCTTGCGCATCGTGTTCAGCTGGTGGATCAGGTCGAGCACGCGGCCTTCGAGCTCGAGTTCCGGATCGAGACGCGTGTCGATCATCACGGTCACGCCGTCGTCACCCGCCAGCGACCAGCCCTCGGCACCCTTTCGCTGGACGATCACGTCGTCGCCGGTGAGCGTAACCCCGTCGACTTCGAACGTGTCCTGATCAACCTGAACGAACTTGTTTGACGCGAGGGCCTCCCGAACCCGTGGAAGATCTTTGCCGAGCTTCGGTCCGACGACGGGCAGATTCGGCTTGACCGTCATCTCGACGTGTTCGCCGGTGGGGCCGAATTCGACTTCCTTGACCCGAAGCTCATCCTTGATCTCGTCGACATCCACGACCGAAGAGCCTTGAACCGCCATCCTGCGCAACGGCTGGCGCAGCTTCAGCCCCGCGTGCGAGCGAGCCTGACGGCCGAGCTCGACAACGCGGCGGGTCTCCGCAACCTCCTCGAGGAGCGCCCCGTCAGGTTTGCGCTCCTCCGGCCAACCCGCCAGGTGAACAGATGCCGGTGCGCTCTCGCAGGCTCCCGCCACCAGGTTCCGCCAGAGCTCGTCCGCGAGGAACGGCATCAGCGGCGCCACCACCCGCAGGCCTTGGGCGAGCGCGTGCCAGAGCGTGCGGAACGCCGCTTCGTCGAACGAGTAGAACCGACGCCGCGAGCGCCTGATGTACCAGTTCGAGAGATCGTCGACGAACGCTTCGAAGAGCCGCGTCACATCCGGCGTCCAGTAGCGCTCATAGGCGTCGGTCGCCTCGGCGACGAGCTGCTGCGTCCGGGCGAGGAGCCAGCGATCGAGCGGCCGGAGGTCCTCGGCGAAAGGCTCCGCGAGATCCTCGTAACTCGGCTTGAACCCCTCGATCTCCGCGTAGGTGATCAGGAATCCGCCCGAGTTCCAGAGCGTGAGCATCCGCCGTCTGATCTCTTTCGCCGGTCCGTGGCCAAACCTCAGGTTCTGGCCAGGATTCTGCTCGCAATAGCCCCAGCGCATCACGTCCGCGCCCATCCCGTCGAGCGCCTCGTCGGCCGCGATCGCGTTGCCCCACGACCGATGCATCTCACGCCCACTCTCGTCGAGAACCTTCTCGTAGGTCAGCACGCGATCGTAGGGCGAGCGTCCGACCATCGTCACCGACATGAACGAGATGGCGTAGAACCAGAGCCGAATCTGCTCGCGCATCTCCGAGACCCAGTTGGCCGGAAACCACTTCTCCCAGTACGCGTTATCGGGCAGATCGGCTTCCGAGAGACCCTCGGCCGCACCGGTTGCATATCCGTGCGGCTTCCACTCCGGGTTTTGCCAGCCGAGCGTGGAGAGCGGAACGATGCCAGCGTCAAGCCATGCGTCACCGACCTCCACGACACGCCTGACACCCTCCGCGCCGCAATGCTCGCAACGAATCTCGACCTCGTCGATCCATGGCCGATGGAGCTCCTGCAGCCCCTCGATCCCGCTCAGGGCGCGCTCGGCAAGCTCGGCCTTGGAACCGACGACCGTCACCTTCTCACAGGCCTGGCACGGGTAGATCGGCAGGGGCAACCCGAAGTACCGCTTCCGCGAGATGTTCCAGTCGCCCATGTTGCGCAGCCAGTCGTCCATCCGCTTCGAGTAGTGGCCGGGAGTCCATTCCACCCCGGCATTCGCGTCGAGAAGCGGTTGGCGAATCTCGTCTGCAGCGATGAACCAATCGTCGACGACGCGAAAGACGAGCGGAGTCCGGCAGCGCCAGCAGATGGGATAGCGGTGAATGATCCGCCCCGTCTCGACTAGCAGCCGGCGTTTGCGCAGCGACTCCACCACGGGTTCCTCGACCTCGTCGGTCGTGAGTCCTTCGAACTCTGCGTACGCCGGATAGAACTCGCCCGCCTCGTTGATCGGAACGAGCACGGGGAGGCCGTAGCGGCGCGAGAGCTCGAAGTCCTCCGTGCCCGCACCAGGCGCGATGTGGACGATCCCCGTGCCCTCGTCAAGGGCGACGTCCTCCCAGGGGATCACGCGGTGCTCGATCCCCTGCTGGGGAGGCAGGTAATCGAAGGGGCCTTCGTAACGCCAGCCTTCAAGCTCCTCCCCGCGCAGTCGTTCCGAGAACTTCTCGTCCGGATAGCGCTCAACGGCAACCCAAGTTCCGTTTTCTCGCAGCCCGTACTCGGCGTCCGGCTTAACCGCCGCGGCCACGTTTGCCGGCAGCGTCCACGGGGTCGTGGTCCAGATCGCGAGCCCTTCACCCTGGCGGTCGAGCAGTGGGAAGCGCACGTAGAGCGAGGGATGCTCGAGCTCGGCGTAGTTCCCCTCGCCGGCCTGCTCGTGCTGGGAGAGCGACGTGCCGCAGCGAGGACACCACTGTGTCGAGCGATGGCCCTTGTAGAGCCATCCGCGCGCATGAACCTCCTTCAGGAACCGCCAGATGTACTCGATGTTCGTGTCGGAGAACGTGTGGTAGCTGTTCGCCCAGTCCATCCACATCCCGAGGCGCCGTGACTGCTCGGTGATCACACCGGCGAACTCGGCCACACGTTCCTTGCACCTCTCGGCGAACCTGGCGAGCCCATATTCCTCGATCTCGTGCTTCGAGTTCAGCCCGAGCGACTTCTCAACCTCGACCTCGACCCAGAGCCCCTGGCAGTCGAAGCCGTTCTGGTAGCGCTGGTCGAAGCCGCGCAGCGCCTTGTAGCGCTGAAAGACGTCCTTCAACGTCCTGCCCCAGGCATGGTGGACGCCCATCGGGTTGTTCGCGGTTATCGGCCCGTCGATGAAGCTGAAGCGCGGCCCACCGCGGTTCTGCTCGCGCAGGCGGTCGAAGATCCGCTCCTCGTCCCACCAGGCGAGGATCTCCCGCTCGAGCGCGGCGTGGTCGGGAACAGCCGGAAGTGGGTTGAAGATGCGGCTCACGCTTTCGATTCTAGAGCGCGGGAACAACCGCTCCCGGCGCGGCGTTTCGAGATAGAGAGAACACGGAAAGGAAGCTGGAAATGTCCACAGCAGTGACCGAAACGAGCTTCGAGGAGCAAGTCCTCGTCAGCGACAAGCCGGTGATCGTCGACTTCTGGGCCGAGTGGTGCGGGCCGTGCCATGCGGTGGCGCCCATCCTCGACCGGATCGCCGAGGAGCGCTACGACGAGCTCAAGCTCGTCAAGGTGAACATCGACGAGGAAGAGGGTCTCGCCCAGCGCTACGGCATCGCGTCGATCCCGACGATCCTGCTCTTCAAAGGCGGGGAGCCTGTCGCGGCGGCGATCGGCGCGCAGCCGAAGGGTGCGATCGAGACCGCGCTCGGCCTGACCGCCGAGAACTAAGAGCCTTCGGCTTTCTCTTTCTCGGGCTTCGGGAGCGGCGAGACGGCGCGACCCGCCGGCTCGTCAACGAGGCTGAGCACGCGCATGCCGTGCACGAAGACGATCGTGCCGCCGAGCCAGCTTCCGAGCGTCAGGAAGCCGAACCCGACCACGGTCAAAATGAATGCCCCTGCCGTGACGTCATGGTGCTTGTAGCCGGCGTGGCCGAAGATCGCCGCGAGCGCGAAGCAGACCGTGGCGGTCACCATCGAGCCGAGGTGCATCGTGGCCGTTCGCCAGAGCGGTGTGCCCCACTCGATGTCGAGCCAGTCGAGGAAGCCGGTGAAGGCTGTCGGGACGCTGAAGATCAACCCGACGACGAGAGCGATCCACCAGGCGTACCCCGAGGTGTGCTTGGCGATCCCGACCACGCTCGCGAGTCCGGTCACAGCCGCCACGGTGTAGGCACCGATCGTCGCGTCGGTCAGCGGCGGGTGCAGCGGGTGCCCCGGTAGCCCCTTGAACAGGTAGCTCAACTTCACCTCGACAAAAAATCCTATGGATTTTTCGTCGGACTAGATTGGAGCTTCGCTTCGCTCGCTAGCGATTTTGCGTTTCGAGGAAGACGAGGAAGGCCGCGTGCTTCGCCAGGTACGTCTCGAGCTCAGCGATGCCGACTGCCGCCCAGTCCTCGAGCCACGTGTGCTCGAGATCGTCCTCGATGTGATGAAGGCCGAGGTCGCTCATACCAACAATGATCGGCCGTTTGGGGGAGCGGTCACATGAGCCGTAAGACCTAATTCGACGGTCGGTCGGGCCTAGTACCTGCCCGGCCTGAGCGGCTTCCTCCTGATCAATCCCCGCTCCGGGAGCGGGAATCCGAGCACGGAGGAGCTTCGCGCAGCCGCGGAGGAGTATGGGATCGAAACCCGTCTCCTGGCCGAGGGCGACGACCTGACTGAGATCTTGCGCGGCGCCGAGGCCGGCGCGCTGGGGATCGCAGGCGGCGATGGGTCGCTCGCCGCAGGCGCGTCGGTCGCGATCGAGCGTGACCTGCCGTTCGTCGTCGTCCCGTTCGGAACGCGCAACCACTTCGCCCGCGACATCGGTCTCGACCGCGACGACCCGGTCGGAGCGCTCGACGCGTTCGGAGGCCGCGAGGAGCGAGTGGATGTCGGCCGGGTGGGCGGCCGCCTCTTCCTGAACAACGTCTCCTTCGGCGTGTACGCGGAGCTCGTGCACCGGCGCGAGCGCCACCGGCGCAGGCGTGCCGCGCTCGCCCGTGCCCGCGCCGCCTGGCGCACCCTTTTGCAGCGGAGGCCTCTGCGACTCTTCGTCGACGGCACGCCCGTGGAGGCAGAGATCCTGCTCGTAGCCAAC
>WNGJ01000579.1_pt1 | contig 34083 bp, 45 predicted proteins | sample 5400611 | NCBI WGS metagenome assembly WNGJ01 (sample SAMN13153375, study PRJNA577476) | soil metagenome | isolation source: 40 cm soil or saprolite under Garry oak tree replicate 1 | place: USA:California | collected 2016-06-15
AAGAAGGCGGGCGGCATACGCCATTCTTCAAGGGATATCGTCCACAATTTTATCTGCGGACCACCGACGTCACCGGAGTAGCAGAGTTGCCTTCTGGAACCGAGATGGTGATGCCGGGGGACAATGTAAGCCTGGTGATTGAGCTGATCACGCCGGTGGCGATGGAAAAGGGCTTGCGGTTTGCTATCCGCGAAGGTGGGCATACCGTGGGGGCTGGAACTATTGCGGAGATTTTGCAGTAGCAAGGCACGGAGCTTCAAGAAATTAAGATTTCGCGGGCGAGGGCGCCCGCGCCACACAAAACATTATTGCGGCTTGCAACTAGCCGCTAGTTCTTTCCTGCCGGAGTAGCCGGCAGGGGTCAGGAAAGCAAAACGTGATTGGAAAAGAAAGAATTCGTATCCGGCTGAAGGCGTACGACTATCGCATCCTGGATCAATCCACGGGTGAGATCGTCGAAACGGCGAAGCGCACCGGCGCGCAAATCGCGGGGCCGATTCCATTGCCCACGATGAAGAACAAGTACTGCGTACTACGCTCTCGACGCAACAAACTGTGGATGCGCTGATGAAGCTCGATTTGCCGGCAGGTGTGGACGTCGAGATTAAGGCGTTTGGTAAGGAACACAAATAGGTCGTTGGTCGCTCGTCTTTGGTCGTTGGCCAAAATGACGTAGCGCGGACCGATGAGAGAACGCTGAAGATGAAAGAGCCCCCAAGGGGCGCAATAATTCCACCCAGGGCGTAAGCCCTGGGTAGGCGAGTAGAACGAACGAGCCCCTTCAGGGGCGACATAAGGCAGAACGCATGGCAAAGGTAACTGGAATCTTAGGAAAAAAAGTCGGCATGACGCAGCTGTTCGACGACAAGGGTGACGTCCACCCTGCAACAGTCCTGCAGGCGGGCCCGTGCGTAGTGACGCAGCATAAAACGCAGACCCGTGATGGATACGACGCGGCACAGATCGGACTGGTCGAGTTCGTGAAGGAATCACGTCTGACGAAACCCGCACGTGGTCATCTGGGAAAACACAATCTGCCTCCAGTGAAGTTCATGCGCGAAGTGCCGATCGAAGTTGAAAAAGCTGAGCAAAAAACTGAAAGCGACGGCATAGTCAAGGTCGGAGAACGCGTACTGGTAGATATTTTCGATGGCGAAAAATTCGTGGACATCGTTGGCGTCAGCAAGGGACGTGGTTTCGCCGGCGTTGTAAGACGCCATCATTTTGCCGGCGGTCCGAAATCGCACGGCTCGATGTTTCAGATCACCGGTTCAATCGGCTCGTCAGCATTTCCATCACGAGTATTCAAGGGAATGCGCATGTCCGGACACATGGGCGTGGAACGGGTGACCATGCGGAACTTACGTGTGCTCGGGGTGGACAAAGACGACAACTTATTGGTGGTGGAAGGAAGTGTGCCCGGCCCGAATGGCGGATATCTGGTGATTACCAAAGCAAAGAAGCCGCCGAGAGAGCGTCGCGGATTCGCTGGCGCGGCGACGGTTGATCCGTTGAAGGCTGCGAAACGCGCGGCGAAGAAAGCCTGATTAGGAATCGAAGATGGCAACTATTGATATTCACGATCTGAGCGGCGCCAAAGTTGGGACCCTCGAACTCGCGGACGAAGTATTCGGCGCGGTCAACGAGGATCTGCTGTGGGAGGCGATCAAGCAATATCGCGCTGCCCAGCGTGCCGGCACTCACGCCACCAAGAATAAAAAGCTGGTGTCGGGCGCGGGCAAGAAGCTTTGGAAGCAAAAAGGTACGGGACGGGCCCGCGTAGGCTCAATCCGTTCGCCGTTGTGGCGCCATGGCGGTACGGTGCATGGACCGCAGCCTCGCTCTTACGAGTACGCTTTTCCGCGCAAGAAATTGCTTGGCGCGTTGCGTTCTGCGCTGGCCTCCAAATTCGCCGACGGCAAATTGGTCGTAGTGAATGCGTTCAACGTGAAAGAACCAAAGAGCAAGCAGTTCCGCGAAGCGCTGGATTCGTTAAAGGTCGATAGCACCGCGGTGCTGGTTGAAGTTCCGAATCATGGAAACCGCAACCTGGAGCTCAGTTCTCGGAATCTTCATGGAGTTGAATTGGTGAATGGGAACGAAGTTCATCCTTATCACTTGCTCCGTTACGACCGTGCGATCTTTTCGCAACCAGCAATTGAAAAGTTGCAGCTTTCGCTGAAAGGTTCTCTTCCCAAGCATAAGAAAAAGGCGGCGGAAGAAAAAGCTGAGAAGAAGGCGACTCGAGTTCCGCGACGCCGGGTAAAGCATGAAAAAGCGGCGGAGGTAGCCTGATGAAATCCGCATACCAGATCATTCGCCGACCGGTGATCACTGAGAAGGGCCTGGCGATCAAGGAAAACCAGAACACGCTGGTGTTTCAAGTCGCCAAACAAGCGACCAAGACGGAGATCAAAGAAGCAGTGCAAAGCATTTTCAAAGTGAAAGTGTCTTCGGTACGGACCGCGAATTATCCGGGAAAAGAGCGACGCCGGGGACGCTTTGCCGGCTACCGTCCGGATTGGAAAAAAGCATTTGTGCGGTTGAAGACCGGAGAAAAGATGCCGGAGTACGCGCAGAATCTGTGAGCACCAAGAATCAGAAGCTAACGAGTTGATTTATGCCAATTAAAACTTACAGACCGGTTACCTCGACGCGGCGTTTTCAGACTACGCTGGTCACCGATGACATCACGACCAACCAGCCGCACAAGCCGCTGACCGAACCTAAACAGCGCACCGGCGGGCGGCGCAATAGCGGGGACATCACCAGTTGGCATCGCGGTGGTGGACACAAGCGCAAGCTGCGCCTGATTGATTTCAAGCGTGACAAATTCGGCGTGCCGGCGACGGTATCGTCGATCGAATACGATCCCAACCGCTCGGCGCGCATCGCGCTGCTAAGTTATGCGGATGGTGAGAAGCGCTACATCCTACAACCCGATGGGCTGAAAGTCGGACAAAAAGTGGTGAGCGGCCCGGAGGCCGACATCCTGGTGGGAAATGCTCTGCCGTTGAAGAACATTCCGCCAGGCACGACGATTCACAATATTGAACTGCGCCCCGGCAAAGGCGCACAGATGGTGCGCTCCGCGGGCGGTTCGGCGCAGTTGGTAGCAAAGGAAGGCGAGTATGCGCTAGTCAAGCTGCCTTCGGGCGAGACTCGTAAAGTCGCACAGGAGTGCATGGCGACCATCGGACAAGTGGGGAATACGGATCACGAAAACATCACTATCGGCAAGGCAGGACGTGTTCGTTGGATGGGATGGCGCCCGGTAAACCGCGGCGTTTCCATGAACCCGGTCGATCATCCGCATGGCGGCGGCGAGGGCAAGACTTCGGGTGGCCGTCATCCGGTGACTCCGTGGGGACAGCCGACGCGCGGCTATAAGACGCGAAATAACAAGCGTACGGATAGATTCATTGTCAACCGCCGAGGTAAATAAGCGGGGACAGCTGAAAGCTGAGATTTGACTTTATGGCACGTTCAACAAAAAAGGGTCCATTTGTGGATGGCTTCCTGCAGACTCGCGTGGAAGCCATGAACTCGCGCAATGAGAAGAAAGTGCTGCGCACATGGTCGCGGCGCTCAACCATCATTCCGGAAATGGTGGGACACACCATCGCCGTGCATAACGGCAAGAAATTTATTCCGGTTTATGTCACCGAGAACATGGTGGGCCATAAGCTGGGCGAATTTAGTTTCACCCGGCAATTCAAGGGACACTCGATGAGGGCGGCAACGGAAGTAGCCGCCAAACCGGCTGGCGTGCCTGGCGGACCCGGCGCTCCAGTGCCGGCCAGCGGAGCGGCGGCCCCGGCAGCGCCGGCGCCGAAGTCGTAAAGGAGACGCATTATGGAATTTCGAGCTCAAGCCCGTTACATGCGCGTCTCGCCGCAGAAGGCCCGCCTCGTCCTCGATCTGATCAAGGGACGCCGGGTGGAAGATGCTCTCAATACGCTGACTTTCACTAACAAACGAGTCGCGGCCACGATTCACAAGTTGCTGCGCTCAGCGGTAGAGAACGCCAATTATCTGAGTTCGGAAAAAGGCGTGGACGTCGATATCGACAGTTTGTATGTGAAACGTGCTGTAGCGAATGACGGACCACGATTGAAGCGGATTCGTCCCGCTCCGATGGGACGCGCTTTCCGTTATGTGCGGCGTATCGCGCACATTGAAATTGAACTGGCGGAGCGAGGCAAGAGCGGCGAATCAGTTGCTACCGTGGTAGCTCGTGAAAAGGCAACTGGCAAGACGCCGGCCCGAGGGAAAGCTAAGAGGAAAGCGCCTTCGGGAAAGAAGAAAGTCGGCGCAAGGAAATAGCAGGATTTTTAGGAGTAACAATGGGACAAAAAGTCCATCCATACGGTTTTCGTCTTGGCTATACCAAGCCGTGGAAGTCGCGTTGGTTTGTCGAGCGGGATTACGACAAGCTGCTGCTGGAAGATGTCCGGCTGAAGAACGAACTGAAGGACAAGCTCAAGTCGGCGGGCGTGAGCTCGATCGAAATCGAGCGTCCTGGCAATAAGCTGCGCGTGATTATCAAGACGGCGCGTCCGGGAATCATCATCGGACGCAAAGGCGCTGAGATCGACAAGCTCAAAGGTGACGTGCAGAAGCGCACCGGGCGCGAGGTTTACATCGACATCCAGGAAGTGCACAAACCGGAACTGGACGCGCAACTGGTGTCGGAATCGATTGCACTGCAACTGGAAAAACGTGTGGGCTTCCGGCGTGCCATGCGCAAAGCCGTAGATTCGGCGCTGCGTTTTGGCTGCAAGGGAATCAAAGTCCGGGTGAGTGGTCGCTTGAACGGAAACGAAATCGCGCGTTCCGAATGGTATCTGCAAGGGCGTCTGCCGTTGCACACCTTGCGTGCCGACATTGAATACGGATTTTCCGAAGCCAAGACCACCTACGGCGTGATTGGCGTGAAGTGCTGGATTTATCGCGGCGAAATCCTGCCGCAGAAAAAGCGCGAAGTGCAACAACCGGTCGGCGCGTTTTAACGAATTCAGCTGAAACTGAGAACTGATTTTTATGTTGATGCCAAAGAAAGTTAAGTACCGCAAGCAGCAGCGCGGGCGCATGACCGGAAAAGCGTGGCGCGGCAGCGAACTGTCGTTCGGCGATTACGGGCTCAAAGTGCTTGAGCCGGGATGGATCACCGATCGCCAGATTGAAGCCAGTCGTGTGGCCATGACCCGGTTCGTCAAGCGCGGCGGCAAGATTTGGATCCGTCTGTTCCCCGACAAGCCGGTCACCAAGAAGCCGGCTGAAACCCGTATGGGCAAAGGCAAAGGAGCACCGGATCACTGGGTAGCAGTAGTTCGTCCCGGAAAGATTTTGTTCGAAATGGAAGGCGTCACTCCGCAGGAGGCTTTCGAAGCCATGCGGCTGGCGTCGCACAAATTACCACTGCGCACCAGGTTCGTAAAACGCGAATCGGCGGCGCATTGAGATATCTATGAAACCAGACAAAGTTCGAAACTTGACTGACGAAGAGTTGCGCCATCAGGAGCGCGATCTGAACGACCAGCTTTTCAAGCTGAAGTTCCAGCTCAATATGGGGCAAACCGAGAGCCTGAAGAAAATTCGCGGCCTGCGCCGGGACATTGCACGAGTAAAGACCATCGCGCGAGAGCGCGGCGCGGCGACGGGCGTGACAACGGTCTCAACAACGGAGAAGAAGTAAATGGCCGACACGAAAACACAGCAGACTCAGACGGCCGAAAGCGCTGGTCGCCGCAAATTGGTGGTGGGCGAGGTAGTGTCCAACCGCATGCAGAAGACGATCGTGGTGGAAGTGGTGCGCAAAAAGGCGCATCCCTTCTATGGACGCGTCGTCTCCAAGGCCAAGAAATTTTACGCGCACGATGAAAAGAACGAAGCTCGCATAGGAGATGTCGTCCGTCTGGAAGAAACTCGGCCTTTGTCCAAGTTGAAGCGGTGGCGTTTGAAGGATATTGTGCGCCGCACGGCTTTGGTGCCGGAGACCATCGCTACCGATATTCAGTAACGGAGCGGCGGGCGCAGAGGAGATCTGATTATGGCCGTGATGATGAGAAGCATGCTCGAGGTCGCCGATAACTCCGGCGCGCGGAAACTACAGATGATTCTGCCGCTCGGCGGTTCCTCCGGGTTGAACGCCGGCCTTGGAGACGTAATCACTGCCAGCGTAAAAGAGGCTGCGCCGGATGGCCAGGTGCAAAAAGGAAAAGTGGTGAAAGCGGTGATCGTACGCACTCGCAAGGAGCATCGCAGGCGTGACGGCACCTACATCCGCTTCGACCAGAATGCGGCTGTGCTCATCAACGATGCTGGCGAGCCAGTAGGGACGCGTGTTTTCGGACCAGTTGCCCGTGAACTGCGGGAGAGAAAATTCCTGAAGATCGTTTCGCTGGCTCCGGAGGTTTTGTAAGCAGCTTAGGAATAGGAAAAGGTTTAGAAATGCAAACAGTAGGCACGGAACACAAACGAACGGACATTCGGCGTAATGACACCGTCAAGGTGATCACCGGCCGGGACAAAGGAAAAGAAGGCCGCGTGCTGCGGGTTTTTCCGGACGACGGCAAGGTCCTGGTCGAACATGTCATGCTGGTCAAGAAACACGTGCGTCCCAATCCGCAGCGCAACGTGAAGGGCGGAATCGCTGAACAGGAGAGCCGCATCTCGCTCTCCAATGTGCAGTTGCTCTGCCCAACGTGCGGTCCAGTGCGCGTTGGCCGCGAAAAGCGTGGCGACCGTAAAGTCCGGGTGTGCAAGAAATGTGGAACCACGCTGGATAAGTGAGATATCTGAACTTCAGAAGTCAGAAAGTCAGATTTTGTCCTAACAGCTGACCAGCTCCAGCCCCGTAGGGGCGGAATAATTTAGCCCAGGGGCGCAAGCCCTGGGGTAGACGCAAGCAAGGACTGAGTCCCGTAGGGACGAAAGACAGAACCATGGCAAAAGATAAAAAAGAAAAAAAGGGCGAAAAACAGGAAGAGCAGCGGGTACCTGAGGCAGCGCGTCATAGCGCCAAGGAAAAGCCGCGTCTCAAAGGACGCTTCGAAAAAGAAGTCGCTCCCGCACTGATGAAAGAATTTGAGCTGAAGAATCCCATGGCGGTGCCGCATCTTCACAAGATCGTGGTCAACATGGGTGTGGGAGAAGCCACGCAAAATGCGAAAGTACTGGATCCCGCGGTAAATGAACTCAGCCAAATCACTGGCCAGAAGCCGGTCGTGACGCGTGCCAAGAAATCGATTGCGGCATTTAAAGTCCGAGCCGGCATGCCAATTGGCGCCATGGTGACGCTGCGCGGTGATCGCATGTACGAGTTCTTCGATCGCCTGGTCAACGTGGTGTTGCCGCGCGTCCGCGACTTTCGTGGAGTTTCTACCAAGTCATTTGACGGACGTGGCAACTACACGCTCGGTCTTCATGACCAGCTGATTTTTCCCGAGATTGATTATGCCAAGGTCGATAAATTGAAAGGCATGAACGTCACTATCGTGACCACCGCTGGGAATGATGATCAGGCGCGCGCGTTGTTGAAGCATCTCGGAATGCCGTTCCGGGCGTGAGCGAGTTTGTATTACGTGATTGAACGCAAGAATTCAGGAGCTAAAAACTAAGTGGCCACAACCGCAAAACGAGTTAAGGACGCAAGGAAGCCCAAGTTCTCCAGCCGCAAGCATAATCGCTGCCAGTTATGTGGGAGGCCGCGCGCGTTTCTGCGCAAGTTCGGCATTTGCCGCTTGTGCTTCCGGGGACTAGCGCTGCGCGGGGAAATACCCGGAGTTTCGAAGTCATCGTGGTAGCAATGATTTGGTGGTAACGGGTTATAAATTCGTCGTCGCGGGTTCTCTGGCAGAGCGCAAATCAGGCCAGAGCAAACGGGCGGCTGAGGAGAAGCAAAACAATGAGGTTGACCGATCCGGTCGCAGACATGCTGGCGCGAATCCGTAACGCGATTACGTCGCGTCACCAGAAGGTGGATATTCCCGCTTCCAAGCTGAAGCTGGAGATTGCCCGCATTCTCAAGGAAGAGGGTTACATCTCCAATTTCAAGGCTACAGACGACGAAGGCCACAAGATGTTGCGCGTTTACCTGAAATACGGCAACAACAACGAAGCCGCGATTTCGAATGTAGAGCGAATTTCACGGCCGGGTTGCCGGGTCTATGTGCGGCGCACCGAAATTCCGCGCGTGTTGGGAGGACTGGGGATCAATATTCTTACTACCCCTCGCGGTGTAATGACGGGACGTCAGGCGCGCAAACAAGGTGTGGGCGGAGAAGTACTCTGCCAAATCTGGTAGTGATACAAAAGCTGAAAGTTAAAGAGCTGATTTTATGTCACGAATTGGAAGAAAGCCGATCCCACTCCCCAAGGGAGTGACGGTAAAAATCGAAGGCAACGTTGTCGCCGTGCAGGGGCCGAAGGGCAAGCTGGATACTCCCCTTCCGCGCGGCATTCGCGTGGAACAGCAGGACGGCAATCTGGTAGCGATTCGCGAGAACGACTCCCAGGCCGCTGTCCATGGGTTAGCTCGCGCCCTGGTGAACAACGCTGTGGAAGGTGTAACCAAAGGCTGGACCCGCGAACTGGAAATCGTCGGTATCGGTTATCGCGCGGAGCTCAAAGGCAAAGGCACAGTTGTATTCAGCTTGGGATATTCGCATCCCATCGAATATCCGCTGCCTTCCGGTATTGAAGCGGCAGTTGACCCCAAGCAAACCAAGCTGACCGTCACCGGCATTGATCGTCAGAAGGTTGGACAAGTTGCTGCCGAGATGCGTAGCTTGCGTCCGCCCGATCCTTACAAGAATAAGGGTGTGCGTTACTCCGGCGAACGCTTGAAGAAGAAGGTCGGCAAGACGGGAGCGAAATAACGGCGTGGTTTGACCAGGGGCCCACGACTAGCGACCAAGGATTAAGAAAATGCTTACACAATTATCCAAGAATGCGAAGCGGCGGCACGTGCACGACCGGATCCGCAAGAAGGTCATGGGGACCTCTGAGCGTCCACGTTTGAATGTGTATCGTTCGCTGAACCACATCTATGTTCAGCTCATCGACGATCTCAAAGGCGCGACTCTGGTCTCCGCTAACTCGGCGGAGGGGAAAAAAGGTGAGCGGCGTATCGGCGGGAACGTGGCCGTGGCGAAAAGTGTGGGTAAAGCGATTGCCGAACGTGCCAAAGCTCAAGGGATTACAAAAGTAGTTTTCGATCGAGGTGGTTACATCTATCACGGACGCGTCAAGGCATTGGCCGACGCCGCGCGCGAAGCGGGATTGCAATTCTAGATTCGGAGAATGAAACTCGACATCAGATTTGAAATGAGAGTTCAGAATGCCAACTGTAATTAAGAAGCTCGATGCAGGTTCGTACCAGCTCAAGGATCAAGTGGTGTCCATCAACCGTGTCACCAAGGTAGTCAAGGGAGGCAAGAACCTCTCCTTTGCCGCACTGGTCGTGGTCGGAGATCCAAGTGCCGCGGTGGTGGGTTATGGATCGGGGAAAGCCAAAGAGGTTCCTCAAGCTATTCGCAAAGGTATTGAGTCAGCGAAGAAAAACCTTGTTCGCGTGAACCTGACACAAACTACGATCCCGCACATGGTGCTCGGGCGATTTGGTTCTGGCAAGGTGCTCCTTAAGCCGGCTCCAGAAGGTACGGGTGTAATTGCGGGTGGTGCAGTGCGTGCGGTCATGACTTCGGCAGGTATTCAGAACGTGCTCACCAAGTCGATCGGAACAACCAATCCGCACAATGTGATCAAGGCAACATTTGACGCGCTTAAGCGCCTGAAGAATCGGAGCGATGTTGCTGCCATGCGGGGCAAATCCGCGGAAGAATTGTAGTGCCGGCAGCGTGTGGTGATGAGGAACTGAAATGATAGCTAAGACATCCAATAGAGGCGGAAAGCTTCACCTGAAATGGGTACGCTCCGCCATTTGCGCTCCACAAAAACAAAAACGCGTGGTCAAAGGTCTGGGCTTTACTCGGCTTAATCAGATTGTCGAGCGCCCGGATAACCCCGCCATCCGCGGGATGGTGGCCAAGGTGCCGCACCTGGTGGAAATTGTTCAAAAGTAGCTTGGGACGATTATGAATCTCTCGAATATTCGAGCACCGAAGAAGGCGTCAGAAGGCAAGAAGCGGGTAGGCCGCGGCATGGGGTCAGGCATGGGCAAGACTTCCACGCGTGGTCACAAAGGTCAGCGTTCGCGCAGCGGTTCGCGGATGATGCGTGGTTTTGAAGGCGGCCAAATGCCTTTGCACCGCCGCATGCCCAAACGCGGCTTCACCAACATTTTCCGGAAGGAATATTGCATCGTGAATCTGGAAAAGCTGGCAGCGCTGGGCGAGACGACAATTACACCGGAAGTTTTGCGCAAGGCCGGCGTAGTTCGGACGAAGCATCCCATTAAAGTGCTTGGTGACGGGGAGCTTTCCGCAGCTCTCACTATTCACGCGCACAAATTTTCCAAATCGGCGCAGGAGAAGATTAGTAAGGCCGGCGGCAAATTCGAGGTGTTGCAGTAAATGTTCGACAAACTGGCCAACATCTTTCGCATTCCCGACTTGCGCAAGCGCATTCTTTTCACGCTTGGCCTGCTGGCCGTATATCGCCTAGGCGGGCACATCCCTACGCCCGGCGTTAATGCCGATAAGTTGCAACAATTCTTTGAGCAGAACCGCGGCACGTTCCTCGGCTTTGTAGATTTGTTCTCCGGCGGACAACTCCGCCGTCTGACTATTTTTGCCCTCGGCATCATGCCGTACATCACGGCTTCCATCATTTTGCAGTTGTTGACTGTGGTGTATGAGCCTCTCGCCAAGCTGCAGAAGGAAGGCGAGCTGGGTCGAAAGAAGATTACACAGTGGACCCGTTATCTCACTGTTATCCTGAGCGCGATCCAGTCGTTTGGTATTGCGTTCAGCTTGCAGAAGACTGGTGATTTCGTCGTCAATCCCGGACCTGGTTTCATTCTGATGACCATGCTGACCCTCACCACGGGCAGCGCGTTCATCATGTGGCTGGGCGAACAGATTACGGAGCGTGGCGTCGGCAACGGGATGTCGCTGCTGATTTTTGCCGGAATCGTTGTTGGTCTTCCGCGGGGGGTTGCTGACTTGTACGACAAAGTTCACACCCAGGCGTGGGGGCCGTTTACGCCTGTCGCCATTGCCCTGCTGGTCGCGCTGATGATTCTGGTCGTCGCGTTCATCGTTTATATGGAACGCAGTGAGCGGCGCATTCCGGTGCAATACGCCAAACGTGTCGTTGGACGCAAGGTCATGGGCGGACAGTCTACTCATCTCCCTCTGCGTGTGAATGCGGGAGGCGTGATGCCCGTGATCTTCGCCTCGTCCATCCTGACGCTGCCGCAAACGATAGGTTACGGATTGCGGGACAATCGCTACTTCGGACCTATGATGCACGCGCTGGGATGGGGCGAGCCGCTCTACACGCTGTTGTATGCGGTGGGAATTATTTTCTTTGCGTACTTCTACGTATCAATTGTTTTCAACCCCAACGAAGTTGCCGACAACATGAGGAAGTACGGCGGATTTATTCCAGGTATCCGTCCGGGAAAACGAACAGCGGATCACATTAATGAGATTCTCACCCGCATAACGCTGGTAGGAGCTCTCTACCTCATCATCATCTCTTTTATTCCGGAATGGATGATCGCCGGTATTCACTTGAACCACCTACCCGGCGCCGTGGGAGCCTTTTTCGAACGTTTGCCGGCCTGGATGACTAACGGTCTTGGAGTCTCGTTCTATTTTGGCGGCACTTCCTTGCTGATCGTAGTAGGCGTAGCCATGGATACGGTTACACAGATTGAAGCGCAGCTCATCATGCGTCACTACGACGGATTTACTCCGCGCAGCGGACGCATACGCGGCCGTCGTACCTGGTCGTAGTTGGCTGCTGCTTGTGGGAAGGGAACGATCTTAGTCGTCGGGGCAATGGATGGTGGAAGTAATCTCGCGCAACGTCGGACCCATCATCCTGCTCGGACCTCCGGGTGCGGGCAAGGGTACGCAGGCTAAGCGGATTGCCGAACGATATGGCATCCCTCAGGTTTCCACCGGAGACATTCTGCGGGAGAACGTGCAGCGCGGCACCGAGCTAGGCGTCCAGGCGCGTGACGTCATGGCGCGGGGAGATCTCGTGCCCGACAATCTGGTATGCGACATGGTGGCGCTGCGCTTGCGCAATGTCGATTGTGCGCGCGGTTTTATACTGGACGGTTTCCCAAGAACGGCAGCACAGGCGGGATGGCTGGATGCTTTTCTGGAGAACGAGTTCTTTGACAACTCACATCGTGGCAAGTGTTTGCCGATTGTGATCCGGATGGACGTGGATTATAATCAGTTATTACTTCGGCTCATAGGACGTAGAAGTTGTCCTACTTGTGGGCGAATCTATAACGTCCATTTTCAGCCACCCCGCGTCGCCAATACCTGCGATGTTGACGGTTCCCAGCTGATAACCCGAAACGATGATCGCGAGGACGTGATCCGGGAGCGTCTGACAGCCTACGAACTGCAGACGCGGCCCGTGGTGGAGTATTACGAGCGCAAGGGCCGACTGGTGCCGGTGAATGCCGACCTGCCCGTGGATGAAGTGAGCGAGCAAGTGTTCCGGGAAATTGAAAGCCACAGCCCGGCTGCGGCCGGTCGCAATTAGGGAATGGCGATTGTGTGTAAATCAGCGGCAGAGATTGAAAAAATGCGGCGCAGCGGTCACGTCGTGCGTGAGGTGCTCGATCATCTGCGCACATTGGTCGCACCGGGCGTAAGCACGATGGAACTGGAACGCGCCGCTGAACAAAAGATGAAAGACTTGGGCGCGAAGCCTGCATTCAAGGGATATTTCGATTATCCCTGCGTGCTTTGTACTTCGGTGAACGAAGAGATTGTGCACGGTATCCCATCCGAGAAACGGCTGCTCCGTGCCGGCGATATTGTTTCTATCGATTGCGGCGTGGTGCTCGACGGATATTACGGCGATGCGGCCATCACGGTTCCGGTGGATGATTCCGTGAGCCCAGAGTTGCGCAAGCTGCTGGAAGTTACGGAAGCTTCGCTCTATCGCGCCATCGAGGCGGCCCGCATCGGTAATGCGGTGGGCGATGTAGGGGCGGCTGTCCAGGAATTTGTCGAGGCCGCGGGCTTCAGTGTAGTGCGCGAGTTTGTGGGACACGGTATTGGTACGCGGTTGCATGAGGAACCGCAGGTTCCCAATTTCGGAACCCGGGGGCACGGCGCCCGGTTGCGCGAAGGCATGGTGCTGGCCATCGAGCCGATGGTGAATTCCGGACAGCCTGGAACCCGCGTGCTGGACGATAAGTGGACCGCGGTGACGGCGGATGGCAGTTATAGCGCTCATTTCGAGCACTGCGTCGCCGTCATGCGTGACGGCCCCATGATTTTGACGCAGTAAGTAAGCGAGAAATCGATCTTAAGGAGTTCATGAGTAAAGAAGACGCGATAGAGGTGATGGCGACAGTGGTCGAACCACTGCCCAACGCGATGTTCCGAGTGGAGCTGGAGAATAAGCATCAAGTGCTGGCACACGTTTCGGGCAAGATGCGGAAAAATTTCATTCGTATCCTTCCCGGCGACAAGGTCGCAGTCGAGCTTTCGCCCTACGACCTGAACCGCGGCCGCATCGTCTATCGCTACAAATGATTGGGCTGACGACCAACGACTAAGGACGGAATTATGAAAGTAAGAGCATCGGTCAAGAAAATTTGCGACAAATGCAAGGTCATCCACCGCAAAGGTGTGGTGCGGGTGATTTGCGAGAATTCGAAGCATAAACAGCGTCAAGGATAGGCACAGAGGAATTTTATGGCACGTATCGCAGGCGTCGATCTTCCGCGCAACAAGCATGTGAATATCGCGCTGACTTATATCTACGGCATCGGCAACTCACGCGCCGCTCGCATTCTGGATGAGGCCAAGGTGGATCCGATGAAGCCGGTCCAGGATCTGGGCGAGGACGAAGTAAATCGCATTCGCCAGGTGATCGAAGGCGAAGGCATGGTGGAAGGCGACCTGCGCAAGGAAATTTCGATGAATATCAAGCGGCTCATCGAAATCGGTTCCTATCGTGGATATCGTCATCGTCGTAACTTGCCCGTCCGCGGACAGCGTACGCACACCAACGCCCGCACCAGAAAAGGCCCACGCAAAGGGACAGTCGCGCAAAAGAAGAAAATAGCGGCAAAGACATAAGGCAGTGGCTAGTGGCTAGTGATTAGTGGCCATAACCACTTCGACCAGACTAGCCACTAATCACCAGCCACTAGCATTGGAAACTAACTATGGCAAAACCTGTAGCAGCGGCAGCGACTGGCGCACCGGCGCCGGAGAAGAAAAGCAAGAAGAAGACGTTCAAGAAAAAAGAGCGTAAGCACGTTACGCATGGGATCGCGCACATCCAGGCCAGCTTCAACAACACGATTGTGACCATCGCGGATCCGGCGGGAAATGTTCTGGCGTGGAAGAGTTCCGGATCGCTGGGCTTTCGCGGCTCGCGAAAAGGGACGCCCTTCGCAGCGCAGCAGGCTGCGATGAACGCGGCCAACCTGGCCCGTGATCATGGAGTGCGCAGCGTAGAAGTCCGGGTCAGCGGCCCGGGATCGGGCCGCGAGTCTGCGATCCGCGCTCTGGCGGCCGCCGGCATTGAAGTACGCACTATTCGTGATGCGACACCGATTCCGCACAACGGTTGCCGTCCGCCCAAGCGGAGAAGGGTCTAAGAACAGTGCCAGTCAAAACAGGCTAGTGATCGGTGACTAGACACTAGACACTGGAAACTAAAAACTGATTTTTGGTCCGGGACGAAGGGTGAAGCCAAACCTGTAAACCGGTCATCTAATTAAGGAGAAAACAACTTGGCACGTTATACCGGTCCCGTCTGCCGTCTCTGCCGCCGCGAAGGCATGAAGCTGTTTCTCAAAGGCACGAAGTGCTTTAGCGATAAGTGTCCCATTGAAAAACGCAACTTCGCTCCTGGTCAGCACGGTAAAGACCGCAAAGCTAAAATCGTGGGTTACGGCCTGCAATTGCGCGAAAAGCAGAAGGCTAAACGTATGTACTTCACGCAGGAAGGGCAGTTCCGCAATTACTTCGAGAAGGCCGCGCGCACCAAAGGCGTGACCGGCGAATTGCTGCTGCAACAACTGGAACGCCGCCTCGACAGCGTGGTTTATCGTCTGGGCTTTGGCATTTCGCGGCGCCAGGCGCGCCAGCTGGTGCGCCATGGACACGTTCAGGTGAATGGCCGAAAGGTCAATATTCCTTCCTATGAAGTCGCGGTTGGCGAAGAGATCGCCATTCGCGAAGGCAGCCGCAAGCTGGCCATCCTGGAGCAGGCAAAAGAATTCGCCAGCCACCAGAATGCACCGAATTGGATGGACATCGATCGCGACAATTACAAGGCACGCGTGTTGGCGCTGCCTAAACGTGAGGACATTAATTTGCCGGTCAATGAGCAGTTGATCGTTGAGTTGTACAGCAAATAGTTTCGAGTTTCTGGTGTCCAGTTTCAGGGAACTAGAAACTGGAAACCAGAGATTGATTTTCCGGTCTACTTCGAGCCAGATCAGCCTGTCTCTGACGCTTGACCTGAACTCTGGACCAGTTCAGGGACCTGTCAGGACTGAGCCACATGGCCGAGAGGAGCAACAAATGTTGTGGAAAGGTTTTCAGAAACCGAAACGTCTTGCAGTAGACACCTCATCCTTAACCGATAAGTACGGTATTTTCTGGGCGCAGCCGTTTGAACGTGGCTTCGGGACCACGATTGGAAATGCCTTGCGTCGCGTAATGCTTTCCTCGATCGAGGGGGCAGCGGTCACGGCGGTGAAAATTGAGGGCGTGCTGCACGAATTCCAGTCAATTCCGGGTGTTGTCGAAGATGCCACCGACATCATCCTCAATCTGAAGCAGATTCCGTTCAAATTGAGTGGCGACGCTCCCAAAGCCATCTATCTTCGCGCCGATCAGCCGGGCATAGTTACCTCGGGCATGATCGAGGCTGACGCTGATGTCGAAGTGCTCGACAAAGACGTGTACGTCGCGACGGTCAGCGAAGGCGGCAAGCTCGACATGGAAATGCGGCTCAAGCGGGGACGCGGTTACGTCTCCGCGGATAAGAACTTCGACGAAGACCTGGGAATCGGTTTCATTCCCATCGATTCGGTTCACTCGCCGGTTCGCAAATGTAATTACACGGTGGAAGCCGCGCGTTTGGGGCAGATCACCGATTACGACAAGCTCACGCTCGAAGTGTGGACCAATGGTTCCATCACTCCTGCGGACTCGATTGGTCTAGCGGCCAAGTTGCTGAAGGACCACATGAATATCTTCATCAACTTCGAGGAAGATATCGAGACTGCAACCTCTACCGAGGAACGTAAGCCAGAGATCAAGAACGAAAATCTGAACCGCTCAGTCGAGGAACTAGAACTTTCGGTGCGCAGTTACAACTGCCTGAAGAATGCCAATATCCAGACCATTGGTGAACTGGTGCAGAAAACCGAAGCCGAAATGCTGAAGACCAAGAATTTCGGGCGTAAGTCGCTGAACGAGATTAAAGAAATTCTTTCCTCGATGGGCTTGAGCCTGGGGATGAAGATCGATGAGCACGGAAATGCCGTGCCTGGTCCGACCTCGAACCTGGTACTGCCGGCGTCGGCTTACGGCAACGATAACGATCTGTAAGAACAGTGGCTAGTGGCTAGTGGTTAGAACAAACCTGGGTCGACTTGCCACTAGGTATTTCTAATTGAGGTTTCTCATGCGTCACAAAGTAGCAGGATGGAAACTGGGACGTAACACCAGTCACCGCCGCTCGTTGCTGCGGAATCTGGTGACTTCGCTCATACTTGAAGAGCGGATTGAAACTACTGTCCCGAAAGCCAAGGCCATGCGTCCTCAAGTCGAGAAGATGATCACGCTGGGCAAGCGTGGCGATCTTTCCGCCCGCCGCCGGGCTGGCGCATATCTGATGACCAGCGCTGCCGTGGATAAACTATTCGACACCATCGGTCCTCGCTTCGGCGATCGCCAAGGCGGATATCTGCGGATCACGCGTTCAGGTTGGCAGAAGGGCGATGGAGCTGAAAAAGCCTTCATCGAACTGTTGGGCAGTGAGAAGCTGCAGGAAGAAAAGCGTCAGAAACGCTCCGAAATCCGCGCCAAGCGAACCGCCGAAGCCAAGAAGGCCATGGAAGAAGCCGAATCGCAGCAGGCTGTGGAACATAGTGAAGGGGAAGACAAAGACAAGAAGGAGTAAGTCGAACTTCTGTCGTCCCGCTTCGACCTCATAGTCAATTTGTAAACGCACCCACCTCTCGGGTGCGTTTTTCTTTTAGGTGCGGGTAACTTGACCACTGCAAACGGTAATGGCACATGTCCATTGCACGGTAACCACGTATCCCTCCGGTAACCTTGTTTCGTACCCCAGCGGGGCTACACTGGCGCAAGGGACATGGCATCCTCGCGCACCCAAATCGTTATCGCGGCAGGGGCTGGCACACTGCTAATAGTGATTTTTTTTGGCTATCTGTTGTGGTTGAACAATCAAGGGCCGGTGCTGTCCCGGTCGGAAGGGCGCGATCCGCTTTCAGGGATTCCCAATTCCATTTCGCTCAATCCGCTGCGTGATCGTTCTTCGGAAAACGTGGCTGCCACCTTCATTCGCGCCATGCGCGACGGACGTTGCCAGGAGCAACTCGCCAACTGGGCGAAAGATTACCGCACGAAATATGCAGCCTTCATCTGCGATTCGGAGGCGAGACATCCGTTGCTCTCCTGGGAGTTAGCGGAGTGGGAAGATACTCCGCCCCTGCGTATCCTGCGCTATCGCGGCAAACGCCGCAATGTTGGCGATGAGAAGAACACCTACATGGAATTGTTTTCGGTCACGGAGGAGAAAAAAGGCGGAGAGTGGGTTGTGACTAAGTACGAGGCTATGTACTAGTTCAGCTATCTCTCGGCCATTGACCGTTTTCCTGGTAAGCGCGTAATCAGCGCGAAAACACTTGCCTGGCCGATGTGCGATTTCCCTTCACAAGCAAGAAAATTAGAATCTGCGCCGTCAGTGCAGCGGAACTATCCAGCATAACGTCGCGTAGACTGCCGGTGCGTGAGGTGAGATAAGTCTGATGCCATTCGTCGAGACTTGCCACTAACGCGGTCATGAAGAAAGAGATTCTTGCCCATTGCATCGACCAGGAGGAGGGACTGGCGAACGGGAATGTGGCACGCCAAGCGCGAAACAGCAAAATGCTCAGACCGAAATAGCCCACGAAGTGGCCCATCTTCCGAATGTAATAATCCCAAATCACGAAACGGACGGGATCAACTCCAGTGAAGAAATGAAATAACGGATATAGAATCCGACTTGTATTCGCAGCGGAGAGATGGTTGGTGGACTCCCCCGCGATGAGTGCAAGCCACAAACCGGCGGCGATCCATTCTTTTAATAACTGTTTTTTAGTGGGGTTCAAACCCGGGCTTTCCAGCTATTCCATGGCATAGTTGGGCGCCTCGCGAGTGATCATGACATCGTGCACGTGACTCTCGCGCAACCCTGCCACGCTGATGCGGACGAAGCGCGTTTTCTGCAGCAACTCCGCAATTGTGGAGCAGCCGCAGTAGCCCATGCCCGATTTCAGTCCGCCCACCATCTGGTGCACGATCATAGAAACCGAGCCGCGATAGGGAACTCGTCCCTCGATCCCTTCCGGCACCAGCTTTGCCATCCGGTTTGATTCCTCGCCAAGGACCGGCATTGCAGTGGATGAATCTCCATCAGTGTTCTGGAAGTAGCGCTCACTTGAACCGGCAGCCATGGCGCCCAGGGAACCCATACCACGGTAGGATTTGAAGGTGCGGCCTTGATACAGGATCAGTTCGCCCGGACTTTCGTCGGTTCCGGCGAATAGGGATCCAATCATCACTCCGCCGGCGCCGGCGGCTAGGGCCTTGGTGATGTCACCGGAGTATTTGATACCACCGTCGGCGATGACGGGAATGTTCGCATCCTTGGTCGCGCGATAAGCTTCCGCAATAGCTGTGATCTGGGGGACTCCAGCGCCGGTCACCACTCGTGTGGTGCAGATGGAGCCTGGCCCGATTCCAACTTTGATCGCATCCACACCAGCGCGAGCTAACTCGCATGCGCCGTCAAAAGTGCCCACATTGCCGGCGATAAGATCGACTTCGGGAAGCTTGGATTTGATGGTTTGAATCGCTTCCAGTACGCGCGTGGAGTGGCCGTGGGCGCTGTCAATTGCCAGCAGATCCACCTTGCAACTGGCCAGTTCCTGGGCACGTTCGAGGAAGTCTCCGGTCGCGCCGATGGCCGCGCCTACACGTAAGCGTCCCTGCGAATCCTTGGCGGCATTGGGATATTTCAATTTCTTCTGGATATCTTTGACCGTGATCAAGCCTTTCAGATTGTATTGATCGTCCACCACCAGGAGTTTTTCCACGCGGTGCTCGTGCAAAATCTTCTCCGCCTCTTCCAGCGTGGTGCCCACTGCGACGGTGATCAAATCGTTCTTGGTCATTACCTTGCTGATGGGAATATCGAAACGGGTTTCAAAACGGAGGTCGCGATTGGTCAGGATACCGACGAGCTTTTTGTTTTTCGTGATGGGCACGCCGGAAATTTTATATTTCCGCATTACTTCCAGCGCATCATAAACTTTGTCGTCAGGCGACATGGTGACGGGATCTACAATCATCCCGCTCTCTGAACGTTTCACCTTGTCCACTTCATTGGCCTGCTGCTCGATGGTCAGGTTGCGATGAATGATTCCCATGCCGCCCTGCTGTGCCAGAGCAATGGCCATGTGGGATTCTGTGACAGTGTCCATGGCGGCGCTGATGATGGGAATATTCAGGCGGATATTGCTCGTGAGCTGCGTCTGGGTGCTGGCCAGCGCCGGCACAACATCGGAACGGGCAGGCAGCAGCAACACGTCGTCGAAGGTGAGAGCCTCAGGAACCGGAAAGTGAATCATAATTTTTCTCTGGGAAAAGTTAAGCCTCTATTCTAGAGAGCGTTGCCGGTTGAGGCAAATGGCTTGCGCTGCGCGGCGAAACGTACTAACGTTTGTCGGCACAAGAAGTGGATTCATAAAGGAGAAATCTATGTCCACGCACTTGGTTCGCAGGCGCTGCCTGCTCGTATCTCTACTTGTGCTGGCAAGTACGGCGATTGGGTGGTTTCAAGCTCCAGCCTCTTCGCCCACCCAGATTCCGGCGCCGACTATAAGAGTGAGCACACACATGGTGGTGGTGGACGTGGTAGTTACGGATAAGCAAGGCAAACCCATAACTGGACTTCGTCCGGAAGATTTCGTCGTTGAAGAAAACGGCAAGACTCAGAAGATTTCAACCTTCGCAACGCCCGGAGAAAACACCGCTGCTGGGCAGCCCTTGCCCCCAGGCATCTATTCGAACCGCCCGCAATACCGTTCGCCCGGTGGACCTGTGACCGCCATGTTGCTCGATGCCCTCAACACTCCCTATTCCGACCAGGGTTACGCGCGGCGCCAGATGCTCAGTTTTGTCCAGCAACAATACAAGCCGGGGCAACGAATGGGCGTTTTTAGCCTTACCGGTTCGCTGAACGTGTTGCAGGATTTCACCAGCGATCCGGATATCTTGTATGCAGCGTTGCAACGCTACAAGCCCGAGCCTCAGAAATTTGCCGCCGCCGGTGGGCCGCAGACCAGCGCCGCTGCCGGGGAGGCCACTACCGGTTCGACCGTGGCCGCCATGAGTGCCGCCACACCTCCGGCCCATGTCGCTGATGCCTCTGGTCCTAGAGGGACTGGAGCGGGTACATCGATGGCCATCGCCGAAGCGGCGGTTGCGGCCTTCGCGGGGGCGCAGGTTTTCTATGATGAAAATCGTCGAGCCGTGATGACCCTGGATGCGCTCAATAGTCTCGGACGTATCCTGGGCGGTCTTCCGGGCCGTAAAAACATTATTTGGGTAACTGGGAATCTGCCTTTCTCTCTCGTCCCCGAGAATCGAACCATGACTGACACCGAGCTGGAGGAGACATTACCCAGCCTTGACACGCGACGGGTGGGTCAGCATGCTGCCGGAAGTCTGGCAGCAACCTTCCGGCAAGCGCACGCTGATGAAATCCGCGAACTGGCGGCCCGACTGGCAACGGCGCAGGTTGCAATCTATCCGGTGGATGCCCGCGGACTGTCAATTTCGACTGCACAAGATTCGCAGGAAACCATGCGAGAAATGGCTCGCGAGACTGGTGGCCGAGCATACGTCAACCAGAATGAGATCAAAGTTGGGGTGGAGCGCGCCTTCGAAGACACTTCCGCAGCCTATACGCTGGGATATTACCCAGAGAACAAAAAGTACGATGGCAAGTACCGGCAGATTAAAGTCAAAGTCAAGCGCGATGGCGTGGAGGTCCAAAACCGGCGTGGCTACATGGCTATTGATCCAACCCAAACGAAGGGCTACAACCCAAGCCAGGAAGTTGCCTCGGCGTTGAGCGATGCGGCCCCGTCTACACTGGTCGCCTTCAGTGCTCGAGTGCAGCCGCCCTCGGCCAACAAAGCGGCGAAAGACAAAGTGGGAGTGGACTTCCTGGTCGATGCAAGCACCCTCTCCACGGAGGATGCTTCCGGCGGTAAGAAGCTTAATGTCGCCTTTTATGCCGCGGTGTATTCACCCGCAGGCAAGATGCTGTCCAATCGCAGCATGAAAGTGGATCAAGCGTTTGATGCAAATACCTATCAGCAACTGCTTCAACACGGTTTGCTGTTGCACATGGATCTGGATCCACAACAGGGGACCAATCAAGTTCACCTCGCGGTACAAGACGTCCGCACGGGGCTGGTGGGATCTCTGGAGGCCCCAATGCCACAGTAAATTAGAAACGTCGCTACTCGGACGCTTTGGCTTTCGGGATGTGCTACTGAACGTCGGGTTCGCACAAGTCATTGCCCGGTGATCGTCTCCTTCCGACACCAGTCCAAGTCATAACTCCATTGGCTTGAGCAGTTTGTCTTTTGCTTCTGACCGGCGTATATTTGTGGTTGGAAACTGTTGTGTAGTACCAGGATTGGCGAAACACACCAGTGGGCGCAAGCCCACTTTTTAGTTTCAGCCCATTTTTCTACTGTGCGGCGGCCAGTAAATCACTGGTTTCATGGCACTTGACGTTGATCGAGTTCGGGAAATAGCGGAGCGGGTCGGGGCCTCGACCGGCTTGGAGATCGTGGAAGTGGAGTTGCGCGGCGGGGGCAAAGCTCGCATGCTGCGTATTTTCATCGACAAGTCTGGCGGGGTCACGCATGAGGATTGCGCAAATCTTAGCCGGGAAGTGGGCACGATCCTCGATGTGGAGGACGTAATTCCAGGAGGATCGTATCTCCTGGAAGTATCTTCGCCAGGGCTGGATCGCAAGCTTAGTCGGCCGGCGGACTATGAGCGCTTCACGGGCAGCCGAGTCAAAGTGATGACGCGGCAGCCGGTGAATGGTAGCCGCCACTTTGAAGGACGTCTGGAGAGTTTTCAGCAAGGTCGTCTCACGATTGAGATGAATGCGGCGCGAAAGAAGCCTCGACCCGGAGGCGGCTCGCAGAAATTGGAAATTGAGCTGGCCAACGTGGAGAAGGCAAATTTGGTACCGGAGATTTAGAGCCGCGCGCTGAGTCGCGGGGTTAATACGGAATATTTTCTATGGCAAGCGAGCTTTATAACACCATCGACGCGCTGAGCAGGGAAAAGGGGATCGATCCGCAAATTGTGGTCAGTGCGGTGGAAGACGCAATTGTGGTCGCCACGCGCAAATACTACAAGACCCAGGAAAACCTGCGGGCACAGCTGGACAAAGAAACCGGCAAGATACGCGCGTTTGCGGTTAAGACGGTGGTGGAAAATCCCGATCAGGTTGAAGATCCACAACTTCAGGTGACTCTGGAAGACGCGCGCAAGGTCGATCCCAATATTGAAGTTGGAGGCGAGCTGCAGATCCCCAAAGTGACTGAGGGCATCCTGGGACGAATCGCGGCGCAACTGGCGAAGCAAGTTATTTTTCAGAAGGTACGCGAGGCAGAGCGCGACACCGTTTACAACGAATACATCGGACGGGTCGCTGAAATCGTCAACGCTACCGTAAAGCGAATTGAAGGGCCCGATGTGATTTTCGACCTGGGCAAGGCCGAAGCCCGCATGTCGCGAAAGGAACAATCACGCCTGGAATCATTTGCTATCGGGGAGCGTGTACGGGTCGTTATTGCCAGAGTCGAGAGAGCTTCCAAAGGTCCGGGAGTGGTGGTGTCACGCGCCGCTCCGGAGCTGGTCCAGCACTTGTTCCAGACGGAAGTGCCGGAAATTTATGACGGTACGGTAGTGATCCGCGCGATCGCACGCGAAGCGGGAGAACGCACCAAGATTGCTGTGATGTCGAAGGATAAGGACGTGGACGCGGTCGGCGCTTGCGTCGGCATGAAAGGGATGCGCGTGCAGTCCATCATTCGCGAGCTGCGCGGAGAGAAGATTGACATCATCGAGTATCACGAAGATCCAGTGACCTTCGCGGAAAAGGCGCTGCAGCCGGCCAAAGTCAGCCGGGTCACCGTAGTCGATGCATCCGACAAGCATCTTGAAGTGGTAGTGGATGACAGCCAGCTCTCGTTGGCCATTGGTAAAAAGGGACAGAACGTCCGTCTGGCCGCGAAGCTGCTGGGTTGGAAGATCGACATCAAGAGTGAAGAAGAAAAGCGGCAGGAAGTGGAGCAGCAGATGTCTGCGCTGGTGGGATCGACTTCCACTCCGCTCGAGAGTGTGCCTGGCTTGGGAGAAGGCTTGATCGAGAAATTGACGGCCGCGGGTGTCACTACCGTAGAGGCATTGGCTGACATGACGCCGGAACAACTCGAGGCGATTGAGGGCATCGGGCCCAAGACGGTGGAGAAAATCAGCTTGGCGGTGAATAATTATTTCTCCAGCCTCGATGCTGGGGAAGCAGCGCTAGAAGCGCCGGCCGAGGCGGAACTGGCAGCCCCTGAAGCGGCAGAGACTGCAGAGGCAATAGAAGCGGGTGGAGAAACGCCTGCAACTGAGCAAGAAGCTGGAACTGAAACCGAAGCCGTCGAAGCCGGTTCAGCAGATGGGACTGTCGTCGAATCGGAAGGAACTGCGGATTCAGAAGCACCGGCGGAAGAGCCTGCTCCTTCCGAGGAAAAGAAGTAAGTGCCAGCATCAGGCGATGACTGCGGAAGTGCGAACTTGAAAACTGAAACCGTGAGGTTGATATGAAGACTTAGCGGGACAGTGTGGAGGAAAGAAAGAGCGGATGAGCAAGATTCGAATCAACGATCTGGCAAGGGAGCTGGAAGTTAAGAGTAAAGCTATTCTCGATGTACTAACGGAAGTCGGAGTCACCGAGAAGAAGACTCATTCCAGTTCCATTGAAGACCATGAAGCGGTCAAGGTGCGTGAGCACTTCCGCTCAATCAGCGAGGCGCAAAGCTCGAGCAAAGCTTCGCGTTTCAGCCGCGCCGAAGCTGAGGGGATCAAGACCAAGATCGATCTTTCTCATATCTCGAAGCCCGGCGACGTATTGAATGCTATTCGCGCCAAGCAGCAAGTGTCATCGCCCGCAGCTCCTTCTGCTCGTTCCGCTACCCCAGCCGCGGTGGTAGAAGCCAAGCCGGCAGCGTCGGCCACTACGGCGGCAAAAGCTCGAGCGATCGCCCCGCCGCCTGCTCCAGCAGTGCCTCCGTCAAAATTTGTTGTACCCAGTCACGGTCCACGACCTACTTTCAGCGTGCCAACGCCGGCGGCTCAGCCCCCGAAGACTGCGGCAGCTCCTCCTCCCGTAGTAGCGCCGCCGCGTGCTGCGACTCCGCCGAGCGCGCCCCCGACCACCAGCGTAGCGCCACCGCCGACGCAGACTTCGAGTCCAACTGCGACCCGATCTGCAACCCCAAGCGCGCCTGTTCAGCCACAAGGCCCTCCGCCGCGCATGATCATGCCGCAGACGGGGCCGCGTCCGGTTTACAAAGCCCCCCTTCGCGCCGCGCCTCCAGCTCAATCAGGAGCGCCCGCCCGACCTGCCCCGGGACGTCCGGTGCCCGGTCAGCCAATTTTCCAGCGCCAGCGTCCGAGTGCTCCTGCGGGCCGTCCAGCGTTGCGTCCGGGAGAGCGGAGGCCGATGCATCCGACGCGGCAGTCTCCAACCGGCACGCGTCCCCTGGGAGTGGGCCCGGGTTTGCCTCCGGGGCCAACTCGTCCGGGAAGCCGGCCTGGAGGTCCGTCCCGCCGGCCTGGTCAACGCTATGTTCCGCGCGGGGTGAAGGAAGGCCCGATGAAGGGCTATACGCCGCCGCCGCGCCTTACGCTTTCCAATGAACCGCAGCCGATCACGCGCAGCATCACGATTACGGAAGGAATCAGCGTTAAGGATCTTGCGGAGAAACTTGGAATCCGTGCCAAGGATTTGATCGCACGATTATTGGCTCGTGGTGTGTTCGCCACAATCAACCAGACTCTGGACGGAGAGTTGGCTAGTGAGATGTCACGTTTCTTTGGAGCGGATACTAGTGTGATCAGCTTCGAAGAGCAGGCTGCCAAAGATGTCTCCGACGCAGCTGCGGGTGAAGAGGGCGCTGCTGCGGATACAGTGCCACGACCGCCGGTAGTCACCATCATGGGCCACGTCGACCACGGCAAGACCACTCTGCTAGATTCCATCCGTCTCACCAACGTCGCTGGAGGTGAAGCCGGAGGAATTACGCAGCACATCGGCGCTTACAAAGTGACGATCCTCGATAAGGAATCGCCAGCATTCGGACGTCAGATCGTTTTCCTCGATACGCCAGGTCACGAAGCCTTCACTCGCATGCGGTCTCGCGGCGCGAAGGCCACAGACATCGTCGTGCTGGTGGTGGCTGCCGACGATGGCGTGATGCCGCAGACTTTGGAAGCCATTGATCACGCACATGCTGCGGAAGTGCCCATTATTGTGGCGGTGAACAAGATCGACAAACCCGATGCCTTGCCGGATCGGGTCAAGAAGCAACTCGCCGACCGCGGACTGATGCCCGAAGATTGGGGCGGAACAACCGTCTTCGTCGATGTATCGGCAAAGCAGAAAACGAATTTGAACCTGTTGATGGAAATGATCTGCCTGGTGGCTGATTTGCAGGAATTGAAAGCCACGCCCGAGCGTCCCGCCAACGGTGTGGTGCTCGAGGCCAAATTGGATCGGGGACGTGGACCAGTCGCTACTGTGCTGGTTCAGAACGGCACGTTGCGCGCCGGAGACAACTTCGTGGTGGGCAACGTGTACGGAAAAGTCCGTGCCATGTTTGACGATCGTGGAGCGCAGCTTGAAGAAGCGCCACCCTCGACACCAGTGGAAATCCTGGGCATGGAAGGATTGCCCCAGGCTGGGGATCAATTCGTGGTGGTGGCGGACCGTGACAAGGCTCGCGGCATCTCCGGGTACCGGGAACAGAAGGCTCGTGAGGCAACGCTGGCCAAGAGCTCTCGCGTCTCGCTAGAAGGGCTGGCGGAACAATTAAAGACAGCCGGGACCAAGGAACTGAACATCATTCTCAAGGCGGATGTGGGCGGCTCGGTAGAAGTGCTGAGCGACTTGTTGTCGAAGCTGTCCAATGACAAAGTCCGTCTCAAGGGGCTGCGTTCCGGTGTCGGCGCTATTACCGAAACTGACGTGCTGCTGGCGTCGGCATCCAACGCAATCATTATCGGGTTCAACGTCCGTCCGGAACGCAAAGCGCAGGAATTGGCGGAGCAGGAGAAAGTAGATATCCGCCTGCACTCGATTATTTACGAGCTGCAAGACGAGATTAAGCGCGCCATGAGCGGCCTACTCGAGCCTACCTTCAAGGAAAATTATCAGGGCCGTGCTGAAGTGCGCGATACTTTCCGTATCCCGAAGGTTGGCACCGTTGCCGGTTGTTATGTGCAGGATGGGATTATCAAAAGGGACTCCGAAGTCCGGCTGCTGCGCGACAACGTGGTCGTGTTCAAAGGCAAGGTTGGATCGCTACGCCGCTTCAAGGAAGATGCCAGCGAGGTGCGCAACGGCATGGAGTGTGGAATCTCGATCTCCAACTATGGCGACATCAAGGTTGGCGACATCATTGAAGCGTTCGTTACCGAGCGGATTGCAGCGGAAGTGATTGCTTAAACAAGTCTTCAGTGGCCAGTGGTCAGATATCATTTTCACTCCCTGACTTAGGCCACTCGTTCCAATGATCGCATTTCTCACCCTCGAACTGCGCATTGAAGCGGCGCAGTCTCTAAAAGACAAGAGACAAGTGGTACGCAGCCTAAAGGACCGGCTGCGCGCGCACTTTAACGTTGCTGTGGCTGAACTCGATGCCAATGGATTGTGGAACCAGGCCACGTTGGGCGTGGTGAGCGTGTCTGATTCGCGCGATTACCTGGATGGACTTATGAAGAACGTGGAACGTCAGGCTGTGCGCATCGCGAACAACGGTGGCGCCGAGGTTGCAGATTCGTTCGTGGACTACCTCTAAGGCTGAACGGCGTCAGGATCGCCACGCAAACCGTATTTTCTGATATTCTCATCCGTTTTACTCCGAGGTGTGTTGGTGGAAAGGCGCGGGCAGAAATATCATCGGGAGCGCCTGGGCGAGGCACTTCGCGAGGAGATCGAAACCATCGTCGAGGGTGAACTTGGCGATCCGCGTATTGGACTGGCGAGCGTCAGCAGTGTGGTAATAGCCGAAGATGCACGCTCGGCGCGAGTTTTCGTGAATGTCGAGGGAGACGAAGGAGAAGCGGAGCGCACCCTCGAGGGATTGATGGCGGCGGGCGGATTCATCCGTCGTGCGGTGGCCGAGCGTCTGCACTTGCGGCGTCCGCCGGAGTTAGTGTTTCAACTGGATCGATCCCAGCAATACGGGTCCAGGATCAATGAGCTTCTGAAGCGAGCAAAAAAAAGGAGTGGGTAGAGCACCCGCCGACCGGTTCTGGCAGACATGTTGAACGAGGTTCTAAAGCAGATCGAGCAGCGCAAGCGGTTTGTCCTTACCTCCCACGCGCGCCCGGATGGAGATGCTGTGGGATCGACGCTGGCTTGCTGCCAGATCTTGCGCGCCATGGACAAAAACGCCGAAGTTATTCTGCACGATGGTGTTCCCCGCATTTACCAGCCGCTGCCCTTTGCCAACACAGTGGTGAAAGCGGATAGGGTGAACGGAAATTACGATGCTGCCATCATCCTGGAATGTGACAGCATCCAGCGCACCCGGCTGCAAGGGCTGGAGCAGCAGTTTCTCATCAACATTGATCATCACCTGAGTGGGCGACAGTTTGCGCACATCAATTGGATTGACCCGAAGGCGGTTGCCACTGCGGAAATGGTCTACCGCCTGGCTCGGGAAGCAGGAGTCACAATTTCCCCAATGATCGCCACTTGCCTCTACACCGCGGTGCTCACGGATACAGGTTCGTTCATGTTTCAAGGCACTAGCGAGCACACTTTTGCGCTGGCGCGGGAACTTGTACTTGCCGGCGCTGATCCGGCGCAGTGCGCGCGCAGTGTTTACTTCGGGCATTCTGCCGCGAAGATGCGTCTGCTGGGCGCAGCGCTTTGCAATCTGCATTGCGATGGGAAGTTGGCGTGGATTTCGGTATCCCAAGGGCAGATGGAGCAGTGCCAGGCAAAAGACGAAGACTGCGAAGGCCTGGTAAATTACGCGCTCTCTATTCAGGATGTTGAAGTCGCAGCATTTTTCCGTGAACTATCCGACGGACGATTTCGAGTGAGCATGCGCAGCAAGGGGTTGTTGAACGTGGCTGCTGTCGCCGAGCGTTTTGGTGGGGGCGGTCATGAATGCGCCAGCGGCTTCTCGGTCGAAGGTCCTCTGTCCGATGCGGTGGCGCGCGTGCTCGGGCAATTGAGAATCGGTCCCTCAGCAGAATAGACATTTATGGATATATTCCTGGCAAGGCAGATTGTTTCGTTCGCCGGTGCACTGCTTATTCTGGTCGCCTATACCGGCCAACAAATGAACTGGATGAATGCTCGCAAGCCGGCATACAACATGTTGAATGCCCTCGGCTCCGCGATTCTCGCCTATATCGCTTTCCGTCCATTCCAGATCGGGTTTGTGGTGCTGGAAGTTGCCTGGGCGCTTATCAGTGTCTACGCGCTGATTCGCCCGAGGCAGCAGGAATGAAGGGATTTACGATTTACGATTTACGATTGACGAATTCACCACCACCCGCCCTTGATCCGAAATTGAAAATCGTAAATCGACAATCGTGCTTGCCGGTGCTGCGTTGAACCAGCGCTCTCGTTCCTACACAGACTGGCTGCTGCTGGCCGGTTTTTGTGGTTTTTTGTTTTTCTGGGGTCTCGGATATTTCGGCCTGATTGGCGCCGATGAACCGCGCTATGCCCAGGTAGCGCGCGAAATGCTCGAACGCCGTAATTGGATTACCCCGTTCCTGGATGGCAAGCCGTGGCTGGAAAAACCTGTCCTCTATTACTGGGAAGCAATGTTGATTTACAGCATTGCAGGAGTGAGCGATTGGGCGGCGCGTGTTCCCTCAGCCTTGAATGCCACCTTGATGTCGATTGCGGTCTATTTATTTCTGCGACGTTTTCGTCCAGGGTTTCAACTCGATGGCGCCCTGATGACAGCCTCGGCAACGGGAGTGATTGGCTTTGCCCGCGCCGCGTCCATGGATATGCCACTTGCGGCGATGTTCACGATCGCATTGCTCGGCTGGTATGGTTGGTATGAGAGTGGAGCGAAGCGTTACCTCGCGCTGTTCTACGTTTCTCTGGGATTGGCAACCCTGGCGAAAGGGCCCGTGGCACCGTTTTTGGCAGCCGCAATCATTATTATTTTTGCCGTAACCGCCACACACCTGATACTGGTTGTACGCACCTTTTGGATTCCGGGGATTGTTCTCTTTTGTGCGATCACCCTGCCCTGGTACATAGCGGTTCAAATTAAAAATCCAGAGTTTTTCAGGGTCTTCGTTCTGCAGCACAACTTGGCACGCTTCGGGACTGACCTCTATCAACATAAAGAATCGTTCTGGTATTACGTGCCGGTCCTTTTGTTGGGATTGATCCCTTGGACCGTCTTTGTCGCCGCGGCTCTGCTCGACAGCATTCGGGCCTGGTGGTCCGAACGAAAGCAATCGTTTCAGCCTGAGAATGCATTGAACGTTTTTTTGGTGACCTGGCTGATCGTGCCCGGCGTTTTCTTTTCCTTCTCACAATCGAAACTTCCAGGCTATATGCTGCCGGCGCTGCCTGCCGGGACATTACTGCTGGCAGAGTACATTCGACGGCGTGTCCTGATGGCGGATCCGCGCCCAGATTATCTCCTAGTAATTTGTCATTCGATTGTGGCGGCATTTCCACTGATTCCTGCGCTCATGCTGAACTACATTCCTCTTCAGCATCGACTGCCATGGGGCAGTGCACTTGCGATTTCCAGCGCACTCGCTGCCGCGCTGGCGATCGGGATGGTGGTGACGTTGCGTACCCAGTTAGGTCTGGGCATGCTCAGGTTTGTGACCCTGATTCCGGTGGTGCTATCTCTGGCTGCCGTATTGCGCAATGCAGCTCCCACGCTGGATGCAACTCTGTCCGCGCGTCCGCTGGTCAATCAGATCGATCGGATGGAGAACAAGCGATTGCCCATCGCGGGCTTTCGTCTGTCGCGAGAGACGGAATACGGTCTCGAGTTTTACCGCAATCAGATCATCGCGAGATACAACTGGGGACAGATACCGTTTGGAGAACATCTAGTTGTTGCCCCAAGCGGACTGCAGAGTGCAATTGCTGAAAAAGTAGCGGACCGGCGCGTGCTGTATCTGGGAACCTTTGCGCCGCAGGGACTAGATTATTACTGGGTAGGGGCGAAGGGCAGCCATTAGCAGCTAAGCGTCGAACCGTAATCCGCGCGCATCCGATATTGCTTGTTCATGTTCCCGCGTTTGCCTGCTGCTAGCTAAAGCACTACACTCCATTTTCGCGACACCAACGCATGCCGCTATAGCCTCTCAGGAGCCACGGTTGGAAATTCTCGATCTTAGACACTTTTCCTCGGTGGACCTGCGTGCCTTGCTGAATGACGAAATCCAGCTGTGGGGCCGGCTTCTTTCGTGGGACTATAGTGGCTCCGCCGATATGATTCTGCGCTATGTAGACGCGAAAATCCTGCCCGGCTATGCTGCGATTGATCGGGGGCGCATTTTCGGGTACGCATTTTTTGTGTACGAAGGCAGTAAGGGCGTCATCGGCGATTTGTTTGTGGCTAATGGCGATCGCCTTCCTGACCCTCACGAGGTGGAATCACGCCTGCTGATGCATGTGATTGAAACTCTGCAACAGTCTCCGGGTATTCATCGCGTCGAAGCGCAATTGCTGGCTCACGAAGCCGGATTGGTTGCGCGTCCCTTCGTGGATCAAGGTTTTCAGCGTCACGCCCGGCTGTTCATGGTTCTTCCGCTGGTGAAAGCGAGCAAACCGGCAGCCAAGGCTCAATCAGAGATTGAAATCCGGCGTTGGTCGGAGCCCGATTACCAGTCTGCGGCGGCCGTGATCACTACCGCTTATCGCGGCCACGTGGATTCTCAGATCAACGATCAATACCGCACGCTGAGCGGCTCGTTACGTTTCCTGAATAACATCGTGCGCTTTCCAGGATGCGGAACCTTTGATCCTGATTCGTCTTTTGTTGCGGTGCAGAAGCAGGCGCGAAGTTTGGCTGGGCTTATTTTATGTTCTCGAGTGCGGCATGACGTGGGCCACGTCACGCAATTGTGCGTGCTGCCCGAGTACCGCTCGCATGGAATCGGGCAGTCGTTGCTGGCAGCCACAGCAGTGAATCTTCAGCAGCGTAATTTCTCAACGCTGTCGCTTACCGTCACTGAGGCCAATACGCACGCCGTAGATCTCTATCGCTACTTGGGATTCGATATCAAACGCGTTTTCGATGCTTTCGTTTGGGAAGGTTAGATTTTCGGGAATCAGCGTCTCAGTAACCACATCACCCATCCCGCCACGAAGACTCCGCCCACGAACATTGCGAAGCAGTAAAGACCGTAACGGATCTGCTCGCGCGCGTCGTTCCGCTGCGTGATGCCGAAAACGATAGAAGCGAATAGGGAGAACAGCAATGCGGCGGTGAAATGGGATAGTTCCAGAGTCGTTTGGGCCAGGATCATTTGTGCCATGATCATGGTTTCTTTCCGATAGCGATATGATAAGCGTCTGCCACGCTGATGAAATTCAGCAGTCCGGCGACAATGATGAATTTCGTGCCATAGTCGGCGGTGGCGTGCGCAATGGCTCCCTGTCCCCAGTCCATAACACGAGTCACGATATAGAGCCCGCCTGCTCCTAAATCACCGACAAACCCCAGGATGTCGAGAATATCTCCACCATTTGGACGGTAGACACGCCCTTGCATCGCGAGCCCAAGGAAAAACATGGTAGTGATGGAGAACATGAGCAGCAGGCCACGAATCCAGCGTTTCTGGATGAGGTGACCCGCGCCGGGAATCAGCCAACCCAAGGCGGGCGCGAGCACCGACATGGTGGTCATTGGCTGCGTTGTCGTGGAGTTTCTTACTTCCACAGTTTTCGGTTTGCTTACCGACGAATTTGCCATTCAGATGGTCACGATCTCGTTTTGAATTTTACCGGTTACTTCCGCCGCCTTAGGCCGGACCAGCACGTTGACTTCGCTGCGGACGCCGAATTCGGGCAGATAAATTCCGGGTTCGATGGAGAAGCAGGAGTTGGGCAGAATGCGTCGATCATCGTGAACCTCGAGATCGTCCATGTTGGCGCCGTTGGCATGGACATCGGTGCCGATGGAATGCCCGGTGCGATGAATGAAATATTCTCCGAAGCCGGCCTTTTTTATATGTCCGCGGACCGCTCGATCGACTTCCCATCCAGCGATCTGACGTCCCGCGGCGACAGCTTCCTTCACGGTCTTCACTCCGGCGTCGCGCGCTTGAGAGACGATCTGGAATATCTCGCGCATACGATCCGATGGGGCCTTGCCCACGGATCCCGTCCACGTAATATCGTAGTACACAGCGTCGGGCGTATTCTTCTTGGCCCAGACATCCAGCAGGACGAAATCGCCTTGACGGATGGGGGCAGAAGTCTTTTCCTGCGGCTCGTAATGCGGGTTGCCGCTGTTGGCATTCACGGCAACGATGGGCGGGTCATCCGTAGTCAGATTTTCACGGGCGAAAGCTTCCATGAACCAGTGTTGAATGTCACTCTCGGTTGTGCCGCCATTGCGGACGCGGCGACCGATCTCCTTGAAGGCGGCGGCGGTGATGGAGTCAATCGCATCGCGCGCAGCAAAGTGAGTCTTGATCTGCTCCTCGGTCCAGGTAGCTTCGAATTGCGCCACCAAGTCACCGGAACTGACCACGTTCTTGCCCAGCCCGCGGATCATTTCCAGCGTGCCGCCGTCCACCAGCGAAACGTAGAAGACCAGGTTGTTGGGCGAATATTGCATGGCAATGTCGCGAAAATTCGACAGCATCGACTTCACTTGATCGAACAACTCTTGCCATCCTGCATACTGGAGCTTGCTGCCGGGCAGAGTGTCAAGATGTCCAGATTCAATTTTGTGGACAAGTTTAACCGGCTCTCCTTTGGCAGGGATGACATAAAACCAGCGCCGCGTGACCATCAGGCCGGCGGGAAGCCCCAGAACGCGATATGCGATGGGATCACGATGGTGATGATCATAGAAGAGCCACGCGTCCATGTTGCGTTCACGTAGCGCGGCTTGTATCGCTGGAAGGTTCATCGGCAAACAACCATTCTAAACAACTGCGCGGTTTTGAGCGAATCGTGCTGAGTTCTATGCACGCAGCTAGGAAAGAATTTGCTGCTCCATCTAGCTTGCCGGAATGTTGCTGGTACGTACTTTTTTGTCATAAATCCAGAGCAGTGCCGCGGTAGCCACGCCCACCGCAGTGACAGCCCACCAGATCCGGCCGGGCTGGT
>WNGJ01000696.1_pt1 | contig 34083 bp, 31 predicted proteins | sample 5400611 | NCBI WGS metagenome assembly WNGJ01 (sample SAMN13153375, study PRJNA577476) | soil metagenome | isolation source: 40 cm soil or saprolite under Garry oak tree replicate 1 | place: USA:California | collected 2016-06-15
CACGTGTTACTCACCCGTTCGCCGCTCGAGTACCCCGAAGGGCCTTTCCGCTCGACTTGCATGTGTTAAGCACGCCGCCAGCGTTCGTCCTGAGCCAGGATCAAACTCTCCGTTGATGTCTATTAACAACCGCCAGCTACTGCTCGCGGGTTGTTGACAATGAGAGTGCTTCTCCGACCGGTATCAAACCGGGCTCGGAAGCGATCATGGCCACCGTAGTGAGATCAGTTCGTGATAGTCACGAGCCGTCCCACTGACGGGGTTTTTGTGCTTCAAGTGCACTGGCTTTTAGCACGCTGTTGAGTTCTCAAGGAGCGGGCGCACACTGTCAGGAAGCTCTCGTTTCCTTCCAGGGCAACCATTCTACATTACCAGGCAAGGTATCCCTTGTCAACTTCGTTCCGAGAACTTTGCTGACTCGTGAACCTTACCCTGCCTCCAGGGCACCCTCCAACGTCGGCTTGCGCACACGCACAAGCCTTAGCTAGAAGGATTTCCTGGTGGCTGCCCGGGACCTGGCCGCTTTCGCGTTCATCCCGCCGGGCAAGAAGAACTCTAGGGGTGCTTGGCGCCTTCGTCAAATCGAAGTCGGCTACAACCCGTTACCGCAGGTCAGACGCCGTGTGACAGAACGCAGGCGACCGTACACAGCCTCGCCGGTCCGGCGTGGCGGCTCAGAAAGTGGCCTCGGACGAATCCTGTCGCCGCCGAGTCTTCCCCGGCGCCAGCCAGGTCAAACGCTATTAACGGATTCGTTATGCCCACGCACTCCCGCGTATCGGCGCGGAAATGGCTCATTCCGGACGGCACTGAGACCACACCCCGCGCCGCGCACATCGCCGAACACGACTTGATCACGAAGCCCGATGCGCCTCCGGGTGCCTACCCGAAGACGACCTCGACGGCGCCGACGGTGCGCTTGCCCCTGCGCAGGATCAGGTAACTACCGGGCAGCAGATCTTCAGGACCAGGGACGGCGCCCACATCGGTGACCTTCTGGTTGTTCAGGTAAGCCCCTCCTTCGGCGATGGCCCGGCGGGCCGCGGAGACGGTCGGCACGATGCCCGCCGCCGCCATCAGGTTCGCGACCGGGGGAAGGCCGCCGGCGGTGGCGCCGGCGTCACCGGCGCCAAGGACCTCGACGGGAACTGCTCGCACCTCGGCGGCCACGGCGGCGAGCGTGCGCTCGTCGAGCTCGGCCAGAGACCCATGGCCGAACAGGGCCTGGCTGGCCGCGATCGCGCGGCGGGCCTCGTCCGCGCCGTGCACCAGCGTGGTGAGCTCCTCGGCTAGCGCGCGCTGGCCGAGGCGGGCGGCGGGCCGCTCGGCGCTTTCCCGCACCAGTGTCTCGATCTCCTCCCGCGACTTGAAGCTGAACACGCGCAGCAGGTTAGGCACCTCGGCGTCGGACACGTTCAGCCAGAACTGGTAGAACGCGTACGGCGGCATCAGGTCGGCGCTGAGCCAGATGGCGCCGCCCTCGGTCTTGCCGTACTTGGTGCCGTCCGGCTTGGTAACCAGCGGCGTGGCCAGGGCGTGCACCGACGCCCCCTCGACGCGCCTGATCAGGTCCACGCCCGCGACCAGGTTGCCCCACTGGTCGCTGCCACCTAGCTGGGCGGTGCAGCCGTGCCGCCGGTAGAGCTCCAGGAAGTCCATGGCCTGCAGGAGCTGGTAGCTGAACTCGGTGTAGCTGATCCCGCCTGCCTCCAGCCGGGCCTTCACCGACTCCCGGTCCAGCATCCGGTTGACCGAGAAGTGCTTGCCGATGTCGCGCAAGAACTCCAGCACCGGCATCGGTCCCGTCCAGTCCAGGTTGCTCGCGATCACCGCGCTGGACTCGCCCGCGTCGAAGTCGAGGAACCTGGACACCTCGCCGCGGATCCGCTCCAGCCACTGGGCGACGACCTCGCGCGGGTTCAGCACCCGCTCGGCTGACTTGCCGCTCGGGTCGCCGATCAGCCCGGTCGCCCCGCCGACCAGCCCGATCGGGCGGTGCCCGGCGAGCTGCAGGCGGCGCAGCGTCACCAGCTGCACCAGGTTCCCGATGTGCAGCCCGGCCGCGGTCGGGTCGAACCCGCAGTAGATCGTGATCCGGCCGGAATTCAGCGCCTCGCGCAGCTCGTCGATATCGGTGCTGACGGCAATCAGGCCCCGCCAGGAGAGTTCGTCGATGATGTCGTCCACGCCAGCATGGTGCCACCTGCGAGCCGCTAAGGGGTAACCAGTTTGCGGCGCCGGGGTACATGGGCCCGGTACGCCGAGACGGTCGGCTCCCCCTCGTACCAGAACCGCCAGGGGATCTCGGCCGCGCTGCTCACCCCGACCCGGGGTCCGGTGACAATGTGTCCCGAACGGGCCGGGTGGCGTGCCCCGGCACGGACGCGGAGCGGCGAGTCGGCGGCGCACACGTCGGCGCCGTCCAGTGACCGGTCGATTTCGAGCGCCTGGCAGAGCCGGGCCGGGCCGCGGGCCAGATCACGTGACGCGATGCTGGCCGCCCCTGTGGTGCGCCGGGCGCGGGCCAGGTCCTCCCCCGCGATGACCGCGCCTGCCCGCAGCAGCACCGCCGAGGCGCTGTCCTCCCCCAGGCACACCAGGTTCACGCAGAAGTGCATGCCGTAGGTGAAGTACACGTAGGCGTGCCCCCCGAGGCGCTGTCCTCCCCCAGGCACACCAGGTTCACGCAGAAGTGCATGCCGTAGGTGAAGTACACGTAGGCGTGCCCCGGCGGGCCGAACATCACCGCGTTCCGCTGGGTCTTCCCCCGGTAGGCGTGCGAGGCCGGATCGGACTGCCCGGCGTACGCCTCGACCTCGGTGAGCTCGACCGCGACCAGGCCGGCTGCCGTCTCGTGCTCGAGCACGCAGCCGAGAAGGCCGGGTGCGACCTCGACCGAGTGCCGGGCGAAGAAGTCCCGCGGGATCAGCACTCGCGCTACCGCAAGTCCCCGGAGGCCCAGGCGGCGTGCGTATCGACCGTCGCGCGTAGCGCGGCGGTCTGCTCGGCGACGCGTTCCGGCGCCGTCCCGCCGTGCCCCTTGCGGGCCGCGAGCGCGCCCTCGACCGTCAGCACCTGCCGAACGTCGGGCGTCAGGTGCTCAGAAACTTTGGCCAGATCGGCGTCGGTCACGTCGGCCAGGTCGCAGTCGTGGACCTGGCACCACACCACTAGGTGCCCGACCACCTCGTGCGCCTCGCGGAACGGGACGCCCCGGCGGACCAGGTACTCGGCCAGGTCGGTGGCGAGCGTGAACCCGGTGGAGGCGCCGCGGCGCAGCCGGTCGGGATTGACCCGCATCGTCGCGATCAGGCCGGCCATGGCGGGCAGCACCAGGAGCAGGGTGTCGACCGCGTCGAAGACCGGCTCCTTGTCCTCCTGGAGGTCCCGGTTGTAGGTCAGCGGCAGGCCCTTGAGCGTGGTGAGCAGCCCGGTCAGCCCGCCGATCAGGCGGCCCGCTTTGCCCCGGGCCAGCTCGGCCACGTCCGGGTTCTTCTTCTGCGGCATGATCGAGGACCCGGTCGAATAGGCGTCGTCGATCTCCACCCAGCCGAACTCCTGCGAGGACCAGAGCACGATCTCCTCGCCGAGCCGGGACAGGTGCACCCCGATCAGCGCCGCGGCGAAGCAGAACTCGGCCGCGAAGTCACGGTCGGCGACCGCGTCCATGGAGTTCGGGGCCGGCTCGTCGAAGCCGAGTTCGGCCGCGAGCACCCGCGGATCGACCGGCAGCGAGGACCCGGCGAGCGCGCCGGACCCGAGCGGGCTGACCGCGGCGCGCTTGTCCCAGTCCCGCAGCCGACCGACGTCGCGGGCGAACGCCTGCACGTGCGCTAGCAACTGGTGGCCGAACAGCACCGGCTGCGCGTGCTGCAGGTGGGTCATGCCGGGCGCGGGCACGTCGCCGCTGGCGGCCGCCTGGTCGATCAGCGCGGTCTCCAGCTCGGCCAGCCTGCTCACGATCAGCCGGACGTTGTCCCGCAGGTAGAGCCTCAGGTCGGTCGCCACCTGGTCGTTGCGGCTGCGCCCGGCGCGGAGCTTGCCGCCCAGCGCGCCGAGGCGTTCGAGCAGGCCTCGCTCGAGCGCGGTGTGCACGTCCTCGTCAGCGACCGTGGGCCGGAACGACCCGTTCGCGCAGGCCCGGTCCAGGTCTTCGAGGGCCTTGAGCATCGAGCTGAGCTCGGCGTCGGTCAGCAGCCCGGCCCGGTGCAGCACCCGGGCGTGCGCGCGGGAGGCCCGCAGGTCGTATCGCGCCAGCCGCCAGTCGAACTGGACACTGACGGATAGCCGCGCCAGCGCGTCCGCCGGCCCGGCACCGAACCGCCCGCCCCACAGCCGCGTAGCCCCGCTGCCGGAGCCGTCCGAATCCCCTGCCGCCTGTCCCGGTGCTTCCACAGTTCTTCTTTCTACCGCACGAACGCCTCAGTTTTGTCGCACCTTGCGTCGGTGGCCCCGCCGCCCCAGGGAGTCGGTGGGCCATTGGGTACCTTCTTACGTACCCGGTGGCACACCGACTCCGTGAGGAGTGGACGCGGAAGATCATCGTCGGCGCTCCGCGCGGCGCAGGAAGTCGGCCGCCAGGGCGTCGCCGCCCGCCGGGTCCCGCGCGATGATCAGGACCGTGTCGTCGCCAGCCACGGTGCCCAGGACCGACGGCAGGGCCGCGTGGTCGATGACTGAGGCGAGGAACTGGGCCGCCCCAGCCGGGGTCCTGAGCACGACCAGGTTGCCGCTCGCCTCGGCCGAGGTCATCAGCTCGCCCAGGTAGCGGGCCAGGCGCGCGTCGTGCGGCGACTCGGCCCGGGCGCCGCCGGGGTGCGAACCCGGGCCGCCGGGGTGCGAGCCCGGGCCGCCGGGGTGCGAACCCGGGCCGCCGGGGTGCGAGCCCGGGCCGCCGGGCTCTTCCGGCAGGGCGTACACCAGCGCGCCGCCCGAGCGCAGCCGCACCACACCGAGCTCGTCCAGGTCCCGGGACAGGGTCGCCTGCGTCACGTGCACGCTGGCGTACCGCTCGAGCAGGTCGGCCAGTTCCTCCTGGGAGCGGACCTGCTCGCGGGCCAGGATGTCGGCGATCCGCGCGTGCCTGGCCGTCTTGGTCAGCGGGGTCGTCATGGTTGCTCCACCCTGCCGAAGGCGCGGGGGGGCCCGAGGGGGTCTGGGGGGAAAGGTTTCCCCCCAGGAGCGGGGGGATCCCGGGGGGTCGCCCCCCCGGGGGAGCACAGCCAGGCGAGCAGCGCCTTCTGCGCGTGCAGGCGGTTCTCCGCCTGCTCCCAGACCACGCTGTGCGGCCCGTCGATCACGTCCGCGCTGATTTCCTCGCCGCGGTGCGCGGGCAGACAGTGCAGCACCAGGCAGCCGGGCTGGCCGAGGGCCAGCTTCGGGCCGTCCAGCTGGTACGAGTCACCGCCGCCGTACCCGCCGAGGATCGCGAGCCGCTGGTCCCGCTCGCTCTCGGTGCCCATGGAGGTCCACACGTCGGTGGCGATCACGTCCGCACCGGCGCACGCCGCCCGCGGGTCGGTGCCGACCTCCACCCCGCCGCCGGTCTGCGCGGCGATCCGGGCGGCGGCTTCCAGCACCGCTGCGTCAGGGTGGTAGGCCTCCGGCGCGCCGATGCGCACCCGCATCCCGGCGGTGGCGCCGCCCAGGAGATAGGAGTGCGCCATGTTGCTCGAGCCGTCGCCGAGGAAGGTCAGCACGCGGCCGGCCAGCGAGCCGTAATGCGCCCTTACCGTCTGCAGGTCGGCCAGCACCTGGCAGGGGTGGAACTGGTCGGTGAGCGCGTTGATCACCGGCACGGTCGCGGCCGAGGCCAGCGCGTCGATCCGCTCCTGCCCGGCGGTCCGCCAGGCGATCGCCGCCACTTGCCGGGTCAGCACCCGGGCGACGTCCTCGATCGTCTCGCCCCGGCCGATGTGGGTCGTCTGGGTGTCGATCACCAGCGGGTGGCCGCCGAGTTCGGCGATGCCGACGGTGAACGACACCCGGGTCCGCAGCGACGGCTTGTCGAACAGCACCGCGACCGTCCGCGGCCCGGCCAGCGGCTGCCATCCGAGGCGGTCCTTCTTCATCTGCTCGGCCAGGTCGAGGACGGCGGCCTGCTCGGCCGGGGTGAGGTCGTCGTCACGCAGGAAGTGCCTGGTCATAAGCTGACCTCCGCGAGGATCCCGGGCAGCGCGGCGATGAACTCGTCGGCTTGCGCGGCGGATAGGATCAGCGGCGGCGCCAGCCTGATCGCGTCCGGCTGCACCGCGTTGACCAGGAACCCGGCCCGCCGGGCGGCCGCCTCGACGGCCGGGGCCACGTCGGCCGTCAGCACGACGGCCCGCCAGAGCCCGAGGCCCCGGACCCCGGACACCAGCGGGTGGCTGACCTCGCCGAGGCCGGCCGCCAGGTGCTCGCCGACCTTGGTGACGTGACCCAGCAGCCCGTCGCGCTCGATCACCTCGAGCACGGCCAGGGCCGCGGCGCAGGCGACCGGGTTGCCGCCGAAGGTGGAGCCGTGGTCGCCCTTGGCGAAGCCGGCGCCGGCGCCGCCCAGGCCGATGCAGGCGCCAATCGGCAGCCCGCCGCCCAGGCCCTTGGCCAGGGTGAGCACGTCCGGCCGGACGCCGGCCGTCTGGTGCGCGAACCATGCCCCGGTCCGCCCGATGCCGCTCTGGATCTCGTCGAGCACGAGCAGCGCCCCGGCCTGGTCGCAGGCCTCGCGGGCGGCGCGCAGGTAGCCCTCGGGGGCCGGCACCACGCCGCTCTCCCCCAGGCCGGGTTCGAGGAAGACGGCCGCCACGTCGGGGCCGACCGCGGCGCGCAGCGCCACGTCGTCCCCGTAGGGAACGAACCGGACGGTCAGGCCGAACGGGCCGAACGGGGCGCGGATGGACTCCTTGCCGGTCAGCGCGAGCGCGCCCATGGTCCGGCCGTGGAAGCTGCGCTCGGCCGCCACGATCACCGGCCGCCCGGGTCCGGCGATGCGCCGCACCAGCTTGACCGCCGCCTCGTTGGCTTCGGTGCCGGAGTTGGCGAAGAAGACCCGGCCCCGGGGGGGGACGGGGGGGCGGGCAGCCCCCCCGTGAGCGGGGGGGGTCTGGGGGGGGTCGTCCCCCCCGAGAAGGCACAGGATACGCTCGGCCAGCTCGACCTCGCGCTCGTGCAGGAACAGGTTGGAGGTGTGGGCCACCTCGGCCACCTGGCGGCTGACCGCCTCGACGATGGCCGGGTGGGCGTGACCGAGCGAGCTCACCGCGATCCCGGCGATCAGGTCCAGGTACTCGCGCCCGTCGGCGTCCCATACCCGGCAGCCCTGCCCGCGGCTGATGGCCAGCGGGGGCACGCCGTAGTTCGGCATGAGCGCCGCGGCGAACCGTCTCTGGAGTGCTTCGGTTTCACTCATGCTCTGCTTACCTTTTCTCGCTCACCGCTCGGGGTCTCCCGGGGTGACCATGGTGCCGATGCCGGAGTCGGTGAAGATCTCGAGCAGGACGGCGTGGCTGAGGCGGCCGTCCAGGACGTGCGCCTGCGGGACGCCGCCGCGCACGGCGGTCAGGCACGCTTCCATCTTGGGGATCATCCCGGCCGAGAGGACGGGCAGCAGCCGTTCGAGTTCGGCCGCGGTGAGCTCGCTGATCACGTCGGCCGACGACGGCCAGTCCCGGTACAGCCCGGCCACGTCGGTGAGCACCACGAGCTTGGCCGCGTCCAGGGCCACCGCGAGCGCGGCCGCCGCGGTGTCCGCGTTGACGTTGTAGACTTCGCCGTCCCGGCCCGCGGCCACGCTGGAGACGACCGGGATGCGTCCGTCGGCCAGCAGCGCCTCTATCGCGCCCGGGTTGGTGGCCACGATCTCGCCGACCAGGCCGATGTCCACCGGCTCGCCGCCGACGATCGCCGTCTTGCGGGCCGCGGTGAGCGTGCAAGCGTCCTCCCCCGACATGCCCACGGCGAACGGGCCGTGCCGGTTGATCAGGCCGACGATGTCCTTATTCACCTTGCCGGACAGCACCATCCGGACGACCTCCATGGCCTCCGGCGTGGTGACCCGGAGCCCCGCGGTGAATGCCGACTCCACCCCGAGCCGGGCGAGGTGCTCGGTGATCTGCGGCCCGCCGCCGTGCACCACGACCGGGCGCAGCCCGGCGTAGCGCAGGAACACCAGATCCTGCGCGAAGGCCAGCCGCAGCGCCTCGTCGGCCATCGCGTGCCCGCCGTACTTAATCACCACGGTCTGGCCGTGGAACCTGTTCAGCCACGGCAGCGCCTCGATCAGCGTCGCCGCCTTCGCCGATGCGTCCTCGATCCGCCCTTCGGTCACCGTCATGCGGAGTACGCCCTCATGTCGAGTAAGCCCTCATGTCGAGTAAGCACTGTTCTCGTGTACGTACGCGGCGGTCAGGTCGGTGGTCAGGATGATCGCGGAGTGCGGGCCCGCGGACAGGTCCACGGTGATCGTCACGTCCTTCGGCTTCAGGTCCACCTTGGAACGCTCGTCACCTGGGGCGCCGTGGCGGCAGACCCAGATCCCGTTGATCGCGACGTTCAGCCGCTCAGGTGAGAAGACCGCATCGGTGGTGCCCACCGCGGCCAGCACCCGGCCCCAGTTGGGGTCCTCGCCGCCGATGGCGCACTTGAGCAGGTTGTTCCGGGCCACGGCCCGTCCGGCGGTCACCGCGTCGGCCTCCGAGGCGGCCCCGACGACCTCGATCGTGATCATCTTCCCCGCGCCCTCGGCGTCCAGCTGGAGCTGCCGGGCCAGGTCCGCGCACACCTCGGTGAGCGTCTCGGTGAACTCGCGTTTGTCAACCGAGGTCGCGGCCGCCCCGCTGGCCATCAGCAGCACGGTGTCGTTGGTGGACATGCAGCCGTCGGTGTCCAGCCGGTCGAAGGTCACCGCGGTGGCCGTCCGCAGCGCGGCGTCGAGTTCGGCGGGCGGGAGCTCGGCGTCGGTGGTGAGCACGCACAGCATGGTGGCCAGCCCGGGCGCGAGCATCCCGGCGCCCTTGGCCATCCCGCCGATGGTGTACGAGGGGGCCGAGGGGGTCTGGGGGGAAAGGTTTCCCCCCAGGAGCGGGGGGGTCTGGGGGGGTCGCCCCCCCGAGGATACAGAGCGACGGAAGGCGATCTTCACCACCGTGTCGGTGGTCCTGATCGCGTCGGCGGCGGCCAGGCCGCCGGCCCGGGAGGCTTCGGCGAGGGCGGCGTCGACGCCTGGGATCAGCTTGTCCATCGGCAGCCGCTCGCCGATCAGGCCGGTCGAGCAGACCGCGATCTCCCCGGCCCCAACTTCACCGATCGCGGCGGCCAGGTGCTCGGCCGTGGTGTGCGTGTCCTGGAAGCCGTGCGGCCCGGTGCAGGCGTTGGCCCCGCCGGAGTTGAGTACCACGGCCCGGACCCGGCCGCCCTTGACCACCTCGCGGGTCCAGGTCACCGGGGCGGCCTGCACCCGGTTGGTGGTGAAGACGGCGGCGGCGGACCACGCCGGCCCGTCGTTCAGGACCACGGCCACGTCCGGCTGGCCGGACTGCTTCAGCCCGGCCGCCACTCCGGCGGCCCGGAATCCGAGCGGGGCGGTGACGCTCAAGGCGCTACTCCGTGTGCGGTCAGGCCTGCGGTCTCCGGCAGGCCGAGCATGAGGTTGGCGATCTGGATGGCCTGGCCGGCCGCGCCCTTGACCAGGTTGTCCAGGGCGCAGACGACGACGGCGCGGCCGGCGTGCGGGTCGGCCGCCACCTGCAGGTGGGCGGCGTTGGAGCCGAGGGTGGCGCCGGTGACCGGCCACCGGCCCTCGGGCAGCACGTGTACGAAGGGTTCCGCGTCATAGGCGGCGCGGAGCGCGTCGCGCAGCTGGCCGGCCGAGGCGGCCGCCCGCGCGGTGCAGGTGGCCAGGATGCCGCGCGCCATCGGGGCCAGCGTCGGGGTGAACGAGACAGTGACCGGCACCGAGGCGGGCAACCCGGCCCGTTCGGGATCAATGTTCTGCTCTATTTCCGGCGTGTGCCGGTGCGTACCCCCGACCTGGTAAGCGGACATCGACCCCATGACCTCGGTGGCGAGCAGGTCGGCCCGCGGCGAGCGGCCCGCGCCGGACGTGCCTGAGGCGGCCACGATCACGATGTCGGCCGGCTCGGCTAGGCCGGCGGCCAGCAGCGGGGCCAGCGCGAGGATCGAGGCGGTGGCGTAGCAGCCGGGCGCGGCCACCGTGGCGGACGCCTTGATCGCGTCCCGGGCGCCGGGCAGTTCGGGCAGGCCGTAGGTCCACTGGCCGGCGTAAGGCGTCGGGTAGTAGCCCGCCCACGCCTCCGGATCGGCGAGCCGGAAGTCCGCGCCCAGGTCGATGATCCTGAGGTCGTCCGGCAGGCGGGCGGCCAGCTGCGCGGACTCCCCGTGCGGGAGCGCGGTGAAGAGCAGGTCGGCGTCGGCCAGGACGTCCGGGTCGGGGCCGGCGAAGACGGCGTCCTCCAGGCCGGGATGGCCGGTCAGCTGCGGGTGCGCCGCGGTCACTGGCGCGCCGGCGTTGCTGTTCGCGGCCAGCGGGCCGATCTCGAGGTCGGGGTGGCCGGCCAGCAGCCGGAGCAGTTCGCCGCCCGCGTAGCCGCTGGCGCCCGCTACCGCAACCCTTGCACCCATTCGTCCCTCACGTCCGCCGCCATCATGGAAGAGTATTCACTATAACGCATGAATATGCAAAGTGTCGCGGCCGGCCGGACGCGGCCAGCACCGCCGCCTTAGGAACTCGCCGCGCGGCGGAACAGGCTCGGCCCGTGCCCCTCGCCGCTGGCGGCGCGCGGGATGCTGCTGACCGCGCTCAGGCCCCTGGTCGTGCTGATCATCTGGACCTGATCCCGGCCGCAGCCCTTGGCGCGGTAGAGGGCGGCGTCGGCGGCCGCCATGAGTTCGGCGTACTCGCGCTTGCTGCCGCTGTCCAGCGCGGCGACCCCGATCGACACCGTGACGTGCACCCGCTCGCCGCCGGTCGCGCCGGGGGCGATGATGCAGAGGCCGGAGATGGCGGACCGGATCCGTTCGGCTATCCGGAAGGCGTCGACCGCCCGGGTCTGCGGCAGTAGCAGCGAGAACTCCTCGCCGCCGAACCGGCCGGCCATGTCGTACTCGCGCAGCATCGTATTCAGCGTGTGCGCGATCTCCTTGATCACCTCGTCGCCGGTCATGTGCCCGTAGGTGTCGTTGATCACCTTGAACCGGTCGATGTCGAGCAGCGCCACCGCCAGCTGGGTACTGGTGCGCACCGCCCGGGCCACCTCCGCCGTCGCTCCGCGTTCCCAGGTCGCCGCGTTCAGCAGCCCCGTCTTGGAATCGGTCCTGGCGTCCTTCATCAGCTGGGCGTGCAGGGCCGACCGCTGCAGCAAGGTGGCCAGGGGCAGCGCGACGACGACGGTGAGCAGGCTCATCGCTATCGCCAGCGTGGACAGCACGGCCATGCACATCTCGGTCAGGTCGTTGCGCAGCGTCTGGGGGCCGAAGATGAACTCCCGCGCCCGGGTCGCCGGGTTCGTGGCCTTGACCGCGGCGAAGATCAGGTACTGGTTCACAGCCAGTTGCACGATCGCGCAGGCCGCCACGAGCACGATCCAGATCGTGACGTGAGACCCGGGAGCCGGGCCCAGGCCGAGCGTCAGATGATCGAGGCCATGGAAGGTCAGCGAGGCGCAGGCATACGAGATGCCGATGGCGGCCGCGGTGAACACCCGCCTGTAGACGGCGGCCTTCCGGACCCGAAATTGCGTCAAGGCGAGCCGGAGGATGGGCATGAGGAGCGCGTAGAGCGGCGGCAGCAAGACGACGATCGGCAGCTCCCAGACTGCGTGAACGTCCTTGACATGCCCCTCGGGCTCGCTCGTCCTTCGGGTAAGTTCGACGGTAGCCCCGTTGCACGCGAGCAGCAGGCCAAAAACCGCCAGGTCGTGAGCACGTAGGGGCAATGCCGCCGCGCTGACCGCGATCGCGACCCCGTCGATCAGGATCACGACGGCGACGAAGCAGGCCAGGGATCGTGGCAGCTTCCAGAATGGCCACGAACGGACGTTGAGCATCTGCCTACGTCCGGCCTGCCGGAAGATGGCGTCCACAGGGTGCGTCCTCGGGCTTCGTGGTGCGGATCAAGGCCGATCTGGCAACTCTCAGTACGGCCTGGGTCCCACCTTGTCACAGTATTGGCGAGCTTGCTGTCAATACGCGACTACTCCCGGCAGCAAACTTGCCCAGGCGTGCCGGGTAATCGTGAAGGTTACTCATTGATATCGGACCGCTCGCCCAGTCGGCATAAATGAGAACATTTCAGACATGATTCGCCGCAACATGAACACGATGTGAGCCATCTGCGCTGTCGGCGCGTACTCTGAGTAGAGAGTAGTCATACGCTTACTCTTCGTCATAAACCCTGTCAGCGGGGTCTTAACGTCACGACCGCAGTAAGGAGGTGCCTCATGCGTACTACTGGCTGGACGTGAACACCGCCCTCGCACGCCGGCATAGACCATCGACATCAAGGAGGCGCACAGTGCGCACCACCGGCTGGACCTGATCCCCCTCGCAAACCCCGCACCGCCGCATAGATAAGGAGACGCGACATGCGCACCACCGGCTGGACCTGAGGCTCCTGGCTATGACGTTTGCGCGGGGCGGAAGGCGCTCGGCGCCTCCTGAGGGCCGCCAGCAGCACCGCGAGCCGCACCGCCCGGCGCCGGGCCGCTGATAGCGCTCAGGCCCCGGGTGGTACTGATCATCTGCACCTGGTCCCGGCCGTCGGCCTTCGCCCGGTACAGGGCGGCGTCTGCTGCCGCCATCAGTTCGGTGTACTCGCGCTTGCTGCCGCTATCCAGCGCGGCCACCCCGATCGACACCGTGACGTGCACCCGTTCCCCGCCGGTCGCGCCGGGAACGATGATGGACAGGCCGGCGATATTAGCGCGCACACGTTCGGCGATACGGAAGGCGTCCACCGCCCGCGTCTGCGGCAGCAGCAACGAGAACTCCTCACCGCCGAACCGTCCGGCGCGATCGTAGTCACGCAGGAAGCTGTCGAGCGCGCGGGCGATCTCCTTGAGCACCTGATCGCCGACCAGGTGACCGTGGGTGTCGTTGATCACCTTGAACCGGTCGATGTCGAGTATTGCCAACGCCAGCGGGGCCCTGGTCCGCACCGCGCGGGCCAGTTCCGCGGTCGCCTCGCGTTCCCAGGTCGCCGCGTTCAGCAGGCCAGTCTTCGAATCGGCCCGCGAGTCGGTGACCAACTGGACGTGGCGCAGCGACCGCTGCAGCAGCGTGACGACGGGCAGCGCGGCCAGCGCGAGCAGCGGGTTCCCGGCCACGCCATAGGTCACTAGGATGCTGATGCAGATCTCGGCCACGTCGTTGTAGAGCGGCTCGCGGCCGAAGACTTCCGTCCGGATCGTCGCGCCCGGGTCGGTGGCCTTAACCGCCGTCGTGATCATGGCCTTGTTCAGGACCGACTTCACCAGGACGGCGAGCGTCACCAGCAGGGTCCACACGGTGGCACGGATGAGCGTTCCGCCGGGATACGCCGGGAACAGGCGAGACAGGCCGTGGAAGGTCACCGATGCGGCGCCGTACGACAGCCCGACGGACGCGCTGCTGAACACCCGCCGGTAGAGCGGCGCGTGCCGGACGCGCCATTGCATCAGTGCGATCCGGGTAATCGGCGCGATGAGCGCGTACAACGGCGGCAGCAAGATGGCGACCGGCAGTTCCCAGACGCCCTGAACATCCTTAATCATGCCGCCCTGCTCCCCCGCCTTCCTGCTCAGCTCGACGGCGAGCGCCGTACAGCTAAGCAGCAGGCCGAACAGGAGTAGGTCATGCGTGGTGATCGTGGTGAACGACGCTGCGACGCCGATGGCGGCGGCATCGACGGCCACTACAGTCAGCACGAAGACGGTGAGCCAGCGGGGCAACGACCAGAGGCTCCAGTCGCTGACGGCTGTCATCCGGCGCAGGAGGCGACGGATCAGCTCCATCAGTGCCTCCTCATGCAAACCATTGCACCGCCACCCGAGCAGCAGCATGCGCGCGTCTATTGTCCCGCATTGTCAGCCTGGAGAGCGCAGAACGTGAAAATCCCGCTACTCACTGGTAGAACAATACACTTTTTGCTCACCTGCTTCACCACAGGTCCCCATAGCACCTCTCAAAGTCACGGCCTGTCACACCAGAGACGGTCTTATTCCCGACAATAAGTACAAAGCACTCCCTGGGCACAATTGCAAGCCACAATGGGTAGCCGTGACGCCGACGGTGAGATGCGGAACAGCGGAAGAGCGTGCCACGGACGGCGAGCGCCCGAAGCCGAACCACTCTTACCGCCGGGACGTTTAGATGGTTACGTAGAGAATCCGTCCGAGCACAAAAAGATAGGAGCACGCGATGCGCGGCGAAAGCTGGGGCTGACCACACCCGTCACAGTGCCCACCACCACCGAGAAGGGAGCCAGCCATGCGCGGCGAAAGCTGGGGCTGAACCGAGACCTTCACGCAGCCACCTAACGGGACCTAGGAAGGAGAACGCTCATGCGCGGCGAGAGCTGGGGCTGACCCTAAGCGCTGATGGCGCCCGGCGACCAGCCGGCGGTGATCGCGAGCCCAGCTGACCGCGATCGCCAGCGCTACCGCGGCGCCGACAGTGCCAGATACCGCAATGACCCGTGCCGGGGAATGGTGGTCCGCGGCGGCTCCCGCCAGGATCATGACTGTTCCCTGGCCCAGGCTCATACCACCCTGGGCTAGGCCGAAGGCCTGGCTGCGCTGTTCCTGCGGCGCCGCGCTCACGAAGGCGGCGTTGGCCGCGATCTGATAAGAAGCACACAGACCCGATGCGGCCAGGATCAGCAGCGAGCCGGGCAGGCCGGGCTGCCAGAAAAACAGGGCGAGAACTCCGCAGGCGGCGATGGCGAGCGGGCCCATGACACGCAGCCGGGTCGGCGAAGCCACGAAGCGGCTGAACACGATCGCGCCCGCGGTCTCCCCGAGAGCCGAGGCGGCCAGGATCACCCCGACGGCGGCCGCGCCGCCGCCGAGGTACTGGGCGAGCGGGGTGGCCACGCCCTCCGGAGCGTTGTAGAACGCCGCCAGCCAGCCGAACAGCATCGGCGTGCGCAAGGCTTGGCGGGTAAAGACGAGCCGGGCGCCGGCGATGACGCCGGGCTGCCGGGCGGGCTCATGGTGGCCGCCGGCCGCGGTCGCCGGGACGGGTCGTGAGCGTACCCGGGCCCGGACGATTAGCGCCGACGCGGCGAAGGTCGCCGCGTCGATGATCAGAGACCAGCGCGTGCCGAAGAACCCGGTGACGGCACCCCCGGCCGCGAAGCCGAGGACCTGCGCGAACTGGTATGTGGTAAGGGTCACCGCGGTCCCCATCACATACCTTTCGCCAGCCAGCACATCGGGATAGATAGCGGCGCGCGCCGAGGTGAACGGCGCGCCGACCAGCGTGACCAGGAAGAGCAGCGTCACCAGGGCGCCAAGCGGCAGGCCCGGAATGGCCATGACCAGGACGAGCGCGCACCGGGCCAGGTCGCAGGCGATCATCACACCGCGGCGCGGGTACCTGTCGGCCAGCCAGGCCAGCGTCACGCCGCCGACGAAGGTCGGCACGATGCTGACCACGAAGGTAATCGCCGCGAGCAGGGCCGAACGGGTCCGGTCGTAAACGAGCACGGTCAGCGCGACGCGGGCCAGCTGATCACCGATGACCGACAAGAGCTGGGCCCCCCACAGGGCCCGGAACTCCGCCACCGCGAACACGTCGCGGAACGTGGTCTTCGCGGCCTGCTCGGCTGCACCCCCCCGGGCCACCGCGTGTCTAGTTATCTCGCCCTCCGGCTCAGCAAATCGCTGCGGTCTTCGGTAACCACATCCTGACCGACAGTTGCCTCCTTTAGCAACAGACCAGCCCAGAGCGGCCCGAAGGGCGCTTCCAAGCTGCGCAGTGCCCGCCTAGCTGCGCAGTGCCCGCCTAGCTGCGCAGTGCCCGCCTAGCTGCGCAGTGCCCGCCTAGCTGCGCAGGGCCCGCCTAGCTGCGCAGGGCCCGCCTAGCTACGGAGCACGGCGCCGACCCGGCGGCCGGCCTCGGCGACGGCCGCGTCGCGGGCCGCCGTGATCTCGGCGGCGGTGAGCGTCCGGTCCGGGGCGCGGAACCTGAGCGTGTAAGCCAGCGACTTGCGCTGCTCGCCGACCTGGGCGCCGGTGTACACGTCGAACAGCCGCACGCCCTCGAGGAGGTCCTTCGGCGCGCCCGCCACCAGCGCGGCCTCTACCTCGGCGGCGGGCACGGCGGTGTCCACGATCAGGGCCACGTCCTGGGTGGCCAGCGGGTAGGCGGACAGCTGCGGGGCCTGCATGGGACCGCCCCCCTCGGCCGCGGTGAACAGCACCGACAGGTCGAGCTCCATGGCACAGGTCCGCTCCGGCAGCCCGAACGCCTGGATCACCCGCGGATGCAGTTCGCCGGCGTGCCCGGCCAGCCACTCCCGGGGGCCGTCGGAGTCCGCGACCTGGACGTAGATGGCCGCGCAGCGGCCCGGATGCCAGGGCGCGTGCTTGTCAGCGCGGACATCGAGCCGCACTCGGCACATCCGGCCGATCGCGCGGGCCGCCTCGATCGCGTCCGCCCAGGACGCCACGTGCCCCTTGCCCCACCAGCCGTCAAGCACGCGCTCGCCAGCCAGCACCGCGCCGACCCGCACCGGCTGGTCGGGCAGGGCGGCTTCCAGGGAGGCGAGTTCGGCGGCCGTGGGCCCGCGGTCCACCGGGAGGATCGGCGCCGAGGGCGCCGCCCCCGGCCGGGGGCGGAAGACCTGGCCGATCTCGAACAGCGCCGTGTCGGCGAATCCGCGCCCGATGTTCCGGGCCAGCACTCGGAACATCCCGGGCAGCAGGGTCGTGCGCAGCAGCGGCTCGTCCTCGCTGAGCGGATTCGCCACCGCCACCGCGGCGCGGCGCATGTCCTCCGGCGGCAGCCCGAGCAGGTCGGCGTCGGCCCGCGACGCGAACGGCCACGACAGCACCTCGACGTACCCGGCCTCGGCCAGCGTCCGGCCCACCGAACGACGCAGCCGCTGGCGCGGCGTGAGCCCGCGCCCGGCCAGCGCGCGCGGCATCCGAGCCTGGACGTTCTCGTAGCCTTCCAGCCGGATGACCTCCTCGGCCAGGTCAGCCGGGTCGGTGAGGTCGGGCCGCCAGCTCGGCGGGGTTACCTCGAGCACAGGCACCAGGCCATTAGCCGCGGCGGCTGACTCCTCCGCCCGCCAGGGCGCGATGGTCGGCGTGGCTCCGCGGGTCTCCCGGACCGCGCAGCCAACCTCATGCAGCCGCCGGACCACGGTGTCCCGGCCGTAGACCACCCCGGCCACCCGGTCCGGATAGTCCGCCGCCATGGAGATCAGCACCGGCGGCACCTCGACCGACGCGTGCGTGCAGCCCGGCACCACCTGGCCGCCGCCCAGGCCCGACAGCAGGGCCGCCGCCTTGGCGCTGGCGCGCAGCGGAAGCTCGCGGTCCACCCCGCGCTCGAACCGGTACGAAGCCTCGCTGTGCAGCTTGTGCCGCCGGGCCATCTTGGCAATTCCCCTGGCGGAGAAGTGCGCCGCCTCGATCACCAGGTCGGTCGACTCCGAGTCGATCTCGGTGGACAGGCCGCCCATAGTCCCGGCCAGGGAGATCGGCCCGGACGCGTCGGTGATCAAGATGTCCTGTGGGTCCAGGGTCCGGACCACGTGATCCAGCGTCTCCAGCCGCTCCCCCGGCTGCGCCCGCCGGACCACGATCCCGCCGGTCAGCTTGGACCGGTCGAACGCGTGCAGCGGCTGCCCGAGCTCGAGCATCAGGTAGTTGGTCACGTCCACCGCGAGCGACACGCTGCGGACCCCGCACCGGGCCAGCCGCACCCGCATCCACAGCGGGGTCAGTGCCGACGGGGAGAAGCCGCGCACCTCGCGCAGCACGAACCGGTCGCAGCCGGTCGGGTCGCCGATCCGGGCCGGGTAGACGTCCGGGCCGACGTAGTCGAGTTCGCCGCCGAGCAGGGTCGCATCCGGCAGCGCGGTCTCGGCCGGATCGCGGAAGGGAACGCTGAACGCGCTGGCAAGCTCGCGCGCGATTCCGCGCACGGACACGGCGTAGCCGCGGTCGGGCGTCACCGCGATCTCGAACACCTCGTCGCGCAGATTCGCGTAGGACACGAAGTCGGCGCCCAGCGGCGCGTCAGCGGGCAGCACGAGGATCCCGGAGTGATCGTCGCCGATGCCCAGCTCGCTGGCCGAGCAGATCATCCCCTCGGAGATGTGGCCGTAGGTCTTGCGCGCGCCGATCTCGAAACCGCCCGGGAGTACCGCGCCGGGCAGCGCGAGCGCCACCCGGTCGCCGACGGTGAAGTTGACCGCGCCGCAGATCACACCCGGAGCCTCGTCCGGCGGCTCGGCCAGCTGATTGTCGGAGACGGCGACCCGGCAGTACCTGATCGGCTTCTTCACGCCGGTCAGCTCCTCGATGAGGAGCACCTGGGCGACCACCACACCACGGATATCGTGCCCGACCGACTCCACCGACTCGACTTCGAGACCGGCCGCGGTCAGCCGCCGCGAGACCTCGGTAGCGTCCACCGGCTCGCGCATCGGGGCGTACTCGCGCAGCCAGGAAAGCGGCACTCGCATCTCAGATCTCCATCCCGAACGCCCGGCTGAACCGCACGTCGCCCTCTACCGCGTCCCTGATCTCGGTCAGCCCGTGCGCGATCATCAGGCTGCGTTCGATACCGAGCCCGAAGGCGAACCCGCTGTAGCGGTCCGGGTCGATGCCGCACGCCACCAGCACCCGGGGGTTCACCATGCCGCAGCCCGCGATCTCGATCCAGCCCTGCGACCGGCACACCCGGCACGGGTCGCCGCCCGGCTTGGCCGAGGCACCGCGGCAGATGTGGCATTCCATCGACACGTCGCCCGACGGCTCGGTGAAGGGGAAGTAATCGGGCCTCAGCCGGGTGCGCAGCCCGGAGCCGAACATCGCGTCCACGAACGACTGGATCGCGCCGCGCATATCGGCCATCGTCAGCCCCTCATCCACGGCGAGTCCCTCGATCTGGTGGAACACCGGGCTGTGCGTGGCGTCGAGCGCGTCGTGGCGGTAGGTGCGGCCCGGGCTGACCACGTAGAGCGGCAGCGGGCGGGTGAGCATGGACCTGATCTGCACGGGCGAGGTCTGGGTCCGCAACACCATGCCGGACTTGAGCCCAGGCCCCTCGGTGCCCTGCCCGCCGGTCTTTGGGTCGGGGGCGATGAAGATGGTGTCCTGCGCATCCCTGGCCGGGTGGTCCGGCAGCATGTTCAGCGCGTCGAAGTTGTACCACTCGGCCTCGACCTCGGGTCCCTCGGCCACCTCGTAGCCCATCGCGACGAACACGTCGGACAGCCGGTCGGCGAGGGTGGTGACGGGATGGCGCGCGCCGGGCGGGACCTGATCCCAGGGCAGGGTGACGTCGACCGCCTCGGTGACCAGCACCTGCCGGTCCCGTTCGGCTTCCAGCTGGGCCTGGCGCTCGCGCACCGCCTCGCGCAGCTGGCCGCGGGCCGCGCCGACCCGCCGTCCCGACTCGGCGCGAGCCTCGGGCGGCAGCGCGCCGATCTCCGCGCTGGCCAGCGAGAGCGGCGCCCGGTCGCCCTCGTGCGCGATCCGCGCCGCCTTCAGCTCGTCGAGGGTGCCGGCGGCGGCGACGGCGGCGAGCGCCTCGTCGAGGACCCGGGCCACCTCGTCAGGCGCCAGCGAGGCCGTCGCCTTGACTGTGCTAGTCCGGGGGGCTCTGCTGTTGTCGGCAGAGGGCCCCCCGGAACCCCCCGAGGGGTAACTCTTGTTCGGTGCGGACATGGGTCCTGCTTCCTGCGGGCCGTACCTTAGCTGGGTCTGAAGGCGGATTTCTGCCGAACGGGCTGGGTGGCAGCGTCGCGTCAACCTCAACGCGCCGGTGGGTAGCGTCGGCCCTGCCTAGCGTCCCCCGCCTGTGCGGCCAGGGGCCGAACGCCGTGCTGGATAGCCCGAAGGGAGATTACCGCACCGAGCGCTCACTCGCTGCCCCGAGGGTGTCGCCCTTAGACGGCAGCCGTCCCCGCGGGCACGATAAATCGGAACTCGGCGCCGCCGCCAGGCGCGCGGCACACGCCGATCGTGCCGCCGTGTGCCTCGACGAGGCCCTTGACGATGTACAGGCCGAGACCGGTGCCGCCGCCATGCTGGCCTCGGCGGCTGCTGCCGCGGGGCTTGCCGCGCCAGAACTGGCGGAACACCCGGAGGGCCACGTCAGGCGAGATGCCTTCGCCCTGGTCCCGCACGGAGACGGCGGCCGCGTCGGGCTCGTCCGTCAGTCCGTTCTCGTCCAGATGCACTGGTTCCACCACGATCGAAACGATACCAGCGCCGTGCCGGACGGCGTTTTCCACCAGGTTGCCGAGGATCTGGTCGATCTTGTCGGCGTCCAGCCAGGTCTCAGGCAGGCCGTTGCGCACCTCGAGCCGGAACCGGTCCTCGGCGTCGCCCGCGGCCACCCGGCCCGCGATGATCTTCCGGGCCCGGTCGGGCAGGTCGACCAGCTGCCGGTGAACTTCCATCCGGCCGGATTCGATCCGGGACACGTCGAGCAACTCGGTGATGAGCCGGGTCACGCGGTCGGCATCGGCGTTCACCGTCTCCAGCATCACGCGCTTCTGGTCGTCGGTGAACCTGCCCCACTTGTTCAGCAGCGTGGCGGTGAAGCCCTTGACGCTGGTCAGCGGGGAGCGCAGCTCGTGCGCGACGGTGGACACGAGCTCGGCGCGGCTGCGTTCCAGACGTTCGCGCTGCTTTGCGCCCCTCAGGCTGATGACCAGCCGGCGTAGTGCTAGTCCGGGGGGGCTGTGTTGCCCCGGGGGGGCGACCCCCCGGGATCCCCCCGCTCCTGGGGGGAAACCTTTCCCCCCAGACCCCCCCGGCCCCCCTTCGGGGGGACGAGCCCCCCGTACCCCACGAGGGCCGCGCACGTAGCCCACCGAGATCAGGATCTCGGTGCCGTCTGCCAGGTACAGTGATCGCTCAGGGTGACAGGTGCGGGTCGGCAGCCCGTGGTACGGGTCGGCGTACACCCACCAGTCCCGGCCGTCGGCGTCGCGGAGCGGAAGCACGTCGAACACGAACTTGCCGATGACCTCGGCCGGATCCAGCCCGGTCAGCCGGGCGGCGACCCGGTTGAACACGACGATGCGGCCGACCTCGTCGGCGACCACCACCCCATCCGGCAGTTCGTCGGCGAAAACCAGGCTCCCAATAGGGACCGGGCCCTCCGGAAGCGGGCTGATGCCGGGAACATCACCGTTAGCGGTCTCGCGGTTCGCGGGCGCCCCGGCGGGTTGCGGGGCCGACGGCGCCCGGCTCGATATGAGCTCGTCCACTGCAGCGAAGCCTCCGTCCGGCGAGGCCGCACTGAAGTCGTCCTGCGGCCGGAAGTGGTCACGGTTTGGGTGACGGATTGTGATCAGACTCTAGCGCGTATACCGGCTTTGTGACAGTCCTGAGACGCGAATTCTCTATGTTGTAGCTCAAATACTCTAAGCCACCAGTCGCTACTTACGTATTACCTTGTCCCTCCACCCACCTCCCCGTTCCCCCTTCACTGTGCACTCGTTGCGCACGCGCGGACGCGTAGAGGCATACCGCCGCCGCGGCCGCCAGGTTGAGGCTCTCCGCCCGGCCGTAGATGGGCACCGCGACGGGTTCGTCGGCCAGCGCGACGAGTTCGGGCGGCAGCCCCCACGCCTCGTTGCCGAACATCCAGGCGGTCGGCCCGGCCAGCCGGGCCTGCACGTCCGGGTCGTCAAGGGAGCGTCCCGCGCGGCCGTCCGCCGCCACGATCCGAAGGCCGGCCGCACGCATGGTGCCGACGGTATCCTCGAGCCTGGCGCCGGCCACCACCGGCAGATGGAACAGGCTGCCCGCGGACGCGCGCACGCACTTGCCGTTATAGGGATCGACGGAGGCATCGGCGAAGACCACCGCGTGCGCGCCCGCCGCGTCGGCGGTGCGCAGCACGGTGCCGGCGTTCCCCGGATCGCGGACGTTGGCCAGCAGCGCGACCAGGCCCGGAGCGGGCGTGGTGATCTCACTGAGCGGGACGTCGACGAAGCCGCAGATGGCCAGCAGGCCCTGCGGGGTCACCGTCTGGGCCAGCTCATCCATGATCTCGCCGCTCACGACGTGCACCGGTATGCCCGCGCTGGCCATTGCGGTGATCAGGTCGTGATGCTTGCTCCGTGCGGGCACGGTCACGAACAGATCGGTTACGCGAGCTCCGCAATGAAAAGCCTCCGCCACCGCTTGCGGGCCTTCGGCGAGAAAGGCCCGCTCACGCTGGCGGAAGGCTCGTTTGGTCAGACGCCGCGCGGCCTTGAGCCGCGGCGAGTGCGCGCCCGTATAGCCGGTGTCAGGCGATGCGGTGACCCGCACCTAGGCGGCCGCGGACCCGGATGCGTCGGGAAGCGCCTTCTTCGCCACCTCGACCAGGGCCGAGAACGCCGACTCGTCGGCGACGGCGAGCTCGGCGAGCATCCGCCGGTCGACCTCGACGCCCGCCACCCGGAGGCCCTGGACAAACCGGTTGTAGGTCATGCCGTTGGCCCGGGCCGCGGCGTTGATCCGCTGGATCCACAGCCGCCGGAAGTTGCCCTTGCGGTCCTTGCGGTCGCGGTAGGCGTAGGTCATCGAGTGGAGGACCTGCTCCTTGGCCTTGCGGTACAGCCGGGACCGCTGTCCCCGGTAGCCGCTGGCCCGTTCGAGGACAACCTTGCGCTTCTTGTGGGCATTGGTTGCCCGCTTCACGCGTGCCATTGTTCTGTCTCCCTCGCGCGAGCCGGGCTACTTGCCCAGCAGCTTCTTGATCTCCTTGAGGTCGCTGTGCGCGACCGGCACTTCCCCGTAGAGCCGCCGCGTCAGGCGGGACGACTTGTGCTCGAACAGATGGCCTCGGTTGGCGCGGCGGCGCATCACCTTGCCGGTGGCGGTCAGCCGGAACCGCTTCGCGGTGCCGCTGTGTGTCTTCATCTTCGGCATGGTGGCCGTCGTCTCCATTCCTGCTGGCTGCGCGCCCCCTAGGCGCGCAGCACTAACCGACCCCGGCGCATGCGCCGGGGTTTATTGCCGCCCGGGTGATGCTACCGGCTAGGCCGGACCCGGTACCGCGGCGCCGTCGGCGGCGGCGGGCTCGCTCGCCGCCGGCTCCGATGCCGCTGCTGCGGCAGCGCGCGGGCTGGGCACCGACCTGTTCTGGGCCTGGCCTGCCGTATGCGCCTTTGTCTCACTCTTCTTCCGGTGCGGCCCGATCACCATGATCATGTTCCGCCCGTCCTGCTTGGGCTGCGACTCCACGAAGCCGAGCTCTTCAACGTCGCCGGCGAGACGCTGCAGCAGACGGAAGCCCAGTTCGGGCCTTGACTGCTCACGCCCCCTGAACATGATCGTCACCTTGACCTTGTCGCCCGCCTTGAGGAACCGCTCGACATGGCCCTTCTTGGTGCCGTAGTCGTGCGGGTCGATCTTCGGGCGCAGCTTGATCTCCTTGACGATCGTCTGCGTCTGGTTCTTGCGTGACTCCCTGGCCTTGACTGCGGACTCGTACTTGAACTTTCCGTAGTCCATGAGCTTGCAGACCGGTGGCCGCGCAGTGGGTGCGACCTCGACCAAGTCGAGGTCGGCTTCCTGAGCCAGCTTGAGTGCGTCGTTGACCGAGACGATCCCGATCTGCTCCCCCTTCGGTCCGACCAGCCGGACCTCGGGAGAACGGATGCGCTCGTTGATGCGTGCTTCGGTGCTGATGTGACCTCCTTGAGCCTCATCTCCGCCGCCGGTGCTTCCGGCGGCGGCTTGACCGACCAGGCCCGGGACTTTTCCGGTCGCGGGCGGATGCCCCGGACACGAGAAAACCCCGCGAGCGATGCGCTCAGCGGGGCAACCACAACAACGGCGCCACCCCCCTCTAGACCCCGGGAGGGGTGCGCCGTGCCAGCAGATACCCAGCGCCCGTGCGCGCTATCGCACGCGCCGTCCGCCGGGACGTCTGGCCAGACCCGCCTGCCCGTACCGGGCCGACTGGGTGGGAGGTGGTCCTCCGCTTTGCGCGCTCGGCACCTAGGGTACCGAGCTGGTCAGCGTCTAAGCCTAACAGCACCGGGCCGTTTAGCGGTATTCCCGCACGGGACAGTGTTAGCCGGGGGGACGACCCCCCAAGACCCCCCCGCTCACGGGGGGGCTGCCCGCCCCCCCGTACCCCCAGGGGGCCTAGTTGAGGACGCGCTTGGTGAAGGTGCGGGTGCCCAGGTAGCCAATGACCACCGTGCCGCCGATGAGCGCGAGCAGCACGCCCCACATCGCCATGTGCCCGAGCACCGGGGTCAGCACCGCCCGCAGTCCTTCGGACATGTACACCATCGGGTTGACCAGCACGGCGATCTGCAGCCAGCGGATGTGATGCAGCGCCGACCACGGGTAGTAGACGCAGCCGAGCATGGTGGCAGGCAGCAGGACCACCGCGAACAGCATCTGCATCTTGCGCGGGTCCATGATCGTGCCGAGCAGCAGCCCGAGCGCGGAGGTGAGCAGCGACGCGAAGACCAGGATGAGCGCGAACAGCGCCCAGTTGGTCACGTGCACATGCGGAGCCTGGCCCGCCGCGTGCACGAGCAGCACGATCGGGAACACGATGACCGCGCCGATGAACGACTGGACCGCCCCCGCCACGATCTTCTGTATCGCCAGCACCCGGATCGGCACCGGGGCCAGTGCCCGGTCCTCGATCGTGCGCTGCCAGGAGAACTCCATCACCAGCGGGAACGTCACGGCCATGATGCCCTGCATGAGCAGCATGGAGGCCATCAGGCCGGGCACCAGGATGGTGGCGAAATTGACGCCGCTCGCGGCGGCGCCCGCACCGGCGGCCGAGGCACCGCCGCCGAGCACGAAGCCGCCGCCGATCTTCGGGAACACGTAGGCGAAGACGAAGACGAACAGCAGCGGCTGCATGACCGCCCGGGTGAAGGTGGCGATGGCGTTACGCCGCAGCACCCGGAACTCCCTGGCCATCATGGCGTTGAACGTCTTGATCAAGGTGGGCCGCGGCACGGGCGCCTCGGCGATCAGGGCCGCAATCTCGGCGGGTGTCGGCGCGCCGGCGTGCTCCGTCAGCTCGGACGGGGCGATTCTCGTCGTGGTGGTCACTCGCGGTACTCCCGTCCGGTCAGGGTGAGGAACACTGTCTCCAGGCTCGGCTGGAGCTGGGTCGCGTCGCGTACGTTCAGTCCTGCGGCCGAGCCGGCCGTGACCAGCTCGCCGAGCACGCCATCGGGCTCGCGGGTGAACACCCGGACGTAGTCTCCGTCGGCCTCCACCTTGCTGACGCCGAGCCGGCCGGCCAGGCCGGACCGCTCGGTCATGCCGTCGGGGACCGGCTCGTCGTACCGGACCGTGATGACCGTTTCCGCGCCCGCGCCCTCCTTGAGCTGGTTCACGGTGCCCGAGGCGAGCACCTCGCCGTGGTCTATCACCGCGACCTGCTCGCACAGTGCCTCGGCTTCCTCCATGTAGTGCGTGGTCAGCAGGATGGTCTGGCCCTCGGCGTGCAGCACCCGCAGGATGTCCCACAGGTTGGCCCGGGTCTGCGGGTCGAGCCCGGCGGTCGGCTCGTCCAGGAACAGCACGTCCGGCCGGTGCACCAGGGCCCGTGCGATCAGCAGCCGTTTGGCCTGCCCGCCGGACAGGTCGGTGGACATCGCCTTGCGCCGGTCCGCGAGGCCGAACACCTCGAGCAGCTGAGCGGCGCGGCGTGACGCCTCGCGCAGCCCCAGGCCGAAGAACCGGCTGCGGAACTCCAGGTTTTCCGCCACCGTCAGCTGCATGTCGAGCGTGTTGTTCTGGGTCACCACGCCGATCCTGCGCTTGACCCCGACCGGGTCGGCCACCACGTCCATGCCGGCCACCCACGCCCGCCCGCCGGTAGGCAGCACCAGGGTGGTGAGCATGCCGATGGTGGTGGATTTGCCCGCGCCGTTCGGCCCGAGCAGCCCGAAGAACTGGCCGGAGCCAACAGACAGGTCGATGCCGCGGACGGCGGGAACGTCCCCGCGCGACGATTTATAGGTCTTGCGCAAGTCCTCGGTGCGTATCGCGAGCTCGACTGAGTTCGTCATGATGTCAACCTATGTTGACAAGCGGTCTGTGTCAACCTTGGTTGACACTCCCGGTTTCCGCACCACGACAACCTGACGTCCTGCGTCACTTGCCGCGCTCCTTCCTTATCAGCTCGCTGAATTGCCCGATCATGTCGACGAAGAACTTGCGGATGACCGGCTCGTCGGCCGGGTCCACGAAGGCGAAGGCATCCCGCCAGCAGGGGCCGGCCAGCGAGTAGTAATCCGCACAGACCTGGCGTCCCTTGTCGGTCACGAACAGCCTGACCACCCGCCGGTCCCCGGCGTCGCTGCGCCGCTCGACGTACCCCTCGCGGACGAGCGTGTTCACCACCGACGTCAGCGTCCCAGGCGACGACCAGCCCCGGGCCGCGACGTCGCTGGACTTGAGCCCGTCTCCGGCGAGAAGCACCCGCAGCACGCCGAGCCCGGCCGGGCTGATCCGCAGCCCCGACCGCGCCAGCGTACCGGCGTAGAACGCGCCCATGATCCTGGACGCGGCCAGCAGCAGGGCGTGCAGCGGCGCGTCCGCGGGCGGGCCGTCCGACGGCTCTCCCCACAACCACCCCGCGTGGCCCGGCTCAGGTTCACACTCCGCCGCCGCGGGCTCCTCGGCTTCCGCCTCACTCATGCCGACAGTCTTCACCCCAGCTATTTCCATGTCAAATCATTTGACCTCAAAATATCTATGCTCACGGCGAACGGAGTACGGCGGGACGCATGACAGCCACACCGATGTCACATAGGTGTGGTCCTGGCAACGTCGATGTGACATCGGTGTGGCTTCGCGTCGGCGCCGGAGCCCTTTGGGGTTGTTACGGGCGTGACGTGTGTTCGGTTCGGGATTTTCGGGCCCTAGCGGGATGGGGTGACGGGGATCCGGGCCTCGATGGTGGTGCCGCGGCCCGGGCCGGAGTGCACGTCGAGATGGCCGCCGACGAGCTCGGCCCGTTCAGCCATGCCGCTGAGGCCGAAGCCTCCTGTCGCGGTGTCCGGAGCGAAGCCCGCGCCGTCGTCGGTGACCCGCAAACAGACCAGACCCGGGTCGCAGCGCAGGACGACGCCGGCAGCCGCGGCACCGGCGTGCTTGACCACGTTCTGCAGCGCCTCCTGGGCGATGCGGTAAAGGGCGATCTCGACGTGCTCGGGCAGCGCGCACTCATCAGCCTCGACCGTCACCTGCATGCCGCCGATGCTGCGGGCCAGGCTGGCCAGGCCGTCGGCTAGGCCGAGATCGTCCAGGACCGGCGGCCGCAGGCCGGAGATGGCGGCGCGCGCCTCGTTCAGGGTCAGGTCGATCATCTGCCGGGCCAGCACGAGCTGCTCAGCGGTGAACTCGGGCGCGTCATGCAGCGCGTCGGCGGCCGCGTCCAGGTGGTAGGACAAGCTGATCAGCCGCTGCGAGATGCCGTCGTGAATATCGCCGGCCAGCCGGCGCCGTTCCGCCTCCTGCGCGGCGATCACCCGCTCGGCGAACCGCTCGAGGGCGTGCTCGCGAGCGCCGAGACGGCGATGCAATCGCGCCTGGTGGACCGCCCCGGCGAACAAGGAACCAATCGCGGTGAGAAGCACCACATCCCGTTCGGTAAAAATCCGGCGGGAACGGGTGTGGACGTTCAGCACCCCCGCCAGCCCCGAGGGGCGGCTCGCCATCGGCACCGACGCCATCGAGGTGAACTCACCGCCGCGGAGCTCGGGAAAGTACCGGTAGCGCGGGTCGGCCTCCTTGTGGTCGGTGATGGTCACCGGCTCGCCATGGCTGGCGACCCAGCCGGTGACGCCTTCGCCGAGCTGCAGGCGGATCTTGCCGATGGCGGCATCGAAGGGCGGGGTCGCGCCGGCCAGGGTGAGCGCGCTGCCGCCGTCATCAAGCACATGCACGAAGCACACGTCGGTGGCGGTCGCCGCGACGATCAAGCCGGCGATCCTGGCCGCCAGCGGACCGAGCTCAAGCCCGGCCGAGATCGCCCCCACCACGCCTGCCAGCAGGGCGTTCTCACCCTCAGGATCCTGGAAGGGCAGCGGACTGGGCTCGCTGTACTCCTTCAATGGAAGATGCCCTCGCGCAGCGCGACCGCGACCGCGCCGGCCCGGTCGCCGACCTCGAGCTTGCGGTAGATCGAGCTCAGGTGGCTCTTGACGGTTTCCTCGCCGACGACGAGCCGGCCGGCGATGGCCCGGTTGGACAGGCCCGCGACGGCCAGCGCGAGCACCTCGCTCTCGCGCTGGGTCAGGCCGAGGCCCGCGCCCGGCCAGAACTCCCCGCTGCGTATCCGCGCGGCGGCCGCGACCGCCCGCCCGGCCAGGGCCGCGTCGATGACGGTCTCGCCTTCGGCCACCCGTTCCAGGTGCCGGACCAGATCCTCCCCGGTGATCTGCTTCAGCAGGTAGCCCTTGGCGCCCACCCGCATGGCCTGGAACAGGTACTGCTCGTCGTCGTACGCGCTCAGCAGAACGACCTTCGCCGCCGGGTCACGCTCCAGGATCTTCCGGCACAAGTCGAGGCCGCTTGATCCCTTCAGCCGCACGTCGCACAGGACGATGTCGGGGTCCAGCGTCCCGGCGAGCTTCTTCGCCGCTTCCGCGTCCATCGCCTGGCCGACCACGCGGACCCGGCCGAGGAACCGGCCCAGGATGGTGCTCAGTCCTTGCAGCACCATCTCGTGGTCGTCCACGAGCACGATGCGCAGCGGTCCCATGCCGGTCAGGATACGTTTGGATTAACCGCGGCATAAGTACAGCGTCCCCGCCATGTCCCCCGGACGGGGGAGGCCGTCTTGAGGCTGGCCGGCATACCGTCGAGGTCTGCCCCGAGCGAGGCGGGTGATCATGTGCCGCACAAGCTGTTCCGGATGCAGCAGGCTGAGTACTCCGAGCATGCCCCCGCGCGACCGGTATTGCTCGCCATCGCCGGCGACAGCGCGGCCGGGAAGACGACGATCACGCGCGGCCTGGTCGAGGCGCTCGGGGCCGATCGCTGCACGGCGGTCTGCGTGGACGACTATCACCGCTACGACCGGGCCGAACGCCGCGGATTGCCGTTCACCCCGCTGCATCCCGACTGCAACTACATACAGATCATGGAGCAGCACCTGCAGCCGCTCGCCCGGGGCCAGCCGATCCTCAAGCCGGTCTACGACCATCACACCGGGCAGTTCACCCGCCCGGTGCTGGTCGAGCCGCGTCAGTTCGTCATCGTCGAGGGGCTGCTGCCGCTGCACACCAAGCTCGCCCGCGCCTGCTTCGACGCCACCGTCTACCTGGACCCTCCGGAGGAGATCCGGCGCGCCTGGAAGGTCGGCCGCGACACCGCGGACCGGGGCTACACGGCCGATCAGGTGCTGGCCGAGCTGGAACGCCGCGAGCCGGAGTCCGCGGCATTCATCCAGCCTCAGCGCGCCTTCGCGGACATCGTCATCAGGTTCGCGCCGATACCGGGCCGCGTCGTGCCGGAAGGCACGCCGCTCTCCGCCGAGCTGCTGCTACGGCCGACGATCGGGCATCCCGACTTGGACGGCGTGGTGCCCGAGGACATCGCCGAGGGCTCACGGCCGGCCATCCACCTCAAGCTCGCGCGCGACGCGGACGGCCGCCCGGTGGACGCGCTGCATGTGCACGGGGACGCGGCGCGGGTCGACAGCGAGCTGGTCGAGAAGGCCATCTGGTCCAGGCTCGGCACCGGCTCCGGGCCGCCCGCGTCCCTGGGCCGGACCAGGGAAGGCCAGCGCACCGAGCCGCTGGCCATCACCCAGCTCTTGCTCATTTACCACCTGCTCGACGCGGCCCGGTTAGCTGCTGAAGACGCGGCTGGCCAGGAAGTCGGCGGGCTCCAGGCGCATGAGGTCATCCTTGGCCGGGGTGCCGCTGGCCGCGATCAGCCGGTTCGCGTGCCGTAGCCGGGCACGCTCGAGGGCGTTGCGGACGCTGCGCGCGTTGGCGAACCGGGGCTGGGTCATCCGGCGGTCCAGGTAGTCGCGGAACACCGAATCCGCTTCGGGCGACAGGCGGTAGCGCCGCTCGCTCAGCATCAGCTCGCCGATGGCCACCAGCTCGTCCACTGAGTAGTCGGGAAAATCCAGGTGGTGCGCGATGCGCGAGCTCATTCCGGGGTTGGACGCGAAGAACGTCTCCATCCGGTCGGCGTAGCCGGCCATGATGACGACCAGGTCATCCCGGTAGTTCTCCATGTACTGGAGCAGGATCTCGATGGCTTCCTGGCCGTAGTCGCGCTCGTTGTCGGTCCGGTACAGGTAGTAGGCCTCGTCGATGAACAGCACGCCGCCCATGGCCCGGTTGAGCACGTCCTTGGTCTTCGGCGCGGTGTGCCCGACGTACTGCCCGACGAGATCGTCGCGGGTGACGGAGACTACTCGGCCGCGCCGCAGGTAGCCCATCCGGTGCAAGAGCCTGGCCATCCGCAGCGCCACCGTGGTCTTACCGGTGCCCGGGTTGCCGGTAAAGGACATGTGCAGGCTGGGCGGACCGGCCGACAGCCCGAACCGGGCCCGCACCCGGTCGACGAGGAGCAGCGCGGCGATCTCGTTGATCCTGGTCTTCACCGGCCGCAGGCCCACCAGATCCTGATCCAGCGCCTTGATTATCTCGTCGACTCCCGCCGATACCCGTTCGGCCGCCAAGTCAACGGTCGCGTCGTCGGCGAGCGGCTCCGGTACGGCGGGAGGCTGCTCACCCCGCGCGGGTCTGTCCGGCGTGGGCAGCGCGAACAGCGAGCGGGTGGCCGCGTTGTCATTCGGGCCGCGCCCCTCAAGCTCGCTCACGCTTGGCCATAACGGGCGCCGGCCGGGCGGTCCAGCGCGTACGGATGGAGGGTGTAACGGATGCGCCGGCCGGCCGCCTCCTGCCGGTCAAGCCGGAAGCCCGGCTCCTGCGCCGGCCGGTTGACCAGGAACGACAGCGCGACCGTCTGCCTGCCCTGCCGCGCATCGTAGGCGGACACCTTTATGTATCGGTCCGGGTAGACCTCGCGGCACCTGTTGATCTCGTGCAGCGCGCCCGCGGGGTCCGCCAGGCCGAACATCGGCAGCCCCCACATGTCCCAGTAGTTGTTCCGGGGGTGAGGGTCGTCGGTGAACTCCACCGACAGGGCCCAGTCATTGCTGAGCGCGTAGTCAAGCTGGCTGGTGATCTCCTCGTCGGTGAGGTCCGGCAGGTAGGAGAAAGTTCCCTGGGTTATCCGCATGATCAGGCTCCCGTCGGCACCGGCATCGGGGTCACATCCGGGGTGTCGGTGGACTCGAAATCAAACGTCACATCGCCCCAGGTGGACAGGGCCATATCGAGCTCGCGGCTGTGCTTGGCCGCCGACCGCAGGATGTCGGGTCCCTCCGCCAGCAGGTTGCGGCCCTCGTTGCGCGCCTTGACCATCACTTCCAGCGCCACCCGGTTCGCGGTAGCACCTGCCGCAATGCCCAACGGGTGCCCGATCGTGCCCCCGCCGAACTGCATGATCACGTCCTCGCCCAGGTAGTGCAGCAACTGGTGCATCTGGCCGGCATGGATGCCGCCTGAAGCGACCGGCATGACGCCCGGCATGGACGCCCAGTCCTGCTCGAAGTACAAGCCCCTCAGCGGGTCCGGCTCCGCCTTGTCGGCCCGTAGGACGTCGTAGTAGCCGGCCACCATGTTCGGGTCACCTTCGAGCTTCCCGACCACCGTGCCGGCATGGATGTGGTCGACGCCGGCCAGCCGCATCCATTTGGCGATGACGCGGAAGCTGACGCCGTGGTTCTTCTGCCGTGTGTAGGTGCCGTGGCCGGCCCGGTGCAGGTGCAGCAGCACCCCGTTACGCCTGGCCCACTTCGCCATCGACTGGATGGCGGTGTAGCCGACGGTCAGGTCGATCATGACGACGACGCTGCCGAGATCCGCCGCGCACTCGGCGCGTTCGTACATGTCTTCCATCGTCGCCGCGGTGACGTTGCAGTAGTGGCCCTTGATCTCACCGGTTTCCGCCTGCGCCCGGTTGACCGCCTCCATGCTGTGCAGGAACCGGTCACGCCAGCGCATGAACGGCTGGCTGTTGATGTTCTCGTCGTCCTTGGTGAAGTCGAGGCCGCCCCGTAGCGCCTCGTAAACCACCCGGCCGTAGTTTTTCGCCGAAAGCCCGAGCTTCGGCTTCACTGTCGCGCCGAGAAGCGGACGGCCGTATTTGTTCAGGTACTCGCGCTCCATCACGATGCCGTGCGCAGGACCCTGGAAGGTCTTGGCGTAGTGCGGCGGGATGCGCATGTCCTCCAGCCGCAGCGCCTTCAGCGCCTTGAACCCGAACACGTTGCCGATGATCGAGGAGGTAAGGTTCGCGATCGAGCCTTCCTCGAACAGATCCAGGTCGTAGGCGATGCGGGCGATGTACTGGCCGTCGACGCCTGGCACTGGCTCGACGCTGTAGCACTTGGCCTGGTAATGCTCATAGGCGGTCAGCCTGTCCGTCCACACCACCGTCCAGGTCGCCGTCGACGACTCGCCGGCCACCGCCGCGCCCGCCTCCTCGGGCGGAATCCCCGGCTGCGGCGTGACGCGGAAGGCGGCGAGCACGTCGGACGGTTTCGGCACGTAGTCCGGCTGCCAGTAGCCCATCTCCGCGTAGTGGAGCACTCCCGCGCTCCAGCGTTCTGCCATGCCGGTCTCCCATCGTCTTGTCCGACCTCATTACCGATGATGGGAGACAAGTCTTTAAATAACAATCAAGTGTTATGCTTCGTACTTGATTAAAAGATTAATTATTTCCGAACGGTCCGTGGTGCGTGCCGCTGCTTTCGGCGGGCGCCATCCCTCGTGGTCGAGCAGGTGCCGCACGAGCAGCGCCGTGGCACCCGGCTGCCGGCCGTGGGTCACGGCGTTCCACGGGCGCCGCAGCGGCGTGCCCGGCACCGCGACCTCGACGAGTTCCCCGTCGTGCAGTTGCCGTGACACCGCATCCCTGGACGCCAGGGTGGCGCCGAGGCCGGCCGCGGCGCAGGCCAGGGCGGCACCGCCGGAGCCCAGCGTGAGCCTGGGCGGGTCAGCGTCGAGGCCGCCGAGCAGCGCCTCGCCGGTGGCCCTGGTGCCCGATCCGGCCTCGCGCTGCAGCCACCTCGTGCGGCTGATATCGAAGGCCGCCGCCACCTGGGGTGCCGCCACGACGACGAGCAGGTTCGGGCGGACGGCGCGGACCACGGCGTCACCGATGTGGCGCGGCGGCCGGCCGCCAATCACCAGGTCGGCCTCGTGCGCGGCGAACAAGCCCCACAGCCGCTCGCTGCTGCCCACCTCCAGGCGGAGGTCGACGGCGGGATGGCAGGAGATGAACGCGGCGAGCGCGGCCGGCAGCAAGTACTCGCCCGCGGTGCTGACCGCGCCGACCCGCACCCGGCCGCGCTCGGGGTCGCGGTCGCCGCGGGCGGCGGCGAGCCCCTCCTCGTGCAGGCCGAGGATGGCCCGCGCGTACACCGAGTACGCCTGGCCCGAGGCGGTCAGGCGCAGGCCCCGGCCATCCCGCTCGACCAGGGGCACCCGCACCTCGCGCGCCAGCGCCGACAGCGCCGCGGACACGGCAGACTCGGTGACCGTCAGTCGCCGGGCCGCCTCCCGCACCGACCCCGCGTCCGCCACCGTCACCAGTGCACGCAACCGCGCCACCGTGGTCACGACCGCTCCTGACCTGAGGCATCTGTTGATCATCATCATAGACATCTGAGTCTTAGTTTCAGGCAGCAGACTGGCCCCGAGGACATCCACGGCATGGATGCGGCAGCCTGCGCCAAAGAGGGGGTACGTTGCCACATCCACGACCTGCGGGGCACGTCCGGGGCGGGAGGCGGGGCAGGTCCGGGGCGGGAGGCGGGGCACGTCCGGGGCGGGAGGCG